>BNJU01004272.1_pt1 | contig 120414 bp, 111 predicted proteins | sample 8539281 | NCBI WGS metagenome assembly BNJU01 (sample SAMD00202456, study PRJDB9452) | human saliva metagenome | isolation source: human saliva | place: Japan | reverse complement strand
CCTCCTCCTCCTCCTCCTCTCCTCTCTCCTCCTCCTCCTCCTCCTCCTCCTCCTCCTCTCTCCTCCTCCTCCTCCTCCTCCCTCCTCTCCTCCTCCTCCTCTCCTCCTCCTCCTCCTCCTCCTCCTCCTCCTCCTCTCCTCCTCGAAATCTCTTTCCTGTTTCTAATGCATGCGCGATTATCCAATATGCTAACTGAAATAGATTTCGGCTCGCACATTTTCATCCAAGAATCTTTTATATAAGTAAAGTCCCTTAAAGTTCTGTCAACAGAATGAGGACATTCCAAACTTCTTTGGATATTATGTCAATATCAGTAGTCAAAACATGTACACTAAACCAAAGTCAGTAAAACAATGTAAATATAATCATAAACACTCCTAAATAATAATCATATTTTTATATTATATTTAGGAAAATCAACAATAAAAACTAATATTGACAGAGTGCAGAAAATAGCAAATAAATTTAATTTGATTTCAATGATCGAGAGGAAACCAGCTACAATATAATCGCCAAATCCCATTGAAAGGTGGTTCCTCTCATGATTAGCGCATCAAATTTTTCACTGTAGCACTTTTTAAAATATCTTTCAGACTTCCGTTTGAGGCAGCTGGCCGCCTGTCGCCAAAAGCTTTTGAAACGCTGTTTTAGAGTTTATGTCAAAAAGAGTTGATGATTACTCTTTCATTCCAAACGAGCAGAGACAAGTTTGAGCTGTAAGGATTTGTTAAACAGAACTGTTACTACCGTCTCTGGGGATGTAACTTTGAACGTCGAAAATATGTAAACACAGGCATCCACTAGGGCGTGTCTGAAAAACCAAAACCCAATGATATTTTAATGATTATCAACAGAGACTCAAATCAATGAGTTGAGCATTGCCTCAGTCTGATACAATAAAAAGAAAAGCACAGGAGGTTTTATCACGCAAAGAAGATATGAAATATCAGATGAACAATGCACAAAATAAAGCAGATGTTTCAAAGCTAAGACAGGGACGCCCAGGCAAGGATTTACGCCTCGATGTTTAACGCCAGTGCTGGCGATCGCCTGCAGCGCTGTGCGCTGACAGATCCTTCCGAACGTTTCGCCTCATGCGAAGACGGTCTCATTCCCGTTTCTGGAAAATGGCGTGATCTGATGTCTCAGCTGAAATATTTGACATGGTACTGGCATGATAGTTTGACTATGAGAACTCGAGCATTGACCTCTACAGTGTAAAGCTCACCAGAGCAGTGCAGGAGCTAGCGCAAAAATCTCAGACGTGAATCAGCACATCGGGAGAAGCCTGTCAGTGAAGTACACCAAGATCCATGCAGTTGTTGATGGACTTGAAATCCGCTGCAGATAAAACTTTAGCGCAGGACAGATTCAACGATAGTACGTGCAAGCAGTAAATATTGTCGCGGCTAGGCACAGACAGCGAAATATACTGGCGGACAAGGTATACGGACAAAGGAAGTTCGGGAGTCCATGGAAAACACGGGGAGATGTGTAACACCTCCGAAGCTCAATGCAGTAAACACAACGGGAAATGCGATTACGATACTACAGCGACAGACATCTGTAGAATGTCATTGCTTAAACAGTTCCGCAGACAGGGACACGCTAAGGACAGTTGGCAAGCACATTCATAAATTTTAGTTTATAGGATGTACAATGATTTTACATACAATAAGTAGCATTAAAAATATCATCGATCTTTGAGTCTTTCAGACACGCCCCTATTACATTGATCGATTGGACTTACGCATGAAGATGCCTCGAGGAGATTGATTTTACAATACTATTTTGAAATATCAGCAGTACTACAGCTTCCATTTCTCTTGCAAAACTTACGGTGTTTCATAGGGCTACTGCGTATAATCTTTGATCAATTTTCAAATGCTGAACTCATACGAGTGAGATTTCCAAGAGACACACCCGCCAGTATAGATGGAGAGATTGGATCAAGACCTACAGTAAGTGTCGAAGAAGTAAAATACATGTATATGAGGATGCAGTAATACATCGGGACCGCTGAGGAAATCTGGTACAGACAGGCAACGAAACCTCATTGACAAGCACAGCCAATAACAATGTATCCTGTATCGCAATGCCGGAGGAAGCACTGGAGTGTGTACTTAACTCATTCCTTGACAGACAAGCAATATGGAACAAAAAGAAACGAATTGTGAAACTCTTGATGTGAGGAATATGGATAGACAGTTTTGTAAGAGAACTGGAATTTACAAGCTACTGCTGCTACTCCATGACGAAGTTCCATTTAGTAAAAAGTCATAGCTGAAATTTAAAAGGACAAGAAATACCATCTTTACAATGGCTAAAGGAGACACTTTTAAAGAACTTGGAACTTTTATGAGTTTCAAGCGAAAAGGAGAATGTAACAGAGAAGAAAAGACCAAACGAAGATAAGCAGCCGAATCAGAAGAGAAGATAAGAAGAATATACACGGAGAAGCATCGCAGAGCCTGGCGGCGTGAAGCCCTAGCGTCCCACGAATGCTCAAAGATTTCTATCAAGCAGGCCAAAAGCATTTTCAAGAAGAGATGAGTCAAGAGCGTTATACGCACTTTCTTTTGCAAACTATGGACAGACAGGAAAAGGCGTATGAATTGTACTTTTGAAGCGGCAAAAAGAACGAGTTCATCTTTAGAAAAGGTAATAGAGATGGGACAAGCTTGCTACAGAAATTGTTATTAATGAAACAGAGCACAACATGCCATATTTGAGAAGAGGAGAATGTCCGATTAGGAAGTTTGAGAGAAATATCACGAGCAAAATATTTTAGCAGTCATGCGATCGTAGAGTGATTGATGACTGCCCCTGAGATACTCTGTCACAGCAATTCGCTCCACTTATGAGAAAGCGCACGACTTCTTGCTATCTTTTGTTAAAATAATTAAAAACAGTTGCACAAATAATTATTTACAATGGTAGGTACGAAGAAAAATAGTTTGATTATCAAACCTAGAAACTTATATAACTACATTAGTTTTGACTCATGGTTGAGCTGATGAGGTGAACGTAAAGAACACTATGCAAAAGATTGTCATAAGATTGTAGGAAGGAGGTAAAAATTTAGCTGTAGGTGAAAGTAGGAACAGAAGTGACAAAAATTTCAAAATTTAGGATGAGCGGAAATGTTTGCGAGCAGCAGCTTTTAGTAACGAGCTTTCGGTACACTCGCAGCATGATCAGCCGAGAGAGATGCCTTGATCGCTGAATGAAAATAAGTGCAAAAGCCAAATACATGGCGAAAGAGTAGAAAAGAGCCTATACATCGGGAGTTATAAGACAAATAGTGGAAAAAGCAAAGAATTCACATATTTGATCAGAATGAAGGACTAGAGGCTTTTGATAAAGGTTATGATGAGATTGTAACAGTGTCGCTGCATATTCTGGATGGAATGAGTATGCAAAACTTAATCGATAAATATGGAAAAATATCAAACCGCTTTTAGTAACACGACGAGATTTTCGAAAAGTTGTAAATGATGAAAGAGTTTTAACAGTACTGAAGGAATGATGCTTATCGTGTTTATGGGACATGGATCTGAAAGTTCTGCAGACAGTACATATCAACGACTTCCAAGAGAATATGTGCTGGGAAGATAATATTTCATAGCTACTGTTGAAAGGGTGCATGACAATTGAAGATGTTATTCAAAAATTAAAAGGAAGAGGATTTAGCAAAAATATCGTTTAAAAGCCATTTTATGATAGTAGCTGAGATCATGCCAAAAATGATATGGCTTGACTGAGGAAGATTCGTGGAAGACAATCTGCAAAATGAAGGCATGCGAAGTAACATACGGTTCTAGCGCGAATGGGAGGCATAATTTATACATAATATGTTTATGGATAAACTTTCAGGAAGTCTATTAACATGCAAAAATAAGGAATCACATATTTATAATAAACTTGTAGGTGTTTTACAAACAATAAAGGAAATCGGTTAAAACGATACAGTCACCTCTACAGTGAAACGACGAAAATATAAAGCCACTCGAATATAAAATATTTCGGAAGGATATGAGTAGGATGAAGGTCAGAGACTTGCCTATATAGATTACATTTTTCGGGAAGGACAATATATATGTAGATGATTATTATATACTGGTATTCCGTCTGTCTTAATATATGAAATTCATTCACCTTTTCTCGGTTGGATGATTTATTGAAAAAGTATAAAGGAGATGTGATTAACTCACTATAAAAATAATGAAAAATAACAAAAATTAATAAAATACTTGATACAAATATTAGTTGAAATGTCTGAATGTACATTCTGTCTCATGTATATTTCACCAGAGATCCTGCTCAGTGATGCTTACAGAATGTGGACATCTTCCAACACGGAGCTTTTATACTGACAAGAGCTGAACTTGGACCCTGATAAGTTTTTATATCCAATACTGGAAATGGCTGTTTGAGTTCTGCAAGGTAATTTTGAAGTCCATTCGTTAAGGATTCCAGTAATTCAAGAATAGCAGGCATTTATTCCAACATTGTCCCTTTCATTTATGGTAACTGTAATGTGCGTAATTTCGATACCGACTGAACTACTTGCGGCGTAAAAGATAACGCAGGATTATTTAATAAGAATGTTGATATCATGCGAAGTCTGTCAGCCAAGTGGTTAGGCTGAGTATTTTTGAGCATATTTGGAGTACAGCTGACTCGTATCAGTTTCAGGTGGAAATGTTGATTTTGGTTCAATGATTTTACCCATTAACGATAGCGATAGCAATGTCTGCAAAATATATACGGCAAATAAGGCACATTTTCTGTGAGTTAAACAAAAAGTTATGTACAGGAGCTGAATGAGGGGAATAGAAGAACGTGATATTTTAGAAATATGCGTCACCGTACGCAATTACTATAATAACGCTTCTAGGACTTTCATTAGGAAGCTTCTGGAGGAACTGCAGTTGTAGATAGTTTATAACTGGCACAGAATGGGAAGAATGGCAGTAAAAGCAGTATCAGCTCAGGATTATCCTCTAATTCAGTCTTATGCTAATAATTGCATTCTTGTGCCCTGATAGTAAATATCGCGGTTGATATTTCGCATATCAGATGCAAGAGTTTGAGGAGGTAATAAACTTGAACAAATTAAAATTTATGGGGATACACAACTGAAAAATAGTTTCTAGCACTTGCAATCATTGTGGTATTAATTGCAATCTTTTTGCACCATTTATAGTACCAAATGATCCTTTTTAAACAATTAGGGTCCAAGTTTATGCGACCATCAAAACAGTATTTCGGAACGGATCAACTGGGAAAGAGATTTGTTTTCAAGAGTTATATATGGTTCAAGATATTCGATATTCATGACTTTGACTTTGATGTTCATAATTTTTGCTGTAGGAACTATACTGGGGAGTGCTGCAGACATTTTGGAGGAATTGTTGATATGGTGATAAGGAGGCTTGGAGACATGATGATTGCATTTCCAGGATTAATTCTTGCCATAGCGATAGTCTGGACTTTTAAAATCCGATGTGAAAAAGTCAAATTATAGCAATAGCGAGTTACTGACAAATACGCAAGGCTTGCAAGAAGTATGGTTCTTAAAATAAAACAGGAACTGTAGTAGAAGCGGCAAAAATAATAGGAAGTAAGGATTACTCAATAATATTTAAATATATAATTCAAATATGATTACAACGATGATAGTAACAGCAGTTTCGATATGAACATTAACGCGGAAATATGCATCATTCTAGTTTTGGAGCACAGCCCCGACACCATGAATGGGGAGCAATGCTTAACGAAGGAAGAACAACACTTAGTAGAGCTCCTGGATGATGATGTATCCAGGGCTAGCAATAGTAATTGTTGTAATTATATTCAATATGCTGGGAGATTCGGTAAGAGATTTAGTTGATGGAAAAGTGAATAATTTTAAAAATAAAAAGTAACAAAGAAATCATATATAGGAGATGAAAAATGTTAAAATCGTAAAGTAATCTTTTAGTTTTGATTATGGCATTATTAACGTTATTAGTAGCGTGGTGGGAAAGTGCAAAAAGTAAAAAGCAATCCAGATGAACTTGTAGTTGGAGAATCCCGTTTTGCAGATACGCTGAGCCTCACAGATCAGTATTTTAGCTGTTGTAACTTGTTATGGTGTTGGAGAGAACTTGACAATTTTTGATGAAAAAGGTAACTTGAAGCCATTGCTTTGCAGAAAACTGGAAAATTAAGTGATGATAAATTAGAATGGACTTTTCAAGATAAGAGATGGAGTAACTTTTCAAATGGATGATCCAGTGACAGCAGAGGTGCATCAATAGAAAGAGAGTATTTATAAATAAAAGGGCAGAATCATTCTTTAAATATACTCGATGGAAGCTAGTGGACAAGAATTGAAAATACAAAAGAGCCTGTAGCAATATTGCCTGAATCACTGGCAGATCCGTTGTTCATAATATGACATCAGTTATCACAGATGAATTTGCTCAAAAAGGACCAATATCCAACAGGACCGTTTGTTGTTCAAGAATCTAAGCCTGGTGAACAGACAGTTGTTGTAAGAAATGAAAAATCACTGGAATGGAAAAAGCAAAATTGGCAAAAGTAACATTTAAAGACATAAATGATCAAAATACAAAGACATTGTCACGTTAAAATCAGGAGAAATTGACGTGGCGTACAACTGAAAAGTTACTAATGAGCACTGATTTTGATAAAAATATTGTAATAAATGAATTGAAATCACAGATCAATCTATATGTTTGTGAATCAAACTAAAGATTGAAGGACAAAGCATTGAGAGAAGTAATAAGAGGTGCATAGAAAACTATACACAAAACTCATTACAAGGTGGAGCAACTCAGGAAAAAGCACCCAGTTCCACCAACATTGGACTTCCGATTTAATAATTAAAGGATGAAACGCCTATAACCGAGAAAGTGCTAAGAAAATATTAGCAGATGAGGATATAAAAGATGGATGGAGATGGGTCGGTAGAACGTCCTGATGGATCAAAATTGACTGAACTTGTACTTTGTGAGCGGCAGAGAAGAATTGCAACTTAGCTCAGGCACCCAAACTGATACTGAAGGAAATTGGTATGCGTTACTTTTAAAACCTGTAAGCATGAAACAGTTTTGAGTATAGAGACGATTCAAACTTTTGATATGCTGACCGAACGTACTGCGGCTAACATGCTGATCCTGAAAATACTTACATGAAAATTGGCATGCTAAAGCAGAAACTACAAAACAGGTTATTCAAACCCCGAGTTGATAAAATGCTGATGAATTATCGCGAATTTTGACAAAGCAAGAGAGATTCGTTAAATACAGCAGCGGCTAATGAACGATGCGGCGACATTGTTCTTTGGATATGAAACTATCTTTACAGCACAAGTGGTAACGGGCTTAAAATGTCATCCAATGGATTACTACCGGATAACAAAAGATGTAGCAAAAAGCTAACTAGGGAGAAATTTATGTTAGAGATAAGAGATTTGACAATTCAGTATGGAGAAGCCTCCAGTAGGAAAATTTTTCTCTTTCATTGAGGTGAAATAATAATTGTGAAAGCGGTAGTGGAAAATCTACCGTTCTTTTCTTCTATTTGGGATTATTGCCAAAATGGAGGAAAAATACTCAGGCGATATAATTTATAACGGAGAATCAATGCTCAGTAAAAGCCTTTAATCAATGGAGGGGAACTGCGAGGGACTGAAAATAACTATGATTTCACAAGATTCAGGAGGAACTCTTAATCCAATAGCAAAAATAGGAAAACAGTTTCATCGAATACATTCAGACACATTCCAAAATGTCAACAAAGAAGTTTAGATAGAAAAAGCAAAAGATATGTTTTCCAAAGTAAAACCTGTCAGATCCTGAAATCATTATGAAAAGCTATCCGCACCAGCTGCTGTGGTGGAATGAAACAGCGTTTAGGAATACAATGGCGCTTACTTTTCATCCAAAATTATTTTGGAGATGAGCCTAAGTGCGCTAGATGTAATAACGCAGCTCAAATAGTGAAGGAAAATAATGGACCTCAGAAAAATTTTGACACTTATCATAATGGTAACTCACAATCTGGGAGTTGCTGCATATATTTCAGATAAAATAATTGTTATGCAAAATGGAAAAATAGTTGATGCAGGTAAAAAACGAAAGTTATAGAAAAATCCAAAAGTGACTACACACTTCTAGCAGCTGTGCCTGAAATTGGGTGAAAAGCTTGTCTAATTAATGATGTGCTTGAAACATCTACAAAAATTTAGAAAATCAAATGATGATAAAAAGTAGTGGCTTGTAGTCAGGAATTTAAAAACTCATAAAGGAAAAACTTTAGGGATTGTTGAGAATCAGGATCGAGAAAACAACACTTGAACATGTTTGACTTGGAAAAAGCTAAACTTGGAGAGATTTTGTATCACGGAAGGATATAAGCAAGTTTACAAAACAGGGAAGTGTGGGGAAATAGTCATATCCAGATAGTTTTTCAAGATCCATGGTCAGCTTTTAATCCTAAAATGAATGTAGCAAATTCTGACAGAGCCTTTGATGAATTATGGAAGATTGAAAAGTCAGAAAGAAAAGCAAAAAGCGAAGAACTTCTAAATGGTTGACTCACCAAGAATTTGAATAAAGTATCCGCAAAACATGAGCGGAGGGCAAGACAAAAGGCTTGGAATCGCAAGAGCAATTTCCTTGAGCCAGAGATACTTTATAGCGCGATGAGCAACTTCCGCACTTGATGTTTCCATTCAAAAACATAGCGGAACTTTGTAAAATTACAGACATAACAATGACTATATGTCACATAGCAGCATTAGAATCTTTTTGCACACGAAATGTGTGTATACGGACGTGGTGGAAGAATGAAGGCGGACAAATTTCTGAAAAAGCAGCATCCGTATACTAAGTCAGCTATATGCAATTTTTCCTGTGTGGAAAAATTAATGAAATAATAATAACTTTTAATGACAATTATAGAATTTTATTATAAAAAGAATGCTCCAATCCTTGTCGATTAGAGCTTTTTATAGTTTTAATTTATACCAATATCAAATATCCTATAAAAAGATAATAATTTGTATAAAAACTTAATTATTAACAAATTTCAATATTTCTACACCCTCCTCCGTATCGCTCTCATCTCTACTTTTTAATCCATATTTTTCAATAGTTTTTGTAGTAACATAGACCAATTGAGGCAAGAATTTTATTTTTCAGAAGTTCTTTTATTTCTCATTTTCACCCAAGTTTATGCTATCAGCAAAAGGCTTTAGAGGTTGAAGAGCTTAAAAACATTAAAATCGTCACTTTCTTTTATGTATCTGCGCTTTTCCTTTTCCACTTCGACTTTTCTGAGTCTTTATAAACCACTAAAGTTTTTCATAATTTCGATTGCTACATCGATATTCATTTACTGAGAAACATCAGATACTATAAAACTAGTATGTCTCCTTCCTAGTAAAATTACACTTTCACAGTCAGTCTTTCTACCGTAGTATTCTTCTCGATACTGAAATTATTTTATATTTTTCCAATTTCTTCAGCAGTTTTTCTCCCACACCCTATTTTACATTTCTAAAGAACGAATATCCTTTATTTTTCCTCATAAATCCAATAACAGAATTTATGCTGTTAAATAAAAAGAGTGCTATCTCCTTCAAATCAGGCATTTTCAAAATCGACATACTTATATTAATAAATGGAAGGCTCAGAAGCCTGTCACTGCCAAGTTCATTTATTTTTATTTGATATATTGTTTTTCCCTATTTCTTGTAACTAAGAATATTTTTCCAAATAACGGCTTATGCTCAAACCATTTCATCTCGTAAATTCACCACTACTCCAATTAAAATGATGGCAGGGTGATTTTACGTTATGTTCTTTTACTGTATTTTACTATTGTTCCAATGTTCCTGTGTAGTTTTCGTCTTGTCGTTGTTCCATCTTTTATTATTGCGACAGGTGTTTTTCCGGTTTTCGTTAGTTGATAAGTTTTCTGCTACTCAAGATTAGCTAATCCCATTAAAACCAAAGTTCCTTCCAATTTTGCAATAACTGGAAAAATCAAGTTCTTCCATTAAATTGCGTATGTCCAGTAAATACGTGAAAAGAAGTGTTGATTCTCTGTGAGTACAGGAATTCGCATAAGCTGGTACAGCGATTGAAGAAGTTATCCTGAATTACATCAAATCTATATTTTCAGCAACCACTCTGTCTCTTCTCCTCCTCGTCCAAATACAAAAGGATCTCCTCCTTTAGTCTTAGAATCTCAAGTCCTTCTTTACCTTTTTCTACTAATTTATTGTTTATTTCGCCTGCAATTTTCCTCCAGCAGTAGTCTTTTCCCATACAAATTAATTCTACATCAGATTTTGCATACTGTAAGATATTTTCATTTACAAACTGTCGTAAACAATGCAGTCCGCTCTATCACGTTTTTCAATTTTAAAGTTATAAGTTCCTCGTCTCCAGCCTGCTCTGCAATATAAACTTTTACCTTTTTCTCATTTTTCATCTCCTCTATTTCTTCAGCCAATTTTTGTGCAGTTTCCTTTGATTTTCTCTACTTTCTTCAACTTCTTTGTAAATATTCTGATTCCGTTATCATTAAACATTCCTTTAATTTTAATGTATTTCCTTCAATAACCGATGAACAGCCTATCGGAGTATAGCATCCTCCATCAAAAATTTTTGAAAAATTTCAGCTTTACACATTATTGTAACTTCATCATCATTTATAATTTTCAGAAGATGTTGTATTTTTATTATCATTTTTCCTGCATTGAATACACAAAATCCCTTGTCCTGGTGCTGGCATAAAACATCTGCATCAAAATATTCGGTAATTCTGTTTTCCAGCCCAACTCTTTTAATCCAGCCGCAGCCAACACAATCGCATCATATTCCCATCATCAAGTTTTTGAGCCTTGTGTGAATATCACTCAGTGCTTTTATCTTTACATCATTTCGCAAATTCAAAAGCTCCTTTTTCCCGTCTTGTGCTTCCTGTCCGATTGAGAATTTTCATCAAGTTCTTTTTAATTTTTCCCGTTTTTGAAACAAACACATCACGAGTTATCTTCCCTCATTGGAAAACACGCATTCAAAAGCCCTTCTGGAGTATTTTTGCGGCATATCCTTTAACGAGATACACCGCCAAATCTATTTTATTTTCCAGCATTTCCTTTTCGATTTCCTTCACAAAACAAGTCCTTTTGCGTAGTTCCTTTTATTTTTGTAAAGTCCCTGAGTCCTTATCTCCCTTGTAACTATAACTTTCAGTTCTATTTTCCAGTGATCTCAATTCTTCAATTTCACTGCAAAATTCTTCTTCTTAATTCATCATATAATAAGCATTTTCCTTCACTTTTTCCGCTTTGTGCAAGTGCCATGCTTCCTCGCGTTCAATAATGTTTTGTTTGATTTCATCTATTTTTCACCCACTCTCAATATTTTTCTGATTTGTATATTTTCTTCTTTTTCAAGTTTTTCCTATCACTTTCGCTCCTCAATAATGTAGGAATATTTTCTCAATTTCATCCCGCTTTTTCCACATTTTTATTATATCATCCCAAATATCCTCCAAATGATAAAGCGAAGCATTTCAACTCCCTATACTTGTTTAATATCTCAGAACGGCTAAATCAAGGAAAAACCGTCCATCATTCAAAATATTTTTGAATTTTCATGTTTCAAGAATCAAATGTGGTGCAGAAGTGGCACACTGCAATATCCATATATATAACATTATATTTGCTCATTAAATTCTGCTGTCTGAATGTCTGGATACACTTTCTGCAATTCAATTGATCGTCGTGAAACTTCTATTTGTCATTGTCAAATCACAATTGTTCATTTTTGTGGAAGAAGCAAGAATCGACTGGCTCAAATCTCCCCACTCCAATTACAAATATTTTTATTTTTTCAAGGCTCTCAAAATTTTGTTCTTATAAATTTTTACGGCTATCGAAACTCCAGTGAAATATCATTATCTTGCTTTCCGCCTAAATCTTTTTCCCAGTTTCTATCATACGATTAAACATTATATTCAAAAATGAAGACGTATATTTTTGTCAAGAGCGTCAAATATGCTTTTTAAGCTGCTACAAGAATCTGATCCTCTCCTTTGACCTCGAATCCAGCCCACAAATCACCGCAGTAAATAATGCACTGCTTCAGCCCTTTATAGTCCTTCATCTTCTCAATTCTAAAAATCTCTTTAAACTCTCATTTAAATTCCTTGCTAACATCAAATAAAGCTCTATCCTAAGGCAAGTTTCAAAGCCACACATACCCCCTTATAATCCTTTTCAAATATTCCCAAATATGTCTATACCCTTCTTTCAAACTTTTCACTTTCTTCCAAACTCAAATTTTTCATAACTAAGCTTAGAATATAAAAATTTTTTACTAGAAATTTTCCTTCATCTCTCCATATTTATTTTTCAGTTGCAGATTTTAAATTTTTAAAAAGAAAATTCTAGCGTAGGAAATTTTTGTTATATATTTTAAATTTTCAATATTAATTACTTATTTTCCCTCTTTTTCTTGAAAATTTTGATAAATAAAACTTTTTCTGCTTTCATAATTTTTGATTCAAATTTAAAATTTCTATTGTTTCGTCATTGCCATTTCATACTCTATTCCATTTTCATATTTTGGATTATTTCGCTGTGCTAATACTATATTCAAAATAATCTCTGGGATTATATTCAACTGGATTCACAAAATTATCATCCCATTTGTTCCCTTTTATTGAACCACAAGTTTGATTTTTCAGACAACCAGATCAAAAATTACTGTAATTATGGAAACAACTTTTGGAAATTTGTCTTTTAGGTTTTATATGCTCAATTTGACTTTTCTCAACAGATGTCTTTCTATAAGGACAAAATAATTTCCATCTATCTGCTCATTTTCAAGCATATATCTTTTAGTTTGCCCTTATTTCAAAAATCAAAATCTTTCCAGCTTTTCGGATTACTTTTCTTTTTAAATTCGTAAAACTCTGACCATCGTTTTTATCTACTTTCAGCATTTTTCTCCCTGTTTGCAAATCATATCCACCTAAAATAAACTCTCATCATCTTCTCCTAAAATATCTTTTATTTTACTGTATTTTCTTTCAAATTCAAAACTTTCATAATTATCATTTTAACCATTTCTTTTACTAGATTAAGCAGTTCATACACACTAGGATTTCTATCTGTTTCAAGCCCATTATATCTTCAAGAAATTCTTTTCCGTAGTCTGCCCTATACGAATTTCCAAGATTTTCTCCAGTTCAACTTCCACAACACCATTCTTATACTAACAGATTATATTTCTTTTCCACACTTCCTAAAATATGCGAGAATGTGTTGCAAAATATCTGATTATTTTTACAATTTTTCTATAAACATCAACAATTTTTGTTGCCACTTTGGATGTATGAAAGTTCTGCTCATCAATCATAATTATCAATTTTTCAGGCTCCAGCATTTTTATCGTCAAAAGTCCGTAAAAATAACTGCTTTCTCCAAAGAAAGTTCATTTATCCCAAATTTTGTCATAGAATCTGTAAATTGCATACTATTCTCATCTTTCGATATTTCTGAAAGTTTCACATCCAACTCCAAAAATTTTTCAAAAATCCATTAATTTCCTCAAAAACTCTAACTGTCCCATTGTCAAATTTTCTTCTTCATTCGCAACTTTTGAAATCCCGAGTTGCAATGTGAGGATAGAATATCCTTAATTTGCATATGAATCTAAAATATTAATAAAATTATATTCTTTTTCAAATTTGTTTGAGCTTTTCTTAATTTCCTCAAAATTAATCTGCGTTGGAACATAAATGTTGGAAATATTTTCGAACTCAAAACTGCATTATTATTTTTGAATTATAATTTCGATTTTCTGTTTTATTGTGTCTGTAATCATGGTTATAAAATTTATATTTCTCAAAGCAATCTGTAATTCAATATCCTTTTATGCTTCTTTTTCAACTTCTGTCAATTCTTCACTATTCATAAGACTTTCCAAAAACCTTCTCATTCTCTTCATAAAATAATTCCACATTAACAGCTTTTGCTTTGCTAAACATTTCAAACCAATAACGAGATACTTTCAAAACTCTAGTTTTCCCATCCCGTAATCCCAGCCAGAACTATCAAATCAAAAACTTTTCCTCTGACTCCAAAAGTTTATCTAAGTTTTCAAGTCCGTTGTACTCTTCTATGTGAAAGATATTTTTCATTTGTGGTCCTCCTTTCTCTATCTTTTAAAAATAGTTCATCTTTAATTGCTCTATTTAAATATCGTATATTTAAATAATTATCACATCAATCTATTATTTCTTCTATTCTTTTAATATTTTTATTATACTCATCATTATACTTTTTGATAATTTTTTAATCTATCATTTAAATATTTTATTTTGTCTTTTCGTGTTAATAATTCAAAAGTAATACATTAAATCAACCTGTTTCTTAATTCGGAGAAAATACAGATGTAAATTTTTCTACATTTGATCGTAAAAATAATAATATATCCATTCAAATCGTATTCTTTCGCCTGTGAATTGTTGCTTTTCCCAGTTTTCAGCACTTCTAAAAATAATTAAAATATTTTTATCAGCTTTTTCAATTTCATCTATTAAATTATTCCTACATCTGTTTTATCAAGTTTACTAAACATTCTCATTTTCCTCTTCAACAATCCTCTGACTACCGTTATCTATTCAAAAGCTTTATCTTGGCTACTGTAATCTCCTGAAATTTATCTTAACAAATTTGAATTATGATTGGTTTTAAAGTTATTATAAATAATATTTTGAAACTTTTGTTTTCTCCTGTTCCAGAATGTCCATCAATGATAAAATTTTGGTTCTCATTTTATTAAACATTCTATATTCTTCTATACTATTTTTAAAAATCCCTCTTTGAAATATCATGTCCATATAATTCCTGTCAAATTTTTCAAAAACTTTTTAGCTCGTCATCTCTTATATCAATTATTCGTTTTACTCCTGTTTCATAATTATCTAGTATTCTCATTATTTTTATACTCTGTAACTTTTATCAAAGCAATATTTAAATTGTTCCAATAGAGTATTTTTATATTTAGAATTATACAAATAGTACATCTTTTTCTCATCCATAAAAATTATTATTTTTATCAAATAAAAATATTTTCAAAAGAATACAGTAGATTTTCATTATCTTTAACTAAAGAACACCAAGAACTAATGTCTATTGCTATGTATTTAATCGTGGATTATTTCTTTTAATACGAGTATCTAAGTTAGATAATGAAATAAACTTATATTTCTCATACTCTTGCTTTCAATTCTCTTAAAATCAGAATAATTAATAACTTCTAAAATCGTTTATTTATCCTCATCTTGTATTTCTAAGTCTTCTAATATCAATTTTCCATAATAATTTTTATACAACGTATATCACATATAAACACTTTAAATCTGTCATATTGAATATTTAAGCTGTCTTCATCTATTTCATCATCTAAAGATATTTTTCTAAATTTGCTCTAATATATTCATGAAAATTTCTGTTTCCCACGAACTTATTTGACCTAATGCAATTCTTTCACACAATGTAATTTATATCTAATGCTATCTTTTTGATTTTTCAACTCATCATAATTATAATTTTCTATTTTTATTTATATATTTAATAAAACTATATAATTTAAAAGCCTCTAGTTATTAAGTATAATTCTTGACCAAACTTTTTGATGAATACAATATACCTTTTTCTCATCTTCCTTTTCTTCTTTTAAAGTAATGTTTTGAATAATTGCTAATAAATCGATAAAAATAATTTCTTTATTTCCTTCCATTTTTGTTCTTTGTTTTGTTTTTGACTATTTTTATCACTATCATTAGTAGCTTCATTTTCCATAAAACAATCAAAAGTACTCATTAAATTTTTCCCTTTATTTTTCCTTCTTTATAAATTCCTACCAATGTAACCTCTCCAATCAATAAATCTCTATATTGTAATCATTTTCCAAACTCATTTTCAAATAGGTATCTCTATCCTAAATTCTCTTCATGATTTTAATAAAGGTAAAAGTACCTTTTAATCTATATGAATAATCTTTTTAAAGTGGCTTTTTGAAAGTTTATTAAAATCATACTCATCTGTTTCAGATACTAATTCCTTCTAATTATTTTTATTAATCTGCATAACTCTTAACTCTTCTTCATTAATTAAATCTAACTTGATATTATTTAATTTTATTAGATGCCAATTTTATACATCTTTTAATTCTCCATCATGAAATTCAATTGATTTTTCAACAACTTCTACTAGTAAAGTTGGATTTTGTATTTTTATTTTCTAATGTTTCTATATTCTTAAAGTTCTCACTATTTTCAACACTTTTCTTTGAAAGTTGTTTTAGTTTCAACAGAAATAGCTCAATATTTACTTTTTGCATTTTCAGACTGTGAAAAATTCTTGTTGAGTATTATTAAAATTTGTATTTTCAACATTTCCTATTTTTAATGTGTTATTAGACATGACATTCTAATTTCAAAAACTTTTGCATAATTTATATATAATATATTAAACATTTCTATTTCCCCCTCTATTATTTTTATTCTCCTCCCCCAACCCATACAGCTCATAAAACCATCCCATCAATCTCTTTATCCGTCATCTCAATTTCATACTTTTTCAGCTTCTTTCTTCTCTATATTTCTTCCCATTCTATTTCTTCTTTTAAAGATAATTTTATTTTCGCTTTTTTCAATTCTTTTGTAAATTCTAAAAAATCAAGTAAAATGCCAATCTTGTAATTTTGTCGATAATTTCTCTAATTTAAATCTTAGTAATCCTTGAATACTAAAACTTTTTCTTGGAGTTTTTCATTTAATGAGAGCATTTTGTCAGCTTTTTCGATAAAAGGCTGTTGATTTCTATTTTCTATATTAACTAGTGGAATATTTTCAAAAGCTATTTTAAAATTGGTATTTGATTCTCACATAAATAATTATAGATAATAATTAATCTAGAATTCATGTATTAGTAAAATCTTACATCATCTATATTTTCAAATTAACTAAATTTGCATTCGGAAATATAATTTTTGATTCAAGTCTATTGTTGCAAATATTTTACTTTCTATTTTGACCAACTATTCTTTTGAAGTATTATTTAGAGAAAAATGCCACTCTTTCGTTGTTTTATCAGTATTTTTATATAAACATATTTATTTTATCATCGGTAAAATACTCTATGAATATCTTTTACCCTCAAGTTATTCAGAACAATTATTAATAATATTATTTTATTTATTGCTTCTTCTTTGGTAAATATCCTTTTCTATTTCTGTTAAACCTATTTTTATTTTTAGGAATACTCATCCATCCCTTATGCAATTCTAGGTAATTCCCAAATCTTAAACTATTTTTAATAATTTGTTTAAAATTGATTTATATTAACTATTATTTTATTATTATGCTTCATTAATATTTTTCACTGAGTTGAATATTATTTTTGAAACTTTTCTTTCAAATATAAATTATTTACATTTTCTATTTGATACTCTTAAATTTACAAAATTCTTATCTATTTTATTTAAAAATAAGATAGCTGTTCTCATTAACTTCTTTTAAATGGATAAAATCTATATGGAAAAATCAATTATTTCAATAATTTTAGTCTAGTAAATATTTTCTTAATAATTCAAAACTTGTATTTGTAAAATAAGAATCACGTGTAGTAAATCTAGATAACCTTTATTTTTCAATAATTCATTTGTTGATTTATATATAAATACTTTCATATAAATCCATTTCAGAAAATAAATTTCTTTGTATTATCCAATAATAATTTCTGTCATTTACTGGTATTTGTTTTGTAGAAACATACGGCGGATTCCCTCACCACAACATCAAATCCACCATTTTTCAACACTTGCGGAAACTCTTTTTCCCAATCAAATGCTAATTCTCCAGCAATCTCAATATCATCAATCAATGAATTTCCACATTTTATATTATTTTCAAGTGTAGCCAATGTTTTTATTTTTTTATTAGCAGTTTTTAGCCACAATGATAATTTCAGTGATTTCTACACTTTTCCTTATTCAAATCCACTCCAAAAATATTATTTTGCAAGATTTCCTTTGTCGTATCCGAAAACAAATCTTTTGTTCCCTGTCAAATCAAAAATTTTTATCATTTAAATAATTGTTGTAATTTAATAAATATTCAAAGGCTGTGATTAGAAAATGCTCCGCTTCCGCAAGCTGGATCTACAATTTTTTTATATTTTTACAGCCTCTCTGTATTTTTGTCCAGAAATTCTATATGCTTTTTGTAATTTTTCACTATAAATTCTTTTTCATCACTCTTTTTACTGTTTTACGTATACTCTATTTCAAAATCTTTCTTCTGTAAGTTCAGGAAGTTTATCCTCGCCCAGCTCTTTTCGTTTGTCGTCAAGCCAGTTTTTATCGAATTTTCTACAATGTATTTTGTTATATATTTTGGTGTGTAAAAAATACCGTCTTTTTACGTTTCCCTTTTTTTCTTGTCAAATTCTTCCCCATTTAATTCTCAAATCCTCTATATCACTTATAGATTGCTCAAAAAAATATGCCCCTAAGATATTTTTCATTCAGTTCAGAGTCAAAATCATATTCAGATATCTTTGCATTTCTTCAAAAACTTCATTATCGACATAAAGACTCTCTAAAAACATCGTCATTTTTAAATAGCCTCCATTAAAATGAGGAAATATTTTTCTCTTGAATTTCCTAAATGTTATCCAATTGCAAAAGCATTTTAAAAACTTCAAAAACATCTCCCAAAGTTTTTACCTTTTTCTAAAGTCTTGTAAAAATCTCGTTCGAAGCAAGCCCTTTGTCTTCACAAAAAGCAGATAAACAGGAATCTATCCAATAATTTTTGAACTTTTTTTCAATTATCGTATTTTCATTTACTGCAGGATTATTTTTCGCATATTTTCAAAATATGTAATCTAATAGCTTTATATTCGTTATAAAATTTCTTCTCGATTTCAGCTTGATTTTTCTGATATTCTTCAGAAAGTTCTATTGTTTTTGCCTTTTTCTTTTCAGTTCTACCAAAGCATCAAAATGAAAGAATATAAATAAATTTCTTAAATTCCAAATCATCTTTTCATTTTTCAAGAAAAAACACTTGATATTCTGTCATATCATTTGACCTGTAAAGCCGTATTTCCTTATAGTTTGAAACTATAACCCACTGACAGTTCTTTCCGTATTTTGGAGCATAATTAAAAGCCTGTTCTATAGGGCGTTCTTGTATCGCCAGATTCTTTTTCTGCCTTACATCTAGCGAAACTTTTCGCACCTTTCAGTTCAATTACAGCCCTGACATCTTTTTTTCCATCTGCATCAAAAAATCCCAAAACTCCATCAGCCTTCTGCCCATCTAACTTTGTTTTAGTTTCTCTTTCCAAATTCCATTCATTTTTTCCATCCGATTTATTCACAGCCCTCAACACAGTTGTAAAAATATCGTATAAAAATTCTCCTTGAAACTCTTCTTCTTTCGATTTATCCAAAACACCATTTTCAAGGTTATTTATCCATTTATTTAGCGCTTTTTCTTCTTTCAGAAAAATTATGTTTACTTAAATCGATTTCTTCTTCAGCCTTTTTAGCCAATATTTTTCTGGTTAAATAAATTATTCACGAATTTTTCACTCTTATGCTCTATAATACTAACTCCCATACAGAAACTATATTTTATTTATTTTACGACAAGGGGTCTTGACCCCTTGCTCAAAAATATCATCAATAAATCTGCTATTTAAATAGGACATAGTGTAAATTACTATATATCTACATTCTATTAACTTTTTCCATTTTTGTCAATTCAATTTAATAATAAGATTCTCAAACATTCTAATCAGTGAAATTTATAACAAAATAAAATAATAGGGAATATCTTATAAATCATAAGAATCCCCATTTGATATTCCTTCCTGTTTTCAAAAGAATAAAAATCAAAAATTCATGAAATTAAAGTCATACAAGATTATGCGATTATATAGTGAAACTTATACAAAACCGACCTAAAAATAGGGTATAATAACTTTATGGCATATGAAAAAGATTATAGAAAAAGAATTTTAAATTTTTATTACGAAAATGGAAAAACAAAAACATTATTTCAGTTCAACATAAGTTCCAGCACATTGTACGGATGGATAAAACTTAAGAAGGAAACAGGAGATCTTTCATCAAGAACACGGAAAAGAAAATTTAAGGTGCTTGATCCTGAAAAACTTGATGAATATATGAAAAATCCAAAGAATGCAGATAAATACATCCGTGAAATAGCAAAAGATTTTGGCTGTGGAAAGGAGACAGTGAGAGTAGCACTGAAAAAATTAGGATACACAAGAAAAAAAAACAGACAAAATACAGGGAGCAGGACGAGAAAAAAGTAAATGTATATTTAAAAAATTATCAGAAGCAAGTTCAGGCAGGGGAAAATAATCTATATTGATGAAACAGGCTTTGACGAATATTACTACCGTGAATACGGCTGGAGTAAAAGAGGAATATCTATTGAAGGGAAGAAAAGAGGATTAAGATATTCAAGAATAAATCTGGTTGCTGGAAAAATAGGGAATGCACTGATAGGAGTATGATATACAGGAAACAATGGAAAAGTGAATTTTTGAAGAATGGTTCAGGGAAATACTTTTAAGAGATATTGAAAAAAATTAGGAAAGAGTTCTAATAGTGATGGATAATGCCAGATTTCATAGAAAAGAATATATTAGAAAAAGATAATTAAAGGGAAACAGGGGCATTGTCTATTATTTCTTCCGCCGTATTCGCCGGATTTAAATCCAATAGAAAAAAATTATGGGCTAATATGAAGAAAAAAATTAAAAGACATAGCCCATAATTTTTAATACACTAGAAGAAGCAGTTACTTCTGTTTTATTTAATAAATTAGTCCAGTTTTAAATAGGTTTTACATAATAGAAAAGACAGGTTTTCGATTTTTAAGAGAAAAAGGATCCTTGCTAAGTTTAGAGATCAAAAATCTCATTTTATTTTAATCTTTTACTGCTAATATTACATAAGAATAGAAAATAAATAAAAATATGCATTTTCCGGAGGTAAGAGAATATATGAAAAATAAATGATTTAAATGAAAAATTTGAAAGATTTTTGAAAAAGAGAATATCAGCAATGTATTTTCAAGGATTGATGAAAAATAACAGGTATAGTCGTTTTAGCAGTTTTTCTTGTATTATTTAAGAGAATGATATATATGCAATATTATCTTTCTTTTTATAATGAAATTTAGAGTACAGATGTAAAAGAAAAAAATAACAATGCTAGCTGCAATATTTACATTATTTTCTTATTGTAATAATTGTATCAGCTATTATTTCTATAAAAATAATAAAAAGAATATTTTAATGAAAATAGTATGGAATTATCTCATAAAATAAAAGTATTATGTAATAATTTTTCATAGGAATTTTAATTATTATAAATTCGATTATTGGAACATCTGAAGTTCTTAAACAGATGAAACTCAACTTTCACTTTCATTCAGAAAAATAATGCTGTTTTTATTTTCTGGAATTCTTCAGAGTAATAGCAACATCAGCAACTGCATTTTTTTCAGTAGTCTTTTTATTTTCAGTAAAAACATACGAAAAGAAATTGTATGAACACAGAATAATAGGAATAATTTATACTGCTATTGTTTTCAATAATAGGATTATTAGGAATCAATTTTATAATGGAACTTTCTAACTTGTATAAAAATTACTCTTTTAAAGTGGGGGCATGAGTTTTAAGCTTTTTATTCATTTTTAAAATTTGTGTTGAGGTATAAAAATTTATACATTGAGATATTTAATATGTATTTCTGTGTAAATTTATTTGTAATAATATTTTAGGAATTTTGCTGATTTTTGCTAAAAAATAGAGGGTGAATAAAATGAAAAAATGTATACAATCTTTTATATTATTATTAGAGTATTCAATTTATCATGTTCTGAAAGTAAGACAGGAGCATATTCTGAAAAATAAGACAGAAAAAATATATTTAATACAATTGTGGACACAATTAGTGGGGCTAAATTTGAATATAATGTTGCTGAAAGTACTCCTGATACTTTTAATTTAGTACATCTGTTTCTTCCTGAATCTTTACGATGCTCAGCTGCTTAATGATAAACACCCTGAAAATATCAGAAATTATGAAGCTGCTGATATTTTTGACCTTTTATTTGAAGGACTTGTCAGAATTGATGAAAATGGGAAAATAGTTCCCGGACTGGCAGAAAAATGGGAAACAGGCAAGGATAAACCAAGTGGACTTTTTCATCTGAGAAAAAGGATTGAAAATATTCTGACGGAACTCCTATAAAAAGCTGAAGATTTTAAAACTGCATTGTTGAGAATGCTGAATCCTGAAATAATATCTCCGAATACAGATGTCCTTTTTCTTATAAAGAACGGCAGAGAATTTTATGAAGGAAAGGTAAAAAGCCGAAAAATGTAGGGATAAAAATATTGGATAATAATGAAACTATTGAACTGGAACTAACCAAGCCGATAGGATATTTTGATATGTTAATGACAAAAGTAGAATTTTCACCTTTAAATCAGGAATTTTTCGGGAAATTGGGAGAAAAATACGGAAAAATACCTGAAAATATTTTATATTCAGGACCTTATATCATAAAAAGTATAGGAAAAAAGAAAATTATTATTGGAAAAAAATAAAAATTACTGGAACAGCAGATAATATAAAAAAATGAATAAAAATCAATGTTTATGGCGGTTTGTGGGATGGAAATGACTATAAAAGAATTGCTGAAAGTAAAGGAATAGACGCAACTGTTGTATATTCCCAGTTCTTTTCAAGAGCCAAACTGAAAAATGATATGAAAGAAAACACAGAGACTATCTGCAGGTTCTTCTTATTATTATGTTTTCAATACTAAAGTAAAAAGCATTAAGTAATCCTAAAGTCAGAAAAGGCTATAGATGCTGTAATGGCAGGAGAAACAAGGAGAGAATACGGATTTGTTCCAGGATACATCAGTATTAATGGCAAAAATTTCTCTGCTTTAGCTGCAAAAATGGAAAAAGCTGAAAAGGGAGATTATCTACAAAAATATAAAAAGAATTATTAGATGAGGGATTAAAAAGAATTAGGAATAAAGTAAAATGCCTGTTTTAAATATTGCTCATTAAAGAAAAATTCCATTGACGGGTTCTCAGAAAAATTTAAAAACATCTTGGAATAGATGTCGAAGTTACAAGAATGTCTTATAAGGACTTAATTTTAAAATCAAGAAAGATTTTTGATATTATTGAAAAACGAAATTTTGTTAGGATTTAGTGATCCGATACTTTATCTTGAAAGATTTGTATCAGACAGTCCTTATAATTACGGTTCTTATTCTAATTCTGAATATGACAAACTTATAAAAATTGCTCTGAAACAAAAAGATATTAACATCAGAACGGATGCTCTAATCAAAGCTGAAAATATATAGAGAAAGAAAATCCTGCAGCAAAAATGGGCTACGGTGAAATTACTCATATTATTCTTGAAAGACTGGGAATAAAAAGAACTGAAATTAGTTCCTTATAGGGGATTTTATATTTAAGAAATGTTAATAAAGCTAAATAGAAGTTTAAAAAGGCTCTTTTGTCAAGTGTAACAAAAAGTAAAAATATATAGTAAAACCTATATAACTATTAAAATATCCTTTAATTAAAATTTTATCATTAAGCATCCATATAAAGTTTTTATTTAAATTTTGAAAAACTGTCTATTGTTAATAAATATTTTTCATAATCCTATGTCTTTTTATATAGCAAGGAAATCAATTGCTATTCCTTGCAATCCTAGTCGTCTACATTTTTGAAACAAAACGAAACTCGCTAACGCTCAGACAGTCGTTTTCATTCCAAAAATCACGACATTCTATATTAAATTATAAAGATTATTATATTTAAGTTCTTAAATTTGGAAAATATTAAATAAGCAAAATTTCGTTAAAAGGAAAAATAACTGTCTGAGCGTAGTTTTACGAAGCGAGTTTTATTTTTCTTTATAAGAAAAGTTTTGCGTAAGCGGGGTATGTAAGGCATGGTGTCTGATGCCCTTACGTTACAAAAATCAAATAAAAATAGAAAAACCATTATTAATCATAGTATTTATAAATAAAATTATAAAGTCTTTAGGTTGGATACTTAAGAATTAAATTCGATTTTTCTAATAAGTCTATCAAATTAATTATTATAGAAGTTTTACTGCTATTTTTTAAAATGGAGTTTAGTATAAAATACTAATAAACATATTTTTGCAATCTCATCGACTATATCGCTTGTCATTTCATCTAACACATATTTTTATTAGCTTTAATAGTTTTCCATTCTTCCTCAGGGCTTATTTGCCTTTTCATCAAACATATTTCCGCCAGTAGTACTTTTTACTTTATTAGTAGAAAATTAATGCTAAATTCCTCTTGATTGCCAGAATTTCTCATATATGAATTATTGTCAAATCCGATAAGTTCGAATTTTTGTTTTGAAATCTAAAAAGTGTATGTATTTTTGTGTTACTGACCAGCTTCCTGCACTCAAAAATAATTAAATTTAATTTTTAAAATATTATTTTTATGCTAATATTGTCTAAAGTATCCATAAGAGCTGGATTTTCCTTATCTCCTGCACTTTTGATAAAACCTTTGTCATTCTTTGCTTACCAAAAATATAACTTCCATTTTTGCTTTGAATAAAACCAAAAAGTATTCTTGGATTTCAAGTTTAAATATTCAGAGCCAAGATTTTCAGTTTTTACAATATTTGCTTTTATCAGTTTTCAATAACAATAGCAACATCTCTCAAGTTTATCGTTATTCAAACTCCTTTAGCCGAAAGAATCGTTTTCCAGCCTGTCGGAAACGAATCCATTTACATTTTTTTGCCTTATCTGGAAAGCTTTCTCCAAAAAGCAAAAAGAGAGCAAATTAAAAATACTGATAAAAATAAATAATAATCCTCTTTTCATAAATAATACACCTTTACTTTCTTTTCCTTTTCTTTTCTTTTTATTCTAACTATTTGTAAAAGTTTAAAAATTTCGATAAATACAGTATTTTTAAATCTTTAATCTTTCTTTTTTCTGTTTTCTAACAAGGGTCTTGACCCCTATGCGATATTAGTTAGTTTACTTTACAATTGCCTCATTTTCTATTCTAAAAATTTTCTTTTCAAAGCCTGAATAACTCTGTCATTACTCTCTCTATCCTTAATTGCCAGCCTAAAAACCTTTCATCTAAAAATTTGAAAATTGGAAGCATCCTTATCAAAATTCCTTCTTCCATCATTTTTCCTGCAATTTTTCACATTCAGTCCTTTAGAAATCAGTTCATCTTTTTATTTTTACGCAAATAAAGTTTACTTCAGTTTTATAAGGCTTTTATTCCTGAAATTTCATTCAGTCTTTCATCATGTATCATCTGTTATCCAGTTTAATGTCTTTTCTATGTATTTCTGTATCATCAAGCACTGTTATTCCAGCCATTTCAGCGATATTATTCACGCTCCATGGTTCTCAGCGATTTTCTTTTCCAAATCTTTTGTCAAAATAAATTCCATATCCCAATCGTAATCCTGGAATAGCAAAAATTTTGTAAATGCACGAGTTACAAATAAATTTTTCTTATTTTCTCCACTATTTACAATGCTTTCCTTTAGTCCATCCTCTAAAAATTGATAAATGCCTCATCAATAAATAACTTTGTATCATATCTATTGCATTCTCTCAAAATTTCTCTGTTTCAGCCATTTTCAAAAAAATTTTCCAGTCGGATTATTCGGATTGCAAATTATTACCAAATCATATTTTTCTCAAGTTCTTTTTAATTTCCCAATATTAGCTTTAAACTCATCTTTTTCTTCTAATTCAAAATATTCAATTTCAATTTTCTGACTTTTCAGAATTTTTACACGCTCTTACTGCCCTTTTCATATTCCCCAAAAGTAGGCGACACAATCAGCACTTTTTTTGAGGTTTTATCACTTTTTATGAACAAAAATATAGCTTCTGTCGCACTCATTTCCCAGTACAATATTTTCCAGTTCAACTTTATTTCAGCTGAGTCAATTTTTTCACGCAATTCCACATAATCAGGATCAGGATACCTCTCAAGAATCCTAATATTTTCAGTAATCTTCTGCTTTAAAGCTCTCAGGCACCGTAAGGATTGATATTTGAGCTATAATCCAGTATTTCTGTTATATCCCTGAATATTTTATAAATATTACCACCATGAAAATCCATTTTTCTCCATTCATTCTATTATTATAGTAAAAAATCAAATTCAAAAATTATGACTAAATTTTTATCAATTCGATATTAAAAAGGTTTCAAATATAATTTATTCTAGCTGATTATTTATATATTTAAGTAAATATTTTTATTTGATATTCAAAATTTTATATATAAGCTCCTGTAAATATAAGGGAAAAATATCACTAAACTTAAAAACTTGTAATATACATTATTCTTATATTTTTCTTATATCTTCCAGTTCAAAGTCCTTTGTTTTTATCTCCTATCGTAGGTTTATCTATCTCTTTCCCAAAAATACGATACTTTTCCTCCAAACTGCACTCCCAATGCTCCCTGCAACGCTCGCTTCTGAATGTGCCGAATTTGGACTGCTATGATTTTTCTGTCTCTTAGAAATATTTTTTTAGCGAATTTTTATAATCGTAGCCTAAAATCATACTGGCAAAGTACTATCAAAATTCCTGTAATTCTTGCAGGAATAAAGTTAGCAGCATCGTCTACCTTTGCAGAGAATTTACCAAAATCCATATATTTCTCATTTTTATATCCGACCATCGAATCTAACGTGTTTATCGCCTTATACGCCATTGCCAGCGGCATTCCTCCCAAAAACATATAAAACATAGGAGCAACTATTCCATCAACTGTATTTTCAGAAATTGTTTCCATTGTGCTTCTTATTATCATCTTTTCATCCATCGTTTCTGTATCTCTTGACACAAGATAGGACAAGTCTTTTCTTGCTTTTTCTATATCTCCTTCTTTCAGAATCCTGTAAACTCTGTTTCCTTCCGTGCCAATGAATTTATTGAAAAATTGTATACATCAGGTAAATTTCAATAATCATAAAAAAATACTGAAATTTTTTTACAGACTTGGAAATGAGATACATTGATGTGTATCGTTATAGAAAACAGTAAAAATATTAAGCACTGCCCCAGCTAAAAATTTATACTTTTTCTTAACAAAACTTTTTCTCCAGCACTTATTATCTTCCCAATAACCTGAACAGGATGAACGACATTCTGCGGATCTCCAAAATATCAAGTCCAATACATACGCTATCCAAAATTTTTATAAAAATATCAATCTATTCACATCCCATTATCTCATAAATTTTCTCAATATCCACATTCTCTCTCAAAAATCTGTGCCAACTTATCGTATTCTCGATTCTTGTATTCCTTAAAGCTAAAATCTTCATTCACTTTGTCAAGCCCCTTCAACTTTTCTCACTTCATTCAGAAAATGATTTGTAAATTCAGAATTGTCAAATATTCCGTGAATGTAAGTTCCACAACATTGCCTTTTTACAGCACCTTTTAACTTTTCATCGTCAAAAGATACACTTTATTTCAGTTCTTTCCTCATTTACAGGATAACTGTAGCCTTGATGTATTTCATAGCCTTTTATTTCAATGCCTTCCATTCCAGTCAGTATTCCATCTGCGTTTTTTTATTTTACATACTGCGTTGTAGTTTTTGCAGTTTCCATAACTGTTTCTATGTCAAATAAATCTAAACCTGAAATTTCTTTTTAGATTAGACTCAATATTTTGAGGATCCATTATTTTTTGTCCCATTATTTGAAAACCGCCACAAATTCCAAATACTATCGTTCCTCTTTTTGCAAGCCTTATAATTTCCCTGCTTATATTTTTATCAATCAAGTCCTTCATGTCTTCCACAGTATTTTAGAGCCAGGAATAATAATAATGTCCTCATCTCCAAGTTCAGAGCTTTTTGTAACATATTTCAAGGAAACATCGCTATAATGGCTAAGTGCATCAATATCTGTAAAATTCGATATATGTTTTAGTTTAATAACCGAAATCCGAATTTTCCCTTCTTTTTTCACATTATACTTGTCGATTCCCAGACTGTCTTCCTCCTCAATTCCTAGTGGCACAAACGGCACTACTCCCAGAACAGGCACATTTGTCAACTCTTCAATCATCTCAATTCCAGGAGTCAAAAGGCTCTTATCTCTCTAAATTTGTTTTATAATCACACCTTTTATCCGTTTTCTCTCACTTTCTTCAAGCAGCATAATTGTCCCGTAAATTGCCGCAAAAACACCGCCTCTGTCAATATCAGCAACCAAAATAACAGGTGAATCAGCCATTTCCGCCATTCCTGTATTTACAATGTCGTCTTCCTTCAAGTTAATTTCTGCAGGGCTTCCTGCCCCTTCCAGCACGCAAATATCAAAGTTATCTCTTATGTGATTGTACGCCGCCATTATATCCTTTTTTTAAATTATGTTTATAGGCAAAATATTCCCTTGCATCCATATTTTTGTAAACTTTTCCCATTCACAATAACCTGCGATTTTCTGTCTGTCTGTAGGCTTTACTAATATCGGATTCATAAATGCCTGAGGCTCGATATTAGCCGCTTCAGCCTGCACCACCTGAGCTCTCCCATCTCTTTTTCCATCCTTCGTAATAAACGAATTTAAAGCCATATTCTGCGACTTAAACGGCACCACACTATATCCGTCCTGATAAAAATATTCTACAAAATCCCTGCATTGATTATGCTTTTTCCCACATTAGAACCTGTCCCTAACAACATTATATTTTCTATGCTTTCTTACCATAAATCCTCCTTATTCTTTATTAGAAAAACTTAAATCATTACAAAATTTCCATTCCCATTCTACTAAAACCCTCATAAACGAAAGGTAATTCTTTTGGGAACAAAAATAATAAAACCATCACGTCCACGAGTAAGCAAAACTCTGTAACTATTAACACGATATAAAACTATCTCCTCCATTATTTTTATCAAATTTTTCCCATTTTTCTTTCTTTTTCATTCCACAACATATCCTTACCCCAGCCAATTATAGGCATATCAATTTCCAAACCTGACATTGAAATTCTGAAATTGCTCGTTTTATTCGATAATTTGAACCTTTATTGCTAAACCATTTTACTACATTTATATCAGTATTATTTTTTTCTTATTTTTGAAATTTTCGGAATATTTAGCTTGAGACGAAGCCATTACGCCGTAATATTTTTATCATTTTTAGAATATCTTTTTAAAACAATATTTTTAGCTTTTTCCAAAACTATGTGTAACATACATATTAAATCCTGAGTTTAAAAATTGATGGAGCTAATTCTTTTGCTTTTTCTATATCACTATTTAACAAAAATTTATAAAATTGACTTACTTTTATTAGCTAAATGGCTTTCAAACTAATATCCAAATCAAAATTATCATTTTAATAATATTACTTGAACTTTTTAAATATAGAAGTTAATCTTTCTGGACAAATAACTTCCCATTTTTATCTGATTTTTCAATAGCCTTATTCCAATTTATTAAATGCAGAGCTTTCTCATTTATAAATTTCTTGTCCCTCACCTACAAGAATTAAATGAACACTCCAATTTAATTTTTCTGCAATTTTAATTAACATATCTGGTTCTGAATCCCAAGCACGCTGCCCTTCATCAAATACAATTACATTTTCATTAAATCCTATTTCTCCCTTTTTTCAAATATGTTTGGATACTTTTTACAAATGCACTACTATTTTTCCAAGTATACTTGATAAAAACTTTAATTAACGAACCATTTTCCAGACAAATAAACAGAATTTACACTTTTTAATGCTTTCTGCAAATATCATAAACATACTGTAATCCCTAAATATGTTTTTCCTGCTCCCGGCACTCCAGTAACAAATACCAAAAATATGTTTTTCTTCTTTTTGGCATCAATAGTTATATTTTGTAAATTTTCCATAGCAGTAGGAATCTAGTGCTATTTACTCTACGAATATTTGGAAGTTCCTCATTTTTCATTATTGCTCGTGCAGCTTCTATAATTGTAGGAAGTGGTTCATATTTTTGAATAAATCCAAGTTTTTAAACTCCATTCATTTTATTTTCTTTTTGTTACTACTCTTTGAATTACTTCTGATAAATAATTAATTGAACATATAGTAATGCTCTTTTTCTCTTAGGTTTTTATTTTCAGATTTTGTAAGTACTAAAAATTGGTATTATTTTTATTTCTTGATTCAAAAATGATATTCTTGAATGTCACGAAAAATACGCTACTGTTTGATCAATATCTTCCACCAAAAATTCTTTTTCATTTTAAATTCTAAAAATAAAAACTTTTCTCATTACTTAAAAATAATAACATCTATCCTTCTTCCACCTTCATACGGCAATTCATATTCAAATATAATATTAAAATTTTTCTTAATTTCTTCAATTTTTACAAGAATTTTTCAACTACTCAAAACTATCTCCTAAGCCTAAAATTTTGCCTTGTTCAAGTTTCAAATTATGTTTTTCTCGAAAAGTTGTTTTCCATTATTTTTAGCCAATTATTTTTATTTTCATTCAAAAATTTCTCATAGAATTATGCATAACAATAACGTTTTCATATTCCTAATCCCCCTCTTACTTTTCTAAAAAATCTAAATTACCAATTTTTCCCAACATATTGAATTCTTATTTTTAACTTTTTCTAAAAATTTATAATCATTTCATAAATAACTTGTTTACTCTTAGTAAAATAATTATAACAGATAAAAATGCCATAAGCAAATTGGATTTGTAAAAATATTTTTTTATTTTCTTTTAAATTTTATTCTACCTAATATTTTCTCAACTTTGTCGCTAAAAAAATACTCCAATTACAAATGAAATATGCGACATTGTACAAAATATATATTTTCTCCCATTTGTCAAACGAGACATTATCGAACTATATTCATTTTTCAAAAATAGCTCTAAACACAAAAATAAATCAATATTACAATCATCACCAAAATTAATGCTTTTTTTATTCATTTTTCAAAATCTTTTGCACAAATATCCTAAGAAGTACATAATTCCCAATATTACTATCAAGCAAAACAACGAAAACACAATTACAAAAATCTTCAAAATCTGTTCTGGAGCTTCAACAAAGATCCAGTAGAAAAATAATGTAGAAATAAACCAAAACAAATATGCTAATACTGGATATATCACCTGCCTGAACTAAAAATAAATTATCGTAAATAAAATCAATCCTAAAAATTCTTTGTTTTTGAAGTAAAGTTTTATTTATATTTTTCTTCATTTTTATTCTCCAATCCTATTATTTTTGTAAATTTTTCTATTTTTATAAACAGATAAATACTATACGCAAAACATTACACTCCAAAACATCAAATAGAATGCTCTATCTTTTTATACTTTGTTTCAATTTCTTGCTTAATTCTGAATTAAAAGAAATATTTTCATCTAAATCTCCTGTTTTATCTAATTGATATTGATACAGAATTTCTTTTTACTTCCAAGTTATCAACAAAGTGCTCTGCATCCTGTAATTTTATTTCTTTTTAGATTTAATCGTTTTTCTAAAATTTTCTCATCTAAGTTATACTCAACATACCATTAATTAAAAATATGTTTCTGGCTTGATACCGTATTTTTCCTTCATAAGAATCTCTTTCCTCAATATAGCCAATCCAATTATTATTAATTTTTAGATAGTCCATCTAAATACAAAATTAAATCCTCAGGTTTTGTCTTGTCTACAAGTTTATAAACTTATGTTCCGAATCCGAGCTTAAGTTCTCTTTTATCAAATTTTGATATTTCAAGTTCGCTGTTACGATTAACTGTGTCATAAGGAAAACGAAGATACCTAACAAATAATAATGATAAAATTGTAAATGCAATAGAAAAATTAAACTTTCGTTTTGAAACACCAGAAAGTTAATAAAATGTAATACTGGAATTATAAAAAGGGATATAGACAAATCCCCAAAGTTATATTTGTATCTGCAAAGTATATTTTCTCCTAATTTTTATATATTTATGACCTTTTGTGTTTTTCAGAAATACTTTTTAAAACTCTCATAAATCTCAAGTTTATCATCAAGATTTTGTAAAATATTTTTGACACTTTTCAATTTCTATATTTACATATTTTTTATGATTTGTCAAATATTCTTTTCTGACAGAGTATATATAGGGGCAAATAAATTTAATTAAATTTCAATTATCACAAAAGAGGAAACCAGTTACAATATAATCACAATCCTATTGAAAAGGTGGTTCCCTCTAGGATTAGAATATCGATTTTTCTTCACTTGTAAAGACTAAAAATATCCTTCAGACTTCCGTTTGAGCAGCAGTTTAAGTTGTTTGTCACAAAAGCTTTTGAAACGCTGTTTAGAGTTTATGTCAAAAAGAGTTGATGATGCCTTTTTATTCCAACGAAAGAAAAGATAGTTTAAAAGCAAAGGATTTGTTAAAAGAACCGTTACCACTGCCTTCAGGGAATGTAACTTTTTGAACGTCGAAAATATGTAAACACAGGCATTCACTATTACATTGATGAAAATTGGGCATAAGCGATACAGACGGCTTTCTGAGGAGCTGATTTTACTATACTTTTTGAGTATCAACATACTACGGCTTCATTTCTTGCAAAAACTTACGGTGTTTCAAGGGCTACCAGTATAATCTTGTCAATTCTTTTCAAATGCCGAAACTTGATATGAAAGATTTGAAAGAGATGACAATCTCGCCAGTATATATGGAGATTGATGAAGATCATATGAAGTGTAGAAGAAGTAAAAATACATACATGAGAATGGTTGTAATACATCGTGGAATTGAGGAAATCTGCGAGGAGACAGGAACAAACTCATTGACAAGCACACAATAATGTTTCCTGCATCCGTATCGCTTGAGGAAGTGTCGGGTATGTACTTAACTATCTTGAAAAAGATACAATATGGACAAAAAGAAACTAATTGTGAACTCTGATGGAGGAAATATGGATAGACAGCTTTTGTAAGAGAGCTTGGAATTTACATATAACACACATCTATGACGAGTTCCATTTAGTAAAAAGCCATAGCTGAAATTTTCTAGGGACAAGGAAATATCAAAATCTGTACAAATGGCTAAAGGAGACGATTTTAAAGGACTTGAAAACTTTTATGAAAATTTCAAGGAAAAGAAAATGTAAGTCAGAGAAGAAAAGACCAGACGAAGATACGTATTAACCAGTATGAGAAGATAAGAAGAATATACACCAAGGAGGACTACATGAGGCTCGAGGACGGAAGCCCTAGTCTCCCACGAGATGCTCAAGATTTCTATCAAGTAGGCCAAAGCATTTTTCGAAAAGAGATAAGGCAAAGAGCGTTAGTGCCACACTTTCTTTTGCAAACTCATGGAAAAATAGGAAAAAGCGTATGAATTGTACTTTGGTGGCAAAAGAACGAGTTCACTAGAAAAGGTAATAGAGATGGAATGCTTGCCAGAAATTGTATGAAACAGGAAAAAGCACAAATATGCCATATTTGAAAAGAGGAGAATCGTCCGATTAGGGAAGTTTTGGAGAAATATCACAGTAAAATATTTTAAAAAGCAGTCAAAAAGATTTGTTGTCGTATGTTGGTGACTGCTATATTTTTACTCTGTCTTTTGTAAAAAATTGAAAAAGGATACGTCTATGATACAATTTTTGTATAAAATATCGAAGAGAAATCATTATGATAAAATTTCTAAAGATAATATTCAAAATCAAAAGGAGGTGTAATTTCATGAAATATAATTTAGCATTCAAATAGAATTTATCCAAATAAAGATCAAGAATTATTGATAAACAAGACTTTTGGATGTGTTTGTTTTGTTTACAATACGATTTTGTATACTGCTAATAAAATTTATGAAGAAACTGGGGAAAAATAAAATAATTACACCTGCCAGTTTGAAAAGTGAAAACCAATTTTTGAAAGAAGTAGACAGTCTGGCACTTTCAAATGCTCAATTGAATGTAAAACGATTGTTTACGAATTTTCTTTCAAAAGAGAGCAAAGTTTCCAAAAATTCAAATCTAAAAAGAATAATGTTAAAAGTTATACGACAAATTGTGGAACAATTCGATACGAATTGAGGGAAAACAAATATTTGGTTTTGCCAAAAATTGAAAAGAGTAAAATTGAAATATCATAGAAATACCAGAGAATTATAGGATAAAGTTAGTAACTATTGACAAATAGTAATGGAAATTACTATGTTTCTGTTTTGACAGAATTTGAAAAAGAAATTCAAAAAATGCCAAGTAATGATAAAGTAATTGGACTTGATTTTTCAATGTCTGAATTATTTGTCAGTTCTGAAAAACCAAAGGGCTGATTATCCAAAGATATTTTAGGATGTTGGAGAAAAATGAAAAATTACAAAAAGTATTGTCAAGAAAAAGTGAAATTTTTCTAAAAAATTGGTATAAGCAAAAAGTGAAAAATATCAAAATTGCATGAGTATATCAAGAATTGCCGAGGAGATTTTCTATAAATTATCGAAAAATTGTCTGAAGAGTATAATGCTGTGATTGTTGAGGATCTGAATATGAAAAGGGATGAGCTCAGGCATTAAATTTTGGGAAAAAGTGTAGGAGATAATGGATGGGGAATGTTTTTGAGAATGCTTGAGTATAAACTGATGTTTTTAGGGAAACAATTTTTGAAGATAGATAAGTGGTTTCCATCGTCGAAAACTTGCAGTAAATGTGGAAACGTGAAAGAGAAACTAAATTATCAGAAAGAAGTTATAAATGTGAGTGCTGTGGAATTGAAATTGATAGAGATTATAATGCGGCATTGAATATAAAAACATTGGAAAAGAAATAATGGAATATTAGAAAATAAAAAGAAAGCAGGGTAGGGAACTATCCGAAGAGCTTGGTAAATATATTTTGGCTAGCAAAAGCAGATACTTCCAAGAAGCTCCCGCTTCTAAAAGCGAGAGTAGTTCACTTTTAGAATTAATTTAATATTATTCCAGCAAACAAAACTAATAATGCTGTAAGTTCAAAAGAAGCTCCCATAGTGTCTCCTGTTATCCCTCCAATTTTTCCTCTTTACATTTTGCATAAACCAAAGTATAAATATTATTGCCAGAAGTAATATTGTCAGACCTTTTATTTTTCATAATTCCAAAGGACAATAGTGTTACTATTATGATAGAAATAATAGCTTCTTTTTCCCATTCTGGTCGATAATTCCATTACTCATTCCATCTTTTCTTGCATATTCTCCAAATCCTGCATTTATTGATGTTGACAATCTTGAAATTATTGGATAAAGAAGCAAATATCCAGATTTCACTTGAGAAAGAAACACAAACTTTGCTATAAAAATATAATATAAGTATTACCGTTCCATTTGTACCAATCCTTGAATCCTTCATTATTTCAAAGCATTTTTCTTTTTCGCATAACTGAAAAAGTCCATCCGCAGTATCTGCCAGCCCATCAATATGAATAAGCCCTGTTATCAAAAATTTCGCTATTATTAAAGCTATTGCAATAATTTGCCTATTTCCCGTAATCTTTTCTGCCAAAAATTTTACAGCAAAAAGAAAAACTCCTATTATTGCTCCAACTAGTGGAAAATATTTCACTGATTTTTCCCAGTTTTTCTTCATCATATTCTATATTTACAGGAATTGGAATTCTTGTCATAAATTGCATCAAAATTATAAATCCTTTTTATCATCTTTCTTTTCCTTTTTAAATATAGTTTCATAGTAATGCCACTTTAAAATCAATCTCAAAGATTATGGCAATCTGATGAAATCTAGATTTATTTAATTTTTTATCATATTTTTAGCATAAATTTAAAAATTTACAAAATTGAAATTAAATAAAAATAATGAAGCAAAATAATAAAAATTCTACTTCATTATATATTTTACTGTTTCAAAATTAAATTGATAAAAATCGAATAATCTCAACTCTTTAATTTAAATTCAAATAAGTTTTTCTAGTTTTTATCCTATACTAGCTCTTTTATTACTTCCAATGCTTTTTCATAATCTGGATGTTCTCCAACTTCAGGAACATATTCCACATATCTTATGATTCCATCTTTATCCACAATAACTGTTCCACGTGATAATAATCTCAGTTCCTTTATTACAAATCCATATTTTTGTCCCAAAATCCAACTCTTTATGGTCTGAAGTTGTCAAAAGCATTTTTAATTCCTTTATCTGCGCAATATCTTCCAAGTGCAAACGGCAAGTCAACTGAAATACTTAATAATTGCACATCATCTCCAAAATTTGCCGCTTCCTGATTAAATCTTGACAGTTGTAATGCACACACACCTGTATCTACTGATGGAAATACCGCAATTACAACAACTTTTCCTTTATAGTCGCTTAATTTTACTTCTTTCAGCTCTGCGGACAAAACTGTAAAATCAGGTGCTACATCTCCTGCTTTCACTTCGTTTCCTACAGAGTTACAGGATTTCCTTTAAATGTTACTTTATTTTTATTTCTGACATATTTACATCTCCTTTTCTTTTTGCAATTATAACATATTTAAAATTATTTGTATAGAAAAATATTTGTATATCAAATAAAAATAAGAATTATACGATAAAACTACTTTTACACCTATAAAATTAAAAACTTCTTGCTAAATTTCATTCAAATAACATATGTTATATATTATTTCACATATTTAAATTTATTTAAAAGTCAGGAATTTACTAGGGCGTGTCTGAAAACTCAAAATCAATGATATTTTTAATGATTATCAAATAATATACTCAAAAATCAATGAGTTGAAACATTGCTCTCAGTCTGATACAATAAGCACAGGAGGCTTCTATCATGCAAAGAAGATATGAAATATCAGATGAACAGTGGAATAAAATAAAGCATATGTTTTCCCAAAAGCTAAGACAGGGACGTCCAGGCAAGGATTTCACGCCTGATGTTTAATGCTGTGCTATGGATTGCCTGCAGCGGTGCACCTTGGAGAGACCTTCCTGAACGTTTCGGTTCATGGAAGACGGTCTATTCCCGTTTCTGCAAATGGCGTGACGAGGGGACTCTGCTTAAAATATTTGAGCATTTAAGGGAAGATGCTGACTATGAGAACTTGAGCATTGACTCTACGAGTGGTTAAAGCCCACCGAGCAGTGCAGGGAGCTAAAAAGAGGCAAAGATTCAAGTGAATCAGCACATCGGGAAAAGCTCAGGTGGAAGGACAACTAGATCCATGCAGTTGTTGATGGACTGAAATCCGCTGTATATAAAAACTTAGTGCAGGACAGATTCACGATAGTACGCAAAGCAATTAAAAATATTGTCGCAGCTAAGCATAAAAGACAGCAACATACTGGCAGACAAGGCATACGGAACAAAGGAAGTTCGGGAGTACATAAGAAAACACGGGGGAGAATGTGTAATACCTCCGAAGTCAAATGCAGTAAACAAATGGGAGATGCGATTACCATATCTACAAGGAAAAGACATCTTGTGGAATGCTCAATAAGCTAAAACAGTTCCGCAGAATAGGGACACGCTATGATAAGCTGGCAAAGCACATTCATAAATTTTATTTATATGGATGCATAATGATTTTAATAAAATAAATTTAAATAATCATTAAAAATATCATTGATTTTTGAGTTTTCAGACACGTCCTAATTTTTGAAAAACAACTTTATTTTTATGAATTATTTCTTTCAAATACTAATTGTGCTATTTCTCAAAATATCATAATTTCCTAAAAATTTCATTTTTCAATTTTTCATCATTCGTAACTTCATTTTTCAAAACATTTCCACGAATAATCCTGCCTCATCAAAACAATGAAATATTTTTATCTCCCTTTTCTTTCTCAAAATCATAATGAGAACAACTATACAGCGGATCATCTCCCTTTCTCAAATCAAATGCCACATAATTTTTATCCTCTTTTGCTTCTCAATATGCAAAAACATTTCTGCTTCAAAAAGAATCATTTTTCTGATTTTTCAAGTTTTTATAATTTTCATATAATCCCCAGGTAATAAATAGTATTTTATCATTATTTATTTAACATCTCTTTCAAATTTTTCCGCATCCTTAAATTTCCAGTCATTCCCGATTTTTATTTAATTCATTTCGTTACTTTATCTGTCACATAATTCTTAGGATTTTGCATTCCTTCTCTTAACATTTCATTCATTATATCTATCCATGCTTCTGAAAGACTATCTTCAGCGTCTTTATTTCATATCCATATTTTTTATCTTTTTAATTTCTTTTTCATCTAAAATTTTATCCAAATCAAGAATAACTACTTCATAAGTAACAGAAACCTTTCTATTTGATAAATATTTTACAGTTTTTATATTAAATTTTGAATATAAATATTTCAGACCTAGAAAATTCTTTTAATAACAATTAGTATACTCTCTTTTCTTCTTTGCTCATTCTCATTATTTGCTTTATTTGATACAGAAAAATAATATGAAATCATTTCTTGTAATACTTTCTTAGGATATTTACTCACTGTTTCTTCAATTTTTCTTATTCTCAAATCAATCTGCTCTTTTTGACAAAAGTAACATGCTTTATTACTTGATACTGCCCTGCAAAAATTTGCATAGAAAAATATAAATAAAATTATTGTTATTAGTTTTTCATTATTCTTAATTCCTTTCCTAAACTCATGTGAAAATGCCTTGTCATAAAGTTTAGACTTAGAATATTCGTTCCCATAAAGTTTCCTACAAGAATTTGTGCCGTTTTGTAATTTTCTCATCTTTCACTTTTTGAGTAATGTTTTCCAATGTTCCCATAATGATTTTTTGTCATCCCAAAGTGGCTCTTTGGACAATTGCAATTGGTGTTGTTTATCATAATGTTTTAATAGTCTTTTACAACTTCGTCAATCATTTGTACAGATAGGAATATTGCCATCGAACATTTATGTGAAGCAAGGCTTTCAAGACTTTCTGCTTCAGGGACAGGCGTTCTTCCTTCCAGTCTTGCACAAATTATTGTCTGACTCACATCTGGCAAAGGTAAATTCTTTTGTGCAGCAGCAGCGTACAAATGAGACTTACTCCTGGAATTACTCATACTCAATCCATATTCATCCAGAATATCCATTTTGTTCCCTTATCGCACCATAAATGCTCGGATCCCCAGTATGCACCCTTTGCTACCAGTTTTTCCCTTTTCTGTGCCTTTATCGTGACTCCATCACTTCATCCAAGTTCATTGAAGCAGAATTATAAATTTCAGCTCCATCATCATGGCAATCAATAACCTCTTTTTGAACCAATGAGCCAGCATAAATTATTACATCTGCTTCCTTCATTCTTTTTGCCCTTTTTACTGTAATCAATTCAGGATCTCCTGGTCCTGCTCCTATGAAGTATACTTTTTCATAAATTATTCCCTTCTTTTTGAATTAATTTTTATTTTTATAATATTTCATTTATTTCAAAACTTACTGATATTCCTGTATTCAAATATATTTTTCATTTTTCTTATGCTTTCCCGAACTTTTTCCATTTTCAGATAAACGGATATTTTATCAAGTTTTTCAACTTCTTCTAACATTTATTTTTCTATTTTTGTTTTTCATTCCAAAAATCTTTTCAAATTTTCCTGAAATGTCATTAATTATCCTCGTTATCCTAAAATAAATTTCATTAACTAATTTTTCTGATAATCTTCAAAACTATTGCAAAATTCTCTAAAACTGACTATTACATGCCCATTCACACAAAATATCCTTTATTGTCAATTTCTTGATTTTACTAATTTCTTCCATATTCTCTAAAATTTCTTTTATATCATTTTCCAAAAATTCAACAGTGAATATCCATATACCTTCTCATTACAAAAATTGTACTTCGGAATAAAATAAATTTTATCTTCCCATTTTTCAAATAAATTTTAAAATTTATAATATTCTATATTTTCATAATTTAAATAAAATACATAATTTCCATTTTCATATTTTGGCAAAATCAAAACTTTCACCATAATGAATTTCTTTTCCGTCTTTTAAAACTTGAATATATTCTTCATACCAATCCTTATCATCATAAATTTTTCTTTTTATTTCTAACATTTTTCTCTTTTCCCGTTATTTGTTTTTCATCAAATTATAAATTATTATTTTTAACTATTTCTACTTTTTCAAATATCAAAATATTTACTTCCTGCTATATTTTCGTAAGTCACATTATTATTTGATAAAATAAAATTTAATATAGCCTTTTCCCTTTTTGAAGTTTTCCATCTTGTTACTTCGTAATAAAATGTGCCTTCTTCACAATTTTCTATTTTAGCTATAATTAACATAGTTAGCTAACTCAAAAATATATCTGGAGGAAATTAAAAATGATTGATTATAATAAAATGATTAGAAAACTCTTACGGAATTTTTAGCTACACTTGACGATAATAAACCTAAAACAAGAATTTTACAATATCTGTTTGCTGAAAAACAAAGTATATCTTGCAACTACAAATAATAAAAACGTTTACAAACAATTATGTCCTTACGTTTCTTTTCTCTCTCACTCAGAGGATTATTTATCTTTTATATCTGTAAATGGAAATATTCATTTTACTAATGATATTAACGCTTAAAACAAAGGGTTTTAAATGAATATCAGCAATAAAGAGAACTTTTTAAAACTCCTGACAATCCTATTTTTGAACTTTTTATATTAATGTAGAAGAAGTCAGGACTTTTGATTTAAAAACTTATACCAATGAAAATTTTGAAATCGAAAAACCATAATTAATTTGATACAATTTCAGTTATTCGTATTTTGTTTTTCTCGGTAATTTACCCATTTGTCCATACTTTCCAGTATTGGCTTTAAACTATAACCTGTTTCAGTAGAAAATATTCAACTTTTGGAGGAACTTCAGGATAAATCTTTCTTATAAGAAGATTGTCCTCCTCCATTCTCTTAAATTGTATGTCAAAACTTTATTATTCCGTTTATAGATTTTCTCAACTCTCCAAATCTTTTTGTTCCATCAGTAAATCTCTTATTATAAGTATTTTCCATTTATTAGAAATTAAAGAAAGTGTTATTTCAACGAGAACACTTCGGTAATTCTTTTTATTCATAATTATCATTCTCTATTCCTTTTTAATTTTTATTTTCTTATTATACTCCCTCAAAAACTTTTTCCACCTCATTTTCAAACACTTCCTTATTAGGAATATACAACGTGTATTTTAGACTAAAAATCTGATTAGAAAAGTCCACCTAGTGCATATTCAGACTGAATACCATTCTCTTTCATAAAATGCTCTTTCTTTATCATCAGATATACTCAAAAATCTCACAACAATGAGACCAGCTCAATTTTCAGACACTGTCTGGAATTTTGATATTCAAATAAAATCATATTAAATAAATTTGATTTTGAAAAGCCCTTTCTATACTCCTCCGATCAATTTTTGACAATTCTTTTTAAAGTTTTTCCATATTCCGCCCTCTCATTATTTTTCCTGCTCATCTTCTATAATAATTTTCCCAATTTTCCAATAAGTCTGCACAAGAATATTATTAATCTTTATAGATACCTGTTTTCTCGGATTTTTCCATTAATTCCTTAATTTGCAAATAAACCATATTACTCTCAATTCCTTTTTCAATTTTATTCATTTCCCCCTATATTGTATAAAATTTCCAAAAATAATTTATCAAATATTTTTACTAATAACTAATTTTTGTTCAACATTCGGATTTTGAATTGCTTTCTTATACAATTCCTTTAATTCTTCAAAAATGATTTCATTTTTTCTCTATATCTTTTTCCTTTTCTGTCAATTCCTATTATACGGATTATCTCCCAAACTGCTAGTGAAGTGCAACTCCAAATTGTGTTATAATATCGAAATTTCATGATTTCCTGTGACAAACTTTTTATCTGTATACAATTTATAACCATCGTAATTTGAACCTCTTCCTGCATCATAGTAAATATCGTTATTGTATTTTACTTTTTACAATATTTTTATTTCTTTTTGTTTTCTTTCATAAATAACTGCTTTGTTGTTTTCCACTAATTCAGCAATATAATTACGAACATAATCCAATTTTTATCTTTATCTGAAATACTATTTTTATATTCTTTTTCTTTTTATCCCTATTTTTATTGTATAATTCCAATGAGATCACTTTTTTCTCACTAAAAATATCATAATTTTCAGTTTTATACGTTACTATATTCTTTTTATCATTTGGCAATACATAACTCAAATTTATTTCCTTTTCAAAGTTTGACTTAATTCTATATATCTTTTTCTTCGTATCATAAGTTCCTTTTACAATTGTTTCTGCTAGTCCTTGAATTGCTACTCCAGTAACAAAATAAATAATATTTTTCATAATAATTCCTTCTTTCTTTTTAGTTCTTAAATTTTAACTACTTCTTATTAAAATATCCCCATCAATCTGGTTTTCAACACTAATTTCTCCTTTTATCTTTATTATTTATTTTCAAAGTTCTAAATAAAATCCTGCATTAACAATCAGTGCATACAAAAATATCTCGATTTCAATGTTTTACAATTCCAATTTTTCAATAATTCCACCCTCAGTTTCTTTGAAATACATCAAAAACTTTATAAGGAAAAGTATAAATTATTACATAATAATCTTCTTTTATACCAGTTGAAACCAATAAAAATAAATATAAATGCAATTATCAAAACAACCTAGTATTGTCAATTTTCTTATAATTTTTATTTCTTCAACGTTAAAAATATCTTTTATAAGAAACCCAAAATAAATATTTGCAGTAATTAATGGTATTAAAACATTAATTTTGATTTTCACCAAAAACTTCCAAAACAAATTGCAAAACTAGGAATCAATACATTGTAACAAACCATAATATAATCTTAGAAACCTGAGACAAATAACTTCTAATCTTTATTTTACTTCTAAATATTCCTAAAATGAATAATCCGTTGAAAAACATAATTTATAACTCCCATAATATCTATTCTAAATAGTAATATCATTGACTAAAAATTATAAAAATATTGGCATTTCAAAATTTTATCATTTTCATATTCTTTACTTTTTTCCTAATAAATAAAATATTAAACCAAAATACGCCTGCTATTAGTGAAGATATTCCTTCAAAAACTATACGATATGGTAAAATCAAAGCCGTAATCCCAATCATATTTTCCAATCCAGAAATAATACATAAATAATAAAAAATTTGTAAAAACTATAAATATTGCTATTTTAGTTTTTAACTTTTTGATACTTTAGAAATCTCTTCCATTGTTCTATTCCCTGTTTTTAAGAATTAATGTAGAAAAATAATGTACACTTTCAACATTTTCAATATCTTTAATAATTTCTTCATTTTCTTTTCCACGAGTTTGAAACAATAACTATATTTTTCTTTTATTTCCTGTTTCAATTATCGCTTTTTATTTTCTCAAAATCTCGGCTTATTTTCATTAACACTAAATTTTGATTATTTTCAATTTCTTTATGAACATCAGTTTTTCTATTGACAGAAACTACTTAAATCTTCATCTCAATCATCAGCGGTATATTAAGCCTTTGCCGCAATGCTGTTAAATGAAGTTATTCCGCAATAGTTTCAACTTCCACATCATCTGAAATATGTTCCAATACATAAGTATAAGTGCTATAAGTCATTGGATCACCTATTGTTAAAAACGCTACCTTTTTCCCTTTTTCCAATTCAGCACTATTACATCCGCATTATTTTTCTAAAAACTTTTCTCGCTTCACATCCTTTATCTATCAGGAAACTCTGAAACAATTGCTCTACTTCTGGTTTTACATATTCTTTTACAATATTAAAGGCTGTACTTCCTTCTCCGCTTTTTGCCTCAGGCAATACTATCACATCTACTTCATGCAGTCTTTTTGTTGCTTTAACTGTTATATTTTCAGGATCTCCTACTCCTACTCCTATTCCATGAATTTACCTAATTTACTAGCCATTTTTCTCCTCTAATTTTTATTCATTCCAAATTTTTAGTTTCAAAAACATTCTTCCAATAATTTTCTCTTTCTAATATATATTCTTGTTTTTGTCTTGGTATCAAAAATTTCAAGTATAGAATACTTAAAGTTAGTTTGAATATATTTTTCACCTTTTTCCTCTAAAAACTAGATTCTACATTTTCTTTCAGTTAAATTATTAACATAACTACTCCGTCTATTTAGCAAAACAATCATTGCCATAAGCTGAACCAATATATAATTTTCCATTAAACACATCAGTAATAGCATAAATACATTTGAGACATCATTAAACTTCCAACAACCACTCTAAAGCATTTACACCTTTATTCCATCATAGTCAGTATTTACCATTACATCATCTAAAGTTATAAGATACTTTGGATAATTATCCTTAATATTTTTAGGCATCCAATTCCCTTTTTAAAAGTATTTTTCATCTCAAGACAGTCAAAGCAACCTGATAATATTCAATTTCATTTGAATTAATAACAACAAAGTCAATTTCGTTTTTATCAAACTCGTCCGACATATGCATTGCCTTTTTCTTCTAAGCAGTTCGAGATAGATTATATTTTCTAGTATATGCCCCTATATCTATATTTCTATTACCTAAAAATCATCTGTCTCAAGTCCTAAATCAGTAACATAATATTTTGATAATGTGGATAGGAATTCTTTCCTTTATATTGTATCTACTAACTTCATGCACAAGTAAACTGTCAGTAAGCCCTCTAATATACTTTTCAATGGTTTTTGCATCCGTTTTTCTTCCCATTGAAGTTAAGGTAGTTCGCTATTTTTGAAAGCAGAGTCAAATTACCGATATTATCAATATATACTTCACAACACTTTCAAGTCTCATTACATCTGAAATTTTTCAATCTTGCAACTATATCTTTCTTAAAAAAGCACTGAGTTATATATTCCACTTAAATATTCATGTATATTTTTTTAAATCACTGTCTAACTGTAAAGTATAAGGAAAATGAACTGTTTACTATATATTCATTATAATATTGTATAGTGTTTTAACGTCCTATTTTCCTTTTTGCTCCATTTTTCATATTCTAATTTAGCCTGACAATGACTCCTTAAATGATAAAAGGTAACATTTTCAGTTCTCATATACGCACTTAAAGGGTTGCTAGCTCGCTTGACATAAAATAGGCATTAGAACCTGTTACATACAGGTCTGTATTTTCTTTTATGAAAAAGGCTATCACAACTTTTTTCAGTTTATCCACATGCTGAATTTCATCTTCAAAAATATGTAATTTTTATCTCCAATCATTTTTAGATTTTATATATTCATAAAGTTTTATAATCTGTAAGCTCTTCATAATCCATATCTTCAAAAATTTATAGATATAATCTGATTTTTGCAACTCCATTTTCAAGCAGTACTCTTATATATCTCAAAAGAGTGGATTTTCCACATCTTCTTACACCAGAAACAACCTTTATTGTCTGTCTGTCTTTTGATTTTACTAAAAATCTAAATATTCTTTTCTATCTATTCTTATCATTTTAACACCTCGTTTCCTTTTTAAATTATACCCCTTTTTATTCAAAAATCAATTTTTGTGGAATGTAATCCTATATGAATTAACAAATTTTTAAGGAATATGTCCGTAAATTTTGAAATTTTTATTTTTAAAGGAACAATCCTGATTTGAAATTTTGTCGTGAGGTTTTACCAGTTTTTATTTCTTCATAAATTTAATTAAACTTGCATTTAGAATTTGATAAAACAAATATTCTGAGCAAGTGTATTAAACCCTTGTAGAAAAAATAGAAAAACAGGCTGTCTAACAGGTCTACTATACAAATAGTATTTTTACAAACATCATAGTATAGTCTGATCAATCTGCTAACAACAACCTGTAACAACTATATCCTAAAAGCCCTTTTCTTTTAAAATTATCAAAAGTTCTTACTGCTTCTCAGCTCTTTTTCTTTCAGCAGAAATAATAAGTGTTTCACTTCTAGATCCCAGCCGTTTCTTCGGCATATTCTTCACATTTTCTGTTTGGCTGCTAAAGGTTGTAAACTTCTGTCTTTTCAATGACTTTGTAGCTTCTTCGGTTGTGTTGGAAGCCATTATCAAATTTTCCCAGACTGCCTACCTAATAGCGCATTTGCGGCGAGTATCCATTTTGGCATCAGGAAACTCTGCTGTGTATGAAATATCCGCCTGCAACTTTCACAAATTTTCCAAGTTCACTAATAAAATAAATTTTCTTTGCCTCAAATTCACACGCCCTGTCAAAACATATGCCCACAAAATTACTTATTACAACAGATAATGAAGTATTATCCTCAAAATTGTCAGTTAAGTATTTTTCCCCCTGTTTCCAAATAGAAATATTGCCTCGCCATTTTCAGCATTTTCAAGAACTCATCTTCAAATTCAATGGCGAGTGATGCTTTTCCATCTTCGACATCGAGCTTTACTATTCCCGTTGCCAAGATTGAAATTCATCAATAATTCCAAGTCTATCCAATGTCCAGTTTTCTTCGCCTTTTTGGCACAAAAATTTCTATCATCTTTTCCAGTTGGAAGAACATTTCCACCGCCGCTCTTATCATGTTTTAAAGGAGGTAGGATTTATTGCAGAATTCCAGGAGGATAGAGACCCTTTTTGGTAATAACTTTTCTACTCTATCACCAAAAATATTTATTTTTAGCATCATCACCAAACTTACCTTTGATCTGAAGTCGTGAGTAACGTCAGGATCATCTCCCCATCTTCAAAAACCGATACGCGTATAGTTATCTGCTAATGAATCTACTTTTATTATATACGATTTTCCTGAGGGAAGTCCGATAGTTGCTTCTGGTATATCCTGTCTCCGTCTTGCAGAAGATACATAAAGTGCAGCTTTTCCGTGGCTGCCGTTGCAGAAACTTCCCGTTGTATAGCTCATCTTAATTTTCTACCGTTAAAATATCGTGTTCTTCCATTTTTACTTCCTTCCTTGTTAGTAGTTTTTAATATCTGTCTCTTTCAAACATTTGATACAGTATTCACATAATACTGCCACAGCTACTATTACTTCCACCTTTTGTGCCGTTGGTTCTTATAAATGGCACATCATAATCTGAAAGCGCGGCTTTTGATTCAGGACACCCTACAAATCCTACTGTGTACTCCTGCAATGAGTTTAGGCTTTTCTGCCCTTCCTATCTTATTTCTTCAAAGTTTAAATAATGCTGTTGGAGCATTTCCAATCAAAAATATTTTGTATCCTTATCTTTCACTGCTCTTTCAATTCCAACCATCGATCTTGTAATTCCTCTTTCCTTAGCTTCTTTTTGCCACTTCTTCATCATTTACAAGACAATATGCTGAGACATCCAAAATTTCGCAAGACCTATTTTATTTTAATCCAGTAACAATCATATTTGTATCTAGCTATATCTTGCACCCTGATTTTATAGCTCCATAGCCGAATTTACCACATCATTATGAAACTACTGTAATATCTGCATACCCAAAATCTCCAGTAGTATGACCAGTCTTTTCTACAATTGGCTTCTCATTTTCAGCAAAAGTGGTCTACCTTTCATTCCCCAATCCTTCGTAATCATTTCAAAACTTCTTACTATCCTTTCGGATCCTAGTAATATACATAAAGTGATTCCCTCAATATATATGTTTTAAACCATCAAACAATATTTTTAAGTTTTGAATTTTAAATATAGCAATTCCAGTTTAAAAAATTAGAGTAGAAGTTATACTATATCTATAGCCAATCCATTGCTTTTAACGGTTTTACAACAATTTTCAAGTGGATTGACTATAACTTTGATTAGTTCGATTTTTAAATAATTTTACTGCAATTATATATTATTTTTAAATTTTAGATGAGTACAGTTTTTCAATTAAATATTTGAAAAATTCTGTATTTGAATAAAAGAAATATGCGGATAGCCTGCCAGCAGGCTACTTTTCCTATATCCACAAGTCCAGTTTCTTCCATCGTCTATTTTGTAAAATTTTTCCTTTTCATTATCCACAGAAATTTCTGAATAATGAAATTCGTGTCCTTTGGTGTCAAATTCCGTTTTCGGTTTTTATATATGTATCCGATCTTCCAATGTTTAGCCTGTTTTTCATGGAAATTTCCACATCTATAATTCCGCAGAAATTCGCTATTTCCGTCTAGCAAATTCAGTTTGTTGGTTAAATCAAATCAAATCCGCCACATTCTCCATAGATTTTACTCCATTTTCTATAAGCTGTCTTATGCTTTCTCATCGAAGTATTTTCGGACAATTCTTTCCAGTAAAGTTCAGGATAACCTCCCATAAAATAAATCATATCAAGATTTTCTGAGTATTTTTCATCTTTTACAGGGCTAAATTCTGACTATTTCTAACCCTGAAAAATCTCATCAGTTCAGATTTGACTCGTAATAAAATGAAAATGCAACGTCTTTAGCTACTCCAACACGTTTTCCTTTATATTTATTCTTTAAGTCCTTTATTGGCTCAAAACTGTCCATACTGCTTTTTGTTTCAAATTCTTCTGCTATTTCGTAAATTTTTCTAAAATCTAAAGCAATTTTGTGCAATTTCCTTAAATAGTTGTCTTAAGTTCTTTTGAATCTTTTCAGTTAAAAGCCTGTTTTCAATCCCAGATGTCTGCTTTTCCACCGATAATTTCTCATTTTTCGGCAAATATCCTACGCATTCGTCTCCCTAAATCTTTTCTACCGCTTCCTTTCAAGTTCAAGATTATCGGTCAGAAAAACATTATTTAAAAATAATGCCTTTATTTTTAAATATTTTTATCAAACAGCTTGAAACCCAAAAACTTCAGCTATGCTATGGAATTCCTTTTGCGTTAACTACAAAATTACTGGGATATCAAGTATTCTTGATAGCATGGGCTGTGACTCAAAATTATCCTTTCATCCCCAGATTCATCATAAAGCCCCATAACTCCCCTCAACTATAGCGATATTACTGCCTTTTTGCTCCTGTTTCAAATATATGCCTTAATGTGTTTTCATCAAACATAAATGCGTCCAGATTATAAGACTTGTTTCCTGTGAAAAGTTCATGATAGCCGGGATCAATGTAGTCAGGACCAACCTTAAAAAGGAGCCACGTTTTCAAAAGCCGACATTAATATGCTGCTTACCGTAGTCTTTCCGCTACCACTCATTGCTCCCGATATAAAGTGTAATTTTTTTCATAGCAAGTTTTTCCTCCAAGAATTTATCATAATCGTTTTTCATCAAGATTTTTATACTTGAGATAACTTTTTATTTTTCAGTACATTTGGAATATTCAAATTTAATTTCTTCAAAAATTCAAAATCTCAAAAACCTCGTCCCTGCTCCTTGCCTATACAATTCTCCCTTTTTTCAGGACATGAAGTATAGTCAGCAAATTCATGAGGCAAAATCTGTATCGTGCGTTGATACCACCATTGTTTTTCCTGCTTTGGAAAAAGTTATCCATTTCTGATACTCTTTTTGTATTTTTAGAATCAAGCCATGCAGTTGGCTCATCTAGAATAAAGTTCTGGCTCCATTGCCATGTGGTGCAGCTATTGAGACTCTTTTTCTGTCCATAGCTCAGATGATGACAAGGTCTATCTTTTAAATCTGTTATATTGATTTCTTTCATTGCCCTGTTTACATTTTTCTACTTCCTCTTTAGAATATCCAAGATTTTCAGGTCCATAGCTACTTCCTGAAAATACTAAAGGTGCAAAAATCTGTATTTCAGGATCCTGAAAAATTATCCGACTTTTTCTCAATTCTTCGAGATTTTTCTATGCTCTATTTTTCTCTTCAAAATAAATATTTCCTTTTGTGCTTTCAAAGTCCATTCATTATTAAAAATAATGTTGATTTTCTGAGCCATTTTTCCCCAAGAAATAATGTTTTTCCCTTTTCAATATTCAAAGTCACATCTTTTAGAGCCTCTGTTTTCTTCGTCGTATGAAAAAAAGTTATATTTTCAAGTCTAAGCATTATGTTTTACCACCAAATATAAATTTATTATAACTATTATTATTACGAATATTATTTCAAACCCAATATATATTTTTCTATGAAAAAATAAATTCCTTTTCCCATTCTTGATTCCACAGCCTTTATAGAATTCAGATTATAGTAGTATGTTTTTAATATAGCAACTACTAGCATTGGAAACAGATTTCATCCCATTTTAAAACTGCTGTATCCTAGTCTTACTTCCTGTGCATTATGTAATTTTTCCTTATTTCAAATAATAAAAAAATATATATCTGTAAATTAGTAAAACATTTCCCTAAATATTTTTAGGAAATTTCAGCTTTACCAAATATAGTCCAAATCTATAATTGGAGTAGAACAAATAAGAAATAAACTACAGCTATCGAGAAAAATGAACGTAGCAAAAATGTCCATATATCGCTTTTATAAACAGCAAGAAATTACAGTTGTTAAAATAAATAAAAGCCGGAATAAAGTTCAGCTTTAACAAGTCACCTATTTTTCACTTTTACGACAAACAAAAAAGTAAATTAAACAGTATAAAATTAAAAACAAATACTATTTTACTTCCAGTATAAAAGTAAAAATACTAATGTCGTCATTGACAATATAAACTTTACTCGGGGTTTATATTTTTTATGGGATTTATGTAAGATACCTTATCTATTAGCATTTTTCTTTCACTTTGAAATAGCCTAATACATACCCTACAATTCCAGCACCTAATACGCCTGTAATGCAAACAACAGACTTTCAGTTTCATCTCCTGGTAATTCTATTAAATTTTTTAGCCCATGGCTCATAATCAGGTTTTTATAGTTTTTATTACTTCTTCTCTTGTCATCAGATCCACTAAATTCAGATTTTTACGAGAAATAAAGAATAACACCTATTAAAATTATTGCAGTATTAAAATAATATTCTTTTTAAATACACTTTTGTTTTTTTATTTTCCGACATTAAGCCCACCTCTTTTACGTTATATTTTTCAAGTATATTCATCACCACGTTTGTAAGTAGCCCTTCGATAACTGCAAGAGGAACCTGAGTTACTGCAAATACCGCTCAAATTTGATAAATGACAGCTTCTCCACCTTGTCGGGAGATGGATATGCAAGTGCAAGCTGAATTGATGTTACCACATAAGTCGCAAGATCTCCTAACGCCGCTGCCAAAAATACCGCTAACGCCTTATTCTTTTTCTCAAATCCTTTATACACTAAATATGATACAATTGGTCCTGCAATTGCCATTGAAACAGCGTTTGCTCCCAAAGTTGTAAATCCTCCGTGTGCAAGCAATCCTGCTTGAAATATTAATACGATTGTTCCAAGAATGGAAGTTACAAAAGGTCCGTATAATATAGCAGATAGCCCTACTCCTGTAGGATGTGACGAACTTCCTGTAACTGATGGAATTTTTAGTGCAGACAATACAAATATAAATGCACCTGCTAATGCAAGCGTCATTTTTTCCCGCACGCTCCCTTTAGAAACAGATTGAAGCTTCTTTATTCCTATTATCCAAAACGGAATACAAACCGCAAACCATACTATAACCCAATTTAAAGGTAAAAAACCTTCCATAATGTGCATTGAATAACCATTTACACCTATTAACAGCATACTGGTTAAAACCAAAAACAATAATGTTCTCTTTTTCATTTTCTCTCCTTCTCCAAATTTAATTTAACCTTCGGCAAGTTCCAAAAATCAGCCAAAGCTGAAGCCAATCACGTCAAAACTTCCACAACAATAACTATATCATCATCGCATAGTATATTTATGGAACAAATCACCGTTGATTTATTTTTACATTGATGTATATTAAATCTTCCCTTCCCAGAAAATTTTATATAAAAATTATTAGGCAAGTCTCTGACTAACTTCATCCTCTCATACCCTTCCCAAAATATCCAAAAATATTTCAGTGGTTTTGTGTACTTTCGTCAGTTTCTACAGTAGTGGGGCTGTATCGGATTCTAACCGATTTCCTTTATATAAGTTTGCAAAAGCACATAATTCTTTTACTATTAGTATACTCTCTTTTATGTTTGTCAACCCTTTAAAAACACAAAATTTAAATCTTTTTATCTCATAAATTGCAATATTAATTACAACATTTTATAATTTTCAAATTAATTTCTAATCAGGTAAATATTTTAGCCAAATATAATATTTGCCAATGTTTTATTTTGTTTATATCTTTATATTTTTCTCTTTTTATTTTTGTAAGTTTCCTTCTGTCTGAAAATGTGTACATACTCCTGATGGAAAATAGCAAGCTACAAGTTATCAGTAGTACCCTCTTTCTTTATCAAAGTTATCAAAATTTTCCTGCATGATTGCATTTACTTTTTATTGACATCTATGCCTATACTATATGTGTTCGATAACCCAGTTTTTATTTTTCACAAGAGTCAAGACCCCTTGTTTCAGAATATTTGTTTTATTAAATTACAAGTCATATAGTTAGTATGAACAGGTCTAATAATGAATTTTAGCCTTGTTAAAAATTTGAATATAATTTTTAAGTGTTTAGATAAAGATTTTTATTTAAATTTCATGAGATTATTAATAAATATTTTTCATAATCCTTACAATATATATTTATTCAAAAATAATAAAAATAAAATTAAATAGATAATATAAATAGTCTAAACAACTGATTATTTATCATCTTTTTGTATGCAATCAAATTTTTCATTTAGCATAATATTTTTCCCATAACTTTGCATAGGGTTTCCAAAAATAGGCAATAAATCTTTTTCCTTTTTCTGAGAGGATATATTCTGTCTTTTTGGGTAAACATTATATTCCCGTTTTTCTATAAGTTTTCTTTTGATTAAATAGTTTAAATGCTCAATAATCATTTTTCAGTTTGCTGCCTTTTTATTTGATTTTTGAAATCTCTTTTGTTCTGACTTTTCCGATGTCTTAAAAAGCCATCAATATGATGACTGTCATGATAATATTTTTGAGTTAATTCCAGCGGACAGTGTAAATTTTCTTCCATATAAATTTTTCCTTTCAATGAAATTATTTGAAAGTTAAAAACACCAAATAATCTTGATTTTACCAATTCTTTTTATTTTTCTATATTTTTTAGAAATTTTTATAAAATACACACTCGAATTAGTCGATCCTCCTGTCCAGCCTATCAGTGCGGCAATCCAAAATTCGAGTGATAGCCTAACGATGTTTTGGAAAGTAAAATGGCTAGAGGCACTTGAAACACACAAAAATGAAGTAATAGAGGCTATTAGTGGAACTAAGATTTTTCCGTAGCCTAGTAACAACCATTTAGTATTTGCATTGTGCAGAAAATTACGTAAAATGCTGAAATTATACGTAAATATTGATTTCCTATAAAAATCACTTCAGGTTTCGGTTAAATATTGAAATAAAGAATGCTGGAAAAATAAAAATAATAATTGAGATTATGATGGAAAACAAGATTCCTAAAATTAGGCTGTCTTTTCCACCTCAGTATTCTATCTGTTTTTGGGCTCCATAATTTTGGGCTGTAAAAGTCATCAACGCCTGTCCTAGAATTTATGGATAGCAATTCTGCGAAGGAAATCAATTCGGGAAGCAGAAATAAAAAGCTGCAATACAGTCTGTTCCAAATCCATTTGCAAAGAAATTTGAATAACAATAAATCCTAGGCTGATTAAAACTAGCTGTAACATTGCTTGGCATTCCAATAATCGTATTTCCTTTAAAATATTAAAATTTAAATTGAAATAATGTTTTGAAAAATTAAATTTGGATATTTAAATTTTATGTAAAATAAGCAAAGAGAAACAAACTGTGAAATAACAGTTTGCAATTGCAGCTCCAGCAACTCCAAAGTTTAGTACTGCTACAAAAATATATCTAAGATAATATTTAAAAATTACGGAAGTAATTAAGATGTAAGTCAGTGTTTTTGAATCACCTATGCCTTTTTAGCGTATTTGTGAGGGAATTATAACCAAAAGTTGGGACAACTCAATAAAAATAATTTTTAAATAGATATTTGCCTCCAGTAACAATTTTGCGGAATAATTAATTAAAATTAAAATATTAGTTTGACAGTAAAAAACCTAATGTTGTAACAATAAGAGATAAAAACTATGGGAAAAATAAATCCTGTATTTGCCGTGATTTTCAAATTTTCCATGTCTTTTGCACCAAAAATATTGGGAAATTAGAATGCTTGTCCTAATGAAATACCTATCGAAAACAGCTATTATAAGTACATTAATTTGATAACCCGAGCCTACAGCCTGCAAGGCTTTCCTTTCCTAAAAATTTCCCACAATGATTGTGTCTGAAATATTGTAAATCTGCTGAAATAAATTTCCTATTAAAATTGAAAAGAAAAATAAATTATTGTTTTCAGTTCATTTCCTTTTGTTAAGTCTTTTCATCTTTATTTTTCTCCTTGTTTTATTTATCTGCCTGTTAATTGATATTTTAACATTTATTTCATTTGATATGAATAACATACTTTTTGTGAGTATCTCAATAGATGTGTTCGATAACCTAAGTTTTTATTTTTCACAGGGGTCAAGACCCTTGCTTTAGAAACTATTTGTTTTATTAAATTCTAAATATATATAGTTATCGAACAGGTCTACTGTATGCTGTTAATCCTGTTATTGTTAATAAAGAAGACTTTAAATAAAATTTCTAGTTTGATGCTGATTTAACACTTCTTTTTAAAGTTTCAGGTAATTGATTGTATGTGCTATCCGATGAATCTAAATTTGTAGTATGAGTCCCTATAATCATTTTTATTATCATAATAATTGGAACACTACTAAGACTCAAATAAGTCTAATTCAAAATCATCAGGATTTCTGATTGTAATCGTAGTTTTATTTTCATTTTGACTATCTCTATATTTTAATATATAAATCCAAGTTGCTCAAAATCCAATTTCTTCTTAAAAATTTCTCATATATTTTTAAATTTCCTCGTGTTACTGTGACACCTCAATCAAAAATACTTGTCAAAAATATTTAATGATTCAATGAAACTTATTTAAAACCAAACTCAAAAAGGCAGAAAATTTTTCCACCCTTTTTATTTTTCTTATAATGAGAACCGCATTGCAAAAACCAGATTTCACCATTTTTCTATTTTATAAACAATTCTATTTCCTTCATTAATTCTCCTGCTCCAGTAGCCAGATAGTTCATGCTTCAAGCCTTCAGGTTTTCCGATACCAGTATCTCATTTCTATCAATGTCTTTATAAGTTCCAATATTTTTGAAAAACTTTCTTATCATTTTTCTGCCAGAAAAGAAAAATCTTCCATGCTTCATCAGACCATCTTTTTACCATTACAGCACCTCGTGAACTGTTCCACCAGTTTTTTCAATTTGTTCCTTTGCTTTTAGAAGTCTTGTAATATTTTTCTTCACTGTAGAAATAATCATCTTTTTCTGACAAGTCAATTTCCAGTTTTCTCTCTAACCAATTTTTGGCTGCCATTGTAAAGAAAAACAGGTAGTGTTATTCCCAGTTCTTCGCATACATTTTCCAAATCAAATTTTAAATTATCATCTAATTTAAATGCATAAGTTGTTTTACTCATTTTTATCACCCCTATACATAAATATATATACATTATAGCATAAAAATTATAAAAACAAAACTTTTGTTATATAAATAACAGTAAAACTACTTAACTTCGACCATTTCTCCACGCACAGGAAAATTGCGCTTAATAACGATTCGTATATGGATGTTTTTGCTTTTTCAGAAATTTGTCCGCCTTCTATTACTTCTACATCTCCGTGATACATTACTACAATTTCGTGTGCAAAAGATTCTATTAATGCTATGTCATGGCATATAAAAATCATTGTATGTTTTTCTTTTTGTAGCTTTACAGAAGTTCCACTATGTTTTTTTGAATGGAAACATCAAGTGCGGAGTTGCCTCGTCGCATATAAGTATCTCCGGCTCAAGCGAAATTGCTCTTTATCCTTCACGCTTCCTTTAGAGGCAGCCTGAAGTTTCTTTATCCCTATAATCCAGAACGGAATACAAACCGCAAACCATACTATAACCCAATTTAAAGGTAAAAAACCTTCCATAATGTGCATTGAATAACCATTTACACCTATTAACAGCATACTGAGTTAAAACTAAAACAATAATATTCTCTTTCATTTCTCTCCTTCTCTAAATTTAATTTAACCTTAGGCAAGTCTCCTGACTAACTTCATCCTACTCATACCCTTCCCAAAATATCCAAAATATTTCAGTGGTTTTGTGTACTTTCGTTAGTTTCACAGTAGTGGGGGCTGTATCGGATTCTAACCGATTTCCCTATTAAGTTTGTAAAACACCTATAATTCTTTACTATTAGTACACTCTCTTTTTATATTTGTCAAGATATATTTCCCCACAATTATATTTTTTTAAATTTAATATTGTACTTTAAGCTGTTTCGGTTCAATTTTAAACGTATTTTTAAATGTAATCATATCAACTTAAATATAATTTTAAAAATTTTTCAAAAGCTATTGACAAAATTAAAAATCATAGTATACTCAAAGTGAAAGTTAATTACAATGATGTAGAAAACTTTTTAAATAAAACATTATTAATTGTAAAATATGAATTATTAAATATAAAATGGTACAATAATATTTTTGGAGCAAAGGAGCTTGAAAAATTATTTGATTTTTAGTTCCTTTTTTTATTTTTCACTAATTATAATTAATAATTTATACATAATTTTTAGATGAGAGGTGAATTTAAAAGTTAAATTATTTGTCAAATAAAAAATAATTTCAGGAGGAAAGATATGGCAACATTAAATGCACTAGGAATGATAGAAACAAAAGGATTAGTAGCTGCAATAGAAGCAGCGGATGCAATGGTAAAAGCTGCGAGATGTGACATTGATTGGAAAGAACACGTGAGGTGGAGGACTTGTAACAGTATTGTAAGAGGAGATGTAGGAGCTGTTAAGGGCTGCAACTGATGCAGGTGCTGCTGCTGCTGAAAAGAGTGGGAGAACTGATTTCAATTCATGTAATTCCACGTCCACATTCAGAAGTTGAAACTATTTTACCAAGATAATTTTAAAAACAAAAATAGTTATTATTAGAATTTGAAAAATCAAAAATTTTTGGGAGGTAAGAACTATGGCAACATTAAATGCACTAGAATGATAGAAACTAAAGGATTAGTGGCTGCAATAGAAGCAGCTGATGCGATAGTAAAAGCTGCAAATGCTGACATTGATTGGAAAAGAACACGTAGGTGGAGGACTTGTAACAGTGCTTGTAAGAGGAGATGTAGGGGCTGTTAAAGCTGCAACTGATGCAGGTGCTGCTGCTGCTGAAAGAGTGGGAGAACTGAGTTTCAATTCATGTAATTCCACGTCCACATTTAGAAGTTGAAACAATATTACCTAAATAGAAAAATTTTAGAAAAGGATTTGTCAAATGGAAGAAGACAGAGAATGATACAGGAATATGTGCCCGGTAGGCAATTGACACTGGCTCATATAATTGCAAATCCTCAAAGAGATTTATCAAAAAAAATAGGGCTTCATGAAAACAAGGTAAATGCCATCGGAATTTTAACAATCACTCCAGGAGAAGCGGCAATAATTGCGGCAGATTTGGCTACAAAGAGTGCTGAAGTGGAGATAGGATTTGTCGATAGATTTACTGGGTCTGTTGTTATTAGTGGAGATGTTGGAAGTATAGAAGCTGCTGTAAATGAAGTAGTTTCATACTTTCAAAATGTACTAAGATTTAGTATAACTCAAATAACGAGGTCATAAAATTGAAAAATACTTTTTAATTGGAAAGTCCATATGCGGTAAAACAACATTGACTCAAAGAATACATGGATTGGACATAGAATATGAAAAACTCAAATGCTTACATATTCAAATGATATACTTGACACTCCCGGTGAATATATGGAAAATAGAATGCTTTACAAGGCATTAATTGTAAGTTCCTATGACTGTGATGTTGTAGGAATGGTGCAAGCCTGCGATGAAGAGCGTAATATATTTCCCCCAAACTTTGCAACAGCCTTTTCAAAGCCTGTAATTGGAATTGTAACCAAGACTGATTTAGGTGGAAATCCTGAAAAAGCGAAAGAAATATTGGAAATGGCGGGAGCGGAAAAAGTTTTTATTGTAAGTGCTTATGAAAATAAAGGAATTGAGGAACTTGTCAAATATCTGGAAGAAGATTCCGAGAGTTAGAAGGTGATAAATAGATGGATTCATACGGATACGTAGAAACACTAGGTCTTGTAACTGCAATAGAAGCAGCGGATGCCGCATTAAAAGCCGCTAATGTAACTCTTATGAACTGCTATTATGTAAAAAGGCGGAATTGTAACGATTGAAGTAGCAGGATGATGTCAGCTGTAACAGCAGCAGTTGATGCTGCTACGGAAGAGTGCAAAAGACTTGGTAAAGTTTCCTGAGCAGCAATGTCATCGCAAAATTGATTCAGAAACAAAAATCTTGATAAGTGATTTAGAAATAGAGGAAAAACAAAATTGAAAACAAATCAGTTGTTAAGAGTACAACTATTGAGAAAAAGCAACGGAAAAAATTTCAACCGAAGAAATAACAGAAGAAGTAACAAATGAAAGTAAAATGAAAAGTTTTGACGAAGAACAAAACAAAGAAATAAATGAAAAGAGTTACAGAGATAGCTGAAGTTTATGAAAAAGTTGAAAAATCCAGCTGAAAAATGAATCAAAAATAATGATATTCAGGGATAGAAGTTTTCAGAAATAGAAGTTGAAAAAGAAGATGATGAAACAGAAAAAGTTAAAAAGCAATATCAGGGTATGAAAGTAATTGATTTAAAATGGTAAATAGCTGCAAATTAGGCTACACTTGGAATCAAATAAAAACAATGCCTAGAAAAACTGATAGAAATTTTGATAAAGAATAACAAGGAGGAAGCTCAGTGGCAACATTAAATGCATTAGGAATGGTTGAAACTAAAGGTTAGTGGCTGCAATAGAAGCGGCTGATGCGATGGTAAAAAGCAGTCAATGTAACATTGATTGGAGAGCATGTTGGTGGCGGATTAGTGACAGTATTGGTAGAGGGAGATGTGGGAGCAGTGAAAGCTGCAACTGATGCGGGAGCTGCTGCTGCAGAAAGAGTAGGAGGAACGATCTCAATTCGTGTCAATCCCAAGACCTCATACTGAGTGAAGCTATATTGCCTAAAGCAAAAACAGTTGAAGAAGCTGTAACAGAATAGGAATAACTAAAACAGTGAGTTTGTTTACAGAAAGGAAAGATTATGGATAAAGATTTTGCAATCATATACAGGAGTAAGGGATTTGCTTGCTGCTGCAGTAAAAGCTTTTTGAAGAATACAATCAATTTTCTCAAAAGCCAGATTGAGTGAAATAGTTAAGAAATCTGTGAAGAAGCTCAAAAACACGAGTAGAACTGGCAAAAGTGGCTAATGAAGAAACAGGATTTGGACGTTGGAAGATAAGGTGCTAAAAATAGACTAGCGTCAGCAGGGTGTTTATGAAACTATAAAAGATTTAAAAACAAGAGGAATCGTTAACGACGATGAAAGAAAAAGAATAACAAGTAGGAGTTCCAATGGGAATAATCGCAGTGATTCCTTCTGCAAATCATCTACAACAATATGTAAAATAATGAGTTTCATTGAAAGCAGGAAATGCGGTAATTGTAAGTCCACATCCAAAATGCGAAAAGCTCTATATTAAAAAGCCGCAGAATATTTAATAAGAGCTGCTGAAAGAAAAGGTGCTCCAAAAGGATTAATTGGAGTTATAAAAACACCTACATTACAAGCTACACAAGAACTTATGAAACATAAAAAGACTTCATTGATTTTTGGCAACAGGTGGAGAAACAATGGTAAGGGCTGCTTACAGTTCTGGAACGCCTGCTATCGGAGTAGGACCTGAAATGGACCTTCATTTATTGAAAGAAGTGCAGACATTAGAAAAGCAGTTAAAGAGATAATAGACAGTAAAACTTTTTGACAATGGAGTAATTTGTGCGTCAGAGACAGTCAATTGTTACAGAAGAAGTAATAAAACATCAAGTTGCGGATGAATTGAAAACGACAAGGTGCATATTTCTTAAACAAGGATGAAGAGAAAAAGTTGGAAAAAAATTCTAATGAGGCAACAACACAATGAATCCAAAAATAATAGGAAAAACAGCCATATATATAGCACACGATGGCCGGAATAACAGTTCCTGTAACTACAAAAGTTCTAATTTCTGGAAAAGAAACAGAAGTTTCACCTTCAAATCATATTCAAGGAAAAATTATGTCGCAGTACTAGGATTTTATACAGAAGAAACTTGGGAAAAAGCATGTGAAAAGTGTATAGAATTCTTCAAAACAGAAGAATCGGGCGTAATGTCAATGCACTACAAACAACGAAAAAATATCATGAGATTTTCATTGACCAGTTCAAGATTGCTTGTAAACACACCTGCGGCACTTGGAGGGTAGGAGCTACCAAATCTTATACCTGCATTCACATTAGGGATGTGGAACAGTTGGAGGAAGTGCAACTTCTGACAATATAGAGACACTAAAATCTAATAAATATTAGAAGGTAGCTTACAGGACAAAGAGCTGGAAGCATTGAAAAATGAAGAACTTGTGCTTGTACAGAGTCATGTGAATTAAATAATGATACTAGTAATTTTGAAAGTTAGTGAAAATGATATAGAAAGTATCATAAGACAAGTATTGGATAGATTTATAAAAGAAAATAGATAGGGTGTGATAAAAAGTACCTGTTATAACAGAAGGAATGCTTAGAAAATTAGAAAAGGAAAGGGACATCTTGAAAAGTACGAGATAACTGAAAAAGACATCCCTACACCATCAATGAGAGAATATTTAAATGTAAAAATTGATTATCAGATTAAAAATCTCAGGGAAGCTATAGAAAAAGAAAACGATGATCTAGAAGTTTCTCAAGTCAGAAATCTGAAGAAAAATTTCTCCAAAAAGACAATGCAGAGATTATTTTACAGGAGCAATTTACGACAAAAACCCTGAATATGTAGCTCAGCTTTTTGGAACAATCTAGTTGTAAAAATCATAAGAATTATTTTAGAGGAAAATTTGATATTTTACAGGCTGAAATAATAAAATATTGGAAAAATATGATAAAAGCTGGAAAGTGATTTTGCTGAGACATACGAATTTGTAAAGATTTATTCATAAGTGAAATGACAGATATGGAATTTCAGGAAAGATATTCTAGGATATGATATAGATACATTAAGACATAACTCATAATACAGTAAAAATATTTTAAGACAGAGGCATTTATTTGAAATAAATATAGATTATGATGAATCAGTTATAGATTTAAATTATCTGGGAAGCTCTTTCAAGGAATGTGGAGCTTGCTGAGTGGGCTTTTACAAGGAGGGAAAAGTGGAAAGGCTGGATATGCTGAAAAGCATTGAACCGTTTGAACAGTATATTGTATGATGATGTAAAAGCAAATAATGGAGATTATAAATAATCTCAAATTTCGGGAGATGCTATGGACAGAAATGAATTGGAGAGAATAATAAGAGAAAAATTACAGGAAATTCTAGGTGCAGAAAAGGATGATACCTTTATGGTTGAGGCTTCAGGGCGTCATGTACATCTTACGAAGGAGCATGTGGGAAGCACTTTTTGAAAGGTTATGAACTTACTCCAGCAAAGTTTATCACAGCCAGGACAATTTGCAGCAAAGGAAAAGAGTCAGAGTGAGTTGGTCCAAAGAGAGGTTTCCAATGTTGTAGTATTAGGGACCTTGCAGAAGTTTTTCATAAGTGGATTATCAGCTTACTGACTGCCGTCAAATAGGAGTCAAGGGAGTGATAAGGGAAAGTGGAAAAATTGAAGGAACGCCGGGAATACTGCTAGGTGTAGGAGATAAATATGTACAGCTGGATAAAGGTGTTATTGTTGCCAAAAGACATATTCATATGACAAATGAAGATGCAAAAAGACTTTCTGTAAAAGACAGCGAAACTGTAAAAGTGAGAAAATTCACAGTGACAGGCCGTTAATGTTGATGATGTTTTAATAAGAGTGAGGGACAGTTTTTAGACTGAGCATGCACATAGACTTTGATGAGCCAATTCCTGCGGGTATGCTTCAGGAGTGAAAGGAATGTGGAAAATAGCTGTAAAAGGTGTGTGAGGAGATAAAATGGATGACTCAGAAATTGATGAGGGTGCTTGCAAGGGGAGTGTTAAAGGGAGAATTGCCAAAAGGGAAAATGAAAATTATCTGAAAATAACGAGATTATTTCTAAAATCAGTATTAACAGGTTTTTGGAAATGATGAAGTTTTGAAGGATGAATTGAAAAAGAAAGCATCATTTATGGAAAACATGAAAATTAGACAGCACTTGGGGAAGAAATCGGACAATGTGAAAATAAAAGAGACATAGTGTCAACTCTTGGTATAAATGAGCTGATTGAGCTTTCCCAGGGAGAAAAAGTATTATAACGAATTTCTTTTTAACGATGGGGAAGTTGTACTTGTGGAAGAAGGGCTGGAATATAAAAATATACCAAACCTGCTGCACTAATTAATCTTTATGACGGGTATCTTGAGTAAAAGTCAGGAATTTGGAATAAAAAGGTTATAAAAAGAATGGAAGTTAAAAATGTGTACGAAAGAAAAAGTTTATTTGAAGGGACTGATAACGAAAAGAAAGGCTCAAAGCTGGGAATTAAAAATCAGACAACTGAAGTTGATGAAAATCTAAAATAACTTCCTTGCGATGGATTATATAAAAGATAGTATTGAATTATGCTATGAAGAAGGCATAATATATTAATTGGAAAAGTTGTGGATAATGTCTGAGCAACAAGGAAGGATGAAAAAGCGAAAGGACTAAAAACTAATGGTGGTTGAAGTGGAAGGGACAGACGGAAGGACGTGGAGCAGAAAAATGGTGGCAGCAGATTACATTGGTGCTGGACAAGGCATATCAAAGTGATAGTGTTACAGGAAGTTCTGCAAGACATATATTCGATAGCTGCAAACTCCAGTGGATGCGACTATCATGCAGAATAATAGACAGTTTGGAATCGGAAAGGAGTAAAATGAGAAAAAGATTGATTACGGTAAAAATCTTTTTGAATATGTTCAAGAAAATGAACTTGTGATTCAAGCTGATATGATTATTACTCCAGGAACAAAAAGGACATGAGTAGGGAAAAAGAATTGGGTAAAATATGAAAAATGTTGCTGTGAATCAGAAAGTAAAATGAAAAATGAAATAAAGACTGTCAGAATTTAGAGTTATTGACATAATTACAAAATTTGAAAATAACAGATTCTGAAACAGTCCAAAAATATATCAAAGGTAAAAATTACTATAAAAAGAAAAGGAGAGTGAGTCAATGGGGTTATTTCAGAATAAAACCGGATATTCATTAGCGCTAATTCTTTGGATATATTAAGAACACTGGAAATGGAAAAAGTAGTTTTTAGTTACAGATGAAAAATATGGTAAAAGCTGAAAGAGTCATAAATAAAGTGACAAATATCTTAAAATCGGAGGAATAGAAACAGTATATTCGGATGTGAGAGCTGAGTCCACTGATGAGGAAGTATAAAAGGAATGCTGGAATTAGTGCATATGATCCGACTGCATAATGCACTAGGAGGAGGTTCACCGATGAATGCCTGCAAATCAATGATTTATTTTACAAATCAGATAAAAAGAGCAATCGGGACAAAATAAAAAGCCAAAATTTATCTGCTATTCCAACAACAGGCGGAACAGGTTCAGAGGTACATCTTATGCAGTTGTTACAACGAAAGATAAAAAGATACCACTAAGCGACAGCGAAATGCTGACCCTGACATAGCAATCTGCGTCCAAATTTATAAAACTCTTTCACCATCAATAATTGCGGACACAGGGAATGGATGTTTTGACACATGCTACTTAGAAACATATGTTTCAAAATCTGAAACATTTACAAAATACATTTTGTATTGGGCAAAAGACAGTGTTGCTTGACTTGGTAAGTAATTTTGAAAATCCTAACTGGAAAAAGATTAATTTACAGATTTGCTTCTTGTATGGCGCATTTAGCAATGGGACTAGAGATAAATCCACAGTATAGCACATTCTCTAGAGCAGATTTCCATAAACCACTGGAAGACCATGCTGCAATCATGTCAGAAAGTTATACAATTTAATGCGAAATAAAAATGCGCAAAATATTACAGGAAATTGTGGAAGCGTTAGGATTTTCTCCTAAAGAAGATGTAGAGAGTGTGGAGATACTAGGCCAAAAAGTATTAGGAGGCAGCTAAAATGGGAATACCAAACAGTTTTAGTGAACTTGGGAATCGAAAGAACAATACTTTGCTGAAATGGGCATAATTGATCAAATAGAAAAAATGATATGTGTAGGGAGAAAATCCACGAAGATTTGAGCGAGGTGATAAGACAGTTATATGACAGGTTTATATTAAATTTTGAGGAAAAGAAAAAGAGATGAGAAATAATAGTTGTAGACGATGAGACCGATATACAGAATGGACATTTGAGATACTTAGGGAAGCAAATTACGATGTAGATTGCTGAGGGCAGGAGATGGTTGAGTGCAATAGAACAAAGCAGAAAAATATAAACCAGATTTTGCTAATGGATATTAAGATACTATACTGGACGGACTGAAAGCAGCGTAGAAATGTAACAAAGGAGAAATTGTCTAGAGGTGTTGTTTTACCCTACAGCCTATTCAATAAGATTTTATGAAAGAAGCTAAAAATATAGGAATAATAGGATATATTGTCAAAAAGCCTATTGAGTGAAAAATCTTTTATTCAAATCTTGAAATTATATTTAACAAGCAGAAGATTCGAGGAACTGGAAAAATAGTTTAAAAACAAGTCCAAAAACTGGAAGACAGATAGATGTGCCAAGAGTATTCTGATGAAAACAAAGATTTTACGGAAAAGGAGGCATGTACAGTAAGGACGCTTAGCATGAATAAAGATGCGATATGGGAAAAATATCTGATATTATAATTTTATCTGGAGATGAGGATACTTAGAACTGATATGAAACAATATACGAAACCTTTCAAAATAAAGATATTGAGCTGGAAAAATATGTGAAGAGCTGCCTGTGATAGACAAGCTGCTAAAGGCGGACATGTTATTGACTATATGACGGAAAATAGGGATACGGCGATTGTAGTTGCTGAGGCAAATCAAAGAAAAGGCTCAAGTTACACCCAAAGCGTTGTGAGAAGTTGTATAGATGAGCCAGCGGTGCAGAACCTGAAACTGGACATCCGTCACGAGTTATAAAGCATTAACGCTAGAAAATAAAGCGTTACACAAAAATGAGAGTGCCTATAAAGTGATAGAACAAATGGAAGTGATAGCCGTTCTTATAGTCGGAAAGGCATGAATGAAGAAAATATCAATAAGGAGCTAAGTTTTTAAATGTGCAACGACGACATTCTTATAGGTTCAGATTGAAATGCTGCGGGAGCGAAAAATAATTGGCTACATTAATGATGGAATTATAATTTTTAATAGAAGGCGTCGCATATATACTAATTCTAGAGCAGAAATATGTGTACAGGAAAGATAGGCTATAAAGTTTTTCCTTGGAGAAAAGTTTGACAATATAATTGACAATGTTGAATTTGAGAAGATATTTCTAAGTGGAAAAAGTAAAGAAAAATCGATATAAATCCATCTCAAATATGGTTTTAGATCTGGAATATATCTTGGTAGAAACAAAAATGTTAAAATGTAGTTTTTGTTTGTGAGGACATTACGCAATTAAAATCAAGGAAAAAGAGCTTGTCTTAAAAATCAGTTGTAATCGAGGAAATACATGTATAGAGTCAAAAATAATTTGCAGACAATAGCAAGTTTACTTAGGATGAGGCAAGAAAACAGATGATAAAGCTGTAAAGGCTGCATTTTAGCGTGATAGTATTAACAGGAGTTTTGGTAGTTTCGAGTAACTCACGAGCTGCTTGCTCAAAATGGACTTGATGGAGCTGAAAATAAAGGAAGTCATAAATAAAATTCTGAAAAATTCGGTGAGAAAATCTGGAAGACATCTGAAACTAAAAATAGATGTAATAGGAGATAACTTTAGAAATTAATTCAGATAAAGGCTACAACTATTTGCCCTTATGAGTGAATGAACTTGTGGAAAAGATGTATAGCAGCGTAGCACTAGGAGCGAGACAAAGGACATATAACAATTAAAGAGTGAAAAGAGGAGATGATCCCATATTTCCATAAGCGATAATGGAATTGGAATGGATGAAAGGACTTTGAAAAAGGCATTGGACTACGAATAGTAAAAAGTCTTGTAAAGGAAAAACTTTGTAAAATCTGGATATAAAACTGGGGGTAAAGGAACTGAAATCAACTTTGGATTTGAAAATTGGTTGTGAGTGATATAAATATCAAATGAAGACAAAGGGTCTAGCATAATGATAGAAATATTAAGTGTGGGAATAGTGTTGGAACTTCTACTGCAGCTTATTTTTCTCAAAATTTATATAGAAAACAGGAGGAACTACTACGCCTCGGCTTAAAATAATAGGAAAAGAAGTTGTATATAGAGCGATTTATATTACTCCATTAGAAAATGAAACAAAAATAGACGCAGTTTGAGAAATAATAGAATCTGAATACAGAAAAAGCCAATACGACTACAAGGATGTTTCGACAGGAGCTGTAATAATAACAGGAGTACAGCGAAAAGGAAAATGCAGAAGAATACTGCAAATTCTTGAGTGGAATGGCAGGAGATTTTTGTTGTTGCGACAACAGGACCTGATTTGAAAGCATTATTGCTGGAAAAAGGTTCGGGAGCTTGCAGATATTCTGAGCAGAAAAATACAAGTATCGTAAACTTTTTGATGTGGGGGGAACTACAAACATTGTGGTTTTCAACAGAGGAGAAGTGGAAGATACTACTTGTCTTGACATTGGAGGACGACTTGTAGGTGATGAAAATGGAAATGACAGTTATATTTTCATGTACGACATTGCTAATGATGTAAATAGTAATTGGAATTAGGAAGAAAATAAAGCGAACAGGATTTGAGGAAAATAACAGGAAGAATGGCACAACTTGTTCTTGAAAGTATTGAACTTTGCCAAAACAAATTTGTACCATAAAATAGTAACATATAAAATTTTCAGAAAAGCTATAATGCAACATTGAGCATTATTCATTTTACTGGAGGAGTTGCAGATTTTGTTTATGGAAAACTGAAAAGGACTTGTACAAATATATGATGATGGGGTAGTACTTGGAGAGGAACTGGTAAAAAGTCCTGAAAGAGTTAAATGTGAGCCTCTAAATTAAGTGAAACAATTGGAGCGACAGTAGTTGAGTGCGGAAGCCATACGACAGAAATAAGTGGAGTACAACAACATACTGAAGATTTTTCCAATAAAAATATTCCTGTATTGAAAGCTGTCAGAATCGGTACGGTTGCCCTGCAATGAATTAGAAGGTTATTGAAGGAAACTAGACTGGTTTAATTCTGAAAGTGAAAATTGAAAAATGTAACACTTGCATTTTAGAGTGAAACATAATATGGCATATACTGATATGGTGGAGCTATCTTCAGTATTTCAGATGTTATAAAAAGCATATAAAACTATCTATAATCGTTATAGTTGAAAACAGTATGGCAAAGTGTTGAGGGACAATGTGTGGGTGGGACTTGATGGTTATGATATGATTTGCAGATAGCGTGAAGATGATGAGTTATATTGACATGGGAAGCGCCACTAGGAAATGGAAATGCATTGCCTGTTGTAATAAAGTTATTTCGTAAATAAAAATTTAGAGAGGTGGCGTAACAATGGTATTAAAAACTAAATTATTCGGACATACATGTGATTTAAATCTGTAAGATGTGAGAATAAACCAAGTGAATTTGAATCAGGAGATGAGACTTTGCTAGATGTAAGTGCAAACTGTGTGAGAAAAGAGTTGCCACAAAGCTGTACTAGCTGAATTAACATTGAGAGATTTGAGAAATGATCCTGCAGTACGCCTATGAAAAGGTGAAGTTACAAAATTATCAGGATGCTGTAAATGATTTATGGAGAAATACTGGACTGTAGAGTATGAATTAGAGAGATGGATTTAGACTCTCATACAAGTGGTGACGACATAAAGAGAATTAGTAAAAGGTCTTACAAGTGAAATGGTAGCAGCAGTTGCTAAACTTATGGTAACATGGATCACCTGAGCAAGCAAATGGAGATTAAAAGATTGTAATGACTACGTGGGTGGAATGCCCTAGCAGATTGCAGCCTAACCACTCCGATGATCGGATAGATTATGCTTTTCAACTTATGAAGGGCTAGCTTTTGGGCAAGGAGCATTGCTAAGTTAAACCCAGTTGACGATAGTGTGACAGTGTTATGAAGGATTGCATAGATTCACGATAAAAACTAAATGGGAGATTCCTACACAAATATGTGTATTGGCTCACGTAACTACAAATGGAAGCAGTTAAAGAGGGCGCCTACCGAACTAGATTTTCCAAAGTATTTGAGGATCTGATAGAAGCATTTGGTATAACTGGAATATGATTCAAGACAAAGAGGGGTGGCATTAAAACATGGAACAACAACAGGACTAACGAATGTAGCTGAAACAGGACAAGGTTCAAATTCATCAGATGCACACCATGGATGAGAATCAGGTTTCAATGGAAGCAAGATGTTACAGGTTGCCAAAATTTGATCCATTGTGTAAATACAGTTGTTGGATTTATTGGACCCAGAATATGCTTTTAACAGTAGCAAAGTAGATCAGAGCTGGACTTGAGAGATCATTTTATGAGTAAACTTTATGGAATCTCAATGGGAGTTGACGCTCTACACTAACCATATGAAAGCAGATCAAAATGATGACTTGAAAAATTATGCTGACGGTTGCTGGATCTCACTTCTTTGTGGCTATTCCTGCAGGGAACGACATCATGTAACTATCAAACATCTTCTTATCACGATGATGCCACATTAGAGACTTATGTAACAGAAGACCTATAAAACCTTTTTGAACAATGGTTAGAAAAATGGGAATAATGAAAGATAAACTTCTGATAAAGGCGGGAAACTGTAATTTTCTTAAAATAGGAAAAAGTCAATGTTATCAAGAAGAACTAAAAGACGTAATTTGATATCGTGAAATAAAAATAGAGAAACGCAGCAAAAGAAACACCTGTCACAGTTATGGAAGACACCAGTTGTCAGCACAAGTTCCACTTATGATCAGATGAAAACCCGTGAAAATCACATTGTAAATGGGCGAGTAGGGATATCGGAAAAATCAGTATGCAGGCAGATAGCATGGATAATCCTGAAGACAGGAAGAGATATGAAATTAAAACAAAAACATCTACAAGGCTAGGGTCGGAAGAGCTGGAACAAGAATGAGAACAGAAGTTTTTGTTGAAGATTAGAGCAGATCACGCTGCTGAAGATACGGTATAATGACGTTCCTACGAATTTCTAGATGAACTTGGATTCATTTGAGTACTACTGAATGTGAAAGCAGAGACCATATATTACGTCTGACTTGGTGAAAAATTTCGTAAGAAGGAATGAAAAATCATGAGAGAAAAATGTAAAAATCCAGCAGTGCAAATAGTAGTAGTCAGATGGACTAGTTCAACTGCGATTGAGCGAATGCAAAAATATAATACCTGCAATGTTAAATGGGCTTAAAGGATATGGAATTGATTGATACTGGTACCGTTCTTTATCAAATATGGAAGAGTTGGGGCGAGATCATGTTTGGAGAAATCTTGAACATGAAGTTGCATACTGTCGTCGGAGACGTATGGGACTTTCACTGCAAATGTGGTCCTATCTGCTTACAAGGCTCGTCAGAATTTCTATACAGAACAGTTGTGTCAAATGTTCATAGGTGGACTCATCAGCGACAGCACATGCGCGGTAATCAAAGAGAAATACGTGTGACGCAAAAGCCAGTGGACAGGGTTTGGTACAAAATAATTTAAATGGTTGATCGAAAATAATAAAAATTAATCTTTTGGGAGAAAATGAAAGCGATAGATTCAGTAATATTAGCTGTGAGTTAATTCGAATGTGGAGACATTGATATGACTAAGAAATTAGGATTGAGCGAACATCGAATATAAGGGTTTGACGGCAGATTGTGATGATGTTACATATACTGCTGGATGAAGCTACAGCCGTTGTGGATGGCAAACATGGAAAGATCATTCTACGGTGGAGCTGCAATGCGAATACAAAACTGGCTGGAGAAGTAATAGGAATTTTATCCGGGACCTCTCCTGCTGAAGTAAAAGTGGACTTGCCGCAGCAGTTGATTTTATTGAAAATGAGCAGCGTTCATAAGTGCAAATGATGTAGCTTGACATCAGCATATTTTACTGTTGCATATCAAGAACGAACTGTTGTCAAAAACTGCAGGAATTCAGAAGGTGAATCTTTGACACTTAATAGCACCGCCACTAGAAGCAATGTATGCTCTGGATGTTGCATTAAAAACGCTGCTGATGTGAGATTGGTTGCATTTATGGACCCGCCTTCAGAAACAAACTTTTGGTGGAGACTTGCGACGGGAAGCCAATCTGTATGAAAAGCTGCCTTGATGCGTTCATGAGCTGTGAATTTATAGCAGATAATCCATTCGATTATTAATGAGTAAATCATCATGATATAAAATAGAGATTGCCTTGTAAATTTTAACATTATTTCCATTAAATAAAGATAATTATTTTGATTAGGCAATTCTATATTTTTCTAAAATATTTGTGAAAAACCTTATAGTTAAAATATAAATTTTGTTTGTAGTTTTTACAATCAAATATATATTTTATAGGACTAACAAAAAGTATAACATAATTTTGAGTATTTTCCTTAAAATAGAAAATTTAGTGAAAATTTGGGAGGAATGTAAAATGGGAATAGATAAAAATAATAATAATAATTATGACTATTTTTATGGCAATTGGTGGAATAGATGAGATATTTGGAAATAAACTGGGATATGGTGAATTTGAGAGGAATAATAGCTATGGGTTCGCTTGCAGTTTGCCATGGTCGGGATTATTTTCATTAGCACCAGTTTTAGGAAACCTGCGACACCAGTAGTAGGGACTATTTATTCAGCATTCAGGAGCAGATCCGGCGATGTTTGCGACAACACTTCTTGCGAGAATGATATGGGAGGACTCCACTTGCATTGAAATGGCTCAAAATCCTGAGCTGGAAATTAGCAGCATTTATATTGGGTTCTATGATGGGACCAACTATTGTGTTTACAATACCAGTGGCATTGGGAATAATTGAAAAGATGACAATCCTTATCTGGCAAAAGGGATTTTTAGCTGGGATTACTACAATACCATTAGGAGTATTGCTGCGGTGGATTAGTAGCTGAGTTTCCAATTGGATTGATTTTGAGTGAGATCTAGATACAATAATAGTCGTTTCAGCGTTAATCATTTTAGGATTAATTTTTATACCTGAAAAAATGACAAAAGGATTTTGCAATTTTTGGGCAAGCGGTGGTAATATAACAATAGGGTTAGTAGCGGCGATAATTCAAGAATTAACAGGATTTGTGGTAATTCCTGGAATGGCTCCGATAACTGATGGATTAGGAACAGTTGGAGCGATTGCAATAGTACTTGCTGGAGCATCCGTTAGTACATTTTATTACAAAAGTATTTGGAAAACCGCTGGAGAGTATTAGGAAAAGGACTTGGAATGAATGAAGCTGGAGCGGCTGGATTAGTTGCAACTTTGGCTAATAATATCCCTATGTTTGGAATTTTAAAAGATATGGATGCAAATGGAAAAGTTATGAATATTGCCTTTGCGGTAAGTGCGGCCTTTTGTTTTTGGGGATCACTTAGGATTTACAGCTGGATTTGATGGTGGAAAATAGCTACTCAAATGATTTTCTCCCGATGATAGTGGAAAATTAGTAGCATGGGTAACAGCGATATTTGTAGCAAAAAGTATTATTCTGCAAAAGAATCTGCAAAATAAAATATAAAATAATATTATCAGGAGAGAGAAAAGATGAGGTAATGTGATTAATTGGATTATTGGTATTTTTACTTATGGCATTAGTGTTATCAGCTGCCAATTTAGACGAATTAAGGTGGGTTCCCATAGGAAAGCCTTATCAAAAACTTATAGATGAAAAATAAAAATCAAGGAAACTATGTAGTTTTTTGACTGGGATTATACATCAATTTATCAAGATACTCAAGAAAATCTGTTTTAGATGCAAATGAGATAATTTGAAATTTGAAATGACACCTGCTGCCTTTTTCAAAGGCAATTAGAAAAGATATTCCATTAGATAATTTTGACAAGGAATATTCAAATGTAGAAGGGGCAAGCTATTAATATTACAAAAATAACAAATGAGTTAGATAAAAAGATATACTTTCCTTTATAATAATTATATAAAAGATAAAAATGTCTTTGGAATAAAAGCTACAGAAAAATTTAAAGACTTTAGAGGAAATTGGCATTTTCTTTGTGAAGCAATAGGTGGAAGTTTTTCTCATGATATTGCTTTATCCATGGTTCTTTACCTGTTTGACAATATGACTGTAGAAGAAGTGCAAAGAAATTGTGCAAAGAAAGCTAATGACTTTGGAATAGGAAATAAACTTGGAAAAATATGTTCTTGAATCAAGTGATAAGTTGACGGGTGAAGCTGGAAAAAGTTGAGATATGAATATAAGTGGATTAAGAACTCAGCCTGAAACAGCTAACTTATTTCATGAGATTTGAGAAAAATGGTATAAAAAGTGTATGATAGTTTCAGCTTCTCTTGAGAGATATAGTAAAAGTTTTTCGCAAATGACTAAATCTATGGGTATAATTTGAGTGCTGACAGTGTTTGATGGAATGCGTCTTGAAATGAATGGAAATAAATATAGAGCTGAATACAAACATGGTTATCCACAAACACAAACCTAAAGGAAAAGTTGAAGTAATAAACAAATACTTAAAAGCAAAACATGGTGGAAAAGATCCTATTTTAGTTGCAGGTGACAGTATAGGAGATATTAACATGCTTTCTGAATATAAAGGTACAAAAATTTTTACTTCTTATGAAAAAGAAAACTTGACGACTTAGCAAAAGATCCAAGAGCATTAATTCAAATGAAAACGAACAAACAGGAGTTATTCGTTTCCTGAAAATTAATATAGTAATTTGGGAGGAAGAACAATGGATTTAAAAATTGAGACAGAGAAACATTAGAAAAATACTTAGAAAAGTAGTACAAGAAGAATTAAAGAAAAGTCGAGATTTGAAAAACATATTGATAAAAAGTGGAGTAGGAGTTGTTAAAAATTCCTTCAGTAAAACCTAGAAAAGATTTGATACTGGAAATCCTAACATGACAAAGTGTTCTTAACTGATGTATTTACAATAGAAAGTGGGAGATTGAGTTGCGAGTTATGGAAATGAAGAATCTGCATTTGATTGGAACTGAACTATGATGAGATAAATTATGTAATGAATGGAACATTAGAAATCATAGTTGATGGACGTAAAGTTACAGGAAACAGGGAGATACCATTTAATCCCTAAAGGTTCAAAAATAAAATTTAGTGCTCCTAACTTTGCAAGATTTTTATATGTAATTTATCACTGCAAAATTGGCAAGATACTTGTAAATAAGATAATATCCTAAATAGAAATAGGGCTGTTAATCAACTACATTGTGCAAAAGTGATAACAGCCTTTTGTGATATCGAAGAAATAAAGATAAGTTTATTGAATAGTTTCAATAAAATCTACAGCCTTTCCAAATACGTTTTATCCGTTCATTTTTTACTATGATTGGAGAATCAAGATTTTCAATAATATCGGCTATTTCTCCATTTTCGATTATAGCTATTTTTGTCGCATAGATAATAGCAAGCTTCAAAATCATGGAAATAAAAATGTATGTCAAATTCATAGTTTCCTTTAGTGAGCCAAGCAGTTCAAGTATTTGCTCCTGAATAATGAGGTCAAACCCACTTACAGATTTCATCAAATATATGATTAGTTTCAGGTTCTAGTAGTTAATGCTCTTGCAATACAGACCCTTTGTAGTTGCCCTCCACTTAGTTGAATGGCTTTTTGTGACATAGATTCAGGTTAAGTCCTACTTTTTCTAAAAATTTTTCTGCACGTTTTTCATTTTCTCGTATGAAGTTCTTTTTATAGTGTATTTTAGAGGTTCAGTCAAAGACTTCCTCTACTATATATTTTGGATTTGCTGCTCAAAAGCATTTTTGAAAAACTAACGAATTTTACGATGAATTAAGGATAATTGCTTTTTATTGATATTTTTATATGATATTTCATTAAATATGATATTTCCTTCATCAAAGATTCCAGTCCACAAGCAGTTTTGCTAATGTACTTTTTCCTGAACCACTTTCTCCCATAATACCAAGACATTCATTTTGTGAAACTAGATAGAATTTATTTTGGACAAAATGAAAGCTTTTTATCATAGTATTTGCTTTCACATTTTTCAAATTACTAATCATATTAAATTCCTTTCTGTATCTTGTGTAGCGTTTTTCTCAATATTAATGATTTTCCGTAGTCACTTTTGAGGATTTTTAACATATCAGAAATGTGACCTTTTCAATCAAATTTCCATTTTTCATAATAATTATTTTTCCGTCAAGTTCTTTTGCAGATTGTAATCGTGAGTAATACTAAGTGAAGTGTTTTGGGATTGCAGATTTTTAGTAATTCAGTACTTTTTCCGTATTATAATAATCAAGAGCTGAAGTAGGCTCATCGTATCTATCAGCAGTTCAGGTTCTAGTTGATCATCATGGAAAACATTATTCTTTTGTAACATTCCACCACTTAATTGGAATGGATATTTTTCATTAGTGCTTCTGGATTTGGAAAGATTTAATTTTTCATTTCTTCAATCATTTTATTTCATACATTCTTTTTGATAAAGCCGAAGCCTGCTTGAAACAGCTCCACAGCGTGATTCACATTTTGAAAAGAGATTGAAAGACAGCATGAGGATTTTGGGAAATGTATGAAATACCTCTGTATTCATTCATTCATCCTGTTTCTGATATTTTGTAATAAATCTTTTTCATCAAAAATATATTCCCCGCTTTATATTGGCATTATCAGGCTTTATTCCTATTAATAATCTGGAAAGCATTGTTTTTCCTGAACGCTTTCACCAATGATAATGAAGTTTTCCCTTTGTAATGTAAATGAAATGTCGTTTAGTATCGTTTTGTTATCAATACTGACTTTTAGTGTATTTATATTTAATTTTTCATAATAATTCTTTATTGTCCAAAAAGTTTCACCTAACAGGTTAAATCATTAAAACTGTCATAGGAAGATGTGAGGCCTGGATACGCACCAGCCTGGATTCGTCTGAAATAAGGTTTTATCGTTTAGTATCATTCCCCCATTCGAGATATGTGGCTGCCTCCTATTCACAAAAGGAAAATCCTGAAATCATGAAAATTATATTTCCAATATTCATTAGGGCTGCAATTAAGACGGGCTTTGAAAACAAAGAAAGAATAGTGCTCTTATTATGAAAGAGGGTGGAAAGCCCCGATTGCCTGTGCTGCCTGAACATACTCTTGCTGTTTGACGCTAGAAACTGTATTTCTTAGAAATTTGCTTGCATAGTAAATCCATTCAACAGTGTACAGCAATTACAATGTTTCCTATATTCCTTGTCTAAAATACTACAAATGCTATTGACAAAAGAAAACTCGAAAGCATGAAGACATTTACAATCCATAAAAATATTTTATCCAGCTTCCTCCGACCAGCCTGCCAAAATTCACAGAAAAGCTTTATACATAATGTAATACCTGTAATTGAGTGCTGAAATCATAAGTGACAACCTTGTTCCAATAGATTGGTCTTGAAGAACATCCTTCCATATGATCTGTTCCTAGCTTATGAATTTTGCTTGAAGCTGCTTTTGTGAAATATCAGTAAACTGTGGATCATAAGGAGCAGAAAGGGTGAAAAATAGCAATGAAATCAATACAGCAAGTAATGACGCTGAAAAAGTAAAAATAATTTTTCTCATAATTGCAATACACCTCAGCTTTTTGATTTTTCTTTTATTCTTAATCTTGGATCCATATATTTCACAAGTGCTTGATACATTCATTTACAATAATAGACATTACTCCAAAAATAAAAGAACAAATTTGAATTAGTGGAAAAATCCCCAGTCACTGCCATATAATAATTTTCCAATACCCGGCCAAGCAGAAATTTCCTCAATTATACACTTCCTGTCATAAATACATAATATTCGAACTTAGAACAGTAATACTGGAATAGATGTATTTCTTATAAATGGTTAAATTATTCTTTTTGGAAACACCTCGAATAATTGCATTTTTCAACGTGAGTTTTATCCATTTCTTCAAGCATATCTTATAGTTGTCTGATTAAATCAGAATAACCAAAGTGATACATAGGCAATATCAAAATTTTTCCAGTCGCCTCTTCCAGAAAACAGGCAGGATTTTTAGTGAAACTGAAAAAGAATAATTAGTATGTATCCTAGCCAGAAGGTAGGAAGTGATACCCTGTGTATGATAAAACTCGAATTATATGATCAAAAACTGTATTTTTCTTAGTGCACTTAAAGACTCTAATAAAGGAGATAATAATCAGATTACAAATAGAAAATCCCAAGCTGAAAAGTTGGAACAATAGCTTCATTTACAGAGTTCTGTAACAGGAGACTGCATATGATGTTCCAAAAATCACCTTTTACGATATGTTTGCAAAGCCAGTTAAAATACTGAACGTGCAAAGGTTTGTCCAGTCCCAGATCTGCTGCTGCTAATGTGTTTTGTGGTTATGCTTACACGTGATGCTCTAAATAATTTTTGGGCAGGATCTCTCGACTAGTTTTACAAGATGTGATAACTGATATTGCTGAAAAGATTGAAAATAATGATATTAATTTTATCACACAAAATCATCCCTTAAAATTGAATATATATAGTCAGCCTCTTTAAAATCAGAACTATTTCTTTGTTAAAATAATGGTTTTGTTATAATTCTTTTTAACAGGGGTCAAGACCCTTGTTATGAAAGACAAACAATTATTCTATTTTTAAAAGTGTAGTTTAGCATGGCTAAAAACAGTTGTAATTTCTGAGTTCAGCTTTAAAGAGGTTTATTATTTCAATATTTGTAATTTATTTTACTTTTCTGTTTCCCATCAGGGAAGTCTGTTTCTTCTAGCATAAATTTCACGCTTCAAGCTCTCCAGCTCTATAAACACTTAGTAAAAACTGATAACTAGATTGGAATATATCCCAACATCTTGTAAAAGTAGTTAATACATATTTGTACATTTCGTTTAATTTAGTTTGATCAGGTTCAATTAATGAAAAGCTCTGATGATGTCTAGCTCAGCTTTCATGGGTAAACCTAGTTGTGCAGCGTAGGCTAGGGTTTGTTCAATTAACTGAATCATCAGCCATTGCAGTCAGGAAGCTCTGGATCCCGAAGGGCACCCATGAATAATCAGACATTAAGTCATAATTTTTGTAGTTGCATTTTCCCAGTATGCTTTTTCTTCCATTGCTTTTAAGTCAACTTGGATACCACTCCATTCTCCTTGAATGTATTCTCCACCATTTTTATCTGTAACTTTAGAACTGATGTAAAGGGAAAGAGATAGAATCATTTTACCATCTTTTTCTCTCATACCGTCAGGACCTTTTTTCCATCCTGCTTCATCAACAAAGCCTCTGCTTTTGCCAAGTCAAAAATTATATTTTGCAAAGTTCTATATTTGTATGAGGTACATTTGGAGCAAAAATCGTATCAGCAGGTTTTTGCAATACCACCAAATATATTTATGCAATACTTTGTTTGTCTCCACATGACTTAACGCGGGTATGCTTTAAGATCTTTTAAAATAGACTTGTAGTAAAAGAATCATTCTTGTGAACATTGGTTCAAAGTAGCAGTAGTGTATTTTTATCTTGTCTGTATGTTTCAAATCTATCTAGGCTGATTAACCCGTTCCACGAATCAAAGTCAATATCACCTGATTCAAATTAGAGTACAAGTTTCACTATCGGAATAACTTTTATGACAACTACTGTGAAGGCAGGTGGTTTTCTCCCTGTAATATTCATTTCTTCAAAAACTGAATATTCATTGTTTTTATGTTCTCTGTAATACCCAAGCTCCTGTTCCTACCTCGGTTTTTGATTCCTTTTTGAAGTATCTCATTGTCAAATCCAGCACTCTCCAAGAAAACGTATAGGACGGATCATCTTAGAAAGTCATAAAGATGTTCAGTATAACTATCTAAAACTATTTCAAATGTATAGTCGTCAATTGCTCTGTGATTTCAAATGATTAGTAAATGCAAACCATGGTGATTTGATTTATTTTCTTTAGAAAAGACAGTATCAAAGTACAACATTTTTGCATTAAAATCTGAATCCATCGAAAATTTACATCTTGATTTAAAAAGTATAAGTTTTCCATCTTGGATATCCGCAAGATTCTGCAACATTGGCTAATTTTTCCCATTTTCCCCATAAGAAACAAGACCGTCATAAACCATATCCTGTGTAATAAAGCGAAAAGCAGCAAGTATTCGTGAGATTGAAAGTTTCAGTAGGCTCCCTGTTAAATGCCAATGTAATTTTACCAGATTTTTCTGTTTTTCCTTTTGCTGCATCTTTTTGCTTTGGCTGCAGCAAAAGAAATAAATCCCATCATCAACATGATGTAATCACTTTGAGATGATTTCTCATCTTTTCTCCTTCTATTTTATATTTTTATTATTTTCATATTACTTCGAACAAATAAAGCTCGTCTCTCTAAGACAAACGGTTTGAAAAATACTGATATTATTAAATAATTTCAGGATTTCATCTAACCATCTGCTGTAGTCAATTAATGAATAATTATTATGGATAGTTATCGACTTAAAACTATAAAATACAGTCACGGTTGCTGGGACAGTGTAAAATCTCACTTGCTCCTATCTTTCGTTTTTCAAATCAGTCATAATAATACTTTAAGTTTATATTCATGTGTTTTCAAATTTTTAATATTCAAGCTATTAAAAATAATTTAGATCTACTAAAATAGTTATGATTTTGAAGTTCGATTTTGCGAAGTACTTTTACTGTAAAAATAATAATGACAATACATGTAATTTGTACAAATTTTAACACATTACGTATGTATATCAATACATTTGTGTATACTAACATTAAGACGGTCATGAGAAACTCAATCAATGAGTATTTTAATGATTACTTAAATTTATTTTATTAAAATCATTGTACATCCTATATAAATAAGGAGATTTGTAGATGCGCTATGCGCTTATCATGGCGTGTCTATTCTGCAGACTGTTTAGAAGCAATGACGTTCACAGATGTCTTTCCTTGTAGATATGGTAATCGCATTTCCCATTTTGTTTACTGCATTTGACTTCGGAGGTATTACAACATTCTCTCTCACGTGTTTCTTATGTACTCCCGAACTTCCTTTAGTTTCCGTATCTGCCTTGTCTGCCAGTATGTTGCTGTCTTTTAATATGCTGCGACAATATCTGATTGCTTGCGTACTATCATGAATCTGATCCTGCAGTAAAGTTTTATCTACAGCAGTTTCCAAGTCCATCAACAACTGCATGGATCTTGATTTGTCCTTCCCACCACAGGCTACTCCCGATGATGCAATTCACTTCTGCAGATTTTTGCCCTAGCTACTGCACTGCTCTGGTGACTTTAACTACTGTGAAGTCAGTGACTCAGGATTCTCGCCAGTCGACATCTTCCCTTAAAGTGCTCAAATGTTGCAAGCAGGAGTCCCTCGTCACGCCATTTTGCAGACACGAGAATGATAGACCGTCTTCCATGAACCGGAAAACGTTTCAGGGAAGGTCTCTCAAGGTGCACCGCTGCAGGCGATCCATAGCACAGCGGTAAAACATCAGGCGTAAATCAACGCTGGACGTCCTCTCTGGCTTTTGGGAGAACCTTATGCTTTATTTTATTCCTGTTCATCTGATATTTCATATCTTCTGCATGATAAAAGCCTCCTGTTAGCTTTTCTTTTTGTGTATCAGACTGAGAAACAAATGTTTCAACTCATTGATTTACAGAGTATATTGTTGATGATCATTAAAAGCCATCATTGATTTTGAGTTTTCAGACACGCCCTAATTGAACTTGAAGAAAATAAAGCTGGGATAAACAAGAAAGGTCGGATAGAACTGAAAAAGTTGGACTGTATAAATCAGTTTGAAGAAAGACAGGGGTGCAGTGAAGTGTTTGTGAACAGGAGATTGGTGAGGAAGATAATGAAATTTATTGAAGAAAAATAATACGAACATGGATTGCGCTGAGAATAGCGAGTTTTTGAGAATGAAGAAGCAAGAGATTTATTAGAGGAAATACGTAATTGTAGAATTTCGATGGGTTGCAATCCGATTAAAGATTTACATTATGATAAAAGCCATGACTTTGGAAGAATGGAATAATCTCAAAGAAATGGAAAAAGTTGGAGAGTAGAAAATAACAATATTGTGGAGGTGAAGAGATTTTGAGATGTTTCGATTTACAGGATTAAATGGGAAAAATAAATGCAAAAATAGAAGTTACAGATTTTGTGGAAATTAAAAATAATTTTTCTTCGTTATTTCAATAAATGGTTTGTACGGAGATAATAATTTGAGAAGAAAAGACAGTTATAAAGGTGTTATACCTAGAGATGGGAGAAAGTTTATAATTGGATGATAAAATAATAAGATTGTAACAAAGAGAATATGATGAGTTTGGGATTGTGGATTTGAAAAGTAAGAGTTAAAATATGTAGCAAAATAGTATGGCATGATTAAAGAAACTGATAATGGTTTGAGTAATCATGTGTTCATCTTTATATCAAAATATCTTTGTAACATTTGAAGTTTTAACCGTGAAATTGGGCTACAATTTAGCAGTGCAACGGCAGGGCAACGGCAATAAATTCGTTCCCATCAATAGGCATGCGCACTTACAATGTTTTGCGGCATTTCAGGACGCGTTAACGAAATAAAAATAGACATAAATGCCAACCATTCCTATATAGCCATTAAAGCAGAGAGTGCTGAAAATAATCTGTGATTTGCTATGCATCGGTGTGATTTGAAGCAATTTCTTTGCACAGCAGGTCCAACTATATAACCAGCCATCAAAGAGCAACGAAAATACGTCCTGGAATTAATCCAACTGCCAGTTTGTACATTTAGGTGGTACCAACAAGGGGATGGGAATTATAGGCACTCATTCCTGAAACCAAATACGATACTATTGTAACTCAAAAATAGTTTCAGCTAACTTTCTTGTTCTGGGCATTAAATCCTCACTTCAAAATTATAAATTTTACTGTATTATATCACATAAATTATTTTTCTCAGTAAGTTTTTGCGTTTTAAAATAATTTTTAATTTTTAATATTTCCATGAGCCTCTGTGCACTTTTGTAAGAAAACTAAAAGATAGAATAAAGGAGATTTTATGATGAGTAGTGTTTACTAGTACTGGTAATAATGGGAAATACTTTTGCAGCAACGGTATCAGAAGTTTAAAACAGCGGCTATAGGTATCTGGAAAATGAGAGAGAAATGGAAAATGCAGTTCAAAGGAGGTCAGCCCTTTGTACATTTCGTTATGGATGCTATGGAATTTCAGAGGCGAGAAAACAGCTAGTGAAGAGCATTTGATGAAATTGTTTGGAAAGGAACGATTATTGTATAGTAATTCCTTGAAAAATGAAATCACGAGAAAAATACATTGATGAAATAGTAGAATTCACGTTAAAAGGAGTGAGACCAAGGTTCGTAACATTGATTATGTTTCTCAAATGAGTACAAGTAAATTATGATATAAAATTAAAATTTAGAAAAATGGGATATCAGTAAGGTGGATGATGGAACGAGAAAGAAAATTGTAGTGGGAATTAAAAGCAGAAGAGATGAAATAAAAGGGTTATGAAAATAAAGGAATGACGAATTAAAGAGAAATAGTATATATATGTTCTTGGAAGATAGTGCAAATTTCATTAATGAAAAAGCAAAGGGATTCAAGAGGAAAGCTTTTAACGCTGGAAGATGTATCGAGATTACACGAGTAGTGAATAACCGATGGAAAATAGAAGAAATTTGAAAATAACTTTAGTTATGTGGTATAATTAAATGAAAACTAAAATAAAATGTAGTGAGAGATTTGTAGATATTATTTGTGCAGTTATGTTGAGTTGTATTAGAAATAGTTTTGCCACTGCTTCCAGAGATTCTACAAGATTGGAGGTGTGTCAGAATGAAATAACAGCAAACGAGAAGTTGAAAGAATTGCTGCGAAAAGAAGCTTTCAATCTGTAATATGAACGAAATAGTAGGTGCAAATTATCCAGAAATTGCAAAAATAATTGGTAACCAAATATTTGATAAAGAATCATCTAATATAGTGCTTCTGCATGGGAATTATTCAAAATTTTCAAAAGAATACATATCAATGGCGATGCATGACTGTTGATACAGATTGATATCAAACAGTTTGAAAAATCTTCAATAACAGCGAAGTTCGGGTCTTCTATGATATAAAAATAAGGATATATCAAAAATATCGCCAGAAAGCAAAAGAAAAATGGGAGAAGGTTTTAAAAATCTAGGATATAAGTCAAGATCGAATAAAGAAAAGAATTTTGATGAGTCATCAAATGATGCTATTTAAGCAAAGCATTACAGGAATCTTTAAAAATAGTAGGAGATAGAAAATATCAAGCTATCAAGCTGAGGCATTTTAATGGTAAGAATACGCAGCTACATTCGATAGTAGTTAACATGGAAAATTGAAGGTTTGAATAATTAATTTTGCCAGTCTGTCTTAGAGATTAAAATTATTATAATAGGACAGACTTTATTCAAATTGCTTAGAATACTCTTTTAGACATAATTGTTGCAAGCTTGACAGAGCAATATACCTAAAAATAATTTTAAAAGGTATAAAATAAGTGTTGATTAAATTGAATGTATAATAGTACTGACTCTTAAGGAAAATTGATGGGCTTTAATGTCGCCAAGCAGTAAGGCACTCTGGACTGACTCAGCATGCAATGGTTCGAATCCATTCAGCCCAACGTTTAAAATAGTAAATTATATGTATAAATATGCTACTGGTTACAGTAGTGCTAAAATTATTATCAAATGCTTACACTTAAGTGAAATTAAATTATATAAAACATAAAATTTATTAATTTTTGACTGTTGAAAATTCATGTGGTATACTCAAATTGTACACAATATTAATATATATTAAAATTTTTGGGAAGTGTATTAAAATGTGCAGTTAAAGTAGCAATTAATGGATTTGGAAGAATCGGAAGACTGGCGATTAAGATTATTAGCTGAACAAACAGATAAATTTGAAGTAGTGGCGATTAATGATTTAACTCAGATACTTTCGCAAAATGTTAACACATGTTGTTCAATGTGATTCATCTCAAGGAGATTCAACATGGAACTATTGAAGTTAAAGAAGAACTTTTCGTAGTAGCACGGAAACAAATTAAAGTTTTCATAGAAAGCTGATCCTGAAAAATTACCTTGGGAGATTTAGGAGTAGACGTGGTATTACGAAGCTTACAGATTTCTTTGCAGCTAAAAGAAAAAGCTGAAAAACACGTAAAAGCGGGAGCTAGTAGTGATGCTGCACCTGGTGGAAATGACGTTAAAACGGTAGTTTACAACGTAAAACCACGAAATCTTAGATGGTTCGAAACAGTTATCTCAGGAGCTTCTTGTGCACAACTAACTGTTTTCCCAGCACCAATGGCTAAAAGCATTAAATGACAAATTTGGAATCGTAACTGGAACAATGACAACTATCCACGCTTACACAGGAGACCAAAATGCATTGAATGCCACCACCTAGAAAAGGTGACTTAAGAAAGAGGCAAAGGCTGCTGCAGTAAATATCATACCTAACTCTTAGCGGAGCTGCAAAAGCAATTGGATTAAGCCGACACCTGAATTGAAACGGAGAAATTAGATCAGAACAGCTCCAAAGAGGTACACTGTTCCAACTGGTTCGTGACTTGAATTAGTCTCTAGCACGAAACAGTAGCTGTTGACGAAAGTAGATGCAGCTATATGAAAGAAGCAGCTAACGAGATCACATTCAGATGTACTGAAAGAACCATTAGTATCTTCTGATATTTGGAATTCACTTTGGATCATTATTTGATGCAACTCAAACTAAAATTGTTCAAAATGGAGGATGCTCAGTGATTAAAACGAGTATCTTGGTGTGACAAACGAAATGTCTTATACTTCTCAATTAATGCAGAACTTTTAGGATACTTCACACAGCAAAGGTGCTAAAGCAGTGATTTTAAAGCGAGAATCTTAAAAATTAACTGAAAATCGGCTAAGAAATGGTCGGTTTCTCTGTATTATAGGTCATATATTTATTTTTAAATTTCTATAAACATGTGTTATACTATACATAAGGTATTTTAAAACCAAACTAAAAGTTACTATTCTCTTGTTTAACTATGAATTTTTAAGATATTTAAAAGAGGTTCAAGTATACTTTATAAAATTGAAAGAAATATAGTTTATGGAAAAAGGATTGTTATTGTTGCAAAGTTGTGGAGACAGCACATACCGAGACATTACAATTGTGAGGTTATAAGAAAATAACGTAAAGAAAAATATGGAAAAGAATTTTGAACGTGCATTTACGTCTAAAAAGAGTGACATGCCATAAACTGAAAACTGATTATTTAGTCTTACAATTATGAAGCTCTGAGATGCTTTATAGCGGGAGTTTAATAATATTGTAACACCTGTCACTTCATATTTTGGATGGAGTTGAGTACAAAAATTGAATAATAAATACGGAGAATTTCAGAGCGTTATTGTTTTGTGGAAAGAAGAAGATTATGATTGTTGAAAATGAGAATTTAATGATACACGGCAATGATGCAATTATTTTTACGTGGGACTGCGTTCAGAAGATATTTCGGATAAAGAAAGTTATGAGAAAGGATTACAGATGATGAAAGCTGGACACTATTATTTTATTGGAACAGTGGAAGGAAAGGTCCAAATTTCAGATATTTTAGAGAGAATTAAAAATACAGATTATAAAAATGCTGCTAAAGCACACTATAATGGTTTGCTGGTAAACATGCAAAGGAGGCATTATGTCGAGATGCTGAAGATTCATGGAAAACAGTGTGAGATGAGACCTACTGTGGAAACAGAATTGATAGGGCCATGGGAGAATATCGATTTATTCAGGAGAATGTTTATGAGCTGGAAAAATATTATGTATAAATAAAGAAGGAGAGATTTATATGGTTAAAATAGAAGTTTCAAAACCAACCAAACTTTAACCAGGCTTTATGCTACAACTATAAAAGAGCTGTGGTAAGTATGCGAATTTTAAATCAACGAGCTTAGCTCATATTTCTTTATTTTCTTTAGCAAAAGATGAGGAAATAACTAGTACAGAGGCTATGCTTGAAAACCGTTGTGTACTGCTTTAATGGTAATGGAGAAATTTTTATTAGAAAATAATACGATTTCCAATGGAGATTTTTCTTGAAATCACAGCAAATCATAATTACTCTATTGAAAGCAGGGATAATTTGAAGTTAGTAGAGGTGGAGAGAGATGGGAGAGGAAATATGGAAAATGAGACATTAAAATGCTGGAGAGATGCAGAGTGCTTTTAATCTTGCTGAAGTTGTTGTCTCAGGAAGGATTGTAGTAAAAGATTGGTAGTGGCAGAAACCAGACTTAGTAGCGACAGTGTGTCTTTTAGAAGAGGTGGGAGCCTTGATCACATAAAAGCCCTGGAGATGGCTTTGGATTACTGGTGCTCGATAGGAAGGAAAATATTATGTTGATGGAGACCAGCTGTTGTGAGACGTGAGAAGTCGCAGTTCTTCCATGCAGAAACGTCCTCATGCACTGTAGAAGCTGAGCAGAAAATTTCAGATGTTATGTCTTGTTAAAGGCATGAATTTTATCAAAATTATATAATGCTGTTCCCGGTTTAAATAGCGAATGTTTAATAAATTTTTGAATTACATACTATTTGAAAGACAAGAATTAAAACTTTTGTCCCTTAATATAGTTTCCTGTTTTATAATGGGGATTTAGTATTAGATTATTTTTATTCAATGTGGAAGTTTTACTATGTGGTTTTTCATGGGATTGCTCATTGGCGCAAATCATATCTTGCAGTAAAAGGTTTGTCCTGATAATTAAAAGTGTGTGCAAGATTGCTGCGCAATCACCCTATGGCTGAACTACGACTTTTGTTGCCCAACTCCAACCTCCACACACAGTCATCAGACAGTCGTAGCTGAACAAATAGCTCCGTCGGTTTTTATCGTTTGTTGACATAATATGTCGTTAATTATATAAATGGGGGTTTGGTATAAATTAGACTTGTATGTTGACCACAAAAGTCTGGACAAATTTGAATTCTTATTTTAGAAAATTGTGATATAATAATCTAGAATTATAACTTTGCTGTTCAAAATTCATTTTAAAATTTGGAGAAAAATATGGAAAATATATATGAAAAAGGTTTTATGATACAATTGCAGATATGCAATTTTAGTTTTTCGCTTTCGAGATGTTCAGAGAGAATTTTCAAAAATATATACAGGAGTACTTGATGTAGGAGGCACACAACGGTAATTTGTCAAAATATGAAAAGGATGTGATGTAATTTCCATTGATACTCGTGACAGATTATTGGGTGACGAGGCTAGATATCGACGTATTTGGATATGATGAATTGATGAATTAAGAAATTTGACACAATAATAAATGTTGAAATACGTTACCGCATTTGAATAATAGCAAAAGATAGAAGATGATTTTTATTTTTAAGAGCTGTTCACAGCTTAGAAAATAATACTGGAAACTGATTATTCAACCTAATATTTTATAAATGAAAATCAAAATCAGAATCTGATTTTTGAGAGGTACCGTGATTGAGAAATGAAAATGTGAAAGTTGGGCGTTAGTAATACAAAAATTCTGATAATATGTGATTTTAAAAACTATTTTGCAGATGATAAGTTTGAGAAATGATGAAATTTTGCAACAAATGTGATGACTTTTGATTTTATATGAAATGAGCAATTAGGACATAAGCAATGTACAAAGTATTTGGTGAAAGCTGCAATGAATCTGGAGTTTATCTTGGAAAAATCCACAGCCGTTAATATTTGTGATTACATAAATTAAATTTAGTTGGAAATATGTTGTAAATGTGATGATTTTGTAAGAAATGAGATAGGATTTTAAATATAGGTATAAAGTTCTCTTGAAATAATGTAAATAAACAATAAGGAGGAAATTTGTGCAATTAGTGGATGATAATGGTATTATAAAGTAAAAATAAAAATGATCGAATCTTTTAAGAATTTTTATAAAGGCCAACTGATTGGAGCTCCACTTTGCAAACCAAAATGATTGGAATATTTCTTATATCAATGCTGCCTTTATTTCAATTGAGCTATCGTGGTGCAATACCGATTAGACGGCTATGGATTGACCTGGTAGCTTAAATATGATTGTTTCGTTATTGTGGAAATATGCTTCCATAACACCATTTATTCTGCTGTTTCAGTGAAAAGCCTTTGAGTTTATGAAGACATAATATTATAGTAAAATTTATTGAAAAATAGAAAATCGATGCGACGAAGTGAAGAAGGGCTTGCACCTTGGGAGAATTTATTGGAGTTAGCAATGCTGTTTGCTCAATTCCGTTTCCAGGAACGAGGTGCCTGGACAGGTGCATTAATCGCTGGCGTTGCTGCAATTTGATGCGAGATCGTACATTGGATAGAGTCGTAATAGCTTACGGTAATAATGACTGAGCGTCTTATGGTGTAATAAAGCTTTTGTACCGAAACATTATTAAAATGACATGTGAGATAAATGTATGATAGAATGACGCCGAAAATTAAAAATAAATAATTACGGAATGTTTGGTATCGACCAGGATAAAAGATAGTGTTAACGAAATGGCCAGTGAGCGCACAAATCCAACAAAATAATCAGGAAACGATAATTACGCGTAGCTACCCTAAGATAGCAGCTCATCTCTTTTGCGAGACACGCTTCATCCATTAGATGATGTCATTTTAATGACTACTCAAATGTGTATGATTATGTCATTTGGAAATCTTATAATCTCATAACTCAGACTTTTGTGCATGTAATAATCTAACGTTAGCGTTAAATAGACCCAAACTTGTGAAGATAGTAGACTTTTTATTTTGGACACGGGTTTCGATTCCGTCATTTTCACAAAGACAGAAAATAAAGAGTCAAGGTATTAAATAAACTGTACAGCTGATTTGCATAACTCGTTTTTCTCTTACGAAAATAGCTTTATTGACAAAAATATTAATATATAATGGTTGCATAAAGAATTGGAAAGGCGAAAGGAGGTGTAATTTGTCAAAGTATTATGTGTGCAGAATAAAAATTACAGTTATAAATAAAATGAAATTATGATGTAATCGTGAGTTGGTGCTGGACACGCGGGAATTGAGCAGCATTGGCATCCAGCTAAGATTAGGGTCAAGACCACAGCAATTTTACAATAACATTAGATAATATAGGTGTTGTCGCGCAGCATCAGTTGGAGGCCTGCAAGCCATGTCATGGCTGGAAGTTGTGCGCATTAGGCAGCGGAGAAATCGGACGAAATATGGACACAAGCTTTGTACAAATAGAAATTCTGAATACAAAAGGACCAGCAGTTCGTTCGTTCAGGGCTCGAGGCAGATGGAGAATTTATGCAAGGAAATAGCGACAATGAGAAAATCGTAAGGAATTTAGATGCTGTTCAAGATATTGTTACAGAATTAATTGTTGAAGAAATTGAGGTACAGGAAGGAAATTCTAAAGAATTGAGATTATAAAAGGGATAAAGAGCTAAGACAGGAATGGAGTTTTTGCAAAGAGGCGGTTGGCCACTTGCAACAGGAACATTGCTTGAGAGAGACTTTTATGCATTGGACAGGGTGAAAAGGTGGAAAGAATGGAGGAGTTATCAGCCAGATGATTTGACCACCTCCCATAATCGTTAGGATTCAAATGGACAGATTCGAAATCGGGACACCTCCTAGACAGCGTGATATCAGAACATTAAATCTGGATTGGAATTGAACAGCCAGGAATAACAGATATTCCATTAAAGTGTACATGTTAGAACTCCAAATGGTAAGAAGTTTTTGGAAAAACCTCAATTATCCTGCTATTTAACTTACGGACAAATGAAACAACACATAAAGAATAATGCTCGATAATTTGGACAAAGCACCGATGTATAATGGAAGTACTTAGATGCAGCAGTACAGGTGCCAAGATGCCCGTCAATTGAAACATAAAAGGTTGTAGTGCAAGCATTGTGATGGGACAGCAGCACCATCTAGTTTTTGGACACCAAGAAGGATTTGACACGGCTAGAAGTCTCTACGCTTAGAAGTGGACTTTCCACAAGTTATCGCTGGTTGCGACAGAGAAGATAAGTAATGCAATTGATGGACTCCGAAAAGTGCCCACATAGTATACTGCGATACGGGTATGCGTGGAATGTGATGTGTGAGACCTAGCGAGACGACTGCACTCACCGGAAACTCATGTGAGTAAAAAGGACTTTATTTAGCTGGACGGCTAAATGGGGACAAAAGCAGTGTGAAGAGGCGGCTGCACGAGGATGTCGCAGGAATCGATGCAGCTTTACAAAATTAAAGGAGAGAAAGAGCCATTTATTTTGAGACAGAGAAAGAGTTCGTACATTGGGACAATGATAGATGATTTAATAAATAGAGATTGTTTGCAGACCGTGTCAGAATGTTTACAGCAAAGAATCTGAGTTCCACACGCACTTATTTTACGTGAAAGACAACACTGATATAAGACTCTGAAAAAGCATATAAATCGGACTTCTTGATAAAAAGTATTACGATATTGTGCAGCCTGGAAAAGATGATGAAAACAATAGAAAGACCTTGAAAATATCGACTTAGGAAAGCACGTAACCAAAGGCTCATGGAGATTCTTGATAAATACAACGAAAGAGTCTATAGCCGACGACTTTAAAGGAAATTTTACGCCGTCCAAAAGTTACATATCAGGATATAAAATATATCGTACTGAAATCATTGAAATATGTACCAAATCTAAATTTGACGCAGTAAAGAGCTGAGATATCAAATTAAGAAGTTCAGACTTATATGAGGAGCTACATCGCCAAAGCCATCAAAGTGTGGAAAACACATAAAACTGGATGACATTCTACAAAAGCTTTGTGCCTATGACAGTATGAAGAGGAATTACAAAACAAAACAGAATTAAAAGGAAAATAGATTCAAGTATAATCGTGAGGACAGAGCATCAGGAATGTCACAGATTAACACCAACAGACTCATTTCTAGTGCTGCTCATGTATTTGGAATGGAGTTTTTAAAATAAATCTAGCTATTTCAAATCAAACTAAAGAAAACTTTTATATATTAATAGAAACATAAGGAGAAAAGAAGTGGAAAATATAGACGAAGCCAGATTTGAGGAATATTTCTTAGAAGGTGCTTTCAAAATCAGAAATTAAAGTGTCAGACAGAGAATTACACAAATGCTAGAAATTTTTAGAATTTTTATATAACAGAAAATCCGAGTATGAATTTAGCAATTCACGATTAAGTAAAAGAGTACTGGAAAAACATTTTATAGATTCCTCACTTTTTAACAAAAGTTATAAGTGATGATGAAAAGATCTTTTTATAGATGTGGGAACAGGTGCTGGATTTCCTGGACTTGTGCTTACTATTCATGTCCAGATGTTAGTGGAATTCAAGTGAGATAGAATTCATAAATATGAGTAATAAAATTAATTTACAAGTGTGTCTAAGTTTTGAATGATGAAGAATTAATAAAGATATAGGTTTGATGTTGTTTTTTGGGTTGGGGTGGTTTGGAGTATGTGATTCATTCTGTGTTGGGTTTTTTTTAACAGTGAAAGTAAAAAATGTGGATTCTAAGTTAATATTTATTTTGTTTGAATCTTAGAGAATATATAATTAATATATTGGAATTATGGATGTGATATATCTAGGATAATGGTGATATTATTAAACTCTATGATTCAAAACAAAGGTTTTTTGGTGTTGTTTTTTTGTTTGTTTGTGTGTGTGGTGTTTGTGGGTGTGTGATAATATTAATGTCGGAGATCTTTGTTGATAAGTGTTGTGCAAAGTGTTATTATGATATATATTGTGAATAGTTAATCCACGTAGGAATGATTGGTTTTGTTTTGGTTGTGGGTGGGGGGGTGGTGGTGGTGGGGGTGGGGGTGTTTGTTTGGTGTGGGTTGTGGGGGTTTTGTTGTTGTGGTGGTGGGTGGTGGGTGGGGGGTGTGGGGGTGTGTTTTGGGGGGTGGGGTGGTGGGGGTTGTTTGTGGGGGGTTTTCTGGATTATGTGTATGTTTCAGATGGGTGGGAAAGAAGTGGCATGCCTGGGGGTTGTGGTGTGGGTGTTGGTTTGGTTTTGGTGTTGGTGGGTTGGTGGTGGTGGTGTGTGTTTTGGTGGTTTTGGGGGGTGGGTGGGTGGGTGGTGTGATATGTGCGGTGTGTTGATGAATGGTTCATGGTCGGTGTGCGCTGGTGCGGTGGGGGCAGAGGTGATTGTTCCTGGTGTCAGGTGAACGTGATTACAGGTGTGGGCATGAGGTGTCTGTGCAAGGCTAATCGTAGTAATCCGCCTGGGAGTACGGCCGCAAAGGCTGAAACTCAAAAGGAATTGACGAGGGACCCGCACTGAAGCGGTGGAGCATGTGGATTTAATTCGACGCACCGCGCGAGACCTGAATCTTGACATCCACGTATGCCTGCGAGTAGGCGGTGCCTATCCGGGAACAGTGGAGAACAGAGTGGTACGCACGGCTGTCGACAGCTCGTGTCGTAGAGATGTTGGGTTAAGTCCGCAGCAGGCGCAACCTATCCGCTGGGTGCCATCGGTGAAGTTGGGGACTGCTAGCGAGACTGCCTGTGAGAGCAGGGGAAGGTGGGGTGGTTTGTTGTTGGGTGTGTGTGGGGTTGGGTGTTTGGGTTTTAATCTGGTCAGTTGGTTAAGTTGATGTGCTTCGCGGTTGGATCATGGTTGGGATCGTGATGCTTCGGTGGTTCGTTTCGGGTTTGGTGGTTGTGGGGTGTGGGGGTTGGTGTGGTGTGGTGGGGTGGTGTGGTTGTGGGGGTGGGTGGTTTTGGGTTTTTTTTTGTTTTTTGGATGTTTAGTTCAGGTGGTTAGGTAATGTTGTTTGATGGGTGTCGTGGTTGGTGTTTTGTGTTTGGGTTGTTGGTGTTGGGGTGGTTGGGGGGTGGGTTGTTTTGTTTGTTTGGTGGTGGTGTGTGGTGTTGTGTGTGTTGTTGGGGTTGGGTTTGGGGTGTGGGGTGGGGTGTGGTGTGGGGGGTGTGTGTTTGTTTGTGTGTGTTGGGGTTGGGTGGGTGTGTTGTGGGGGGTGTTTTGGGGGTGGGGTGTGTGTTGTAAAGGGACAGTTGCTGATTGGTTTGTCAGGATTTTAAGGTTGTCATTTGTTTGGGTTTTGTGTTTGTGGATTAGTTGGGGGCTGAACGGGGTGTGTTGTGGGTTTGTGGAGAGATTTGTTGGCGTCAGGCACGAGGGATCTGGGTGATCGGGTGGACCAATAAATGGTATTAATCTGTTGTTGGGCGATATTGAAGGTACCGTGAGGGAAGGGTGAAAAGACCCTGAGCGAGGTGAAATAGGAATTTGAGGCCGTGTGCTTACAACTTAGACGGTGGGAGCACTTTGCATGTATGTGACTGCGTGGATTCTGGTTAATCATCCTGCGCGGTTATGATCAGTTGGCAAGGTTGTCAGAAGGTGGAGCGAAGAAACCGGGTCTTTAATAGGGCGTTGGTCGCTGGTCATGAGACGCGGTAACCACTAGTGATCTGGAGGCCTGTGTCCAGGCAGGCAGAGAGTAAGACTCAGTGGAGGCCGAACTCACCGCCGTTGAGTTGGAGATGAATGCGTCTGGGGTGAAAAGCCAGTCGAACTGAGGATAGCTCCGTTCTCTCCCGAAATGCATTTAGAGGTGCAGCCTGTGATGTTGAAAGATATGTGAGGGTAGGGCTCGCTGTATGATCTGAGCGTGCTGCTTACCGAGTCGAAAGCAGGCTTCGAATACCATATATTAATCGTCAGGAGTGGTCCATGGATGACCAAGGTCCATGGACGAGAGAGACATGACCGGACCGCCAGCTAAGGTCCTAATTGTACTCTAAGGAAGTGGGAGAAAGGAGGTGGATGTTCACGAGACCAACCCAGGAGGTTGCAGCTCAGACAGCACATCGCTGTGAAAGGGGTGCGTATTTGGCAACTCCACTTGGTCCCGAGGTGTCTGCGCGAGATGTAGCAGGGGGCTAAGACCTAAAGCCGACAGGCTGGGAGCGTGTTTCCACGCCTGGTAGGAGAGCGTTCTGTGGGCCGTCGAAAGGTGGCTATGGAAACTTTCTGGAGCATCAGGAAGTGAGATGCAGGAATGAGTGGCGAGAAGGCGGGCGAGAGTCACGCCGGCCGAAGTCAAGGTTTCAAGAAGGTTTGTCACGCGCCTGGGAAGTCAGGAACCTAAGCATAAAGCAAAATGATGATCGCGAATGGAGGAAGCAGATTATATCCTGTACCACTATTATCGCTTGAGACGGAGTGACATGCAGGGAAGGTATGTGAAGACTGACGGGAATGAGGTAACTTTCTGGGCGTAGCATGGACGCAGGCCGAAATCGCGCGTCTCGATGGCATGTGAACTGATGGGTAAGTGCGATTAGCATAGGTTGCGGATCCTGCGCTGTCAGATAAAACTTCTATCCGATGACGTGGTGCCCGTACTGTAAGCCGACGCAGGGTGGACGGGGTGAGAAACTTAAAGGCCACGACAGGATAACTCTGGCTAAAGGAACTCCGCAAAATAGCGTAACTTCGGGAGAAGGGTGCCCTGATACACACTGAGAGGAGAAACACCTCTGAAACAGGCCGCAGTGAAAGGTCCCAAGCAACTGTTTTACACACAGAGTCCATGCTAAGCTGAAGGCGACGTATGTGGAGCTGACACACTACTGATGCCGGAAGAAGGTTAAGAGGAGGGGAGTGAGAGCTCCGGTTGGAGACGGTGAACGGCGGCCGTAACTATGCTGCGGTCCTAAGGTAGCGAGATTCCTGTGTCAGGTAAGTTCCGACCTGCAGATAATGGTGAAAGCTGATTTGGGCACTGTCTTGGCACGGAGACCTGGTGAAAGTTGTAATGTCGGTGAAGATACCGACTACACTGCAGTAGGACGGAGACCCCGTCGGAGCCTTTACTGTAGTTTGGCATTGGGTTTTGGCTGTGTGTATTGATACAGGATGGTTGGGAGACTGTGAAAGTTAAGAGCGTCCAGTTTTAGCAGAGTCGTCGATTGGAATATAACCATGTGCCGTTGAAATTCCTAATCTGGTAACAGGCACGGTGCTAGATGGGCGGTTTGACTGCGGTCGCACTCAAAGAGTAACGGAGGCGTTTCAAAAGGTTCCCACTCAGGCTGGATCGAAATCAGCCTGAGAGGTGCAAAGCATGCCCAGCCTGCAGACTGCAGGTCGAGACAGGCTACGAAAGTGGGGAGATTGGTGATCCGGCAGGGTTCCGTGTGGAAGGATGATCGCTCGACGGATAAAAAGAAACTACAGGGACTAACAGGCGTGATACTTTCCAGAGTCCATATCGACAGGAAGTGTTTGGCACCTCGATGTCGGCTCGTCTCATCCTGCTGCAGCTGGAAGAGAAGGTCCCAAAGAGTTGGGCTGTTCGCCCATGGTAAAAAGAGCACATGAAGCTGGAGGTTCAGAACGTCGTGAGACAGTTCGGTCTATCCACTGCAGGCGCTTGAATACCGCGAAATCTGACCTGTAGTACGGAGGACCGAGGTTGGGCAGACCTCCGTGCATCAGTTGTCGCGCCAGTGGCATGGCTGAGATAGTCATCCGAACAGATAATCGCTGAGACTTATCTGGCGAAGCGTCTTTGAGATGAGTATTCGTAGTATCCATGGAACACACGCCGTTGATGCAGAGGTGTAGAGTGCAGCAATGCATTCAGCTGACTAGTACTAATACATGCATCTAGCTTTTGTTAATCTTTTACTACTACTAGCTATTTCCTCATTGTCGTGACTTGACAATTTAATTCTTGAAGTTTGGTGATGTTAGCTAGCGATATACACCCGGTTGCATTTCCGAACCCGGCAGTTTAGATCTGTTTTGCGCTAAAATACTTGGATTCGTCCCGGGAAAATGAGTAGTTGCCAGACTTTCTTTGTAGTGATCTCCAGTAGCTCAGCCAGTTGAAACATCTGACTGTTAATCAGAGGGTCGTTGGTTTCGAAGAATCAACCAGGGACGCCATTTTACAGCATTTCGCCAGGATTTAGCAGCAAAGAGGCATAAAGACGTTGTGCAGCATGTTAATGAATGATACTATTATAAATATCATGAGATAGTAAATTATTGTAGAAAAATACGGTTAAATGGGCAAAAACTTTTGATTAAAAAGTGTGTGTCTTTTTAGATTTTCAGGAAAAGTAAATTTATACTTTTCAATGATGTTTTCAAATTGATGGATTTTACTACTCCGAAACCATATTATGAGCAAGAAGTTTTAATTTCTTTCTAAATAGTATGTAATTGAAAATCTGTTAAATATTTCCTAAATCCAGAGAGTATTTATTTATGGTTTCGCAATGTGATAATTTTTCTTATAAGATGGATAAATAGTATCTGTTTCTCTTATTTTGTATTTTATTTTGGTATACTGTAGCAAATGATATATGTTAGGAGATGTTTGAATTATGGGTGGAAATGGTATGAATAGGATTATCGATATTTATGAAATGATGAAAATGTTAGAAGGATTTCGTTTTCCAGGCCGGAGAGTTTGGAAGGGTCTTCGACAGGTTCGATTATGCTGGCACCAGAGGATATGTTGTGGTTAGAGAAGAAGGAGATGGGTTGTATTTTGACAGAAGAATTATTCTTGATAATGATGTTTGGTGTAGTGATAGAAATTATGAGTTTAAGGAAAATTATATTGGATTTTATAGGTTTTAGAAATAGGGATTAACAGAGGAATATTTGAGTTTCTATTTTGTGGTGGAATTTATGATGGAGAGTGTTGTATGCAGCAGTCCTGATTTATATTATATGGAGGAAATAGAAGATTTGGGATAATAGAATTTGTCTGCTGATAAAAGTAAAGGAAAAGGAAGAATGAGATTTTAAGAATACACGTGCTAACACATAAAATTTAATATGAGTCAGGATTTTGGAGAGTATTGAAACAGAGTGTATTAGTATACTTGATACTAGAAAGCGAGTTTAAATAATTAGTTGACAAAATGTGTACAAGAAATTAAAATGTAGTTTTTGCTTGTTAAACTGATTATCGGATTAAAATTTAGAATTTAAATTGGGACATCGTACAAAAACTCTTAAAAATAATGAATTTTTAACAAATTTTCTAAAATTAAAATAATAAATACTGATTTATGGTGTTTTAGTACAATTTCTAAAATCAAAAATAATGAGAAATAATGTAGATTTTAAGAAAGTTTTCAAGATGCGCCCTAGTTTTGATAGCCTTGTAAATCAAATCCTAATTTTTAAGTATTTGTATGGGAGATTTTTATTCAGATTTTGAAAAACTGCTTATTATTAATAAATAAAATTACAAAAGTTTTAAGACGAATGTTTAATGATTAGAATTTGATTATAGGATATTTATAGGGTACATGAGTGTAAATGAGTACAATCTTGTGCAAAAACTTCAACTCGATGAATTTCTCAGTTTTCTACTGGCCTTCAAATGAGAAGTAGTATTGATTCTGCAAAAATGATCGCTTCGTCTTTGCAACAACGGTTATCTAAAAATTCCTAACTATTTTCTTTTTAGATTATATTTTTATATAATCTTTCATCATACAATACTTATTGGTTTTCAGCGCACTTTAACAAATTCTAAAGCTGTTAATCCCCATTTATCTTTTTGTTAATAATTGTAATCCTGATTGAGAAAAGATTAATTTATATAGTGGAGATCATTTTCGCTCATCAACAAAAGTGGGTAAAATATACTACAATTTTGCACGGTTTGCTTATAAATGCTGTTATATCTGCTCCTTCTTCTAAAAATTTTGCCTTAATTCTGTTGTTCCCAGTTATATCATTTCACTCCGCCTATGAAATAAAGGAGATAAGGTGAGTTTCTTCCTTTGATTCTATTCTTAATCAGCGCCTTTTATTTATTAAAAACATTGATATTTTATAACGTGCTTCGTCATTATTATAAAGACATCATAAAATATTACTTTTCAAACTGCTTTCTTTATCTTCATATCCTTTTCAAATAACTCTATCTTCATATCTTCTAACATTGCTGCTGTTGATGCTGTTCTAAATTCCCCAGACATTTTTATCTCCTAATTTTAATGCTTCATTTTTGTTTTTAAAAATATTTTAAAATTTAAAGTTGTTTTATTTTTGTTCTAGATTCTTAATAATTACCTTTCAGGACTATATAGCGCACATCTATTTTCTATATTCTTTTCGGGATCACTTGTCTATATTTTTAATATATTTTCTTTTCTTTTTCTGGTACTGAAATATATTTTATTTTTGTTCATATCAATTCCAAATGCTATTCAAATAACTTTCTTTTATATAGAACCATTTTTCCAACTATTTCATAGCATAATCTCTAGCTACTCTTAATAGTATTCATCTTGATTAGCAATTTCTCGCATTTTCCATTTTCGTCATCTATATAAAATATTTGCCTTTCTTTAAAATCTTACCATCGTAGTATTCTTTTCTGTTTTGCCATATAGCGATTATTTGGACAATCCGATACATTTATTCTTGCTTTTTAAATGATTTTATAAAATAGACTAATTGCAATTATAAAAGTAAGTAACAATAATAATTTAAAAACTTATTCATAGTTGTCTCCTTTCTTCATTTTATTTGTATTTTCAAATTATATTTTTCTATATTATTTATACAATTGGGTTTAGATTTTAATATAGCAAAATTTGTAGTAAAATTACTCTTTTTAGAAGTTCTGTTTATAAAAGAGTTTAAATAGCGAGTTTATCTGTTATAAATCATTATTCGAGAATAATTTCTTTTTCTTTATATTAGAAAATCTGTCTATTTTATTTAGTATTATGTAGCGTTTAATTAATTTTTAGAATATTAAATAACTCTGTTGAGTATTGGGAGCAGGGAGTATTATAAAAAGTGTAGTATGATTTTTGAAAAATAGGATACGGGACGTTTATTATGTCATAACCTAGGTTTTTGTCAAAAATAGACTAAAGATAAAATCTCTTATTAGTAACGTTTGAATCAAGGCTATTGAAACATTAGCAGTTTTATTGTTCTGAGGATTGAAAAACAGATATTGTTAAGTATCATTTAGCATTAATTTGGATACTATTTTTTTCTTTTTCTTCAAATGGAAAATTGTAGTATTCGTATTCTATCAAAATAAAAATTATTAAAAATGTAAACAAAAATTATTTTATAATTTTTGATATTTAAACTAGTTCCCATCACACCAAAATCACTAATTTTTACTTTCATCCCGTAATTCAAATTATTGTTTAATATTAAAGTTTTACCAGTTTCCAGCTTAATTATTTTTCCATATAACTTCTCCTTCAATAATATTTTTAGTTTTATTTTTACGGTATCCCAGTTGAAATAAATTATCTTTCCTTTTAGCCATATTGTTTCATTTTTCATTTATAAAGATAAATTTTACATTGTTATTGTCGTCAATTACTGTGTCTGTGATATTTATATTTCCCTTTTTGAGAGTTTTCGTAAGTAAAAATTTTTAAATTTTATCTACTCCCATTTGTTTTCCATCTTTGTTTACAATTTCGAGGTGCTGTTTTTAACTCGTCTATTGAGTTGTTCTGCATTTTTATTAGAATGGATATTTAATATTTCAAGTTCGTTTTTGTAAGAATTAGAGGAAGTAGCCTACTCCAAAAGAAAATTACAGCCATTAGAAAAATTTTTAATACTACTCAGTCGTAAAAATAGGCAGTAAAAATTTTCTTTTTAATAATAAAAGTTATAAGCATTGACAAAAACGAAGTATTATTATAATAACAGCTGAAGCGTATATAAAGTAGTTGTAGCCTTTTAGATTTAACATAAGATTTAAAATGAAATATAAAATAGAACTATAAGCAGAAACCTTAAAAACATATCTATTTACATTTATAATTTGTATTTTTGCCATTTTATATTTTGAATTTTCCAATTGCTTATTTATTTTTTAGTTTTATTTGTATCAATTTAGCTGATTATTTATGCAAGGTTGATTTTTATTTAGTTCATTTAATAATTTTGGTTCATTTTCCAGTTCTTTTTCTTTTTGTATAGAATATTTCTTGAAAAAATTCAATAATTATTATTTTGCTTTTAAATAGTTCTTTCATATAATTTTTCTTTTTATTGTGTAAATTAGTGTTGTTATTATAGCAACTTTATCTTATTATTAGTAAATATTTTACTTATCTCAAATTATAGATTTATTGCTTGTTTTGTGATATTATAGAATAAGTAGTATGAAATTTTAAAGGAATAAAACCAATTTCTTTAAAATCGAATTAACATGTATATAAGTGTTAAAACCTTGAAAAGTTATAATTTATTCTACCTAAAGCAAATATTATTTAATTTTATCAGTTCGATATTAAAGGATTTGGGTATGTTATAAAAATTTTAGAAAAAGAGGATTAATAGATGAGTGAGCAAGAGATAAATAGATAAAAATAGAGAGTAAAAAGCAAAGATTAAAGAATTAATTGAAAAAAGGAAGAATATGAAATAAAGATTGAGATAGATAAGGAAATTGAAGTTCTGAGAAGGGGTGAGAATTTTATTTAAAAAGCGTTTTTGAGATGGAAAGAGTGGAAGAAAATATAAAAAGTTTTAACGGGTTAGGAAAAGTCATGAAATATATCAGGAAATTTAAGAAGCGATAAGACTTTTAACTGAAGGGCAGAAAGATTATTATTAAAAATATGGTGAAAATAGTATGCCTTTTTGTTACTTGTAACGCAAAACATGAGCGAAGTTTATAGAACTATGAAAAATTATGATAAAGTTGAAGAGAAATATTTTTAAGGCAATAAAACTTATATGATTTTAGGAATAGCTATGTATTTGCAGGAATTTGTAATAATTTGGGACTTTTTATGAAGAAAAGGACATTATCAGAGATTCATAAATTGGCAAAAAGAAGTTTAGAAGTATTAAAAGATTCGAGAGACAGGGATGAGTGAAATACAAAGTGCAGTTGTATTGAGCAATATGGTAAAGTCTTATGTAAAACTTAAAGATGAAAGAACTTGCTGAAATAACAATGAATAGAAACTTCAGAAATATTGAAAAAGGAAATGGGAGAATATAATACTCTTTATTTGAATATTTTAAATAATTGGGCAAATGTTTATTTTGAAAATAAGAATTATAAAAAGTCATTAGGTGCTGGAAAAATGTGAGAAACTTTGCAGAATTATATGAGAGACAGAAAAATAAAAATTATGGAGATATTTTTGAGACTGAAAATTGTCAAAAAGAAGTGTAGATAAGATAGAGCGGTATGTTTGGAAAAAATCAGGTTATAAAGAAAATAAAAATTAGAATTTTATTTTTAAGGTAATATTTTTACAAGATATATTTAGATTTCAATAGATTTACCTGTATAACATTATTAATCTAAAAATAAGTTAAAATATAAATTTTGTAATTTTAAGAAAAATAATCTTGTTTTTAAACTTGATTTTTATATTAAATCAATCTTTATAGGAGCTTGAAATTATGGATAAATTAGATGACTTTCTAAAGTATTCGGTGACTTTTTCATATTATGGAGAACTTTTTCCAAAAGAAAAAAGCAGTATTTGGAACTTTTATTTGGAAATAGATAGTTTCACTTTCAGAGAATTGCAGAACAATATGGAGTTACGAGACAGGCTGTATTTGATAATATATAAAAGGTGTCAGCTGGATGAATACAGAAAGTAAGCTTGGGATATTTGAGAAAGAACAGAATTGATTGGAGATGTTGAAAGAAAATTTTACGAAAGAAAATTTGGAAAAAATATTAGAAGATTTTGAATATACGGAATAAAATTCATTTTATTTAATTCTAAAATTTTAATTTATAATATGAAAAATTTTAAAAATATAAAAATTTTGTTGACAAATAAAAAGTTAAGGTATAATAAATGTGTAAAGAATATAAAATTGTGTGTTTAGGTGTCTACTATTTGGATTGGACAAAACTGAACTGTGGAAATTGTGCCGTTGTGTTTTCTGCTTTCAGTTTTGTCTTTTTATTGTAAAAATAGTAGTTATGAGGAAGTGGAAGATGATTATTAATAAATTAGAGGAAAAGAATTTTACAAATAATGAGAAAAAATTACAGATTACATTTTTAAAAACACTTGGATGAGGTGCATTTGCTGTCAGCGGAGAGTCTGGCTAAAAAGGCGTTTGTAAATAAGAGCTACTGTTGTGAGATTTTGCAGAAAACTAGGGGTTAAAGGGTATAGGGACTTTCAGAGAAGTCTAGATAAGGAAGTTGAGAAATGATGAAAATTAAAGGACACTTGTGAAAAGAGCCTGTAAACAGTGAAACAAAATACGATGAAATTATCTCAATTATTCCATCGCTTTATGAAAGAGTTATTGGGGCTACAAAAACTTAATTTGGACACAACTGTTATGGAAAAATTATTGAAAAACTTAAAATGCTAAGAAAATTGAGGTTTATGGAACTGGAATTTCGTATATATTGGCAAAAGCTAGGCTTCATTTAAATTTATGACGCTTGGAATTGAAGTGTGCTTATGATGGACTTAATGAGGCATTATGTAATTTCTACGGAAAAGGGAAAAAGGACATGGCTCTTATTATCTCGCTTTCAGGAATAATCCGTATATGATTAAATTGCAGAATATTTGAAAAAGAATGTGTTTGTGTAGAATTGAGAATGAGCTCGTCTGAGGAAATAGCGTGTTCAGAATATGTTGAAATACATACTCCAAATTATATTTTGAGTTTTGAGATAGTGTCGGCATTTACTGGGATTAATTATGTGCTGAGACATATTTTTACTTCTCTTTTAGTGTCGAACTACTACAAGAATATAAATCTTCGCTGGAAGTCAGTAAAAATTATGAGACAAATGAACCAAAAAGTATCAAAAAAATAATTACAATAGACATAATTTTGAAACAATGAGAGCTTGATAAATACTCTTTGTTTTTGTAAGATTTTTAGTGTTATATTTTAATGTAAAGGGGATTATTAAAAATATTAAATACGATTTTAGGAGGAGATAGAAATGGGATTTAGAAAAGACTATGGGGCGAGACTACTGCTGCAAATCAGCTTGAAGGAGCTTATAATGAGGATGGAAGAGGACTTGCAAATGTGATTTGTCGCCAGTTGGGGAAGAATAGGTTTGCTGTAATTAATGGGGGAGCGAAAGATGTTGGAATTTGACGATAGCATTTTATCCTGCTAAAGGAGCGATTGATTTTTATCATAGATACAAGGAGAGATATTGCATTGATTTGCTGAAATGGGATTTAAGACTTATAGAATGTCGATAGCATGGACTCGTATTTTCCCAAATGGAGATGAAGAAAACTCTGAATGAAGAAGGGCTTGAATTTTATGAAAATGTATTTAGGAATGTAGAGAAATATGGTATTGAGCCATTAGTTACAATAACGCACTTTGATTTTCCTATTCACTTAATCAAGGAATATGGGGATGGAGAAACAGAAAAGACTATTGATTTCTACAATTGATCGTACTGATAATTTTCATAGATCATAAAGGACTTGAAATATTGGCTTACATTTAGTAAAATTATGTTTTATTACATGCACCGTTTATGCACAGGGAATTGTTTTTTGAAGAAGGAAAATAAAATCAGGTTTTTATGCTGCGGCACACAATGAATTGGTGCATAGCTGAGGCTACAAAAATTGGACATGAAATTGATCCAGAAAACAAAATTGGATGTATGCTTGCGGCTGGAAATTTTATCCACTTACCAAAACCAGAAGATGTGGGTTGCACTTGAAAAGACAGAAAAAGGTATTTTTCATAGATGTACAGGCTCATGGATATCTAAATCTACTAAAGTTTTTGAAAGAAAAATATAAATAATGGAATTACAGATGAAGATGAGCAAATTTTGAGGGAAAATCCAGTTGATTTCGTAAGTTTTCATCTTCACAACTCGTTGTATTTTGCAGAAGCGATAAACTTGGAGAAAGGAAACTTGCTAAAAACAATGAAATCCGTAATTGGAGAGTGACAGACTGGGGTTGGGGACTGAATCCGTTAGGATTTAGAACGACAATAAATGAAATTGATGCCAGATACCAAAAACCGTTATTTGTTGTGGAAACAGAGGCTTGGGCCGTGGATGTTCCAGATGAAGACGGATGCTCTGAAGGTGATTATAGAATTGGCTGTTAAAGAGATCATATAAAGAGGCAATGAAGGAGCGGTTGAACTGGATGGAGTAGAACTTCTAGGATATACAACCGACCTATCGACTTAGTAAGCGCTGAGAACTGAAATAGAAAAACGTTACGGATTTATCTATGCAGATAGAGATAACGATGGAAATGGAACATTGAAGGAGAAGCAAGAAAAACTGATTGGTATAATTGAAAAGGAGCAACTGTGAGAAAGATTTTGGATTAGCATTTAATTATTTGTTGAAAATTAGTATAAGGGGATTTTTAAAATAGCGAATCCCCTTTGTTTTTGTGGAAACTTTTTAAAATGAAAATTGTGAAAACTTAAATAATATCAAATTTTAGAAAAATAAAATATAAAGGGAGAATTAGTATGAAGTATAGTTTATGGGAATAATAGAGTTTTAGCAAAGATAAGAATCTTTTCAGGAGCTCAATTAAACATATATCGCTATCAATGTTGATTGATCACGTGAATAAAACTTTGATGGTATCCTTTGCTAACAGAAAATGATTTTTGAGGATATGTGAGCGATGTATTTGATATTTTGGGAAGAGTTGCATTTCCGATTTTATATGTCTCTTGTGGAAGGTAAAACAGGAAATAGATTCAAAGTATCTTTAAATTTGATTGTTTTTAGAATTTATTTCTGAAATTCATTTGGAAACTTGTTCCACCGTCAGCACTTTTTCGTAAATTCAAATAACGTAATGTGTTGAAAGCTGCTTAGTTATGATTTGGGTTATTGATGAATTGAAAGTGCCAAAATCATATATAATCCCCAGTATTATGGTTTTCCTGTTTCAATAATAATCGTTATAACTGTTTGCCTGTTGTCGATGATTTGGGGATTGGACTATGAATATCACGGAATTTTGATTGCTATATCTATATATATTTCGTAATAATCAATATTATCAATTATAGGGAGGATATCTTTCGATTGTTAAGACTCCGTGGGCTTGTTAGGGATTTGGCTTGACACTTGCTTTATAACAGGAGAGGAAAACAGAATAAAATTTTGAATTATTTGTTTATCCTGTACATTTATTAATTTTTGCTATTAGGAGGCTGTGTTTTAAAATAGGAATTTAGAATGGAGAAATGGAGATGAATAGAATGATAGAGCGTATAGTTGATTAATGCACTCTACAATATTGGCAGGTATGGAATTAGCACTTTTGGTAAAGATGAATATAGGAGTTGGACCTTAGGATGCGATATAGCACTGTCTTTTCGTTTTGACAGGAATAAAAATGGGAACAGTAGCGATAATATGTAATTATTTATGTGTATTGGGACAAACATTTTACCAATAAGGAATTTAAAAGAGATAAATTTTTACAAATACCTATTTTCTATGTTTATGAGGATATTCAATTAATGTATATGTAGTTTTTAAAAATATGGCATTTAACAACTATATTTTCAGAATAACAACTAATATATATAATTGTATCAGTAGCTACAATGCGAGCAATAGTAGTTTTGGGATTACCAACGTTTTGCTTTTGGAAGGTTTTTAGTGCGATTCATGCAAAGCTGAGTTCCTACAAAAATTTGAGGCAATGGGTAGATCTGCGTTGGATCTGCAGTTATTTGATACTTATATTTCTATAGAATGGGTTGCGTGAAGGCACGATAATTAGCATGGTTCTGTTGGACCTTTACTTGGAATGTTTATGCCAGAATTGAAAAACTCTACGATGGGATTTAGTTGATGGAAAAAGTCAAAGTGAGAAAATAGAGGATTGGAACAAAAGATAAATTTTTATAAAAATATTGAAGGAGATTAATTATGAAAATAAATCATGCTAGCAATTTATGTAAAAGATTTGGAAAAACAAAGGGGAATTTTTATGAGAAATATTTTTGAAGCAAAGGCAAATGAGAAATATCATAATATACTGGATTACAGACTTACTTCCTAACTTTTTCCAGATAGTGAAGCACGGCTGAAAAGAAATAATGTCAGTCCTGAACTTTTCGAAAAGAAATGATACAAATGAATGAATGAGGCTTTATCCATATTGCTGGCGTTGGAAACAAAGAGAATGTCGATAAATTGACACTTGTAAATGATGGATTTGGGAGATGTTTTAAAGCGGGCCTAGGACGACTGGAGATGGATATATGAGCGTTATCAGAGGATTGTGAAGGTAATTTGATTGAAATAACGGAATGATAAAATATTTGTTTGCAAATTGAGGAAAAAGATTTGGAGGTATAATTACTAAAGATACATAAAATTCTTCATATATTGAGGGAGTGGTAGTATGTTTAAGAAATTAGAAAATGGGTTTTATTATGGTTCGCAGTATTACTGATGACTACAAAAGGATAAAAGAAACAGGCAAAAAGCACTGTAACTCCCGTTATCATCTTCATTTGTGCTTGAAATCAATAGTTGTGAGATGGGTTTGGAAAGTAAAAGGATTTAAGAATAATTGAAAAATGGATCAGACGTAACTTTTAATATTCCAGATGAAAACTTGTACGAAAGTGTGAAAAAGATTGAAAAGTTTTACAGAGACGATACAGAAATATCAAGTAAAAGCAAAATCTTGGATATACATATTGTGAAGATAAGTTTAGATTGCAGAATTTACTGAAATAACTGGTGAAATGGTAAAATTCTGTGAGAATAAAGGAGTGTCCAATTCACATAGAGGCAAAGTTACAGATGTCCTAAAAAGACTGGTTTGCCACATGGTAACCTCGTGAAATGCAGGAATTTTGTCGATGAAGAAAAATAATGAAGGATGATTCTCATTGATACTCAGAAATGGAAACCATTAATTTATAAATTTAGAGAATATAACCATCGACAAGGCGATAGATGGGTGGGATTGAATTTTAATTTTCCAGGAAAGTTTAAGAAAAACAGAGAAATTTATATTTGAGCAAAATAAAATAGAGTGTGCAGTAATTTTGAATGATGAGAAAATATTTTTATTCATAATTAATTGTAAAAAGAGTCGAAAAAGATACTCCTGGTCTTTGATTGATTTAGAGTATATCTAATTAAGAAAAATGATTTGGAGGAAATAAAGAGAGTGTGATAAAATAAGGGTTAGAAATAGAAAAAGATATATAGTTGTTAGGAAGGAGATGGGATGATCAAAGGATAAAGAAAATTTTTGAGCGAAGATAAAATTAAAGAGAAATAAAAACACCAAAAGATTTGCCTTTGTTAGCAGGTTTGCTTAATGTGAGTGCCGATATTAATAGGATTGTTGTCAAATAACCTAAAATTAGAAATTACTGCTTCATTGGCAGCGATTATGGTTATGTATTTTTCCATTGGAAGGTTCGTTTTCTGAAAAGAATACTAATGCTGATAGGCTGTTCATTTGGATTTATATCAGTATATACGATAGGAGTTGATTTTTAGCTTTTAATAGAATAATTTCAGTTATAGTCTTTGGAATCACGGCAGGAATCATTCATTGGACAGTTCACTGTCTAAATTAAAACCATCCAAAAGATTTCTTTTTCACAGTGTTATGCTCAACTGCTGCTTTCAATCACATCAAACAATATCAAAGTTGCAGAGATATAGAGTTATTTAACTTTTTGGAACATTGTCAACTTGTTTGATAGTTTTTATACTGTCTGATTGTTGGAAAAATCTGGTTTGAATAAAACTAGAATGTCCTCATATTCCGTTAGAAATATGTTATAGAGTCAGTTATATTTGGAGTATTTTGAGCATAGCCCTAGGCAGGATACTATTTAGAGTTGCGTAAATCACGTATTGGGTGTAGATTGCCTGCATTGCCGTGATGCAAAGGAAGTTCAGCTCGAGCATATTTTTCTAAGAGTATTCAAAGGGAGTTACTGGAACGTTAATAAGGAGTTGATTTTTGCTGAGGAATACTTTTATTAGTAAATAATCCATGGGAAATATGTGTCCTCATAATAATATTTCAATTTATCGTAGAATATTTGGAGTACCAAGAAATTATGGAATAGCAATGATTTTTATAACTCACTGACAATATCAGAAAGCAAGTACACTGTTCGCAAACCACACTTTGTTTGTCGAAGGAAGACTCTTTATACACTTTAGTAGGCTCTTTAATAGAGATTATAGGTGGATGTGACATAGTGTATCATGAAAAGTCGAAATGATTTGACTAGTGTTCGTGTCATGAGCGTGAATCAAAATAAGTATGGTATAATAAATTAAATAAAAATATTCTTTATCCCATTTGAATCGTAAAAAGGCAACAAAATACTGATTTAATTTATCATGTTTATATGTATATGTTCATAAACCAAATCTAAAATGTGGAAGCGAGGTCTAAAGTATGATTAACATAGGGGACTTTCTGAGTTTTATTATTCAGTTACGCTGATCTAGTATATAATTCAGAATATTAAGATTATAGGGTGTATTACTTATAAAGAAAATACAGGTAGAAAAGATTGGGAAAAAGAGTTTAGGAAATGTAACTATTAGAAATTCAGGATTTGAGAAGAATGAGTTTTCGATGGGATTGATATAGAAATAATAACACTAATAGATTATTAGGAAGGATTTCAAAATGAAAAATTATAGAAAATTAGAAAAATATTAGTTTTTCAATGGATGGAAAAAATTATTCAGCATATAAAGCGCTTAAAGGAGAATATAAATTTGAAAGTATATTCTTGCGATTGATCATGTGCAGTCAGATCCTATACTCCACAACTCAAAAATGAGTTATAATGGATGGGAGTTTGTGAGATTCATATGAGCTCACGGATACGAAGGATAAGAATATTGCAGTTTCGGTTTTCTTACGAGAGATTTTTACAGGAAATTCAGTGGTAATGACAGTACAGGAACTGAGTGGAAGAATTTTTATTGACAGGTGCAGACAGGGAAATTTTTGGAAAGAACTTCAGTTCTGATAAAGCGAGATAAAGTTGAAGTGAGGTTTGAAATGGGATGCCTGCGAGGGTAGACGGATAATGGGAGAAAGCGCACAGAAAAATTGTATGCTGAGCAGTTGCCTGAAATTGTAGAAAAATCCATTATTTATGATAATTTGAATAGCGTTAAATGAGCAGGTAATTCTAGTGCTGGATCAGGGAATATAGCAGAAAAATATTGAAAGAAAAAGAGCTTGTGCATTTTGTGAGCTAATGATTCTGTGCTTCCACGTGAAAGTGGGGTTTCGGACAGAGCCTATGAAAAAAATGCAGTTAAGTTTAAAAAGTCCAGAAAAATTTGAGATTACATTAAAAAAGCTTCAAGTGGGGAGAAGTAGAGTGGAATGAGGAGTTTCCAAAAGGAATTACACTAATTGTGGGTGGAGTTATCACGGTAAAATCCACTTTGCTTGCAGCACTTGAAGAGGGTTTACAATCACATTGCTCAAGATGGGACGAACTCATAATTTCTGAATCGGATGCGGTAAAAATACGTGCGGAAGATGGAAGAAATGTGGAAAAAGAGTGAATATAAGCGGATTTATTAATAATTTACCACAAAATAAGGATACAAGGACTTTTCGACTGAAAATGCTAGTGGAAGCTTACATCGCAGGCGGCAAATGTGGCAGAAAGCACTGGAATATGGAACTTCTTTACTTTTAATAGATGAGGATACTTCGACTACTAATTTTATGATTCGTGACGGAAGAATGCAAAAAACTTGTGGCAAAAGGAAAAAGAACGATAACACCGTTTATTGACAGGGTAAAGGAACTTTATGACAATTTTGGGTTTCTACGATATTGATTGTCAGCGGCTCTAGGAGATTATTTTGATGTGGCAAATCACGTTATAATGATGGATGAGTATGTACCAAAAGATGTAACGGAAAAAGGCAAGGAAGTGCAAAATTAGATGAAAACAAGCAGAAATTTTCTTCAAATGACAAATTTCAAAGGAGTTACATGCAATTCCACTCAAAAGTTTTCTCACAATCTGGAAAACTGGATAAAAACAAAAGCCAAAAGGAAATACAGTATTCTGTATGGAAAAGATTAATCGACATTTCAGGACTGGAGCAACTTGTGGATGACAGCCAGACAAACTGTATTGCTGCTAATGATTGACTATTTTAAAAATAAAGTGCTGGATGAGAAAAGTGACACTTTCACAAACAACTGACAGGATTATGAAAAAGATTGAAAAGGACAGAGCTTGATTCAATTTCTTCGTACACAGGACATCCAGGAAATTTGGCATTACCAGAAAGCAGGAATTTTGTGACGGCGGTGAATAGATATAGGAAGTTGAAAGAATAAAATAGTTTGCTTTAAATTTTTACTTTCGTTTAATAATTTTATCAATTAAATTTGAAATAAAAATATTATAGAGGAAGTGATGGCTATGAGAACGAAGTGTTGGTATTTGTAGGTTTGCTTTTGGTGAGTGTGTTGGGATTTCATACAAAGTTAATTGTCAGGTGGTATGATTCTTCATGACATATTTATCATTAAAGTGCAAAAGAATTTGTTTGATTATGGGCAAAATATTGTTTCCTTGAAATTGATACAAAGGTAAGGAAGAAATATCATAAACAGATTGACTAAAAGATACATTTCAAGTTTTGCTAAAGGGAACTTTGCCAAAAGATACTGAGATTGTGCTTGACAGACTAAATCTCTTGGGACATTTGAAGTTGAGAGAGGAAATTGAGAATATTTTTGTAAATGATAAGGGAATATTATTTATTAATTTGAAATATGGGAAAGATGTGGCTGGAGCAAATAGCTCTGAGTTATGTTACTGGAGATGTTTCTACGAGAATATGCAGTGGACTTGGAGTATGAGTGGAGCAGAGATAAAGGTTATAAAACATGGGATTTTGTATAGACAAGGAAAAATTGTTGATGAGGAAGCTGATAAGTTTGTAGCAGCGAAGTCTAAAGTGGAGTGAATTATCAATGTTTTTAAACCTGTTAATAAAAGATGATGGGAAGAAACATCCGCTTATAATCTGGTTTCATGCGGAATGAGTGAAGGCGGATACAAGGACTATCGGAATAATGTTTTCACAAAAATTGGCAAATCGTGGGGCAGTGAGCTTTTGCGGAAGATAAAGACACAGAAAATATTTGGCAGGGCTTATGTTGTGCTTTACCAGGCTACGATGACTATGGTACAATAATTATACCAAAGGGGTATATAAAATCAGTAAAGGCTATGATTGATGAGTTTGTTTCTGAAAATAATATTAATAAAAATAGAATTTATGTTTTTGGAGCTTCTGCTGGTGGATGTATGTCATTTAGAATGATGATTGGAATATCAGAAATTATTTTGCGGCATTTAGTACAAGTGCGGCTGCTCTTGATAAAGCAACTACTTCTGGCGGGTTGCAACTACTACACAGGATTTGATGAAAATAAAGACAAAACCGCTTTGGATGGTTTTCATGCAAAACTAGATCCAAACTATTTCCTAGAAAATACAAGTAAAGAAGTTTATGATGTTCTTTCAAAATATAGACAATACTTTCCTCTTATCCAGATGTAAAAATTGCGTGAAACTGAGTACAATGGACACTGGAGCTGGATTTATAGCCTTAGAAATATGCTGATGAATGATAAAGGTGAGCATTTATTTTGAATGGATGGCAAAGCAACGTTTGAGTAAAATTTTAGATTACTAGAGATGTTAAAATGAAAATGAAAAAGACTTGCTTGGAATAGTAAATTCTAGAGTTTAGTCTTTTGTTCTACTGTATATTCTATCTTCAAACCATGTTGAAGAAATAGCAATAAAATTCTCTTTCGACAATTAATTTGATTAGACATCATCAAATTTAATTCTTAAGTATCCCTCTTAAAGCTATATAATTTTATTTATAAGTATTATGACTAGCCAGCTAGTATATTTTTATTCAATGTAACGTAAAGGGCATCAGACGCCATGCCCACTTTTCGCAATGACAGTTATTTTAACATGTATAACTGGCTAATAATGGCGAAACGATTCTTACGAACTTCGCAGATTATGAATTAGCTATTGAACAACCACAATATAAAATTTATTCCTCATTTTTATAGGCGAAAACCTATTTCAAAAGCTGAACTAATTTGAGTAATAAAAGCAGAGTAACGCTTCAACTACTAGTGTATTAAAATTCCATAGAGGCTGTGATCTTTTAGTTTTCTTCATATTAGCATGTGTCTATTGGATTTAAAATCCGGCAGGTACAGCCGGAAGAGAAATAATAATAGACAATGCCCGTTCATAATTATCTTTTCTAATGTATTCTTTCTATGAAATCTCGCATTATCCATCTGCTATTAGAATGCTTTTCTTTCAATTTTCAATATCTCTTAAAAGTATTTCCCTGAACCATTCTTCAAAAGAAAATTTACTTTCATTGTTTCTGTACTCATAGCACTTCCTATTAGTGCATTCCCTATTTTCCAGCAACCAGATTTATTCTTGAATAATCTTATCCTCTTTTCTTCCTTTCAATAGACATTCCTCTTTTACTCCAGCCGTATTCACGGTAGTAATATTCGTCAAAACCTGTTTCATCAATATAGATTATTTCACTGCACTGAACCTGCTTCTGATAATGTTTTTAAATATCTATTTACTTTCTCGTCCTGCTCCTGTATTTTGTCTGCTCTTGTGTATCCTAATTTTTCTCAATGCTTTCTCTCCTGTCTCCTTTCACAGCCAAAAATCTTTTTGCTATTTTCACAGATGTATTTATCTGTATTCTTCAGATTTTTCATATATTCATCAAGTTTTTCAGGGATCAAGCACCTTCAAATTTTCTTTTCCGTGTTTCTTGATGAAAAGATCTCCTGTTTCCTATGAGTTTTATCATCATACATATGTCTGGAACTTATGTCGAACTGAAATAATGTTTTTGTTTTCCATTTTCGTAGTCAAAATTTGAAGTCTTTCCTCTAATCTTTTACATATGCCATAAAGTTATTATACCATATTTTTAGGTCGGTTTTGTATAAGTTTTGCTATATTTTCGCCATGTATGCTAATACTCGTATCTTGCTCTATGCGTGTGCTGGCTGGTGCCACTTTTGGCAATAGAGCTTATCAGCTGTGCTAGCTACCTTCTCTCTTTTACATAACTCCACTTTGCATTTATTTTATGTTTTCTACTTACTCAGCGAACTGAGCAGCCGTATATTAAAAGCAACAGTACCTGTAATCAATATACAATTAATGTAAGATAATTGTAAATTTCCAACTATGACAACAGTAAAAATTACCAAATGGAATCGCTAACACTAAGGAAGAGATATACAAGCCATGAGCGAGATTCGTGACTGTGGCCAGGAGTCAACAAAGCCATAGCTCCGATAAAAATATAGTGAGATAGCACGACCTATCTCTTTCATTTCGCAATCACTGCAATAAAGGTCAAGTGCGCACAATGCGATGATGCTCTAGAAAAATATGTAAGTACAATTTTTCAATTTTCTTCACTCCTTTTTTGAATAAGAAATTACTCTATAATAAAAGCTTTATATCTTAACAGTTTGATTGTAATTAAACTAAAGTTATTTCAGAATGATTTATATATATAGGTAACATTATAATCATATATGAGAATGAATTATATCCTACTTATATGAGCAAGGATACAGAAAATATAGAATCAATTATAAAGGCAAGCAAACCCTAAGGTGTACCACATATAAAATGAAGGTGCTACGGGCGATATTAAATGAAGTATTGAAAGTGCATGTGAGATATAAATGAGACAACAATTTACCCATAGTTTGTGGAAGAAGACCATCAACAGAGTCCTCTCATTAAAACTTCCTCAGAATAGGTGCAGGAGATACCAAAATCAAGAAAACGACAATCAACGATATCTTTATTAAACGGATAATTTGTTGATAGTTTCTTTGCTTGATAAAATAAATCTTCAAATATGGGATCTAATCACATATCTAAAGAAAAATAAAATAATACAGAACACCCTAACATAATATTATTCCTATGAAATATTTGAAAACAATTGTAGTTTGAAATTGTTTTTTATTTATGAGTAAAATTAAGAAATATACATAGAACAACAGTGATTAAGTTTAAACTCTGCTTTGTTCAGGTTGATCTTCACTCCATATTGAAATATCAAGTTGTATACGAATCATAAAACCAGGCAAAATAAGTGCCAGAAGACATATTTTCCAATAGATATTCTATTACTCATCTAATCAACTTCTCTAGTATCCATAAAATAAGATCCTAATTTCGTGTTTATTCACTCTCCTTTTGTCTGGCCCTGATCAACTTATGACAACTTGTAAATTTGTTTGACTTCCTGTTCCAGCTACCAAGCTCAATTTTAATCAACTCCCAGAAATTTCTTACTAATGTCCTTAAACATTTCAGCTGATTTTCTCACATATTCGCTTACATCTTCTTGCAAGTTGTGAATTCTTTCAGCAAACTTCATCAGTTTCCTTGAAATATGGTATACTTGTCCTATATTCTTAGTCCCTCCGTAACAGCTCTCCTTATATTGAGGTTATTGTTTTAACCATTCATCAATTATTGGAGTGCTTTTTCCTTATCTATTTTCACAAAATTCATCCAAACGCACGCAATGCTTCCTGAACTCTCTAATTGTCATCTTTAGAAACTTCATCTCTCGCAAATGCTAAAATATCGAAAACTTGTTCTGATAAATATCAAAAGAAATACACCATGGTATAACCCATGACTAAGTATCAGATTTATAACCACTAAATGCAAATTCTTGCTTATATTCATTATCGATAGATTTATAATCAGTTTGAGCTCTTTTCTCTTCCTCTTTAGAACCATTTTCTATCAAAAAAAATTCTTTCTAAACTCATAATATATTCTTTCAAGTAATCGCCTCCTCACGAAAATACTTTATTTAGTTTATTTTCCGTTCAACTTATTCATCATCAAAAGAATACCTCGTTAGGTACACAGTCAAGTCCTTACTGTATTCTCTCTAAATTTTTAAGTATTATCGGCTTGTTCTTTCCCATCATATGCCTGCTTGTTGGGTGGTTAATCTACCATTGCTATAACATCAGTTTTCTTTGAAAGCCTTTCTTTACAGGTTGTATCATAATAGATTTATAGTTTAATGCCATATTAACCCTGTTTTTAACTTTGTAATTACCATTACCCATTCTATATCACTATTATTGATTATCTTCAGCATTTGCTTAATATATACAACGTACGCACGAAATATTATATCTCCTTTTAATAAAAATAGTATTTTTAAAAATTCAATACTTACCATTTTTTATGACTGCTGATATATACAGTTGCATATATCATAAAAAAAGGATTATTCATAATTTCTTCTCATACGTTTGTCACTGCAAATAAGCACATCTGAAGCAGAGAGTTCAGATTAACTCCTGTTTTCTTAGATATGTTCCACAATCGCTCCTTTTATTTGTTCAGGGTGTTTTCAGCAATACCTCCGAATATTGTTTTAAACTTTATTCATATTCATCATAATAGCGTATTTCGATAGTTTTAATAAATTTTTTCTCCTTGCTCGCAAGTAAGACACTATCACTTCACTAAACATAATACATCTATTCTGTCCTTATCTTTGATAATATCAAGTATAGTTCTTCCTTTGTGTCCTTATGCGGTATTTCTCTGCAAAAGGACTGGTTATAGTTATTTCCCAATATCAATAATCTTTTTTTACATGTAAAATAATATTATCTCTTATGAACTTAACTCTGCGAGCATTATCTCACAGCACCACAGTCCATCACGCAAACAAAGGGGTACATACGTGTTGATAATCTTGTAAATACATCGCTGTTTCGTGAGAAAAATACCTTTAGATATTCTTGTATGAGAAGTAAGATACTCGTAATATTCTCACTTGGAAGTGCATAGAAACCCATTTATTTTTCAAGTTCCTTTTAGTTAATTCTTTTTAGTACATCTTTATGAATATGAGATTTATTTCTTTAGTAGTTATAATTCATTATTTTCTTTTATTTTTTAATTAAAGAGTTCACGTTTTCTAATTTCCATCACCACCTTTTGTTCTTCGTTATATTATTTATAGGAACAAAGATCCAATTCAAAAAATCGAAAAAATATTTTCATATCACTCTTTCTGTATTATTTCTAGCCTCCACATGATTAGTTTGCGGAAACATCTACAGTTGGCCTTTTCAACATATCCATTCTCAATCGAAATTTCGTATCTCTTGCAAAAGTTGCAAGGATTACATGAAATATATGACCCTACTTAATTTATTCTTACAACACCAGAAACCTTTTCATCTACTTCACTTCTTGGCGGATCAAATATTATCCTTCGGCAACTTTTTCATTTTTAGTAATTCAGGCAGTACTTTCTTTTCATTTATAAATTCCTACGTTATCAATTTTATTTTCAGCAGCAGTTTCTCTTGCCGCATTTACTGAACTTTCTACACTTTCGTTCCTATTGGCACTTTCACAACCTTTGTTAAGAAGAACTACTTTGCGATTGTTTCACTGTTCTAATGCATCAGTGCTGTATTATTTCTTGCTACTAGAAATTCTATTGCTTACCCGTCATAAACTGTTGCCTGTGGTTTATTAATCTGGAAGAAAAGAATCTGGATATATCTTGAAACTGTTCCTTCCATTTCCTCTTTCAAATATTCAATCTTAAATATGTTTGTATCTCCAAGAATAACATTATTTGCGTCTATTTTCTAGAAATATACACTGATTTTATAAATTTAATTTTCATTATACAGTTTTTCAAGCACATGCCTAGCTGGTTAACATTGGGATTTTCACACAACAATTATAAGCATAACTTCATTTTTCATTGTTTCTTACTATGACATGTTTCAAGAAAACCTGAATCTGTAATTTCATTATAAACTTTAAATTCATTTTTAGTTCCTGCGGTTATAGTGGGAATTTCCTGAATTGTTGTTGACAGATATACAGAAAGGATAAGGTTTTGTGGGAAGAAGTACAGAAGGAACTAAAAGTATTCCAGAAAATACAGTTTTGTTTCTGAGGTGAACTATTATCAGCCTAGAAGGATAAAGGCAAAAGAGAAACCAGAGTTGATATTTCCGGGAGATAGCTGGCTGTCTGATAAATATTTTTAGAAAATTATGATATACTTGGGAAAAGAATGATGTTACAGAGGATAGGAAATTTATCACGCAGGCGTTGTGATATTGCTAAAATATTCAGGATAACTATAAAAATATAAATGGTTATTTCAGAAAATGGAATAGGTGTTGAAGGAGAAAGAAAAATTTAAAAATGAGCAGGGGATGATTAGTGACTACTCGAATAAATTTTTAGGAACATAAACACACATCTTACATAGAGCAATAGAAAGAGGATCAAACTGCTTTGGCTGCCACACTTGAACACCGATAGACTGCTGGTCCTGGTTAAATGCTTACCACCAAAATAGTTTATCTCAGTGGATTTACCAACGCAAATTAAAGACGGTAAAAAATCAGGGTACTGGATAAAGAAAGTTTCTGAAACTAGGGAGCGTGTCAGAAAACTATCAAAAATGATGAATTTACTAATAAATTTTCCAAAGTAAAATAATAAATACCAGTTTTATCGTGATTTGTATAATTTATAAAATCAAAAAAACATTAAATAAACATGGTACGAGTTTTGCTAGACACAGCCTAATAGAATAAATATTAGGATATTTAAATTTAAATAAATATCTTATAACTTCTGAATCTTAGCTTTTAAAGTGTTTTAGTATAATTATACAATTTTGAAAAATAATAAAAAATAGGAATTATATTTGAAATTAGAAAAAAAATGGAAAGAACTTTTAAGGAAAAATTATCTGAAAAATTAATGAGTTTTGCGGGAATTGACAGGAAAATATTTATTTACTTAGTTTAAAGGGATGCTGCATACTTTCATTTCCACTTACAATGTTTTGAGTTCAATTTTGTATTTAACAAACTTTCTGGAGTTTAACTGAAAAGGCTAAAGGAAGGACTTGGAGCATTGATGGGACATTCCGGTAGAAAGCTCGATGCTGCTTATGTCGATATTTGTAAGCATAAGGTTGGTTAATATCTGTGCTTGTAAAAATCGAAGAGAACATAGGATACGATATATTCTGGGGCTGTGGCACTTGTAGCATTTTATATCGCACCTTTTCGATAAAAGAACTTGAAAATGGGAACTGATGACAGGAGTTATTCCAACTTCATTGGTTAGAGCTCGAGGCTAATTATTTAATTTTGTATCGATTATTTCCCCAACTATTTATGGGTTTTGTTAAAATAAAAATTTGATATAAAATACTAAAGATATTTCACACCTACGTTCAAAATCATTTCAACAGTGTTCAGGATTTTTGACTTTTAATGTGTTATGATAATAAATATTCTTTTTCACTTATCTAAATTTGAATCAATACATACTTTTGTGTATGAATTTTTACAAAACCACTTGTTGGTTTGAAGACACTCCTTCTTCTTATTAAGTAGCCGCAACATTAGTACAGTTCTTCTGGTTTCTTTGGAGTGCATGGACATCTTGCTTGGTAAATCCGATGTGGACACAATCTGGAATGTGGCTTCCTTGAAAAGGAAAACGATGCTGCGTATAATACCCAGGATTGACCATTGCACCTCATGTTAGCAACAAAGCAGTTTGTGATGTTTTCAATAGAAGTATCAGTTCGATAGGAGCATTGTCAGCATTAGCAGCGATTTTTATTATGTAGAATAAAACAGCAAAGGAAGTGGCAAAATTAGGATTTATATAGAATATTCAATATATCGGAACCTACATTGTTGGACTTCCTGTAATGTTAAATCCAATACGCAATACCATGGATACTAGGAGCTCCAATAACAATCTCAATTGCTATTTTGCAACAAAAATTGAATACTGAGAACAACAGGAGTTGGTACATGGACTGTGCCTCTTAGATAAATTGGAACGCAACAAATTCCATTATGGGAGAATGTACAAATATTAAGTTCATTGTGATGGTGCTTTTTTTGGATGCCGTTTATACTGTATTCTCAAAACAGTATGAAGAAAAAGAAAATGGACTAAGAGGAAAATGGTTATTAAAAGGTATGGGCTGTATTGTTTGGATGATCCAAATTTTTCTCTATCTTGATTTATTAATTTTTTACAATATTGACTTTTAATATAAATATAATGAAAAAAATTATTGGAGAATGGAAATAGTGTTAAATATGAAAAATTGCTCAGAATTAGAGATAAAATAATAAATGGAATTATATCCCAATAAAGTTTCCAATGAAAATGTGTGAAAAATACATGGCAAAACAGGATTACCGTAAAAAGCCATGGATTTACTAGTTTCAAAGAAGAGCTGTCAATCAAAGAGAGAGACTCTGGAACATTGTAAAGGACATGAGAGAGAGATGACAAGCAATAGAAATCATAAAAAGCAGAAAAAGCGGTTATGGGTTGGAGCAACTCAACAAATAAAGGTTACATCTGATGTTATAAAGTTCAAAGTTGTCAACTTCAGCCGAAATAGCCCAAAGCTAAAAATAGAAAATGATTTTATTATATCGAAAGAGTTCATATTTAAACGACAGGCATATGTTGTGAATACCCTGTATATTGATAATTAAGGATTAAAGGAGGTGTGTAAGATTCAATTTACAGTATATAGAAAATACGTAGAATTTGAGTATTCAAAGTGCACATAAATGAAAGCCTTAGATTTGCCGACCAGATTTGGGAAAAAAATATTTAAATAAGAAAAACTAGTTCCTATTTTGGAAGTAGAGAACCGTGCCTTTATCAAATGGACAGATTTTGAATATTCAAAATCACGACATAGGAGACAAGACAGAGTTAAAATGATAAGGGTAAATGATAAAAAATAACATAATGATGTAAATCAGATTATTCTAAATAAATTCTGAAAATTTAAAAATATATTGAAAAAATAATCTTCGACCAAATATGTTCCTCAATGAAATAAATAGTATTAGGAATTAATGGAATTTGGAGAAATTTGTGAATAAAGCGAAATATTCCAAAATTTTTAACAGGGAAAAAATATCAGATTTTAAGATAAATAATGTTTCTATTAATTTCCAGAAAAGGCTTAATAAAATGACATTTCGTTGCTGTATTAAATTGGAAACAGCTTTGTTAATGAGCGTTGGAAAAGAACTTTTACTGTTATGACAGCAGGCTGCGAAATTGATGAAAAATATGCGAACGTGCATTTTTGTCAAAGATAGTGATGAATTTTACAAAAATTTGCTGAGAGAGATGGCAGAAAAACTTGAATATAGAAATGGTGGAGTGCAAGGAGTAACGGAAAACGACAGTAAAGGACACTTGGTTACCACTGCTTTCACAAAAATATAAGTAAAAACGGAAGAATTACAACATATTGGACTGCCTACTTTGTACATGCAGAAAAAGGATGATGATTTATCATTCTGGAAATGGGCAAAACGATTTTAGAAATTGATTTGTAGGCAAACAATACGTAACTGA
>BNJU01002866.1_pt1 | contig 120433 bp, 178 predicted proteins | sample 8539281 | NCBI WGS metagenome assembly BNJU01 (sample SAMD00202456, study PRJDB9452) | human saliva metagenome | isolation source: human saliva | place: Japan | reverse complement strand
TCAGTTACGTATTGTTAAGTTACTTCACTCGAAAGCAGGAGTGAACAAAATGCCGATCTCATAAACGCGAAAACGGGCGTCTGCCATTGCATTGACATCACTAACGCGAAGCGGTCAAAGAATTAGACAATCTCTCGCACCAAAGACAAAAATGAAGCCCAAGGCTGCATGACAAACTGAAACATGAATTATGGCAGCAGGAATATTTTCAACGAAAAACCGAAACGGCTGGGATGAAGCAGCGCAGTCCGGTGGATTGAAGAGATGGGGGACAAGAAAAGCATCAGGGATGACATCAGCCGTTTGGCGCTGCCTGGTTCATTTTCGAGAGGTGCCTCCCCGCACGCATATGAGCCGTGATTTTCACCGCGCAGACCGTCGGCAGCATGACGTCGTCCCGGACAGTACCAAAACCGCTATCTTGCCTTAATCCGCGATTTTTGAATAAGGCGGAAAGAATGGGCTGGCTGGACAACGTGCCCGAGTTGAAGCTGCTATCGAGAGCCAAACGCCGTATCGGTTGGCTGAAGCATGAAGAAGCAAAGGCTGATTGATGCCCCTGCCGGAGTATTGAATGATATGGCAGTGTTCAGGCTTGGCGACAGGATTGCGGCAACGCAATGCACTGGGCTGAAGTGGTCGCGTGATCGATCCAGAACGCAAACGGCATGGATTGAAGCTGACGAAGCCAAAGCGGAAAGGCCTCACTCGGCGTTGCGCTGAATCAGACGGCACTCGGTATATTGGAAAAACAGATGGCAAACACCCGTCTTTTGTTTTTACTGCAACCAACGGCAAACCCGTAAAGCATCAGTTCGCGTATTTGGAAAAACGCATTGTCTCAGGCAGGCATTGTTGATTTCAGATGGCACGATCTGAGGCATACCGGACAAATTGGCTGGTGACGCCGGAGTTCCGCTGCCGCTTTGCAGAAATGGGCGGTTGGGAAAATGTCGGGATGGTTCAGAAGTATGCCATCTGGCTCCTGAACATTTTGCACGACACGCGGCTTTTATGGACAGTGCTCGGTCTCGGTTTCGACACAAAACAGGCACACCCAGACAGGCGGCGGCAGAGCCTCAACGATGTTTGAGGCTTTAGGGAAAAGTGGTGGGTCGGCGATTCGAACGCTCGACCAACGGATTAAAAGTCCGCTCGCTCTACCGACTGAGGCTAACGACCCGACACGCTGTAAGAATTATAGAAGGCGGCACTTTTCGTGTCAAGCAATTTTCTCAAAACAACAAGATTAAATCTTTCATATTTGATTTTCCGATTATTCGCTTTAGCATAACTCTTCAGCATTACAAGGTCGTCTGAAACCGTTCGAAAGGCTTTTCAGACGACCTCTGCACTATTCCACTGACACTTTTCGAAACGGCTGCTGAATCTTTGCCTTTTGTCTGCAATGGTCAGGCGATTTGGAAAGGCTGCGTCGGTGTAGATTTTGGCAATGGCGGGATGTTCGTCAAACAACTGTTTCGCCGCCTGCCGTCCATTGCTTCACGCACCGGGCTAGCTTTAACGGAAGCCGTCCGAGCGGCGGGACATTCAGACGACCACGCTAAGTTTTTGCCGCCTTCCGAACCGAAAATAAGCTCGGAGTGGCCGCAGCTGAGCGAGATATGTACCGACATGTTTTCCAGTACGCCGAAAATCGGAATGATTGACTTTGTGGACATATCGACTGCCTGCGTGCGTCAATCAGGGCAATGTCTTGCGGCGTGGTAACGACGACCGAACCGGTTACGGGGATTTTCTGCGACAGGGCTGAGCTGGATGTCGCCTGTACGGCGGCAGGTCGATGAAGAGGTAGTCCACTTCGTCCCACTCGCTGGAACATCAACTGCTGCAAGGCTGGCTGACCATCGGGCCGCGCCAAACGACGGCGATCGGTATCGACCAGAGCCGATGGACATCACTTGGATGCCGCTGTCGGCTTCGACGGGAATCAGTTTTTGTTTTGTTGGTCGGGTTTGCGGTCTTGCACGCTCAACGGTCAGCTGGCTGGGGCCGTAGAGGTCGGCATCCAGCACGCCCACTCGTGCGCCCATGCGTGCCATGGCGGTGGCAAGATGCAGTGGTAGATGGATTTGCCAGCACACCGCCTTTGCCGGATGCGACGGCGATAATGTTTTTGACGCCTTTGATGGTGGCAACGCCGGGCTGTACTTTGTGCGTTGTGATTTCAGTGTCGATGCTGAGATGGATATGCGTCGCCTGTGATGCCGATGACGGCTTCTTGCAGGCTGTTGGCGATGTCGGCGGCGATATGAGCCGACAGGGAAGCCGAATTTCAGTCCGATATAGAAAAGGCCGTCGGAACGTTCTTCCAACAGCTTGACGGCTTTTTTCGCTGCCGAGCGTGCGCTCGGTGCCGGGGATTTTACTGCTTCGATTGCGGCGGAAATGGCGGGGATATTCATGTTGTTCTCTCTGATGCGGTGGCGTTTGAAACAGAACGAATGATGCCATGTATTGCCTTGTTCGGACGCAAAAATATTGCTGCGAGCTGGCGTTTCAGACGACCTTTCGCGCGCCAAACGCCAAGCCCGCGACTCGTATAATGACCGCCTGACAAAATTTGTAAGCATCAAAATAAGATTATGGACATTTCCGATTTCGATTTCACCCTGCCGACCGATTAATTGCCCAGCATCCCGCCCGAGTGCGCGGCAGCAACCGTCTTTTGGTCGCGCTGCCCGATATGCCGCTGCAAGACCGCGTGTTCGGCGATTTGCCTGATTATATTGAGGCGGGCGACGTTTTGGTGTTCAACAACACCAAAGTCATGAAAGCGCGGCTGTTCGGACAAAAGAGAGCGGCGGCAAAAATCGAGGCATTGATAGAGCGCGTTTTGGACAACCACACCGCGCTGGCGCACATCCGCTCGTCCAAATCGCCCAAACCCGGCACGAAGCTGATTTTTCGAAGGCGATATTTGTGCCGTCATGGTGGAGCGTGCGGACGAACTGTTCTGCCTGCGCTTTGAAGGCGGGCAAACCGTTTACGAGCTCTGGAGCAAAACGGCCATTTTGCCGCTGCCGCCTTATATCGAACGCGCTGCCGGCGCGGATGACGACACGCGCTATCAAACCGTCTATGCCAAACATCAGGGCGCGGTCGCGGCGCCGACGGCAGGGTTTGCATTTTACAGACGAGCTTTTGGGGTCGTCTGAAAGCCAAAGGCGTGAAACGGCGGAAGTCACCCTGCACGTCGGCGCGGGAACGTTCCAGCCCGTGCGCGTGGACAAAATCGAAGAACACAAAATGCACAGCGAGATGGTTTGACGTACCGCCCGAAACCGTCGCCGCCATCGAAGCCGCCCATGCGCGCGGAAACAAAGTTTGGGCAGTCGGCACCACTTCCATGCGCGCCTCGAATCCGCCGCGCGCGAGACAGGTCGTCTGAAAGCGGGACAGGGCGACACCGATATTTTTCATTACGCCCGGGCTACCGCTTCCGCGTCATCGACCGCCTGATTACCAATTTCCACCTGCCCAAATCCACGCTTTCTGATGCTCGTCAGCGCGTTTTCGGGCATGGAACACATCCGCGCGGTGTACCGCCATGCGGTCGAGCATGAATACCGTTTTTTTCAGCTACGGGACGCGATGGTTTTGGGGCGGAGCGAAACGGACATCGCGAGTTAAAAGATACTGCCCCTCCTGCCGCCCTTCGCTCTGGAAAATCCGTTTTTGAATCCGGCAACGGTTTTTAAACGCCTATTTCGTAAAATTTCATAGATTCCCGCCCGCAGGCATGACGGCAGGAACCTTATTATTTCGGTTCGCCATCAGTCTCCCGGTTCAATATGAAACCGGCTTTTAATTCATGAAGTTGAACTTCAATTATTTGGCCCATCTTCCCTTTTCTTGATTAGTTTTCTCTGAAAATTCGTCTAGCAAAACATAGGGGAAGAAATATTGAAGAGAAAGTCAAAGTCCTGAATAAATTCAAATCCAACTGTATTTATTGAGTATAGCCGAGAAGGAACATATCGGATAAAAATATAGAAATTGATAACGAGCTATATAATATTCGAAAAATATAAACAGCTTTCCAGTTGTTCATAGAATACCCTACACCATTTCCAAAAGGTCCAACGCTGCCAACGATAAATCCAGTCCCTTGCTGCTTCATGTTTTCCTGGTGAAACCCGCCGGTGGGTCAATAACAAATATTCATTCTTGCCGATGCATTTTAAAAGCTTTTTCAGACTCATCTGTGCTCATTCCCCATCAAAGACCCTTTACATTCAGCCGCGGCTTAATGTCGTCTCGAAAAGCTCTCAGACGACCTTTCTCATCCGTCCCTCAAACATGATGGACAGCAGTTTCTTGCCCTGATAGTCCAATACGTCCCACATCCATATCAAACAAATCTTTAATATTTTCAGCGGTAAAAATGTCGTTCGGCGTGCGGTCACGGCGACTTGTCCGTTTTTCATAGCGATGACGTGATCGGCGTAGTGCGGCGGCTTGGTTGATGTCGTGCAGGACGACGACGGTGGTGCGCTTGTGTTCGCGGGTCAGCCGTTGGAGCAGCTGCATGAGCGCGCAGGGCGTAGCGGTACCTATCGAGGTTGTTGAGCGGTTCGTCCAATCAGGACGTAATCAGTGCTGGCAGAAGACCATGGCAGTCACTGGCGCGTTGGCGTTGTCCGCCGGAGAGTTCGGTCAGGTAGCGGTGGGCGAAGCTGTCAGTTTGAACTCGGAAAGTGCATTGTCGACGATGGCGAGGTCTTCGGGGTCGGTCTGCCCTTGGTGGTAGGGATAACGCGAACATGGAGCGGGTCGCGAACTGTGATTCGGCTCATGACGCTGTTTTCTTGCGGGTCAGGATGGAGAGCGTTTTTGCCAGCTCGGCGGTAGGCGTGGTCGAAACATCTTTGCCGGCGTAGCTGATGTTGCCCTGCTCCAGCGGGCGGAGCGCGCCATGAAGGAAGGGCGTGGATTTTGCCGGCGCCGTTGGGGGCCGATGAGCGCGGTAATGCCGCCTTCGAGGGATGTCTAGGGCTGACGTTGTCGAGGATGGGGGGCTGCCGCCGATGTGGAAGCGCGACGTTGCGGATGGTAATCGCGAGTGGACTTGATGTGGTTGTTTCAGACGACCTCAGAACATGGGAGGTCGTCTGAAAAGATGGGCTTCAGATTTCGCGAACGATGACGAATTGGGGATTGTCTGCCAAATCAATCAGAAGGCTTTGACACGCGCCTGCCGAGTTCGCCGAAGCGTTTGAGTTCTTCTGCGGTGGCGGTACCGCTGACGGCTGGGCATGATGTCGCGCATTTCGGGGGCGGGGGCTGCGTGCGGCGTTGAGGCTGACGGCGACGGTTTTGCCGTTGTCTTTGCGGCGCAGGGTCAGCGTACGCTTCGATGTCAGCATCGAAACTCCAACAGGTTGCGGCGGGCGAAGCGTCCTTTGCGGGCCGACGCCGCCGAAAGCCGGTTTCAGGGGCCGGCACCGGTTAAGAGTTGGACGACGGATGCGGTAACGCCGACCGTGCCTTCGTCGCGCCCGCGCCCTGCATAGCGGCTTCGATTCACGCGCGCTGCGGTCAGGTCGCTGCCGTAAAGTGCTTTCAGGCCCTAAGCGTCATGCGGTACGCGCCTGCGACGAGTGGGGACGGGTGTCCGCACAGGCGGACGGCATCGGCGTAGCGATACTGCATGATGCCCTCCTCTGCCGCGCCGAGAGATTCGGCGAGCGCGTCTGGACGGTCAGCGTCAGAACGCTCGAAAAATTCGGGAAATGTTCTTGAGTCGCGGTTGATCCTTTTACCTATCAACATCAACGGTCGTCTGAAAAAGCGGATCCGGTTTTTCAGACGACCTACCGCGTGTTCAGCACCAAATATAAAAACACCAGCCGCCCGGCAAAGTTCAACCACTACGCTCATCACCGCCTCATGCCGAGCGGGTGTTCGAACACGGTTTGCCCGCCGACCAGCAGGGATGCCGCCGACGCACACCGTCATCGGCAGCCGCACGCTGCGCGCACGCTCGGGCAAAATGGTTGGCAAGCGCGGCAGCCAGCAGTCGAAGAAGCTGACCGGCCCGACCACCGCCGTCGCCGTCGCCACGAGCGCGGCAATCCCGAAAAGCAACAACCACAAAAGTATTGCGCGTGTAGTTTATGCCCAAATTAATCGTTTGGTCGCGTCCCCAAAAGATGGACGTCCAGACGGTGCCGCTCGCGCCAAACCACCACCGCGCTCCCAGCAGAATCAGCGCGCCCACGCCCAAAGCTCGCTGTGGACGGTATTGAAGTTCGCAAACATATTCGCCTGCGCCGCCGTAAATTCCTCCGGATCGATCATGCGCGTCAACAGCGAAGAGGCTGCGGAACAAAATCCCGAAAATCACGCCGATCGAAAAATCATGCGCGACAAATCGCGTCCGCCCGCCGGATGAGCGTGTCAAAAACAAAGCAGCGAACCGCCCATCATCATCGCCCTAGCTCAAAGCCGAACTTGCCCGTCAGCGGCAGCGACGTATAGCCACCCCACCGACGCAAACAGCAAAGCGTTTGCAAAAACACTACTCAGCGAATCGAAGCCCAAAATCGAAGGTGTAAGGATCGGGTTGTTCGTCAACGTTTGGAAAAAGCTGGGTCGAAACCCCGACCGCACCGCCACCAGCAGCAAAGCCGCCAGCTTGTTCAGCCCGCAGCTGCAACACAAAATCCCAATCGCCTTGGATGTTTCAAAGTCGGGAACAAAGTGCAGCACGCCAGCAGTAAGACAAACGCCGCCCACAGCGGACGGGAAGAACCCTGCATAAACGCAACCTTGTTCGAGCGAAGCGCGCTTCGCTTGTTTTCAGACGACATGGGCGGGCTTCCTCAGCAAAATCCCACAAGAACAACACCGTACCAACACACCGAACACGGTTGGACCGGAATCTCAAACGGAACACAATCACGCGTCCCAAAATATCGCTAAAGCACCAGCGACGCACCGAGCAAAGCCACCGCAGGCGGAGGCTGGCGCAGCTTATCGCCCATCAGGCGGCTGATGATGTTCGCTGACCAGCCCGATAAACGGAATATTGCCGACCGTGACCAACACCAGCGACGTAATCAGCGTCGACAATCGCCAACCTACCCACAACACCGCCGTCCGGTTCAGACCCTAAATTCACGCTCACATCTCGCCCAAGCCCAAAATCGTCAGCTGATCGAGCAATCAAATACGCCGCCAACGCCAGCCGCCCGTCAGCCACAACAATTCGTAACGCTCAACAGCACGCCCGAAAAATCGCCCTGCTGCCCACGCTCAACATCTGCATCATCTCAAACTCATACGCGATAAACGTCGCCACCGCCTCGATAACGCCGCCGAAAATAATCCCCACCAGCACCATCAGCTGCAGCCGTCGCGGCAAAGCGGCGTATCAGCATCGCAAACACCAGCATCCCCGCCAACGCCGCCGCAGCCGCCACCGACATTTTCGCCGTCAGCCCGGCGGCCGGAAACATCGGCGTCATCGCCTAGCTCTAACGCCGCGCTCGACTTGCGCCCACCATAGACAGCTCGACAAAACGGTTTGCGCATCAAAATCTGCATAATCATCCCGCCACCGCCATCGATACTGTCAGCACAATCGCAAACGTGCGCGGCGGGCGGCTGACCAACATCAGTTCCGTACTGTCAGACAAAGTCCAGCGAAACACATCCGCCCAGCGAAATCGACCGCCCACCGACAGGCTGATGATAAACAATACCGCCAGCACAAAGCAGTTGATTAAATTTAAAGATAAAGGTTTGACGGACGCCAAGGAAAATTGCAAATATTTAAAAACACAGTAACAGCCATGTTCAGCAATGTAATGCATCTTCGCCCTCTTACAGCATGAGGGCGCACTTTTGAATTTCGGCGTCTTTTAAAAACAATCTCATCCTAAATACCCCATCGTTTCAGGATATGGCAAAGGACAAAATTACTGTTACGGCAATTCAGGTCGTCTGAAAAAATAAATTCTGAAAATAAATAAGGCAACACCTTAATATAGTGGATTAAATTTAAATCAGGACAAGGCGACGAAGCCGCAGACGGTACAAATAGTACGGCAAGGCGAGGCAACGCATAGCTAGTTTAAATTTAATCCACTATAGAAATCTGACACGAACAAAAATCGTGCTAACGATAACATTTACTACAAAAAGAGCAATATTTATTCGAATAATAACCATTCTTGATGAAATAAAGTTTGCCGGCATAGAATCCCATTAATAGAATCTCCGTTTCGCACAAATCCACTGTATCTTTCCAATCCCATTTGCTATAGATTACTGCATACAACCCCTTTCAGACGACCTCATCGCGAACGACCACAACTGCTCCGTTACAGCCGCCACTATCCTTCTCGGCGAAAATCGGTATCGAAAGGACAGGGAAAAATTCTTGCCGCCCGCGTCCTCGTCGTCGTGCTGCGGCAGGCTGGGCGCGGCAGCCCTCCCGTACCTTGCCGCATCAGGCGTCAGCAAACTCATCATCGCCGACCACGACACCGTAGACGACACCAACCTCCAACGCCAAACCACGCCGCTGAAGCCGACGCTGGGACAAGCCAAAGCGCAAGTGATGGCAGGGTCGTCTGAAAAGCCGTCAACAGCGCGTGCGACATTACGCCTGACCGAAAGGCTGGACGAAGCCCGACTGACCGAACTCATGCGTACCGCCGACATCGTCCTCGACTGCACCGACAACTATCCCACCCGCCAAGCCATCAACCGTGCCGCCGTCGCCACCCGCACTCCGCTGGTTTCCGGCGCCGCGAGTCCGCTTCGAAGGACAAATCGCCGTGTACCGCCCCGGTACGCCCGACAGCCCTTGCTATGCCTGCCTGTTTGACGGCGGCACCGCCGACGACAGCGCCTGCGCCCTGTTCGGCGTGTTTCCCCGCTGGTCGGCATCATCGGCGCCGCAAGCCGCTGAATCGCTTAAAATCCTCGCGGCGCGGGCGAACCGGCAGCACGGCAAACTGAAAAACTTACAACGCGCTGACCGGCAGAATGGCGAGAATTCCTCTTCGCGCACAATCGTGACGCTTAATATGTGTACCAAACCCGAATCAGACGAGCACGTACAGATGATTTGCTTGAATAGCTAACTTGGGTTCTATGGTCAGTTTAGACAAACATTAAAAACATTATCAGCCACCATTTCCTGCCGACTCATCATCACTGCCACACTGTAAGGTCGAAAGGTCGTCTGAAATTATCTGAAATGTACAAAGTCAAACTAGTAATTCTTTAATCCATAAAAGGCAAACCCAATTAGGTTTGCCTTTTCATCTGAACTAATGCACGTCCTTCCAATATTCTTTTTCAGGAAGTATGCCAAAAGGCAGCATCACTGCAAGCAAGAACATCAATACGATGTAACCGGTACGTTTGCGTTCGAGTTGAGCAGGTTCGCCCATATAAACCAAATAGTTTACCGATCGCGTACATAATTATCGTACTCTGTTTGGATGACTTTTGCCGTTTGGCAAACGACGGCTGTGTGCGCCGGTAGATTTCCCAATAAAGCTTGGGTTTCAATTCGCCATGCTCGTCTTTAACCATAACCGGTTGACCTTTGGCATCAACTCAACCGCTTGAACGCCTTGTTGCTCCCACAATGGGTGCGGCATACCGACCTTATCGAGATACGACGTTGTTCCAGCCGCTCGGACCGGGTCGGGTCTTTATAGAAAGCCCGCGCATATGAGGCATACAGATAATCCGCGCCTTTAGAACGGGCAATCAGCGTCAGATCCGAGGAACACGCACCAAACCATTTGGCGGCATCTTTAGGATTCATCGCCCCATACGACATACGCCCGACGTTGTCTGTCGTGAACATCAGGTTTTCTTGATTTCTTCGTCAGTCAAACCGATGTCTTTCAGACGGTTGGAAACGCATACCGCGCCGAGTGGCAGGATAAGCGGTAGTTGGTAAAATTTGAGCACCGCGCTGCAAGCTGACTTGGTCGCGCAGGGTCAATATCGACTTTTCGTAGTGTCTCGCCACCGCTGGCGACGGCGGCACTCGCAAACACTCCGCAACAACAAGGCAACAAACCAGTTTTTCAGGGTATGTTTCATTTCGTTGCCTCATCAGATATTGGTTGCAAACAGGTAAGCACCTACTGCGGTAATAGACGACATAAACAAAGAACATGATTTTTGTTTAGTAGTGCTCATAGTTACGCGTTCTGGAACCGGTTTGTTTGTATCCAGTTTGGTATAGAACGGCATACCAGAAAAGAATGCAAAAGTAGACGAAGGACGGGATACGCGCAGCAAAGTACGGGTATCGGTTGCCACCATCGCACCCAAAATACCCAAACCGATAAAAGGCAATGATGAAAGCAGAACCAACGCCGTTTTTGAAGATTGGGCCGCGATGGCGAACAGTTTCAGCGCTTTATCCAGCAGGCAACAGGGCAATCAGGACAACTGCCGCGCCCATACCGATTACACCCCAAACCTGAGTTCCGAGGAATGAAGGAATCGCACGCAAAATAGCGTAGAACGGGGTGAAGTACCATACCGGCGCAATGTGCGGCGGTGTTTTCAGAGCGTTGCCGCATCAAAGTTCAGCGCCTCGAGAAGTAGCCGCCGCCTTCAGGGCGAAGAACAATACGAGCAGAAAACAATCAGGGAATACGACAACACCAAGATGTCTTTGACGAGTGTGAGTACGGATGGAAGGGGAATGCCGTCGAGCAGGAACGCCGTTTTTCATCTTTGAGTTTCTTGATTTCCACGCCGTCAGGGTTATTTGAGCCGACTTCGTGCAAGGCGATGATGTGCGCCACGACCAAACCGAGCAACACCAGCGGCACAGCGATAACGTGCAGTGCGAAGAAGCGGTTCAGGGTAACGTCAGAAACGTTGAAGTCGCCGCGGATCCAAGTGACAGTCGGGACCGATGACAGGGATGGCGGAGAACAGGGTTAATAATCGCTGCGCACCCCAGAGGACATTTGTCCCCAAAGGCAGCAGGTAGCCCATAAAGACTTCGGCCATCAATGCCAAGAAAATCAGGGAACCGAAAATCCACACCAATTCGCGCGGTTTTTGTGCGAGCCGTAAATCAGGCCGCGGAACATATGCAGATGACGACGATAAAGAAGAAAGATGCGCCGGTGGAGTGCATGTAACGGATAATCCAGCCGCCGGACATCGCGCATGATGTACTCTACTGCGGTAAAGGCAGCAGGCAGGGTGATGAGCATTCAGGTTGCCGTCCGGTTTTGTAGTTCATGGTCAGGAAGATACCGCTGACTGACGGATTTACGAGGACAGAGCAGAGCCAAAGAGCCAGTAGTACCAAGTTGAAGTTCTTCGGCGCGTAGTATTGAGCCAGATGCTCATTCCACGTGAGACAGGGGAAACGAGCGTCCGTCCAGTCTAACAAGTAGCTTTGTTACTGGTTTGGGCGTTTTGCCACTAATTATCGTTCCTTATGGTCTTCGCCTACCAAGACTGTCGTATCGCTCCAGATATTTGTGGGCGGAACAACCAGGTTGGTCGGTGCAGGAACACCTTTTGCATACACGCGGCCTGCCATGTCGAATTTCGAACCGTGGCTGCAGGGCAGAAGAAGCCACCTTTCCAGTCTGACCCAAAGTCGGCAGGGGCAACGTCGGGACGGTAGGTCGGCGAGCGCGCAAGTGGGTACACTACCGATGGCTACGAGAATGTTCGGCTCAATCGAGACGGGTTTCGTTTTTACGGTTTTCGGGCTGATGATGCACATCGGAATTAGGGGTCAACAACCGCACCGTTCAAACTTTTCAGGTCTTTGAGCTGCTGATCGGTACGATTAACCACCAAATCGGTTTTACCCTGCCATTCGGCAGATCAGCATTTGTCCGGATTCGATTTTGCTGACATCGATTTCGACTGGGACTCAAGCGGCTGGCTTTTCCGACGGGAAAAAGCTTGCCTGAAAAGCGTAGCTACGCCCAAAGCCGCCACACCGCCCGCGCCGCATGTAGCCAGCGTCAGAAAGCGGCGGCGACCGCTATTGATTTCTTGATTATCCATTGTTCGGTCGTCCTAAAATTTTGGGAATACCGAGCCATTAAACGATGTGATTCTACCTGGTTTGCTGTGATACTCAAAGCATTATTTAAATTAAGAGTAAATTTTCACGACGATTATCAAGGACTTAGGCGGGGTTATCTTCGTCAGAGCAAATGAGTTTCCAACTCGAAATGCTGCGCCACCGCTTCGCCCAAAGCGCGGATGCCGTAACGCTCCGTCGCATGGTGTCCGCATGACAAACGCAACACCTGTTTCATTGGCAAAGATGAAACTGCGCTTCCGAGATTTCTCCGGTCAGATAGGCATCGACGCCTTATCTATGGTCGTCTGAAAAAATCCCTGCGCACCGCCGGTACACCATGCGATACGTTTGATTTCGCGCGACATATCGCCAACGGCTACGGGCTGCCGCCCCAGCATTGCAGTAATGTGTTGCAACCATTCAGCCAAAGTCTGCGGCGTTTTCAGACGACCTATATTCAAAGGTTCTGTTCGCCGAACTGCCTTTCGACTTCAACCCAACTTATCGGCGAAGCTAGCGCTGTTTGTGCCCACACGGGGTGTGCATCCAGCGGCGGTGGTACCCGCCATATTGATTTGTGTGCAATAATGTTTCGATGCGCGCTTTTTCAGCCCGTAATCGTTACCGGCTCGCTTTTCCAAAACATCCCGTGGTGCACCAAAAGCATATCCGCGCCCTGCTCCGCAGCAAAATCGACCGCCGCCTTGCTTGCCGTTACCGATGTCGCTATTTTGCCAACCTCCGCCCTGCCCTCGACCTGCAAACCGTTGGGCGCATGGTCTTGAACATTCAGACCTGCAACACCTCGTCGCACCACGCCAAAATATCGTTGCGTTTCGCCATATCATTCCTTTCAACACAGCGGATTGGAAATTTCATAAAACAAGACGAAGCAACGCCATCCTGTTTTCAAACGTCAATTCGCGCATTCATACAAAATCGGACGCACATTCTAACCGCAAACCATGAGTGCCTCCCCCAATCCCCATACCGTTCAACACGCGCCCGCATTTGTCCCAGCACGAAATATTTATGGCTCCGTCTCGGGTCGTCTGAAAGCGTAAAAACCAATGGATTCCATCATCGAACTGCGCCATCTCAAAACATTGCTGGCGCTTGAAGAAAACCGGCAGCGTATCCTTGCCGCCAAGCGCGTCTTTTTGACTCAATCCGCCCTTTTCGCACCAAATCCGCGCGCTTGAAAACTATCTGACACCCCCTGTTTGAGCGCCGTCCGCCCTTGCGCTTTTACGCCCGCCTAGCGAACGCTTGTTGCGGCTGGCACGCGAACTCCTACCGCAAGTTTCCGCTGCCGGCGCGACCTTGCCCGCATCATCGAAGGCGAAGCAGGCGGGATTGCGCCTGGCGGTCAGTGCCACACCTGTTTCGACTGGCTCATGCCGCGATGGGCGAATTCCGACCCATACGGCCTGCAAGTCGAGATGGACATCGTTTCCGGCTTTCAGGCGGACCCGTCGGACTCTTATTGCAACACCGCGCCGATCTCGCCATCGTATCGAAGCCGAAAAAGCAAACAGCATCAGCTTCGCCCCTGTTCGCCTACGAAATGGTCGGCATCTGCGCCCAGACCACCCGCTTGCCGCCAAAACCGTTTGGGAGGCAGAAGACTGCATCGGCGAAACCCTCGCCGCTATCCGTTCCCGACGAAATGCTCGACCGTGCCCAAAAATATTGTTGCCAAAAGGCATCAACCCGCCGCCGCCGCCGCATGAACTGACCATCGCCATCATCCAACTCGTCGCCAGCAAACGCGGCATCGCCGCACCCTACTGGACCGTCATGCCCTATCTCGAAAAAGGTTACGTCGTCCACCGCCATAATCGCCGCCAACGGCCTGCAAAAGCGAACTCACGCCGCACGCGCACCGAGAGACGCCGACAAAAGCTATCTCGACAACTTCTACCGCCGATCGTCCGCGAACGAAAGCTTGCCGACCTCCCCAGTCGAGCGGGACGACAATGCCCGGACAGGATTGATGTTTTCTTGAGACAGTGTCGCGACATTCACGCACTTCGATTTCCATATCAAAGGTCGTCTGAAAGCATCTCAGGTTTTCAGACGACCCTGACTGACAGCACACATATTATAAGTTATAGTGGATTAACTTTTAAAGCCAGTACGGCGTTGCCTCGCCTTGCCAGTACTATCTGTACTGTCTGCAGCTTCGTCGCCTTGTCCTGATTTAAATTTTAATCCACTATATTAAAGCAGCCCCGCGACCGTTAAACCGCATTAATCCCCACAAACACAGGGTTAACCCTTTTTCCAGACGACCTATGTTAGAATAGGGTCGTCTGAAAGCTCAATCCGCAAGGAAAACACTGTACAAACCTTAGACCCTCGAGTTGCAACAGCGCGGCGCATATCAAAGCTGCTGATATTGGATGTGGACGGCGTTTTGACCGACGGACGCATCTTCATCCGCGACAACGGCGAGAAAATCAAATCGTTTCCCACACGCTGGACGGACACGGTCTGAAAATGCTTCAGGCAAGCGGCGTGCAGACTGCGATTATCACAGGTCGGCGACGCGCCTTCCGTCGGCATCCGCGTCAAAGCGGTTGGGCATAAATTACTCGCTTCAAAAGGCATTTCGGACAAACGCGCCGCCTATGAAGAGTACGCGCTGAGGCGGGCGTAGGAAGAAGCTGAGTGCGCTTTGTACGCGCGACGATGTGGTCGAGTTTGCCGGTGATGGTGCGCTGCGGGTTGCCGGTTGCCGTTCCCGACGCGCATTGGTTTGCGCTGCAACACGCCGCCTATATTACAAAAACACGCGGGCGGCGCAGGGCGCGGTGCGCGAAGTGTGCGACCTGATTATGCGCGCGAAAGGTACGCTGGGCGCGGCTTTGAACGAAAGTACATCAAATGAAAGTAAGATGGCGGTACGGAATCGCATTCCCTTTTTGTGCTGGCGGTCGCGCTCGGCGGATTGTCGGCATGGCTGGAACTGCATCAGCGAAATCGACGTGAAGAAGTCAACTCTAACCTCAGCCAGCCGCAATATACGATGGACGGCATAGACGGGCGGCGGTTTGACGAACAAGGTCGTCTGAAGACACCTGAGGCGCAGAGGGCAAAACAGTTTCCCAGCACCGACGTCCATTTCGAGCTGCCGCACCTCATCTTCTTCAAGAAGGCAGCTCGGCTTTACGACGTCGGCGGCGACGAAGCCGTGTACAACACCCAAACCAAACAACTCCTGTTCAAACACAACGTCGTCCTGACCAAAGCCGCCGATGTCAAGCGGCGGGCGGGCGTCGTCAAAACCGAGCTTCTACACGTCGACACCGAATCGCAATACGCCAAAAACCGACACGCCCGTTACCTTCAATACGGCGAATCGAGCAGCAGCGCCGAAAGGTCTGACGTACTGACCACAAAAAGGTTTTGTTGAACTTCCCATCCAGAGTGAAAGCCACGATTTGTGATACATATGTAAGGCATGTGTTTTCAATCCGCATTTTCGCCACCGCCCGCCTATGCCCTGCAAAAGCGACAGCAAGCAGCCGATACAGAATTGAAGCCGACCAGGCTCGCTCGACCAAAACAACCAAAAGCACCGCATACCGCGGCAACGTCATCATCAAACAAAGGCACGCTCAACATCCCGCGCCGGCAGCGATCAGCGTCTCCCCGCAACGACAAAGGCGAACAATTCGCGAAAAGCCAGCGCTCGGTCCGCTTCAGCCAGACGCTTGGCGACAACAAAGGCACGGTTAACGGACAAGCCAACAACGTAACTGCTCCTCCGCCATCAAACCCTCGTTACCCTGACCGCAGCGCCAAGGTCCAACGCGGCGGCGATAGCCGAAGGCGCAGTCGCCGCTCTACAACACCAAAACCGAAAGTCTATACCATCAACGGCAGCTCCAAATCGGGTGCGATCAGCCGCCAAATCCGGCAGGGTCAGCGTCGTCATCCAGCCGTCCAGCACCAAAAAACCAAATAACCCGCATCTGACAACACCAAAGGTCGTCTGAAAACCAGCATAGCAAGTTCTCGCTCACATTTTCAGACGACCTCCGAAACCAGAGTCATTTGCGAGCGAAAACACCAGCCGCCTCGTCGTTCAAAACCTGCAAAAAGTTTCAAAAACGCCAAGTCGTCAAAAGCTTCTCCCTCGAAATCGAAAGCGGCGAGTCATCAGCCTGCTCGGCTCAACGGCGCAGGCAAAACCACCAGCTTCTGCGCGGTCGTCGGACTCATCGCCGCCGATGCAGGCAGATACCCTCGACGGACAAGAACTACGCCACCTGCCCTACACGAACGTGCCCGCCTCGACGTCGGCTACCCTGCCCCAAGAAGCTCAATTTTCCGCAAAATGACCGTCGAACAAAAACATCCGCGCCATTTTAGAAATCAGCACCAAAGACAAAAGCCGCATCGATGGCGAAGTCGAAAAACTGCTTGCCGGACCAACATCGGACACCTGCGCCACAACCCCGCCCTCCCTATCCGGCGGCGAGCGCCGACGCGTCGAAAATCGCCCGCGTACTCGCGTCATGCAGCCGCGCTTCATCCTCTTTGGACGAACCCTCGCCGGCGTTGACCCGATTGCCGTCATCGACATCCAAAAAATTATCGACTTCAAATCGCAGCGGCATCAGCGTACTCATTACCGACCACCAACGTACGCGAAACCTCAGCATCTGCGACAGAGCCTACATCATCAGCGACGGCATCGTCTCGCCTCCGGCAAAGCCGGACGACTTGGTCAACAACGAACAAGTCCGCTCCGTCTATCTCGGCGAAAACTTCAACATGCGGATAATCAAAAACCGCACAATTGTGCGGTTTTAAATGACGAAAAACGCCCAGAGTGAGTTGACGCATACAGTGTAAAATGTTGAAATACACGTATAGTATAAAAACAAAAAGCGTTCCCCAAAACGCACACATCATAAAAACCTTTTCAGACGACCTCTTCGCCATCGGGCAAACCCGATAGCAAATAGCCGTCCGAAATGTAAAAACAACCAATATACATTGCACCATGACCTTACTCGGCCTCAAACTCAGGCAGACCCAACAACTCAACCAACGTCTGCAACAATCCCTGCGCATCCTGCAAATGTCCGGTATCGAACTCGAACGCGAAGTCGAAGACTGGTTGCAGGACAATCCCCTGCTCGAACGTCCCGAAGCCGACGAATTTGCCGGACGCGGAGTTCAATCACGGCACCACCATGCCGCGCAGCAACCACCTCGGCGGCGACGATGCCGAACGCGTGGCTCAACATCGCCAAAGAAGAAGATTTCAATGCAATACCTGCACACCGCAAGGGTGCGAACACCCTTTCCGACAAAGAAGCCGCCTACGTCCATATCCCTATCGACTTCCTTGACGACCAAGGCTATTTCACCGACAGCATTCAAGACGTTATCGACAACACGCCCTTGGAATGGATGCTGGACGAAGACGAGCTGCAAAACGCCTCGACCTTGTACGGACTTTCGACCCGCCGGGGGCTGCCGCCGCCGACCTGACCGAATCCTGATGCTCCAACTCATGCGCCTGCCCGCCAGCCCCGCGCGTCAAGCCGCCGCCCACCTTATCCAAAGAGTTCGCTGCACGACTTGGGTAAAAACCGCAAACAAAACATTATCCGCTTCCGCAAACTCTTTCCGAAATCGACAGCGAAACCATAGAAGCCGCACTCGACATCATCGCCACGCTCAACCCCTACCCGCCTGACGGTTTCGCCTCCTCGAACCGACCGCCTACATCAGCCCGACGTTTTGGGTCCAAAGAGGCAAAGACGGCTGGAAAGTCATCAGCAACAAAGCCGCCTGGCCCAAACACTAAATCAACCGCGAAATACTGCGAACTCATGAAATCCGCGAAGACAGCGCAGCAGTGGAAAAGAGAAAAATCAACGAGCCAGACAGCGCATCGACTCTCTCGAACTGCGCAAAAGCACCGTCATCCGCCTTGCCGAATACATCGTCAAAAATCAGGAAGACTTCTTCATCTTCGGCGAAATCGGACTCGCGCCCATGCTCATGAAAGACGCAGCCGCCGAATTGGGGCTTGCCGAAAGCACCATTTCGCGCGCCGACCAAAAAATATTTGTCTTGCCCGCGCGGACTATTTGCGTTGCGCTATTTCTTCACACCGAGCAGTCAATTCCGAAGGCGACAAAGAAGGTCTGAGCCAAGGCGCGATCAAAGCCGTTTTGGGGCAGATTATCGAAAACGAAGACAGCAGCAAGCCCCACTCCGACGAAACCCTCGTCCGCATCCTCAAACAACAGGGCATAGACATCGCCCGCCGCACCGTCGCCAAATACGGGGGTCGCTCGACATCCCGCCGGCACACAAACGCAAACTCACCGAATGACAGTTTTGAACACGCAGTTTTCCGTTCGTTTCTAACGGATAGACCCCACCGAAGGAGCTGCTATTATGAATCTGAAAAATCACCGGTCTAATTTCGATTACCAGAGCCATCAAAAAGCTACGTTTCCGAAAAATTGGAACGCATCAACCGCCATGCAGCCAACGCCATTTCGATTACCATCGCGCTTTCTGCAAACTCCAGCCAACAGGCTGAAGCAGACATCCATCTGGCGGCAGAAGACCTCCACGTCGAGGCCGTTGAACAAGATATGTACGCCGCCATCGATGTTCTGATGGACCAAACTCGACCGCGCAGTGTTGAAAGCACAAAGAAAAAGCGGCGATGTCCGCAACACGGTAAAACCTGCCGCCGAATAAGCCCTGATTCAATAATAAAAACGTCGTCTGAAAATTTTTCAGACGACGTTTTTATTTACTAACGGTTTGAGAGCCAGCAATCTAGGGGCGGAACGCCATGTTTGAATCCCACATAGGCGTTTTTCTGCTAGCAAAACCCGCCATATCGGTCAACAAGCATTTGTGCATGTGGCCCATCAGGACAAAAATTTTGAAAAATCATTGTATTTAAAGAAAAACTGTTTTCTTATTCTGAATCCATGTCAGATTAGAAAATAGAAAATATCCACGCCTGCCTTCTTTGTTCATGAAAGCAAACTACGTTTTCAGATGACCCTCCTCTCTTACCAAGAGTAAATGACACCGCCGACTCTACTCTCATTATTCAAATCCATTTGAAAAATAAATGTAAACCATCCGAAAACCCGCCATACCGCCCGTTGCAAACTCGACTGCTATGGTCTATTTTGATACGTTTGAAAAACTCTTCCTTCTGCTGTATTCTGATTACAAAGAAAGCTCAAAATGGACGGTTGACTCAGACCTTGAGCGCGGGCTGGCTGCTGGAGTAGTGGCGATCGCGACTGTGCTGATTTTGCTGTTGATTGGTGAAACTGCGTGTCCACGCGCTGTTTGACCTTGGTGTCAGTAGCCTGCCTGACGGCGGTAGCGACAGGGGCTGCCGATGGATAAGATGGAACGATGTTCTGCTACTTCGGCACGCCGGCGGCGTGGCTTTGCTGGTCGGCTGGGCGCGATGCTCGGGCGGCTGGTGGAAGCTCAGGCAGGAGCGCAGTCGCTGGCGGATGCCTGCGTCATCCGATGTTCGGCGAAAAACGCGCGCGTTTGCTTTTGCGCGTGGCTTCACTGATTTTCGGCTTCCGATTTTCGTTTGATGCGGGATTGGTGGTGATGCTGCCGGTGATTGTCTTTGCACGCGCGGCGCATGAAAGCGGGGCGTATTGCCCTTACGCTCTGGCGTCTATCGGCGCGTTTTCGGTGATGACGTTTTCCTGCCGCCCCACCCCGGCCCGATTGCGGCTTCAGAATTTTATTCAGCGAACATCGGTCAGGTGCTGATTTTAGGGGGCTGCCGTCGCCCTCGTTCACTTGGTATGTCAGCGGTTATCTGCTGGGTCGGTTTTGGGACGCACCATCCGCGTGCCGTTCCCGATTTGCTCAGCGGCGGCGCGGTGGACAACGACCAGCCGCAGCGCCTGCAAGGCTTCAGACCGTAGTCGGCATTATGCTGATTCCTATGTTGTTGATGTTGTACGAACACAGGACTGTCCACCCTTAATCAGTGAAAAAGTCGTCAGCGCGGACGAACATTGGAGTGCAAGTGGCGCGCAGATCGGCTCGACTCGGTCGCGCTGCTGATTTCGGTTTTGGTTGCGCTTTATGTCTTGGGCGGCAAACGCGGCGTGAAGGCGAGCGCACTGGACGGACGGCGCACTCGCCCCGTTTGTTCGGTCATCTTGATTACCGAGCAGGCGGCATGCCCGGAGGCGTGTTGCGCGCATCGGGCATCGGTCGGCGTTGGCGCGGCAGCACGTAGCAAATTGGGCATACCGTATTGCTGGGCTGCTTCTCGGTGGCTTTGGCGTTGCGTATCCGCGCGAGGTTCGGCAACCGTCGCGCCATGACGACCGCCGCCGCATTGATGGCGCCCGCCGTCGCCGCAGGGTTCAACGACTGGCAACTCTGCCTGCGTCGTTTTGGCAACCGCGGCAGGTCGGTCGAGTTGCAGCCACTTCGGCGACTCGGGCTTCTGGCTGGTCTGGCCGCCTTTTGGATATGGACGCACCGACCACGCTGAAAACATGGACGGTCAACCAAACGCTGATTTGCCGCCATCGGCTTTTCAGTGTCGGCGCTGCTGTTTGCCGTGGTTTGAGGTCGTCTGAAAACGGTTTTCGAGACGCGATAAACCGTCTGCCCGGGCTTATATGGTATAACAAAAAGTCAGGACCAGGCGACGAAGCCGCCAGATAGTACAGCAAGGCGAGGTCAACGCCATGCGGTTTAAAGTTAATCCACTGTATCTTCCACTCAACACAAGGAAAACATGGCGGCGCATTTGTGATGATGATGGGCGTTTGCGGCTGCGGCATCACCGCCGCCCCTGTCCCTGCAAAACACCTCGACCAATGCCCCTACGCCGAAGCGGCGCGATTTCACACCGCCAACCGCGACAAAATGGGCGCGGGCATCCCGCTGACCGACGAGACGCGCTATCCGTGGCTTTTTACCCTACGCGACTGGATGACCGGAACAGGCGCAAAGCGGCGCGGCGTACACCATCAGCTACTCTGCCTGCTGAAACGCCAATACCGCGACATCCTGCGCGACGACCAAAGGCAAAACCGGCTTCATCCACCTGGCACCGCCGCAAGCCGTCAACCTCGAACGCGGTGATGGCGCCGCCCGGGCATTACAGCAAAGCAGGCATGCTGGATTCGCAACTGGAAATTCTGGAAGAACTCGGCGCGGACGAATACGGCGTCAAAATCGACAGCAGTTCTGCTTGAAAGCCGTAGAAGCCGATATTTTGGCATGGGTTAAAGCGGAGGTTTGTTGTGAAAGCGTGACGTGGGTATCAGGAAGGTCGTCTGAAAACAGATGATCATATTTCGACAAAACAAGTTTTCAGACGACCTTTCTCTGTCCGCCGCATCCCGCATACCCAAACCCCTTATAAAACAATACACCTGGCTACAATAGCCCCTGCACTTTTTCAGACGACCTTAGCGAACGTCATCCCGAAACCGAAACTCTACAAACCATAGAAATCCACAACATGACCGATTACTAGCAAAGACGTCATAAAGCCTGCTCGAGCCCGTTTCGATGCGCGGCAACCTTGCTAGCCGCGAGCCTGCGTGGCTGAAAAGCTGGTACGGCTAAACCTATCAAAAACTGCTGAAATCGCCAAAGGCCGTCGAAATTCATCTGCACGACGGCCCGCCGTATGCCAACGACATCCATCACGGTCATGCCGTCAACAAAATCTCGAAGACATCATTATCCGCAGCAAAACCCAAGCCGGTTTCGACAGCGCCTTATGTGCCGGGCTGGGACTGCCACGGCCTGCCCATCAGTGATGGTGGAAAAGCTGCACGGCAAGAACATGCCAAGCGCGTTTCCGCGAATTGTGCCGCGAATACGCCGCCGAGCAGGCTGCCCGCCAGAAAAAGACTTTCATCCGTCTGGGCGTGCTTTGGGCGATTGACAACCTCTACCTGACCATAGTTCCAAACCGGGGCGCATACCGTGCGTATGCTCGGCGAAAGTCTACAAATCGATATCTCTACCGCGGCGCAGAGCGGTTCAGTTCTGCTTGGACTGCGGCTCTTCACTGGCGGAAGCGAAGTGGAATACGAACAAAGTATCGCCGCGATTGATGTTGCCTATCGTTTAAAAGACACTGCTCCGCGCTTGCCGCCGCATTCGGTTTTGGCGGTATCGAAGGCAAAGCGTTTTGCCGTCATCTGGACGACCACGCCTCTGGACGCTGCCTGCGAGCCAAGCTGTGTCTGCAGGGTGCGGACGTGGTGTATCAATTAATCGATACGCCCAGAAGGCAAATTGGTGCTGGCGAAAAGATTTGGCGAAGATGCGCTCAAACGCTACGGCTTCGTTTCGACGACCTCAACGTCTCGCTGAAACCACCGGCGACAAGCTGGAAAAACTGCACTGAACCATCCGTTCCTCGAACGCGATATCCTCATGTCTCAACGGCGAACACGTTACCACCGACGCCGGTACGGGCTTTCGGTGCACACCGCCCCCGCGCACGGTGGTTTGGAAGACTACGCCGTTCTGCAACAAATACGGCATCGAGCTTTACAACCCGTCAATGCCGAAGGCAATACATCAGCGAAAACGCCGCGGGTTGCAGGGCATGGCGTTTGGGAAGGCGAATCCGTCATCCTGCAATGGCTGGAAGAAACCGCAACCTCAGAAGCAGCAAAATCGAACACAGCTACGCTCCACTGTTGGCGCCTACAAAAACCCCGCTGATTTACCGCGCGACGGGTCAGTGGTTTATCGGCATGGACAAAGCCGGGAAGCGACGGCAAAACCCTGCGACAAAGCCATCAAAGCTGTGGACGACAATCGAATTCTTCCGTCTTGGGGTCGCGCGCGCCTCGAAGCCATGATCGAAGCTGCCGCCCGACTGGTCGTTTCGCTAACGCTACTGGGGCGCCGATGACCTTCTTCGTTCAGCTGAAAAGAAACGGGCGAGCTACCATCCGAACTCGCCGACTCTTTGGAAAAATCGCCTCTGAAAATCGAAGAAAAAGGCATCGCATGGTTCTCCCTCGATAAAAGCGGGAATTATTGAGCGCGGAAGATTGCGAAAACTACGACAAATCCTTCTGACACGATGGACGTGATGGTTCGACTCCGGCTCGACCCATTATTCCGTTTTGAAACAGCGCGAAGAATGTGGACTGCCCGCCGACCTCTTCACCTCGAAGGCGGCGACCAACACCGCGGCTGGTTCCAATCCTCCATGCTGACCGGCTGCGCCTCATCCATGGGTCTCGCGCCTGCACAAACTTCGACCCACGGTTTCGTGGTTGACCAAAACAGCCGCAAAATGTCGAAACCATCGGCGAGCGTCGTCGCGCCGCAAAAGGTCTATGAACGACTCGGCGCGGACATCCTGCGCCTGGGCGGCATCCACCGATTACGGCGGCGGAATTGGCGATTTCCAAAGAATCCTCAAACGCGTCACTGCAGCCACCGCCGCATCCGTCAACACCTGCCAGGCTTCCTGTTTGCCAACCCTCAGCGATTTCGACCGTTCGAACACGACTGCACCGCGCAGGCAGAACACGGTCTGAAATCGACCGCTGCCGGGTGTTGGCGCGCCGAGTTGCAAGAGCGTCTGGCGGGCGACTTCTATCCGCGCTATGCCTTCCACTTCGCCGTGAAAAGACATCGTCGCCTGCGCTCTCGGAAGACTTGCGCGTTCTACTCGACATCCTGAAAAGACCCGCCTTACACCACCTAAAGCCGATAGCCACGTCCCGCCACAGCCGCGCAAACCGCTGTGCACACATCACGCAGCCTGGTTCTGCATGATTGCACCGATTTTGATAGCCGATGGCGAAGAAGCGTGGGACTATCATCGGCGGCGACGAAGACAGCGTCCTCTTCCACACCTGGCACGAGTTCCCGCCCATCAACGAAAAAGCCGAAGCCGAACTGGTGAGAAAAATGGACGGCAGTCGCGAAGCCCGCGAAGCCGTAACCGCCGCCATCGAGCCTTTGCGCACCGACAAAACCGTCGGTTCGTCGTGCGAGGCAGAAGCCGAACACCGCGCCGGAAGCCACCGCCGACTACCTGAACGCCCTGGCGAAGAATTGCGCTTTTGCCCTCTTGGTGATCAAAGTCGAGTCAAAAACCGGCAGCGAAACTTGCGCGTAACCGCAAAGCCAGCGACGGCGAAAAATACGAACGCTGCTGGCACTCCACGACATCGGTACGCCGCATGCGACGAAACCACCTCGCAAACGCTGCGCCGAGAATGTCGGACGGCAAAGGCGAAAGAGCGGCGTACAGCAAGGCCGTCTGAAAAAGGTCGTCTGAAAACCGGATCGGGTTTTCAGACGACCTGATGCTTGATGTGCACGAGATATCAAATACTCTGGTATAGCCAGCCTACCTGCATCGATACGGCGGATAGCAGATACCGTATCGGCAACCAGGCAGGCAGACATCTCGACTATGCTTTTACCGAACATCTTCTCCAAATGCGCCCGATAATCAAGCAATACTGCTCACCTGCGGATTCTTGATCGCATCGTTGTACGAGATGAACGAGGGCGAGCGCGTGGTGCCGAGAACTCGTTGGCCTTGTGGAAATACGGTACACGCCGTCCCGCCCGCGCCCTCAAAGAAAATCGCCTTCGCGGGTAAACGCCTCAATCGGCGCGTTCAAGTGGATGAAATCATGTGTTTTGCCATGCAACAAGCCGCCCGTGCCAGTAGCTCTTCCGTCGGGTTGACACGGTGGCGGCCGTCGCTGGCACGCACTTGTTTTTCCGCCCGACCTGCGGTAAACACTTCATCGATATATCAGCGTCCACTGCTCGCCCATCCACCAGCGCCGGGCATCTGCCAAACCACCGCGTCCATCCAGCCATTTTTCCGCTTCGGCATCTTTTGTCGCAGCCTGCTTCAATCACGGTTTCCTCACGCGCAGCCGGGCTGCGGTCAGCGATGTCGCGCGCAGTTTAGTGCGCGTGTGGTTCGGCGGCAGCGGAATGGCTGAAATGTTGGCTGCCATCAATTAACAGAATAATCTGTTGGTCTCTCAAATATTTACGTGTGGAAAAAGCATTATTAGTACTCCGATGCTTTATAATGAAAACAGCAATAATCAAAACACTTTCTAGGAAACGCAACAATGAAAACCCATTCGGACGAACTGGCCGTGTTCGTGCAGGTGAGCGAAAGCGGCAGCTTTCAGCCGCGCGCGGCGCAGACCGGTCTGGCCAACCTCCGCCGTCAGCCACACCGTGAAGCGGTTGAAGACAAACTCTGCCATGCCTGCTCAACCGTACCACGCGCCAAACTGCGGCTTACCGAAGAAAGGCTGCCGCTTTTTCGAGGCGCGCGCGGCAGATACCGCACGACATCGAAGCCGCCGAGGCTGAAATCCTCTCCGCAGGCGGTGCCGCCGGAGGCGTGCTTCGGTGGATTCCGCCACACCACGCTGCTGCACCTCGTCCGCCCCGCTGGTACGCCCGTTCTGCGAACGCTACCCGCAGGTGTGCCGCTGCTCGCCTCGTCCGAAGGCTCATCGACCTCATCGAGCGGCGTGTGGACATCGCCATCCGCGCAGGCAGCCTGCACGACTCCGCCCTACGCGCCCGCCATCTGTTTGACAGCGTCTGAAACTCGTTGCCGCCCGATTATCTCGCCCGTCGCGGCACGCCCCAAACCGTCGCCGACCTGTCCTAGCACATCCTCATCGGCTTCTCCAGGCCCAAAACCCTGAACAACTGGCCGTTTGCCCGATACCGGCCACGCCCACGCCGCTGTGCCGCAACTGTCCGCCAACAGCGGCGAAACCGTATCCGCCGCCTCTGCCTGGAGGCAACGCGATCGCTCCTGCCTGTCGGACTTCGCGCCGATACTCGCGGCAGGACACCCTGCACGAACTCCTGCCGCAGCGCGCCTTAAAGCGAGCCAAACCGTTTACGCCATATTACGGCGACAGTGCCGCTCAGCCCGAAAATCCGGGCATTTGTGGATTTTGGTGGAACAAGTCAATTAGGTACGTTTTTAAACACTAAGTCTTTCTGAACTTGCCCAAGATACAAGGTCGTCTGAAAACCAAGATACAGGTTTTCAGACGACTCTCCTATGACGGAACAGCTTTATGCTTCGACCGGTTTGCCGCGCAGGAGAAGATGTGAGCTTCAGTGATTTCAAAATCGATCATTTGATCATCGTATCGGGCGATGCCGCTGAAGTTGACCACGCGGGTTTGTTGGCGGTACGGGCTTGAGCGGTCGGGGTCTTTTTGGAATGCCTTCGACCAGGCAGCGTTGTACGGTGCCTATCGTAGTTTAGTTGATGCGGGCGGTTTCGGCTTCGATGACTTCGTTCAGGGCTTCGAGGCGGCGCACTTCGGCGTGTGTGTCGTCCGGCAGGTTGGCGGCAGGTGTGCGGGCGCGCGGGCCGTAAATGCACGAAGCTCATCCGAAGGCGATGTCTTTCGCCCAGCTTCAGGGGTCTGCTCGAACTCGCGCTCGGTTTCGCCGGGAAGCCGACGATGAAGATCGCTGCCAGGCACAAGTCGGGGCGGATGGCGCGCGGTTTGCGGATGGATGTATTCCAAGGCGGTGTAGCCGCGTTTTCATCGCGCTCGATCACGCGGGTCGGAACCGCTTTTGAATCGGCAGGGTGCAGGTGCGACACCAGCTTGGGCAGTACGTGATAGCACTCGATAATCGAGTCAGCCGGTAAACTCGCGCGGATGGCTGGTGAGTGGGCGCGCTCGTTCGATACCAGGGGATTTTCGTGGACGATGCACGCACGAGGGTGGCGAAGTCGCAATTTCGCCGTCTTCCACCGCGATAGGCGTTGACGTTTTATCCCAAGAGGTTGATTTCTTTAACGCCTTGCTGGGCGAGGTTGGCAATTCGGTCAAAACGTCGTTCAGCGGGCGGGAACTCTTCGCCGCGCGTGTAGCGACGATGAATGAGCAGCACGGAACAGCCTGCCGCGATGGACATAGATGCTGCGCCACCTTCGACGCAGGCGGCGGGGTGTGTCCGAGTTCTCGATTTCGGGAAAGGAAATATCGACTTGCGACAGGCCGCTGGTTTCTTCTTCATCCACAATCATTTTGGGCAGAGCGGTGCAGGGTTTGCGCGGGCCGAAGCGACGTCCACATAAGGCGCGCGGTTTGATGATCTTTCGCCTTCTCGGGGAGCGACACAGCCGGCAACGCCGATGATGAGGTCAGGATTTTTCTTTGAGCGGGCAGCACGCGGCCCAAGTCGAGGACTGCACCACGCGCTTTTCGCGCACGGGCGAAAGTGGTGAAGAGGTGATGTCGGCTTTCGTCGGCATCAGTTACTTGTCTGATGTCGCCGTTTTCTTCGGCGAGTACGGCGACATTTTTCGCTGTCATTCGTTCATTTCGCAGCCGAAGGTGCGGGATAAATACTTTTTCATGGTTTGTGTCTTTCTCCAGGTAGCCCGTAATTGCGGGGCTGATTATTATGGAATCTGTTCAGACGACCTTTTGGAACGTGGGCAGGTCGTCTGAAAACGCAGACCGTGAGGGCGCAGTGCGCGGTTGCGCTGCTGCGGCTGCAGCAACCAACCACGCGGTGTGTCTTTGGGTCGTCTGAAACGGGCAAACGGCGGCTTGTGCGCGTCTTTTAACCTCGTCGCGGACTTCTTTTGCGCGGTCAGACGGGCGCTTTCGTCGTCGGTCGAGCCACTTCGCGACTGAGCGTTGGTGTCGTTGTGTTTGAACGCGATGGTTTTGCCGGTTTACCGCCAACCGCCCCATCAGGGATAAAAGCGGTCGTTTTCGTCGTGGATTTTGAGCGAACGGGTGATTGCAGCTGGCAGGAATTGCCGTCGGCAGGCCCAGCGTCCAGAAGGCGCGTCCATGCGAAGCCGCCACGGCCTCACTTTCTAGATAAGCAGTTCGACCTGTTTCAAAACCGCCGCGTCCATATCGCTCGGCGGCTTGCGCTGGGCGGCGTAGAGACGGTGAAACCAAAGTGGTAAGATTAAAATGAATCCGCGTAACATGATGTTTTCTTTATGGTATAAATGGGTGCGGATTATAGCACAAAGCTATCAAATATGAACAGAGGATTGTTTTAGAATAATTTTCGTAGATACGGCGTCTGCGCCTGTCCGGTTTAGGCGTGAGGGTCGTCCGACGACGGCTGGTGCGGGCAATCTGATGATAAAATACCGCTTATCAGACGACCTCAGAAAGAATCACGCTATGAACCGTAACGAAAACTCTGCTGACGCGCCAGCCATCATCCCCGCGGCGTGAATTCCCCTGTCCGCGCGATTCGGCAGCGTCGGCGGCGTGCCGCGCTTCATCAGCCGAAGGCGCGTATGTTTGGGATGAAAACGGCGCGCTTCACCGATTACGTCGGTTCGTGGGGCCTGCGATTGTCGGACACGCGCACCCTGAAGTCATCGAAGCCGTGCGCGAAAGCCGCGTTTGGGCTGGTTTGTCGTTCGGCGCGCCCACCGAAGGCGAAATCGTCATTGCCGAAAGAAAATCGCCAAATCGTGCCGTCGCGTCGAACGGCTGCGCCTCGTCAGCTCCGGCACCGGAAGCGACCATGACCGCCATCCGCCTCGCACGCGGCTTTACCGGACGCGACAAAAATCATCAAATTCGAAGGGCTGCTACCACGGTCATTCCGACAGCCTGCTCGTCCAGCCGGCAGCGACCTGCTTACCTTCGGCAACCCGTCGTCCGCAGGCGTTCCCGCCGTTCGCTAACACACCTTGAGTCCTCCGAATGCAACAACATCGCCCAACTCGAAGAAGCGTTTACCGCAACGGCAGCGCATCGCCTGCGTTATCCTCGAACCCTTCGTCGGCAATATGAACCTGGTTCGCCGACCGAAGCCTTCGTCAAAAGCCCTGCGCGAATTGACCGAGAAAAGCACGGGCGGTGTTGATTTTGACGAAGTGATGACCGGCTTCCGCGTCGCGCTCGGCGGCGCGTCAGTCGCCGCACGGCATCACGCCCGACCTGCAGCCACGATGGGCAAAGTCATCGGCTGGCGGTATGCCGCTTGCCGCGTTCGGCGGACGCAAAGACATCGCTGGAATGTATTTCGCTGGGCGCGCGTGTAGCATGGCGGGCACCTTGTCGGCAACCCGATTGCCGTCGCCGCGATTTGAAAACGCTGAACTCATCCAGCGCGAAGGCTTTTACGAAAACCCTGACCGCCCTGACCCGCCGCCTCGCCGACGGGCTTGCCGCCGCCGCCAGCACACCGGCATCGAGGTTCACTGCCGACAGCGTGGGCGGTATGTTCGGTCTGTTCGCCGCACGACCCCGCAAAACTACGGCGAGCAGGCGCGTTCCAATATCGACGCCTTTAAACGCTTCTTCCACGGCATGCTCGACCGCAACACCGCTTCGGCCCGTCCGCCTACGAAGCGGGCTTCGTCTCCGCCGCGCACACGCCGAGCTGATTGACGAAACCATCGCCACCGCGCATCAAGTGTTCGCGGAGTAGCGAAGTAAGGCGAAAGCGCATCCGCAGAAGCAAGTGTAATTATACGCAAGGTCGTCTAGAAAAACTCGAATTTAGGGTTTTCAGACGACCTTTAAAGTAAACGATGCAAACTACCTTATCGCCCCGCAAGTCTGATGTCGGTGTTCGACAACGCTGTAATCGAGCAGCCGCATCGAGGCAACATTCTGCGGCATACAGGAAACAACAATCATATCTGCTTTAGCCGGGTCGTCTGAGCCAATTCAGGCTTTCAGACGACGCTTTGCTCCCTTACAAAGCCATCGCTTGATACAACGCCATCATCAGCGGCATGGTAATGACGCAGCAGCGTCATGATACCGTAAATCGCGCTCGGCTTTACGGGCGTTCTGACCATAAAACCATCGCCATTTGGGTAACGAGTGGAAGCGGCGGGGCTGACGGTGGCGAGGAAGCTGATGAGGACGACGGTATCGCATGTGCCCGCCGAGGTGCGCGATGCCCGGTGGAAATTTTTGACAAACACCAGCAGAATCGGCGGGATAAAGCATCAGACGCAGGAAGGCAACAAGATAAAATCCGCTTGGAGAGGACGATTTCTTTTAAGCGGCAGCGAGGCAATCAACATTGCGGCAGCGAGCATGGCGACCGGGCCTATCATGCTGCCGACGGTAAACGGAGCGTATTGTCGACGATGTGCGGCAGTTTGATTTGGCGAGGCTAGACATGAACACGCCGATAAAGATGGACAGGATGTTGATGTTGGTCGTACGGTTTTTCCACGCAGATTGCCGCGCCCGCAAAAGCAGCAGGCGCAAGTGCGTCAGAAAAGGAACATTTGACGATGATAAAACCGCTGGTGTAATCACGCATTGCGGTCCGAAAATAGACATCGCCCAGCGGGATGATGAGATTGCCGAATTGGTTGTAAACCGTGGCGGCGTGTTCAGAGCGTGTCGAGCTTGAACAGGGTGAAAAAGCCTGCCCAGCGCGATCGGCAGGATGTGGAACCACGGCTGCTAGAAACCGAGAGCTCAGTCCGTCAATGATGTCGGGCGTGTTCTCGATTTGGAAGGCGTGAGATCAGTACCGACGGGCTGATGAGGTGAGAGCGCGATGACGGAGAGCGTGCGGCTGTGTTCAGAATTCAGGAGCTTAAACCTGCCGATGCTGCCCATCAGGACAATCAGGGTCAGCTCGGTGATTTTTCCAGCAAGGACGTGGGGCGGTTTCCAGTGGGTGTGCCACATTTGGGGAAAACGGAAATTTTACGCTTGCGCGCCAGTGCGGACAATGTATTCGGAACACGGTTTCAGACGATCTTTCCGTGCTTTGCCGCCGTATTCAGAGCAAAAGGTCGTCTGAAAACCCAACACTCGGATTTTCAGACAACCTCCGCTCTCTCCGTCTTATTCACGCGCAGAGCGGCAGGAATAACTGCGTGTTGCTCAGCAAAATGTTGACAATTTTACTCACCGACAACAAAGCGTTTTCAGTATAATACCGCCCGCAAATTTCCCTGAAAAAGCATAAATCGCATGACTACTTCAAATCAAAATGTGCTGGAGCGCATATTCAATTTAAGCGCAAACGGCACAAATGTGCGCATCGGAGCCGATGGCAGGTCTGACCACCTTCCTCGCCATGTGTTGCATCATCATCGTCAATCCGCTGATTCTCGGCGAAACGGGCATGGACATGGGCGCGTATTCGTCGCCACCTGCATCGCTTCCGCCATCGGCTGCTTCGTGATGGGCTTCGTCGGCAGTCACCCGATTGCACTCGCGCCGGGCATGGGCGAACGCTACTTTACTTTTCGCCGTCGTCAAAAGCATGGGCGTGCCCTGGCAGGTAGCTTTGGGCGCGGTATTCGTTTCGCGCATCATTTTTCATTTTGTTAGCTTTTTCAAAAGTGCGCGAAATGCTGGTGAACGCGCTGCCTATGGGTTTGAAATGTCCGATTGCCGCCGGTATCGGGCTGTTTCTGTGCGCTGATTGCGCTCAAAGATCCAGCATCATCGTCGCCAGCGACGCGACTTTAGTGAAGTTGGAGACATCCACCAACCTGCCGCGCTCTTGGTGCTGGCAGGCTTCGCTATGGTGGTGGCTTTGGGGCATTCCGCGTCAAAGGGGCGATTATCCTGACCATTCTGACGATTACCGCCATTTCCACCCTGCTGGGTTTGAGCGAGTTTAAAGGCGTGGTCGGCGAAATTCCGAGCATCGCGCCGACTTTCATGCAGATGGATTTCAACGGTCTCTTTACCCTAAACACAGGTCAGCGTGATTTTTGTCTTTTCTTGGTCGACTTGTTTGACTCCACCGGCACACTGGTTGAGCGTTTCTACGCGCGCGGGCCTGCTGGAAGACGGCAAACTGCCCCGCCTGAAACGCGCCCTGCTTACGACTCGACCGCCATCGTCGCCGGTGCCGCGCTGGGTACGTCTTCAACCACGCCTTATGTCGAAAGCGCGGCAGGCGTTGCCGCAGGCGGCCGCACGGGGCTGACTGCCGTAACCGTCGGCGTATTGATGCTGGCGTGTCTGATTTTCTCGCCGCTGGTGCAGAGCATCCCCGGTTTCGCTACCGCGCCCGCGTTGCTACGTCGGTGCGCAAATGCTGCGCAGCGCGCGCGAAATCGACTGGGACGATATGACCGAAAGCCGCTCCCGCCTTCCTGACCATCGTGTTCATGCCGTTCACCTATTCGATTGCCGACGGCATCGCTTTCGGCTTCATCAGCTACGCCGTAATCAAACTCTTGTGCAACCGCGTCAAAGACGTGCCGCCTATGGTGTGGATAGTCGCCGTATTGTGGGCGTTGAAATTCTGGTATCTGGGGGTTAATGCTCCATTTACAGAAAGGTCGTCTAAAAGGTTTTCAGACGACCTTTTTATATAACCAGTGGCTCGCTACTTTACTAATTAATATCGGTTTATATGATATAAACCATTCAGTAATCTTCTACAAACCCTCTTAAAAGCCGATATACGGAACAGTTTTTATCTGCACCAGAAAATAGTTTTTCGTAACATCATCACAAGAACTAGTAGTACTTTCACAAATAAAAAGTTGTTAGAGATTCATTAATCTTTATTACCCCTAGGTTCTTTATTCTTATCCAATGCAACTGCCTTTTTAAAGTAAATTTCCATCTAACGCGCCCTCTAGCAAGCCCATGAGGATAAATACAAAAAGTTTTCTAAACTCCGAGAGTTAGGCCAAATCAGGCCACGCTGTAGAAGTTTTCTTGAAACTACCATTCTGCTGATAAAATCGTTCCATAAACTGAGCACTCTCAACAAGCGCTGCCAGAGCCTGACGCATTTCAGAGTCTCTAAGATATTTTTGATAACTTGATAAGCTATTGAAGTTAGATCCCAATTATTGCAATTACAGATTAATTGAATAAGAGAATACCCTTTACAATTTTTCTTTATTCATCATTTATTACCTATTGATATTTATTACCTATTTCAATATATATCCTTTTTGTATAAGAGACCTTTTGGGGTTTATAACACTTACTTTCAGACTGACTAAAGCCTCCCATATTTTTCTTCCAAGCAGAATACCAGCCTACATCTCAAACTCCTTACTCTTAATGCTTCCAGTTAATTTACTTTTTGGACAGTATTTTTAGCTTTTTGGGTTTGGCAGGTGCAGGGCGCGACGGTTGCTTCGGGCCTTCAGTTTGGAGAAGATACCCTCGCCGATGCCTTTGACGTTTTTGAGCTCCTCGACCGATTTGAAGGCACCGTGCTGCTGACGGTAGTCCGCATGAGCTTTCGCTTTGGCCGGACCGATGCCGGGCAGGGCTTCAATTCGGACAGGGGAAGCGGTATTGATGTTGACGGCGGCCAGCGACAGCGAGGCGGTCAGAACGGAGAGTGCGGCAAAGGAATTTTTCATACGGGGCATTTCCTATCATTTTCGTTATATGGACGGCAACGCCGGGGAGGCGTTACCACTAATATTTTATTATCATATGCTTTTCCATCATTTTTCATTCAAACAATTTTTAAATATTTCCAACTTTACTATCCCTCAATGTATTGATTCCGCAACATCTCCCAACTTACTTCGATTTTGAAGCGGCCTTCTCCCACATCAATAAAGCCCATTCTTCTGCAACCGGATCATCCGGAGAATTACCCCATTCCACCCCACCGCCGCTATCAAGGCAGGGATGTCAGGTTCGCCAAACCTGATCAACGATACAGTAGCAAAGCCCTCGACATCTGTCAGGGGCTTAGAATAGTGTTTGGCAGTGACCTACTTTCGCATGGAAGAACCACACTATCATCGGCGCTGAGTCGTTTCACGGTCCTGTTCGGGATGGGAAGGCGTGGGACCAACTCGCTATGGCCGCCAAACTTAAACTGTACAAATCGGTAAAGCCTCAATCAATATATCCGGTAATGACTGAATCAGTCAGTAAGCTTTTTATTTGAAGTTCTTCAAATGATAGAGTCAAGCCTCACGAGCAATGAGTATGGGTTAGCTTCACGCGTTACCGCGCTTCCACACCCCACCTATCAACGTCCTGGTCTCGAACGACTCTTTAGTGCGGTTAAACCGCAAGGAAGTCTCATCTTCAGGCGAGTTTCGCGCAGATGCTTTCAGCGCTTATCTCTTTCCGAACTTAGCTGCCGGCTGTGCAACTGGCGTTACAACCGGTACACCAGAGGTTCGTCCACTCCGGTCCTCTCGTACTAGGAGCAGCCCCCGTCAAACTTCCAACGCCCACTGCAGATAGGGACCAAACTGTCTCACGACGTTTTAAACCCAGCTCACGTACCACTTTAAAATGGCGAACAGCCATACCCCTTGGGACCGACTACAGCCCCAGGATGTGATGAGCCGACATCGAGGTGCCAAACTCCGCCGTCGATATGAACTCTTGGGCGGAATCAGCCTGTTATCCCCGGAGTACCTTTTATCCGTTGAGCGATGGCTCTTCCATACAGAACCACCGGATCACTATGTCCTGCTTTGCACACCTGCTCGACTTGTCGGTCTCGCAGTTAAGCTACCTTTTGCCATTGCACTATCAGTCCGATTTCCGACCGGACCTAGGTAACCTTCGAACTCCTCCGTTACTCTTTGGGAGGAGACCGCCCCAGTCAAACTGCTCACCATGTACGGTCCCCGACCCGGATTACGGGTCTGGGTTAGAACCTCAAAGACACCAGGGTGGTATTTCAAGGACGGCTCCACAGAGACTGGCGTCTCTGCTTCTAAGCCCTCCCACCCTATCCTACACAGTGACTTCAAAGTCCAATGCAAAGCTACAGTAAAGGTTCACGGGTCTTTCCGTCTAGCAGCGGGTAGAGTGCATCTTCACAACCACTTCAACTTCGCTGAGTCTCGGGAGGAGACAGTGTGGCCATCGTTACGCCATTCGTGCGGGTCGGAACTACCCTGACAAGGAATTTCGCTACCTTAGGACCGTTATAGTTACGGCCGCCGTTTTACTGAGCTTCGATCCGATGCTCTCACATCTTTCAATTAACCTTCCAGCACCGGGCAGGCGTCACACTTACACGTCCACTGTGTTAGCAGAGTGCTGTGTTTTTAATAAACAGTCGCAGCCACCTATTTCTCTGCGACCCTCAGAGCTTACGGAGCAAGTCCTTAACCTTAGAGGGCATACCTTCTCCCGAAGTTACGGTATCAATTTGCCGAGTTCCTTCTCCCGAGTTCTCTCAGCGCCTTAGAATTCTCATCCTGCCCACCTGTGTCGGTTTGCGGTACGGTTCGATTTCAAACTGAAGCTTAGTGGCTTTTCCTGGAAAGCGTGGTATCGGTTACTTCATGTCCGTAGACACTCGTCGTCACTTCTCGGTGTTAAGAGACCCGGATTTGCCTAAGTCTTCCACCTACCGGCTTAAACAAAGCTATTCCAACTTCGCTAACCTAACCTTCTCCGTCCCCACATCGCATTTGAATCAAGTACAGGAATATTAACCTGTTTCCCATCGACTACGCATTTCTGCCTCGCCTTAGGGGTTGACCACTTCTACGCCGATGAACGTTGCGTAGGAAAACCTTGGCTTTGGCGAGCGGGCTTTTTCACCCGCTTTATCGCTACTCATGTCAACATTCGCACTTCTGATACCTCCAGCACACTTTACAATGCACCTCATCGGCCTACAGAACGCTCCCTACCATGCCAGTAAACTGGCATCCGCAGCTCGGTTATAGATTTGAGCCCGTTACATCTTCCGCGCAGGACGACTCGACCAGTGAGCTATTACGCTTTCTTTAAATGATGGCTGCTTCTAAGCCAACATCCTGGCTGTCTGGGCCTTCCCACTTCGTTTACCACTTAATCTATCATTTGGGACCTTAGCTGGCGGTCTGGGTTGTTTCCCTCTTGACAACGGACGTTAGCACCTGCTGTCTGTCTCCCGAGGAACCACTTGATGGTATTCTTAGTTTGCCATGGGTTGGTAAGTTGCACTAACCCCCTAGCCATAACAGTGCTTTACCCCCATCAGTGTCTTGCTCGAGGCACTACCTAAATAGTTTTTCGGGGAGAACCAGCTATCTCCGAGTTTGTTTAGTCTTCACACCCTATCCACAGCTCATCCCGCATTTTTGCAACATGCGTGGGTTCGGTCCTCCAGTACCTGTTACGGCACCTTCAACCTGGCCATGGATAGATCACTCGGTTTCGGGTCTACACCCAGCAACTGTTCGCCCTATTAAGACTCGGTTTCCCTACGCCTCCCCTATTCGGTTAAGCTCGCTACTGAATGTAAGTCGTTGACCCATTATACAAAGGTACGCAGTCACACCACAAGGGTGCTCCCACTGTTTGCATGCATCAGGTTTCAGGTTCTATTTCACTCCCCTCCCGGGGTTCTTTTTCGCCTTTCCCTCACGGTACTGGTTCACTATCGGTCGATGATGAGTATTTAGCCTTGAGGATGGTCCCCCATATTCAGACAGGATTTCACGTGTCCCGCCCTACTTTTCGTACGCTTAGTACCACCGTTGAGATTTCGAATACGGGACCATCACCCACTATGGTCAAGCTTCCCAGCTTGTTCTTCTATCTCGACAGTTGTACGTACAGGCTCCTCCGCGTTCGCTCGCCACTACTTGGAATCTCGGTTGATTTCTTTTCCTCCGGGTACTTAGATGGTTCAGTTCTCCGGGTTCGCTTCTCTAAGTCTATGTATTCAACTTAGGATACTGCACAGAATGCAGTGGGTTTCCCCATTCGGACATCGCGGGATCATAGCTTTATTGCCAGCTCCCCCACGCTTTTCGCAGGCTTACACGTCCTTCGTCGCCTATCATCGCCAAGGCATCCACCTGATGCACTTATTCACTTGACTCTATCATTTCAAGAACTTCTCTGACTTTGCCTGACATTCCGTTGACTAGGAACATCAAACTTGAATTTCCTACTCTGATAAAGCTACTCGTTGTTGTGTCTTAATCCCGCCTTTTGTCTTTCGGGATTAAGTCGATACAATCATCACCCAAATACTGTACCTGTTTTTCTTTTCCTGTTCAGGAGACAACTGACCGTTTGCAATCGGTCAATCATCAAAAACAGACACATTGTCTTTGTTTGTTGATTTCGGCTTTCCAATTTGTTAAAGATCGATGCGTTCAATATTGCTATTTACTTCGCAAATCAAAATGAGCTGATTATTATAGCAGCCTTTCTTTTTCCGTCAAACTGATTCGTCAGCAGACTCTTCTTTAGAAAAAAAGAAAGCAGTTACACTGCCTTTTTAACTCGCTTTGATTTGGAAAGTATTGGTGGAGGCAAACGGGATCGAACCGATGACCCCCTGCTTGCAAAGCAGGTGCTCTACCAACTGAGCTATGCCCCGTTCTTGGTGGGTCTGGGAGGACTTGAACCTCCGACCCCACGCTTATCAAGCGTGTGCTCTAACCAGCTGAGCTACAAACCCGGATTCTCTTCTTAAGCGAATCTTGTCTTCACTCAAGCATTTTTCCGCATCTTCTACAGTTTACCGATAAGTGTGAATGCGACAACCTCTTCTTTCTCTAGAAAGGAGGTGATCCAGCCGCAGGTTCCCCTACGGCTACCTTGCTATGACTTCACCTCAGATCATGAAGCATACCGTGGTAAAGCGGGCTCCTTGCGGTTACCCTACCTACTTCTGGTATCCCCCACTCCCATGGTGTGACGGGCGGTGTGTACAAGGCCGAACGTATTCACCGCAGTATGCTGACCTGCGATTACTAGCGATTCCGACTTCATGCACTCGAGTTGCAGAGTGCAATCCGGACTACGATCGGTTTTGTGAGATTGGCTCCACCTCGCGGCTTGGCTACCCTCTGTACCGACCATTGTATGACGTGTGAAGCCCTGGTCATAAGGGGCCATGAGGACTTGACGTCATCCCCACCTTCCTCCGGCTTGTCACCGGCAGTCTCATTAGAGTGCCCAACTTAATGATGGCAACTAATGACAAGGGTTGCGCTCGTTGCGGGACTCTAACCCAACATCTCACGACACGAGCTGACGACAGCCATGCAGCACCTGTGTTACGGCTCCCGAAGGCACCCTCCGTCTCTGGAGGGTTCCGTATGTCAAGACCAGGTAAGGTTCTTCGCGTTGCATCGAATTAATCCACATCATCCACCGCTTGTGCGGGTCTCCCGTCAATTCCTTTGAGTTTTAATCTTGCGACCGTACTCCCCAGGCGGTCGATTTCACGCGTTAGCTTCGCTACTAAGCAGTCATGCTGCCCAACAGCTAATCGACATCGTTTAGGGCGTGGACTACCAGGGTATCTAATCCTGTTTGCTACCCACGCTTTCGGGCATGAACGTCAGTGTTATCCCAGGAGGCTGCCTTCGCCATCGGTATTCCTCCACATCTCTACGCATTTCACTGCTCACGTGGAATTCTACCTCCCTCTGACACACTCTAGTCACCCAGTTCAGAACGCAGTTCCCAGGTTGAGCCCGGGGATTTCACATCCTGCTTAAGTAACCGTCTGCGCCCGCTTTACGCCCAGTAATTCCGATTAACGCTCGCACCCTACGTATTACCGCGGCTGCTGGCACGTAGTTAGCCGGTGCTTATTCTTCAGGTACCGTCATCAGACAGGGGTATTAAAGCCCCGCCCTTTTCTTCCTGACAAAAGTCCTTTACACCCCGAAGGCCTTCTTCAGACACGCGGCATGGCTGGATCAGGCTTGCGCCCATTGTCCAAAATTCCCCACTGCTGCCTCCCGTAGGAGTCTGGGCCGTGTCTCAGTCCCAGTGTGGCGGATCATCCTCTCAGACCCGCTACTGATCGTCGCCTTGGTAGGCCTTTACCCCACCAACCAGCTAATCAGATATCGGCCGCTCAAACAGCGCAAGGCCAAATGGTCCCCTGCTTTCTTCCTCAGAATATATGCGGTATTAGCTAATCTTTCGATTAGTTATCCCCCACTGCTCGGTACGTTCCGATATGTTACTCACCCGTTCGCCACTCGCCACCCAAGAAGCAAGCTTCTCTGTGCTGCCGTCCGACTTGCATGTGTAAAAGCATGCCGCCAGCGTTCAATCTGAGCCAGGATCGAAACTCTTATGTTCAATCTCTAACTTTTTAACTTCTGGTCTGCTTCAAAGAAACCAACAGGACAATGTCTAAAACATCATCTTGTCTGTCTTTCAAACAGTGTGAGGCTGTCGCACTCACACTTATCGGTAATCTGTTTTGTTAAAGAGCGAAAACGAATTATAAAGCATTTCATCTCATTGTCAATCAAAACTTTTCTTAAAACCTCGAAAAATCAGACCAACTGTGATATACTTACCTGTTCGTTCAACCACCGCCGAAGCAGCGAAAGAACCGAACTATACCCCTCACCACTCAAAAACCGTCAACTCCCAAACAGCAAAAATTCCACAAAACTAAACAACAACCTGAAATACAAAGACTTTTATTTCAAAATATTCTGAACCAAACTCAACATCAAAGGTCGTCTGAAACCTCTTTCAGACGACCTTTGATAATCTAAATACGCCATTATCCCGAATAACTCTCACCTTAACGCTGCAGCAAGATTTCCAATACAAAACTTGCTTCCTACATAAGCGAACATTAGGCTGACAAACCCGATGATTGTCCAAACGGCTGCTTTTTTCCCCGCCATGCCGTCATACTGTGTTTAAGCAGCAACGCACCGTAAATTATCCATGAGAGAATGCCGAATACGGTTTTATGGGTAAATGTAACGGGTTTACCGAATACAGCCTCTGCAAAAATGTCCCACTGACAACCGAATAGGTTAATAAAGATAAAACCTACCCACATCCCCTGGAACATGAGCTTTTCCAAACTCAGTAAAGACGGCAGAAAACCGGACAAACTGAAAACACGTCGCTCTGCACGCAGGTTACGGTTGAGCAGCAAAAATCAAAACGGCAAACAAGGTCATAATGCCGAATAAACCGTATACCCAGCAACGATGTACCAATGTGCGACATAAACGGCAAATCATTGATTTGATAACCGACATATTTTCCTGGAAACAGCGCGCCCAATAATAAGGTAAACGCGCGCACGGATACAAAGCAGCTGCAATCCGCGCAGACGATAGAAAAAAACTACCAACAGAAATACACCCAGCAGCATCAACCATACAATCAAACTGATGGAATACCCAGCCCATAATCAAAAATCTTGTCTTGAATGACAGGCATAAAGCAATACGGCACCGTGCATGGTCAGCGCAGCACCCAAAACAGCCAACTCGGCTTTTTAGAGGATAATCTTTAATCTCTCGGGTCTTGTGGTTGAACCAAACGAATATACCCAATCCGGCATACACCAGTATCAGGCAAATCAGGATAGTCGGCATAACAAACTTTCTTGGCGCGCATACATAACCGCACGCGATAGTGTAAAATAATCTCAATTTTATTTTTAGCAAAGAATGCCCCGAACAGGGCAGCTATTATCATTACCAAGGACAAGCATGTTAGACAACTTAACCAACCGCTTTAGTAAAGTTTTCAAAAATATCCGCGGTCAAGCAAAACTGACAGAAGACAACATCAAAGAGGCGCTGCGGGAAGTCCGCCTTGCCCTGCTCGAAGCGGACGTAGCCCTGCCTGTCGTAAAAGAATTTGTCAACAACGTCAAAGAAAAAGCGCTCGGACAGAAGTTACCGGCAGCCTGACGCCCGACCAAGCCTTTATCGGCGTCGTCAACCAAGCCCTGATCGAATTGATGGGCAAGGAAAATTCCTCTTTAGACTTGGCAGCTGTGCCGCCTGCTGTCGTTTTAATGGCGGGTCTGCAAGGTGCGGGTAAAACCACCACCGTCGGCAAACTCGCCCGCCTGCTGAAAAACGAACAGAAGAAAGTCTTGGTCGTTTCAGCCGACGTGTATCGCCCTGCCGCTATCTGAACAGTTGCGCCTTTTTGGCTGAGCAAGTCGGCGTGACTTCTTCCTCCGATTCAATCAGAAAGCCTGTCGAAATTGCCACTGCTGCGATTGATTATGCAAAAACACTTTTACGACGTCTTGATGGTCGATACCGCCGGACGCTTGGCGATTGACGAAGAGATGATGAATGAAATCAAAGCTGCACGCAGCCGTCAATCCCAGAAACCTTATTCGTCGTCGACGCCATGTTGGGTCAAGACGCTGTAAACACCGCACAAGCATTTAACGAAGCACTTCCGCTGACCGGCGTCATCCTGACCAAAATGGACGGCGATTCACGCGGCGGCGCGGCATTGTCTGTGCGCCATGTTACCGGGAAAACCCATCAAATTCATCGGTATCGGTGAAAAAATCACAGGGACTCGAACCCTTCTACTCGGGACCGTATCGCCAGCCGTATCCTCGGTATGGGCGACGTGTTGAGCCTGATTGAAGATGTCCAAAAAGGCATAGACGAAGAAGCCGCCGCTAAAAATGGCGAAAAAGCTGCAAAAAGGCAAAGGCTTCGACCTCAATGACTTTAAAGAACAAATCAGCAAATGCGCAATATGGGCGGACTGGAAAGCCTGATGTCAAAAATGCCGGGCGAACTGGGTCAGATTTCCAAACAAATTCTCGAAGGCACGGCAGAAAAAGCCATGGGTAAAGTCGAAGCCATCATCAACTCCATGACGCCCAAAGAACGCGCTAATCCAGCCCTGCTCAAAAGCCAGCCGCAAACGCCGCATTGCCGCAGGCGCCGGGCACCAGCGTAGAGGAAGTTAACAAAAATGCTCAAACAGTTCGAACAATCACAACAAGTCAGCGAAAATGTTCAGCGGGAAAAGGACTGGGCAAACTGATGCGTATGGCAAAAGGCATGAAAGGGTATGAAAGGAATGTTCCCCGGAATGTAATCGGCAGAAATATTAGAGAAGTCGTCTGAAAACTGAAATTAGGGTTTTCAGACGACCTCTATATTGATTCTAGTCAGTCAAACGCATGGCCATCTACTATTATAAAAATAATAATCATCCCCTAACTGTGAAGTACAACCGCCTTTACCCATGCAAGTACCTCCCGAGACATTTTGCGCAAACAATCCACCTTCGAATCACCACACGCCCTGAAGCATACAATTCAACAGTTTTTACCCTGCCAGTAGCGCTTAGCAAGCCAAGAGGCACGCGCGAGATGGAAAGCTATCGCTGACAATGATGATTTCGTTCGCATCCCGTAGCATCCGGTACACTCAGCAAGATGTTTTCATATGTACTTTTTCGAATGTTCTTCTAACCGTATTTTTCGGACGGTACGCCCATTTCCACGGCCATATCGCGCATAGTTTGAGCTTCATTGCGCGTCCCGTCGTCGTTCCTCCGCTCATCAGCACTCACCTTTACGCTTGCCGTACAGCTCGACACCTGCTTCAACGCGAGCGCAAACAAGTTCGGTTTTCCTCTGCGGTTAACAGCGTACCTAAAACAACGGCAATATCGGCGAAGACAGGGTTTCAGACGACCCTTAGCCGCACAATTACTTAGTGCATCCTCCCTCCATCTTTAGTACGCACACTCTACGGGAGTAGCCATCGATTTTCACTGACAATCAGAGCCGTTATCAACTATAATTGACCAAGTTCGACAAAAGATCGGTCACTGGTGGCAGCATCTTCCTGACAACAGGGAGACAGGCAAGACGTAGCGTTGTCCATACCCTTGCGGGCGGTATGTGCAGCGCTTTTTGTTTTGCACCGCTTCGGTTGAGTATCTTATGGAAGCATTTTTTTCTCTTTCAATACTGGGCGTTGCCATTGCCGAAATCGGCGATAAAACGCAACTGCTCGCCCTTTTTCCTTGCACGCACGTTTCTCCCAGAAAAATGCGGTGGTCTCCGGCATCTTCGACTGCCACTTTTACTGAACCATTTGGTCTCCGCATTTGTCGGCGTATGGCTGGCGGAAGCCATTTCTCCTGAGACCGTCAAATGGGTCGTCGGCATCAGCTTCATCGCGGTCGGCTTGTGGCTGCTCCTGCCCGATAAAGATGAAAACCCGGACGCCGTTGGCTCAAATACGGCGCGTTCAGAGCGACGGTTTTCCTGTTTTTCATGGCGGAAATCGGCGATAAAAGCCCAAATCGCCAGCGGTCTTGTTTGGCGGCAAAATACCAATCCTTATCCATGGTCGTACTCGGCAGCGTTGCCGGATTGATGTTGGCAACCGTCCCTGTGGTTTTATTTTGGGCGATATGCTGATGAAAATCCGCCAAAGCCGTGCGGTTTTCCGCCTGCGTACTGTTTTTGCGTATTGGGCGCCATCACTTTTGTCCGGTGGCGGCATTATGTTGAGACAGGTCGTCTGAAATGTGGGAAATCTTATTTAGGCATCCGGATTTTGTCGCCATCAACAAACCTTGCGGCGTATCAGTCCACATCAGGAAGAGGAGAAGTCAGCCTGACGCAGACGCTGGCGGCGCAGCGGTCTTGAGCAGGTTTTGGCTGCTACACCGCTTGGACAAACTGACCAGCGGCGTGCTGCTGTTTGCCCTGAACCCGCAAAGCGCGTCGGCGCTGGCGCAGCAATTGCCGCCAAAACCATGCGTAAAACTTATTTGGCGCTGGGAACGGACAAGCCGTCTAAGAAACAGGGGTTTGGATCAGGTGATATGGAAAAATCGCGGCGCGGCACATGGAAACTGATGCGCAGTATGGAAAATCCCGCTGCGACCGAATTTGGCAGCACAGTTTAGAGCCAGCCTGCGCCTGTTCGTCCTGCATCCACATGCGGGCAAAACCACCAGCTTCGTGTCGCCATGAAAAAGTTTGGGTAGTCCGATTTTGGGCGATACGCTCTACGGCGGGAAGCCTGCATCGAGGATGTTCCTTCATGCGTGGAAAATAAAATTTGATTATCGCGATCAGACGCTCTGAAATCGTCGCGCCCTTGAGTGAGGAATGGCCGCCACTGGATCTCATGTATCAATAAATCCGAAAATATCTGACAGGTTTCGTGTATCGCATCAGATAATCGAAAATGACCGCTAAGAAAGCGGGTAGTTAAGGGCAACACCTTTCGAAAGTCGAAATAATACCGGCGGCGTGGTTTTCTTTCAACGGTGTAGATTGTCGGTATGCCAGCGGCGGGCAATTGATTCAAGCAGTATTTAAAGCGGCGGCTTGCCGTTCGCGTTTTTCCTGTTGCTTGGCTTCGCTGGGGTCTTGCCCCGATACAAAGCAAACGGCAGGGCGTTTTCAGCGGCGGCGGGCTTCTACCAGTGATATGGTCGGATATTTGCCGATAGTAAATGTTTTTCTCTTTTGCCGTTATGCGAAAAGTCAAACCGCCATAACTTCCCGCCGCTCGTGTGATATACAGATACAAGCCCTTGCCGTCATTCAGCTTAAACGGTTTTTCGGCAGGCTTGGCGTTTTTGATTTATCGGTCGTTCAGCTTCATTTTTACGGTATTTTTTCGAGGTATTTTTCAGATACCGCAAAAGATACCGTAAATTTTAAGTTACTCAATTAGCTGAATTAGACGGAATTATCACAATCAGGAAGAAGACAATAGGATAGCAATCAGCCTGAAAGCCCTGTGTTTACCAAGATTGGTTGATGAGTATAGACAGGATTAAACGAAAACGCCTGAAATTTTCAAGCGTTTTTGTATGTTAGTGCCGACAGCGAGTTTGAACTCGCACAGCCTACGGCCACTACCCCCTCAAGATAGCGTGTCTACCACTCGCCCATGTCGGCATTTTGAAAACTGTTTATTTCTGCTGCTGAGGAGCGGGTGCAGCAGGTGCGGATTGGTTTTCAGCGGGAGCGGCAGGTTTCGGAGGCCTGCTGGGTTTGTTTCACATTGCTGAAGTCAGCCGTGTTTGTTTGTGTGGTATGGATATAAACCACTTTGCCATGCAGGTTGCGAAGAAGAAAGTCGCCGTGCGATGGCGGTTGCGCGGCTCAGGAGGTTTCGCGTTACCTGCGGAACCGAATACGCCTGCGCGCTGCCGCTGCCTGACCCTGAAGGTCGCGCCTGCGTCCGCGCCTTTGCCGCTGCAGCAATACCATGCACAACCACCGACAAAGCGGAAATAATAGTAATAATCCAGACTAAGGGTTTTCAAAGGCTTCCATAATGTTTTCTACGAGGGCTGTGCTGCGTTGATGATGGCGGTAAATGAGTCATACGATAATCGACGCGCCGCCAACCAATGCGCCGTCTCGCATGAGGTAACCGCGAAGATGCTCGGCTGCATTGTCTGCTTTCACACTTCGCCGTATGAGAACGGGATTTTAATCATCGCTTCCGCACAAAGACAAGATTTCTTTGTAGATGATGCGTACATGTCAGCAATTTGTTCTACGGTGCGGCGATTTGCCGGTGCCGATTGCCCATACCGGCTCGTAGGCGACGGCGATGTTTTGAGTGTTCAGTCCATGCATACGGAGAGTTGGTGGGCGATGACTTTCGTAGTCTCTTTTGCCGGCTTCGCGTTCTTCGAGGCTTTCGCCGACGCACAATAGGGGAAATGAGCGCCTACGTTGAGGAGCGTTTTCCATTTTTGCGGCGTTGATTTCGTTTTTCTCGCCGAAACAGAGGCTTCGTTCGGAGTGTCCGATGAGGACGATGTCTGTACCGATGTCGGCGAGCATTTCGCGGAAACTTTCGCCTGTGTAGGCACCGTTGTTGGGGAAGCGGCTGACGTCTTGGGCGCAGGGCAGGATGCGGTTGTTGAGGACAATCTGCATGGCGTTGTGCGTTGCAACAGGTAAACGGTCGGAGCGCAAGGCCGATGAGGACGCGTTCGGCGGTGGGCATGATGCGGAAGCGGTGCATGAGTGCGTTGTTGTTTTGGAGTCGGCTGTTCATTTTCCAGTTGCCGATGACCCATTTTTGATCCCACATTCGATCGCAGTGATACATCTTTTTGCTCCGTGTTGTGTTTCTTTGGCTGTACGCTGCGTGTAGCGTGATGTAACGTGAAGTTTAGTGGATATGCGACGGGTTCGCAACCTGAAACGGGCGGAATGTTTGATACGGATGATGCTTGGGGTCGTCTGAAATGCTGTTTCAGACGACCTGTTCATAATAACTGCTTGATATACACACATATAGGACATGGCTATGCACGCACTTCATTTTTCGGCTTCGGACAAGGCCGCGCTTTATCGGGAGGTGTTGCCGCAGATTGAGTCTGTGGTGACGGACGAGACGGATTGGGTGGCGAATTTGGCGAACACGGCGGCGGTTTTGAAGGAGGCGTTCGGCTGGTTTTTGGGTGGGTTTTATTTGGTCGATACGCGTACGGACGAATTGGTTTTGGCGCCGTTCAGGGGCCTCTGGCGTGTACGCGGATTCCGTTCGGGCGCGGGGTGGCTGGTCAGGAGCAGAAGGGCGAGACGATAGGTCGTGAGGATGTCAACGCGCATCCCGACCATATTGTCCTGCCGTCTTTGTCGCGTTCGGAAATTGTGGTTCCACTGTTTTCCAGACGACCTCTGTATCGGCGTGTTGGATGTGGACTGCGAACATCTGGCTCAGTTTGATGAGACGGATGCTTTGTATTTGAAGCGAACTGGCGAAGATTTTGGAGAAAGCGGTTTAAGCTTCACGTCAGGCGGCTTGAGACTGACAGGGCAGGCGGCGCGCGCTGAAGTTGGCGCGGCGGGAGTGGTTTTATAATGTCTGCCATTTCTAAAAACAATTATTTAACGGAGCACAAAATGGATTTTGAAAAAGCGCGGTTCAGCATGGTCGAACAGCAAATCCGTCCGTGGGATGTGATTGGATTTTGACGTTTGGACGCTTTGAGAGATTCCGCGCGAGCGTTTCGTGAACGAGTCTTTGCAGGGCTTGGCATATGCCGATATGGAGCTGCCGCTTGCCAACGGTCATAGATGCTCCGAGCCGAAAAGTCGTAGCGCGGTTGGCGCAGGGTTTGAAGCGGACTAAAACCGATACGGTTTTGAAATCGGCACGGGTTCGGGCTATGCGACCGCGCTCTTGGCGAAACTGGCGGGCAAAGTGGTTTCAGACGACCTCGATGCCGAGCAGCAAAGACCGCGCCAAAGCAGTGTTGGACAGCTTGGCTTTTGGACAATATCGATTATGCGCAAAACAACGGGCTGACCGAGACCTCTGCGGCGCGCCGTTTGATGCGGTTTACGTCGGCGGCGCGGTGGACAGCGTGCCTGAAGTATTGAAAGAACAGTTGAAAACGGCGGCCGCATGGCAGTCATCGTCGGCCGTCAGCCGGTACAGCGCGCGCTGCTGATTACGCGCAAGGGTGGTCAATTTGAAGAAAAAGTCTGTTTGACACGCTGGTCGCGCATTTGGACGACAAAGAAACCGTCCTTTCAGCGATTTTCGATTTTAATCTTTTGAGCAAGGTCGTCTGAAAACCAGCCGGACATGGCGAAACGTTTTTCAGACGACCTTTCATCGTTTCCATCATTTTCACACACACAACATCATGACGACTCCACCACCTCGCTGCAACTGCGACAATGGCAGAACGAAGGCCGCGCGTTCCATCTGCTGACGTGCGCACCGACGAAGAAACGCCATCTGCGCTCTGCCCTGATGCCATCCATATCCCGATGAACCTGATTCCGCTGCGCCAAAAACGAGCTGCCCGATGACGACTTGCCGATTGTCGTTTACTGCCACCACGGCATCCGCAGCCTGCATACGGCGATGTATCTGCAGATGCGGGTTTGAAAAATCTGTTTAACCTGCAAGGCGGGATTGATGCTTGGGCTTTGCTGGTGGATGGACGATGACGATAGTGATATAGTGGATTAAATTTAAATCAGGACAAGGCGACGAAGCCGCAGACAGTAAAATAGTACGGAAATCGATTCACTGGTGCTTGAGCACCTTAGAATCGTTCTCTTTGAGCTAAGGCGAGGCAACGCCGTACTGGTTTAAATTTAATCCACTATAACGCCAAAGGTCGTCTGAAAAACCCGATTCAGGTTTTCAGACGACCTTCTTCTATTTCCGCTTCAATAATGCGGCGGAATTTCATCACGCAGGCTGTAAGGCTCCGCGCTCTCCGTTTGCGCCTTTGTCCTGCATTTTTCTGATAAAGCAGCCTCAACTGCGCCTGCTGCAAATCCAGCGTCTGCTGCATTTTCGCCACCGTATCGTTCAGGCTGCCGATTAAGTCTTCCTGAAGCGCGGTTTGATTTCCAGCTCGGTGATGCGGGTGTTCCATTCGTCCATTTCGCTCATTTACAGCACCATCGCGGCAATCCAGCCGGCAATCATCAGCAGGGATATTGTAGTGGATAAAGGTTGGGATGACCGAGTCGCGGATGTGGTCGTGTTGTCCGTCGGCATTCAAACCCATGGTCGGACCGAGCGTCGAGTCGGACGCGGGCGAACCTGCATCGCTAACGCGCCCGCTGTACCGACGATGGCGACGGTTGCCAGCGGCGAGAAGCCGAGGCTGATGCAGCGGCACATAAACTCGCAGTAATAATCGGCAAGGTGGAGAAAGAAGAACCGATACCCATAGTAACCAACAATCCGACAAACAACATGGCAATGCCGCCATGCGCTTTATTGCCGCCAAAGCTGCATACTGTGTTCGACCAGCGGTTTGATTTCGCCTGTCGCGGTCGCGACTGCCGCAAAACCTTGCGCTGCAATCGTGATGAAACCGACCATCGCCATCATTTTTGATGCCTTCGCCGAACACATCGCTGGCGGCATCTACGGTTCATCACGCCGAGCATCATAAGACGGCAAACCCAGCATCGCGCCCAACACCAGCGAGATCTTCATCACATCAACTGAATCGCAAAACGCACGCCGATTGCGATTGCCGCCACCAGACTGCGGTAAGCCGAGGTTGCGGTTGTTCGGATGCTTCGCGGTTGTCCTCGGTATCGACGGTATTGGTTTGGTAGTGCGGCGGTTTGCGGTAGTGGACAAACGCCAAAATCAGCCTCCGAAACCATGCCCAGCGCAGGAATCGCCATCGCGTGCATGACGCTGATGCCTTTACGTCCATGCCCGCAGATTTGATGTTGCCCAAGAGAATGTCGTTTAAGAAAATCGCGCCGAAGCTGAAGGGCAGGAAACATATAGTCGTTACCAATCCGAACGTAATCACGCAAGTAATCAATCGACGGTCGACTTTCAAACGGTTAAACACCAGCAAAAGCGGCGGAATAATCATCGGAATGAAGGCGATATGGATAGGGCACGACGTTTTGGCTCGCATGATGCCCATCGCCAAAATAATCAGCAACAGCGTCCATTCTCACCGAACTCTCGCCTTTTGCGGCATCCTGACTGCTATTGAGCTTGCGGATAATCCGCCCGCAAGCTGCTGCGGCAGCCCTGAATAGGTAATCGCCATCGCAAACGCACCGAGCATCGCATAAGACAAAGAAATCCGCGCGCCGCCCTTCAAGCCTTCGTTAAACACGGGAATAATCTGATTGAGTAACATTGCCCGCCGTATCCACGATGTTTTCCAGCGGCATTCCCGCCACCAAGCCGCCGACGAATGCGCCGACAGTCAGGCTCACACAACGTGTACCCGCGACAGCGACAACACGAGCATAACGATTACTGCAATCACTACGGCATTCATGCCTTTTCTCCGTTTCAGACGACCCGTCGGCCATCTATTTATATATTCAAAGAAACATCACAACCTAACATGATTTAACACGCTAGGGCAAACCGCCTTTCAGACGACCCGCCCTACCCCTGCCACCCCAAAATAAAGGTCGTCTGAAAACGAGAAAACCCGTTTTCAGACGACCTCGGATGGTTTTGGGGGTTTCAACTACACGTGACATGCAGTACGCACGAGTAATTTAGATGCAGGCGACCGTGCTTAATATGCGTTTTCAGAGAATATCGTTAAAAGTAATGATAATGACTTAGATTTATAAAAATAAATTTTTAAAGAACAAATTTATTTTGTCAGAGTCTTAACAAACTGAGATGATTGGATGAATTTAGTAAATTATCTCAAATCTACGTTTATTGACTTTTAAAAAGGATTCATATTATGAAGGAAATTAATACCCAAGATTTGAACCAAATTTCAGGTGGCGGTTTTGCTTTTTGAGTGGTATAGGAGGCAGCAATCCCGGCCGATATACTGCAGGTAATATTGAATTTCTTACAGCCCGAAAAAGATGGATTCAGCTCTCTTATAGTCATAACATTGCCCATATCAATAGAGGGAACATTCCCACAAGCCTGCTTCGCACCCGATCACTTCATATGGTAACGTCAAAAGACTTTTTAGCTCTTTTGTTGCATGTGCTTTCTAAGTGCATGCAATTCTTTCGATACAGATGGCTATCTGCAAAACCGACTTCTGCCGCCAGTAAGCAACCCGATCCGAATTGCGATAATTTTGCATTCAGCGGGAGTGGGAGTGGCTGCAAACCGATAGGTCAAGGTCAGCCAAAAGATAAACAAGGGCAAAGAATACCGTTGTAGTTTTTCTTAATTAGGCCGTCTGAAAATATATCAGACGGTCTTTTCTGCTTCATTGCCATTCGATTTGCGGCCTTGATTTGCAGAAAAATCCGCCCAAATCAACGGCGCAAGCTGCTACGCATCTGCAATAGTCGATTCAAGGGTTTTTCCTACACCCTTATCCGCAAGAAGGGTTGCAACGGCGGTAGTTGCGTAATGTAGCGATATTTGATGAAATAGGGCGTGCCGCCCATGGCAGCAACGTTTTCAACAAGCGCCTGTTTCTGTGTATCGTTCATCAGCAAGTTTTAGCAATAGCTATAGCATAAATTCAGATAGGCTGTCCGATTCGGATTTACGGGTTGGTGGGTTTCTCAGTGAAGCCCTCGCTACAAAATCTTAGCGTTGATACGAACTCTGTAGTGTGGACTCCGTCTACGAAAACGATAGATCAGCAAAAGGTCGTCTGGAAAACTCAAAATCGGGTTTCAGACGACCTTTATAGCTTTGAACCGCCTATCGGTTTTGGCTGGCGCGGTAGAAGGCGATGAGGCCGTTGGTGGAACTTGTCGTGCTGCGGGTTGCCCGCGGTCGAGTTCAGGTTCGATGGTTTTGGCGGAGTTCTTGCTGCTATTCGACGCCCCATTGGTCGAAGGGTTGATGCCCCAAATCGCGCCTTGGACGAAGGTGCAGTGTTCGTATGCCGCCATGAGCATGCCGAGGCGGCGGGGGTCGGTGGCGCGCTGAGGAGGAGGCTGTTGCTCATGGCGGTTGCCGGGGAACTCTTTTTGTGCGGGGCGAGCGCGTTCGGCTTCGAGGCAGGTCGGCAAGTTCGGCGCGGGCTTCTTCGAGGGTTTTGCCTTTCATCAGAGCTTCGGCTTGGGCGAAGGCGTTGAGACAGTGCGAGCGGTGTTGGCGGTTGATGCCGCAGGCGGTGGTCATGGGGACGATGAAGTCGCAGGGGATGAGCCGTGCGCTTGGTGGAGGAGTTGGAAATAGGCGTGCTGGCAGTTGACGCCTTCTTCGCCGAAGACGATGCCGCCTGTGGTGTGGGGGACGGACGGCCGTCGGCGGTGCGGTTTTTGCCGAGCTTTCCATGTCGAGCTGGTTGAGCCACGAGTGAGTAGCGCAGGTTGTGGCTCGTATGGGACGGCGGTTTGTCCGTCGGCGTGCTGGAAGTTAGTTGTACCAGATGCTGATGGAGCGCCATGAGGACGGGGATGTTGCGGCGGTAGGGGGTTTGGAAGAGTCGGTGTCCATGGCGTGCGCGCCGGCGAGGAGTTCGCGGAAGCGGTCCGTGCCGACGGCGACCATGACGGGCAGACCGATGGTCGACCACACGGAATAGCGTCCGCCGACCCAGTCGAACACGGCGAAGACGTTGTCGGGTGCGATGCCGAAGTTTCGGGCGGCGGCAACGTCGGAAGAAATGGCGCGAAAGTGGCGGTAGATGCCGGATTCCGGGCAGCCCGCATCACGATACCAGGCGCGGGCGGCGATGGGCGTTGAGCAGGGTTTTCGGGCGTGCGGAAGGATTTGCTGGCGATGCTGAATACGGTGGTCTCGGGTTTGAGGGTGGGCGAGTGTGCGGCTGATGTCAGCGTCGTCTGAATTGCTGACGAAGTGGACGCGGATGTTTTGGCGGTAGGCTTTGAGGGCTTCTACGCACATTCTGGGGCCGAGGTCGGAGCCGCCTACGCCGATGTGGACGAAGTCGGTGATAGGGTTTGTCGGTCGATACTCTGTGGCTGCCGTTGTTGAGTGCTTCGGCGTAGGCGAGGCGCGGTCGAGTTCGTGGTGGAGTTTGGGAGGATGTTTTCGCCGTCAGCGTAAACGGGCGCGGCGTCGGGCGGCAGGCGCAGGGCGGTATGGAGGACGGCGCGGTGTTCGCTGAGGTTGATTTTTCGCCGTTTTGCATGGCGTGCATTTGTCCGGCAGGGGCGAGGCTTCGGCAAGGCGGCACAAAGTTGCCAAAGTGTCTTCGCCGAGGCGGTTTTTGCTGTAATCGAGGGAGGCCGTCGAGGGTTTCGTGCATATTGCCGAAGCGGTCGGGTTCGGCGCAAAGCGGTCGCGCAGGTGGATGTGTTGTGTGTCGAGCCGAGTGTTGTTCAAGGGCTGCCATCGCTTCGGTAAATGCGGTCATCGAGTTTCCTTCGGATTGGGTTCGCTCATTTGGCGGAAATGTGATTTAGTTATAGATTGTCGTTGTAGTGATTGGTTCGATACGGTGAATATTTATGTAGTCATATGTAGTTTAACAAAGGGGCGCGGGTTTTGGCGAATACGGGTAGTCAAATGGCGTAGGAATTGTATGCATTTGCTAATTTATATGCTTGATTTTCATCAAGGTTTTTAAAATTTTCGGTATGACACCGATGTCAGGTGTGCTATGCTTCGTAATCAAATGAAACAGGGCTGAGGGCGGGAGTCGTAAGATGGCTACAATTTGATGTTGCTGCTTATGCGGGCGTCCTTCCCAAAAACAGTCAGCCGCGTTATCAACGGCGATGCGCCGGTCAGCGATAAAACGCGTGCGAAAGTCGAAACCGCGATTGCGGCTTTGGGTTACATCCGTCTTCAGCGGCGCGGGCGATGCGGTCGAACCGCTCGGACTTGTCGGACTGATTACCGGCGCCATCTCGCGCACAGGCGAGATGCGACGGGGTCCACGGCCCTGCCGGACATGTTTTTAATCAAAGGCATCCAGCAGAAAATCCGCGAAGCCGCAAAACGCTGATGATTGCGGATACGGACAACCGCTACGAGCAAAGTCGATCCTTTGGTCAGGACATTTATGGAACACCGCGCGAAGGCATTTTATGTGCAACCGAATCACACCGCGAAAATCGTCCTGCCCGAACTGCCCAACCGCTGCCCGATGGTTTTGGTCAACTGTTTTCGACGCGGTAGGTACGCCGTCGGTTTTACCCGACGACGAACGCGGACAATATGATTTGGTACGCAACATCATCCGCCGCGGACACCGCCGTATCGCCTACATTACTTTGCAGGCGGGTGCAGAAGCGACGCGGCTGCGTTTGGCGGGCTACCGCCGCGCATTGGACGAATCGGATCATGGTGTTCGATCCCGACTTGGTGCAAACCGAATCGCTGATTTTGCCAACGGCAGCGAGCCTTTGATTGCGCGAGTGTTGAAACTATGTCGCTTGCCGACCCGCCGACAGTCATTTGCTGCGGCAACGATGAAATGGCGGTCCGCGTTTACGGCATTTTGAGGACGCGCGGCGTACGCGTTCCGAGCAGGTATCGGTGGCAGGTTACGACAACCACAGCGCGATTGCCGAAACCCCTGTTCCCGCCGCTGACCAGCACCGAGCTGCCCCATATGCGCATGGGCGCGCTGGCGGCGGAAATCTTGTTCGACATTATCGAGACCAAAGAAACCGTCCGTCCGCCCGTTCGGGTTGTCGGAGAAACGATTTGGCGGCAGTCGGTTACGGCATTGAAGTAAAAACATCATTTCAGACGACGTCTGCATCATGAGGCAGACACAATACGACAATAAAAGGTCGTCTGAAAACACAAAACAACACATCACGCTATCCCTTTGCAACGTATCAATACGATACGCCCAAAATAAAGAAAGCGGCTCAACCGCTTCGACTATGCAGTAGTTTCCTGCAGTTTGTTGTTCCATGTTTTTCTCTTATAAAGTCCAGGAGTCGCTTCAAATGAAGATTTCCCACAAGTATCCCTGACGCTTCGCCAGATTATGCTGATGAATTTCGGCTTTCGGCATTCAATCAGCTTCGGTTTGCAGCAAACCGCCATCAACCCGATTTTTCAGTTTTCTCAATCCCAATCTGGAGCATACTGCCTCATCTTAATATGGCAGGACCGATTCGGCTTTGCTCGTTCAGCCTTATCGGCGCCACGAGCGACCGTACCTGGATTCCAGCTTGGACGCCGCCGCCCGTATTTCTTAATCAGCGCCATCGGTTTGCAGCCTCTGCCTCTTCATCTATCCGCACGTTACCGCATTGTGGGTTGCCGTATTGCTGCTGTGGCTCTTGGACATCAGCAACAACACCGCCATGGAACCCTTCCGCGCCTTCATCGCCGATACCGTCCCCTGAACACCAACAATCCATCGGTTTCTGATGCAGTCCGTGTTTACCGGCTTGTACATACCCTTGCCAACATATCGCTCTACATCTTCCAGCAAATCGGCTGGTTGAACCAATCTTCCGAAGCAGGCATTCCCTACTGGGTATTCGGCTCGTTCTATATCGCGCAGTCTGCTCCATCGGCTCTGTTTTAGTAACCGTATTGTCCACGCCCGAACACGAACCTTCTCCCGAAGAAATGGCGGCGATTAAAAGCCCAACCCGGCGGCCCCATCCATGCCGTCAAAGACATCGGCACAGCCATTAGGAAATGCCTACCCCACTGTGGCAGCTCGCCTCGGTTTACCTTTTTCCAATGGTACGCCCTCTTCATCTACTGGCAATACATTACCCACAGCATCGTCAAATCGGTCTGGAATGCCACTGCGGCCGACAAAGCCGCTTATCGAACAGAGCAGTGGCCTGGACCGGTTTGGTCAACGGTTTTTGACAACGTCGTAACCTTCGTTTCCGCCTTCGGACCGATGTGGATGGCGCGTAAATATGCTGCGAAATATGTCCACGCCTTTGCCGTTATCCTGGCGTCGTTTCGCCTCTTAACCATCCCGCACATCACCAACAAATACCTGATGTTCGCCCCGACGATCGGCTTCGGTATCGGCTGCGCGAGCTGATGGGCGTGCCGTTTTGCGATTGTCGTACACCCATCCCGAAAGAACGCTACGGCGTGTATATGGGGCATCGTCAACATGATGATTGTGATTCCGATGCTGATTGAAAACCGTTACCTTCGGCTGGATCTACAGACACCTTCCTCGGTGCAAACCCGTCCAACGCCATGACCTTCGCCGGCGTCTTCCTCGCCATCGCCGCCGTACTGACCCTGACCATCAAAACGTCAAAACAAACCTTATGGCGTAGAATCGGCAAGCTGATTCAGAGTTACGACAAGGTCGTCTGAAACCCAAATTGAGGTTTTCAGACGACCTTGTCGCATATTCACAAAAGATTGTCGGGAAAACGATAGTTTTTCCACAACGTCAGCCATCAAAAAAATATAAAATACAACCATTCTCATTTGTAAAAGACCGAGAAATTGATGTTCCGACCCAATCTGACCGCTGCCGCCGTTGTGGCCGCTTTATCTTCCACTGTATTTGCCGCCGAAACGGCCGGAGCTGGATACTGTCCATGTTCAGGGGCAGCGTTCGTATAACGCGATTGCTACCGAGAAAAACGGCGAGTACTAGCTCGTTTGCCGCCACTGTCGGCACAAAAATCCCCGCATCTTTACGCGAGATTCCGCAATCCGTCAGCATCATCACCAACCAGCAGGTAAAAAGACCGCAACGTCGATACCTTTGACCAGTTGGCGCGCAAAAACGCCGGGTCTGCGCGTGTTGAGCAATGACGACGGACGCTCGTCGGTTTATGCGCGCGGTTACGAATACAGCGAATACAACATCGACGGCCTGCCCGCGCAGATGCAAAGTATCAACGGCACGCTGCCCAACCTGTTCGCCTTCGACCGCGTCGAAGTGATGCGCGGCCCGAGCGGATTGTTCGACAGCAGCGGCGAGATGGGCGGCATTGTGAATTTGGTGCGCAAACGCCCTGACCAAAGAGTTCCAGGCCATGCGGCAGCAGGGTTCGGTACGCACAAACAATATAAAGCTGAAGCCGACGTTTCAGGTCCTCTGAACGCCGACGGCAGCGTGCGCGCCGTGTGATGGCGCAAACTTCAGGTGCATCTCCCCGTCCTGCCGAGAAAAACAACCACCACGAAAACCTTCTATGCGGCGGCGGATTGGGACATCAACCCCGACACGACTTTGGGCGTAGGGCTATCTCTACAGCAACGCCACCTCGCGCCGTCACAACGGTCTGCCCGTCGGCAGCAGCGCGCACTTGTTGTCCCGCCCAACCACACCTTTGTCGGCGCGGATTGGAACAAATTCAAAATGAACAGCCATGACGTGTTCGCCGATTTGACATTATTTTGACGACGGCGGCTACGGCAAAAATCGGTATGCGCTATTCCGACCGCGATGCTGACTCCAACTACACCTTCGCCGCCAAATCAAACTTTCTGCCGACAATAGGGCAAACGTCGTCGGCTTAGGCACGGAAATCAAACAAAAAGCTTCGCGGTTGACGCAGCTATCAGCCGTCCGTTTGCCTTGGGCAACACCGCAAACGAACTCGTCGTCGGCGCGGACTACAACCGCCTGCGCAGCACCAACGAGCAAGGCCGTGCAGCCGTTGCGCGCAATGTCGCCTTGGGCGATTTCCACCCGTTCCCCTGCGTTAACCTGATGCGAACGCCCGTGCCGGCGCGCGCGGTTACAGCCATACCGTCGCTACCGAAAACCCTGACGAATTCGGCGTTTACGGCAAATCCGTCTTCCATCCGGTCGACAGGCTGTCGCTCATTGGCGGCTGGCGTTTGGGACACTACAAAATCGAAGCGGGCGAAGGCGACGAGTTGCACAAGCCAGCAAAACCAGTTCACTCGGCTACGCAGGCGCAGTTTTACGACTTGAACGACAACAACAGCCTCTACGCCAGCTTCTCCCAACTCTACACGCCGCAAACCAGCCTCGGCACCGACGGCAACCTGCTCAAACCGCGCGAAGGCAACCAGTTTGAAGTCGGCTACAAAGGCAGCTACTGGACGACCGCCTCAACACCGCGTCTCCTCTCTACCGCCTGAAAGACAAAACGCCGCCGCACCGCTGAACCCGAACAACCGCAACACCCGTTACGCCGCCTTAGGGCAAACGCGTGATGGAAGGCGTTGAGACCGAAAATCAGCGGCGCGATTACACCGAAATGGCAACCACGCAGGTTACAGCTATCTGCACAGCCAAATCAAAACCGCCGCCAACGCCCGCGACGACGGCATCTTCCTGCTGATGCCCAAACACAGCGCAAACCTGTGGACGACTTATGAAGTTACGCCCAAGCTGACCCTCGGCGGCGGCGTGAACGCGATGAGCAGCATCTCCTCTGCGGCAGGGCTGCGCGCAGGCGGCTACGCCATATCGACGCTATGGCGGCATACCGCTTCACGCCCAAAACTGAAGCTGCAAATCAACGCCGACAACATCTTCAACCGCCACTACTACGCCCGCGTCGGCAGCGCAAACACCTTTCAACATTCCTGCTCGGAGCGCAGCCTGATGGCAAACCTCCGCTACGACTTCTAAAAACGGGAAAAGCAAAAGGAAAACAAATCACCGCCAAAAACCAGAAGACCAACACATTACGGAAACAGACCGGACAGGCAGGGCACACCACCTGTCCGGTTTTATCATTCATGTTTTACATATAGTGGATTAACAAAAATTAGGACAAGGCGACGAAGCCGCAGACAGTACAGATGGTACTGGAACCGATTCACTTGGTGCTTGAGCACCTTAGAAAATCGTTCTCTTTGAGCTAAGGCGAGACAACGCCGTACCGGTTTAAAGTTAATCCACTATAAAGAAAAACAGCAGGCGCAGCCCAAAGGTCGTCTGAAACCTCCGCCAACCCGATAACACACACAACCCACCAACACCAACCGAAACCCGCCATGACCCCACTGCCCCCCACTGGCAAGCCGCCCGCCTGCTGCAAGCCGAAGAAACCCACATCCGCTCCGAGCACACCGGCCGCAGCTACCGCATCCAAAACCGCCGCTATCGGCGACCCGCCCCGCAAGGCTATCCCTGTCCTCCATATCCTCGACGGCGATGCTTTCTTTCCCGCCGCCCTCAGCATGGCACAATCCCTGCTCATCAACCCCATAACCCGAAGCCGCGCCGCTCTGCTCATTGTCAGCATCGGCTACCCCAACGGCGAAGTCCGCGACCTGACCCAACGCGCCCTTGACTACACCCCGCCCCTGCCTGAATCCGCCACCGAAGCAGACCGCCGCCAATACGGACAAGCCGACCGCTTCCCGCCTTCCTCGACCACGAACTCGCCCCCCGCCCTTGCCGCCAAATACCCGTCAACCCCAAAGAACAAGCCCTGTTCGGACACCCTTCGGCGCATTGTTCGACTCTATTCTCCTTCACCGCCCCCTGACCGCTTCAAACACAACCTGCCGCCTCCTCCGTCTGGTGGCACAACCGCCGCGTCCTCGACTTCCTCCCGTCCGCCCTCCCCGCCGACACCGCCGTCCGCATCAACGTTGGCGAACACGAAGGCCGCAACAACCGCCCCGAACAAATCGACAGGGAAATGGTCGCCCTAAGCCAAACTGCTTGCCGGCACCCTCCAACACCTCGGCGCAGACGCACATCCACTCTCTACCCTAACGCCAACCACGGCAACACCCCCTTCACGCCCTCCCCTGACCATCATCGAATACCTCCGCCAAGCATGGCAGAAGAAATAAAACAGTCAGGAATACGGCTTGAGTGATGGCGGTTGGGGATTCTCAGACGACCTTGGATTCAATTTTTATTCAATCAACACGGGTTTTATTCAATTAATTTAGAGTAATCACAATCCGTAGCGGGATAAATCCATGTTACATGGTTGTTGAACAGGCAACTTTACCTTTTTCCTGCCTGACAAAAAGCATAAACTCCTCCTTTTGCAACGATGGCACAAACCATATACCGACACGGCCATCCTTCACTTACAGACATGATTAACCATCATCAATACCCATCCTTCCACCTTAAAAACTTCCGCCACCCCAATCCCACCCGGGCAATATCCTCTTGACGGCACAGAAAAACAGCGAAAATCCGACTCTTGTCTGAAGCATAGGTACATCCCCTATGCCCGCTTAACCGAAAGGAAACAAAATGAAACAAGGTATCCACCCCTAATTACCACGAAATCAACGTTACCTGCTCTGCGGTAACAAATTGTCACCAAATCCGCGCTGGAAAAAAGACAGCTTCAACATCGAGGTTTGCTCTTTTGTGCCACCCGTTCTACACCGGCACCCAAAAATCGTCGACACCACCGGTCGCGTGGACAAATTCAACAACAAATTCGGCAATCTGTTCAAACGCTAATCGCCGCTCTGTTGAAATAAAAAGACTGCATTTTTATGCAGTCTGCTTATACGTCGTCTGAAAATGCATTTTCGCCAGTTCAAAACCCAAACTCCTCCTTTCAGACGACCTTCCCGCCGAATCTTTTGCTAAACTACACGAAAATACGTTCAACACCTCAAACCTATGCTCACTCTACACCCCGCCCAACCTGCGCCAACCTGCCAAAAACCCATGAAAACCCTGGCTCTTGCTGCTGATGGCATTTGCCTGGCTGTGGCCGGGCGTGTGCACGACTTGTGGAACCCCGCCGAACCCGCCGTCTTCACCGCCGTCGAAGCCTTTAGACGCAGGTGCGACGCCGTTGGTTGCCATGCGTGTTGGGGACAGCCGGATTTTCAGATTCCGCCCGTCTATTTGTGGGTGGCGGCGGCGTTCAAGCACCCTATTGTCGCCTTTGGGCGGCGGACGCTTATGATGCCGCGCGTTTTTGCGGGCGTTTTCTTCACGATTATCGGGGCTGACCGCCTGCGGTTTTGCCGGATTCAACTTTTTGGCAGGCACCACGGACGCAGCGTCGTCCTCATCTTCGATCGGCAGCATCGGACTGCTCTCGGTCGCGCACTTCCTCAACCCCGCTTCCGCCGCTTTTGCCGCATCGGGCATGATATTGTGCGGCTTTTCATTGGCGCAACGCCGCGTCATTACCGCCTCGCTGCTGCTGGGCGGCGGCTGGGCGTTGCTGTCGCTTTCATCGGGCTATCTGATAACCGCCGCGCTGATGTTTTTAACCCCCACCCTGCTGTTCGATGCGCAATGGCGCGTCAAACGCTATTACCTGACGCTGGTTGGCGCGTTCGCCATCGGACTGCCGCTGCTGACGGTTTATCCGCTCATTTTCTCCAGAACGCAGCCCGAACTCTTTTCCTTCTGGCTGCACCACCACTCGCTCGGCGCATTCGGCGGCTTGGAAGCGATTTTTCAGACGACCTTCAGCTTGTTTTTATTACCCTGAAAAACCTGCTCTGGTTTACCCTGCCCGCGTGGCCGCTCGCGGCATGGACGTTGAGCCGTCCCCGCATCCGCGAAAAACTGGAGCGTATTGTGCATTTCATGGTTCCTCATCGTCCTCAGCATGCTTGCCGTCAGCCCGCAACGCCTGCAAGACAACCTCGTTTGGCTGCTGCCCCCGCTTGCCCTGCTCGGTGCAGCACAACTGGACGGACTGCGGCGAGGCGCGGCGGCGTTTATCAACCGGTTCGGCATCATGGCATTCGGACTTTTCGCCATCTTCCTGTGGACGGGTTTCTTCGCCATGAACTACGGCTGGCCTGCCAAACTTGCCGAACGCGCCGCCTATTTCAGCCCGTATTACACGCCTGACATCGATCCGATACCGATGGCGGTCGCCCTGCTGTTTACCCTGCTGTGGCTGTGGGCGATTACCCGAAAAACATCCGCGGCAGACAAGCCGTCACCAACTGGGCGGCAGGCGTTACGCTGGCGTGGGCATTGCTGATGACTCTTTTCCTGCCGTGGCTTGATGCCGTCAAAAGTCATGCGCCCGTCGTCCTCCAAATGGAAGCCGCCCTCTCCCCCGAACTGAAACAACGGCTTTCAGACGACCTCGAATGTATCAGCATCGCCGCCGAAGACCGCCGCGCCCGTATCGCTTGGGCGCAATACAGCGACTTGAAACCCCATATCGACGATGCTGCCTGTCGCTACCGTCTGGTGCAGCAACCTAAAAACACCGGACGCGCCGCAAGGTTGGACGAAAAATCTGGCAGGGCGCGAGACCGAGGAACAAAGTGGAAGGCTTCGCACTTTTAAAAAGAGAAGAGTAAAAAAGGTCGTCTGAAAATCAAAATTGCCGGTTCAGTGGAAATACCCTAATTAAGCTGAAAATTTTGAACCTGGTGTCCAAACCATCGGGCTGTACCAATAGAGATTGAAAGGACTGAATCCACGGTAATATGAACAAAGGTCGTCTGAAAAGCAAAAGTTGAAACCCTACTCTGTTTTTCAGACGACCTTTGATTATAGTGGATTAACTTTTAAACCAGTACGGCGTTGCCTCTCCTGCCGTACTATCTGTACTGTCTGCGGCTTCGTCGCCTTGTCCTGATTTAAATTTAATCCACTATATTTATTGAAAACTGAATCGACCACCGCAGCTATTGTTTACGCCTATCCCACCAAGCGAATAAGTTGCCCAAGACGGTTCCTCGATACGGAGTGCCAGACGCAGGGCGACGGCGGTGGCGACGGCAGATTCGGCGTTACCCGGGAAGACTTTGGCGCTCAAACCCGTGGCGAGACCGGCGTTTTGTACGCCGACTTCGATAGCGATGGTACGTTTTTTTGACGGTGTTCATACCGGTTAGCGCGCCGCTGTAATAGTCGAGGATGTAGCCGCCGATATTGTGTGCGGCAATGGCGAGCACCATAACTAAGGCAGATTCGGCAAAACGGTGGCCGTGGACGGCGGCAACACCGCCGACAATGCAGGCAAAAGGCGGCAACGGCAACAGCGGGCATAATGGCGCGGACATCTTCAAACCAGTGTTTTTGTGCAGCAAAATATTGGCGGCAGAGCCAATAACGACGGGGCAACAGGGTAACGAGCAACATAACTTGAACATGCCCCAGCCATCCATTTCGACGGTTTGTCCGACAAGGTAAGTCATCCACAGCGGCGTCATAACGGGGGCAAGGACGGTGGAAACGGTGGTCATGCCGACCGAAAAAGGCAACATCGCCTTTGGCAAGGAAACTCATGATATTGGACGAAACCCCACCCGGACAAGTACCGACCAAAACCAGACCCAGCGTCAATCCGGGCGAGAGGTTGAAGGTTTTGGCAATACCGATGACAGAGCAGCGGCATGATGGTGTATTGGGCGACTGCACCGATGAAAATATCGAGCGGACGTTTAGCCAGAATTTGATAGTCTTCTTTGCCCAAGGTCATGCCCATACTCGAGCATGATGATGCCGAGTACGACGACTTGTGTGTCGCCTTTTACCGCATGAAAAGGTAGCAGGCTCGATAAAGGCGACGACAGAGGCAAGGACGATAATCAGGGCGGTGAATCGGGTCATTTGCCGGCTGACGGCAGTCAGAAAGTTCATAGTTTGCTCCTTTGTGTTGTTATGTATGACGGCGGTTGCCTTAATTTAACGGATATTAACTTTTCCATGTGATTCTGGCAATAATGACAGACGTGTGTCAAAGGTCGTCTGAAAACTAAGAAAGTGCTGTTTTGGATAACGACGTTTTTATAGGAACTGGTTTATATATTGTCAACAATGTTTAGTTGACACTATAAACCATTCACAATCAATCAATAAGTAGTCAAAAGTAATGCCATGATTGAAAAATATTTTATTTATTTGCTGAGTATTCCGTATAAAAATGCCCGAAATCCTCACTAGTCTTTTGACAATCTTTAACCCATACCCTTAATATCCAATAGTTTGATTCTGCAAGGCGGATTTAAGAAAAACATTTTTGAGATTTTGAGAGGTAACACGATTATGGAATGGGAATTTAACAGTTACTACACGTTGATTGCCGCCACATTGGTTTTGTTGATTGGTAAGGTTTTTGGTAAACAAAGTCAAATTCCTGCGCGATTTCAACATCCCTGAGCCTGTGGCAGGCGGCTTGATTGCTGCGATTGTCCTGTTTGCACTGCATCAAAGCCTCACGGCGTGAGCTTCAAATTTGAAAAACCGCTGCAAGATGCATTCATGCTGATTTTCTTCACCTCTATCGGTTTGAGCGCGGACTTCTCCCGTCTGAAAGCGGGCGGTCCGCCGTTGCGATTTTCACCGCTATTGTCGGTGCGTTTATCATCGTGCAGAACTTTGTCGGCGTCGGCTTTGGCGAAGGTTTTGGGACTGGATCCGCTTATCGGCCTGATTACCGGTCGATTACTCTGACCGGCGGACACGGTACGGCAGGTGCATGGGGTCCCTGACTTTGAGCCAAATTCGGCTTGGTCGGTGCTACCGGATTGGGTATGGCTTCGGCAACGTTCGGCCTGGTATTCGGCGGCTTGATCGGCGGTCCGGTTGCACGTCGTCTGATTAACAAATTGGGACGCAAACCGATTGAACAAAGCGCAGGCAAAGAGAATACTGATGAGCAGACTGATGACGTATTTGAGCAAGCAAAGCGCACTCGCCTGATTACCGCCGAATCAGCAGTCGAAACACTTGCCATGTTTGCAGCGTGTTTGGCATTTGCCGAAATTGTGGACAGCTACGATAAAGAATATCTGTATGACTTGCCGAAATTCGTATGGTGTTTGTTTGCCGGTGTCGTTATTCGTAACATCCTGACTTCTGCGTTTAAAGTCAATATGTTCGACCGCGCCATCGACGTATTCGGCAATGCATCCCTGTCGCTTTTCCTCGCAATGGCACTTTTGAACTTGAAATTGTGGGAATTGACCGGTCTGGCGGGTCCTGTAACCATCATCCTCGCCGTACAAACCGTAGTGATGATTCTGTACGCGACATTTGTTACCTACGTCTTTATGGGACGCGATTACGATGCGGCGGTTTTGGCGGCAGGCCACTGCGGCTTCGGTTTGGGCGCAACACCGACCGCCGTTGCCAATATGCAGTCCATCACGCAGACTTTCGGCCCTTCGCACAAAGCCTTCTTGATTGTGCCTATGGTCGGCGCGTTCTTCGTGGACTTGATTAACGCGGCAATCCTTTCCGGTTTCGTAAACGTTATCACCAAATAAGTAAGCGTTTATAACGGTTCGTTGAAAAAGCACTTGCAACATTTACTTGCTGCAAGTGCTTTTGTTATGATGGTCGTCTGAAAAAGCAGTCCGGTCTGGTCTGCAACCGCATCAGGAGATATTTTTATGAACAAAAACTGCTGGCTTTGTCGCTCGTCCTGATATTGGCCGCGTGCGGCAAGGATGAGTTTCAAGCAGGCTTTGGAATGCAATCATCCCGCCGCCATCCAAAGCATTAAAACACAAATCCAAAAACATTATCCGCTGCAAGCGCGCGCATTCGCCCGCAACGACAGCCGCCAATTTGTCGATGCGGACAAAGTCATTGCTGCCGGTTCCGAACTGGAAATCGGCTTAAACAATGCCCAACAAATTGATGAAGACAACAAAACCATGTGCGGTGCGGATTTGCGTATCCGCGTTCCTGCCGATGTCCTTAATGCAGCGGAAGACAATAGCCCTTTTGATTTACAGCGAAACGACTTTGGCCGAAATACTGGAAACAAAAGCTGACAGGCAGCAATTTGAAATTTGCCGACAATACGCTTTGACTTCCGTACGTTATACGCCTGATAAAGACGGCAACGCCGTTTTGGAAGACAACACCGTTTCTGTCGACGGCTCGTACGCTGTCCTCGCTGCTGCTGCCCTACGGTGTCAAAAAGTATTGTGATGATTGACGGCAAGGCAGTCAGCAAAGAAGATGCCATGAAGCTGTTAAAAGGCAAACACGATGAGCCGCCCTGCCGTTTCTCCGGAAGATATTCTGAAAACAATGCTGCAAAGCCAAGCATCAGGCGTGCCGCAGGCTGCAGGATTGGAAACCGAAATCCTACATCCGATGAGGAAGCGAAACGCGAAGAGCTCGTCCTCTCGCAAAACGATTTGGACAATGCACGCCGTCAAAACCGCAATGCAGATTCCGAAATCCAAAGAGTATGGGACGGGATGGAACGTACGGTTCAACGTGAACTGCTCGCCGAGCAGCGTGCCTGGATTCAGAATAAGATTCAAAACTGCCAACAGGCTGCCGCCCAGGCTGATAATCCTGCTCATGCCGAATACCCCAAGCTCCAATGCGACACCCGCATGACGCGCGAACGCACGCAATACCTGCGCGGCTATTCGATTGACTAGACGGATCTTCCTTCTCGATCATCAAAAGGTCGTCTGAAATCTTGACTTCAAGGTTCCAAACGACCTTTTTCCTTTTTCTGTATTTGGCTTTGTTTAATCTATTTGTAATTTTGATACAAATTCCGATAAATTTCGTTTCCATGTGAATTACGGCGAGTAAAACAATAGCGATATAGCAAAGGGAAGACTCGGCAGCCCCTTTTGTCAAAACTCGTTAAAAATGATTTTTGTTCAATGTATTAAAAACCGAAAAATTCTGAAAGAGGTCGTCTGAAAACAGCATGCATGGTTTTGTGATGTAAGTCAAAGAGGAATGTAACAAAATTACTTATAGTAATCGTAGTGAAAATTTATCGACTTTATTGCCACCTTATATCAAGGAGATACACCATGAACGCATCAGCCGACAATGTCGTCAGCCCCGCCGTAGCCGAGGTCAACAGTTTGGTTGAAAAGGGTTTGCGCTCGTTGGACGAGTTTCGCAAGCTGAATCAGAGCAGATTGATTATATCGTTGCTAAAGCCTCCATTGCTGCGCTGGACAAACATGGGGTACTCGCCATGCACGCGGTCGAAGAAACGGGACGCGGTGTATTTGAAGACAAGGCAACCAAAAACCCTGTTTGCCTGTGAAAACGTCGTGCGCCGCCTGCGCGATCTGAAAACCGTCGGCGTCATCAGCGAAGACGATGTAACCGGCATTACCGAAATCGCCGATCCGGTCGGGGTCATCTGCGGTATCGTGCCGACCACCAATCCGACTTCCACCACCATTTTCAAATCCCTGATTGCGCTGAAAACCCGCAATCCGATTATTTTCTCGTTCCACCCTTCCGCCCAGCAGTGTTCCGCCCACGCCGCCCAAATCGTGCGCGATGCTGCGATTGCCGCCGGCGCGCCGGAAAAACTGCATCCAGTGGATTGAAAAACCGTCTATGGAAGGTACTTCCGCGCTGATGAAACATCCGGGCGTGGCGACGATTTTGGCGACCGGCGGCAATGCAATGGTGGAAGCCGCTTATTCCTGTGGCAAACCTGCGCTCGGCGTCGGAGCGGGCAACGTGCCCGCCTATGTCGAAAAACGGCAAACATCCAGCAGGCGGCACACGACATCGTGATGTCCAAAGCGTTCGACAACGGCATGATTTGCGCCAGCGAACAAGCCGTCATCGCCGACAAAGAGATTTATAAAGAGCTGGTCGAAGAGTTCAAATCCTACGGCGTGTACTTCGCCAACAAAAAAGAAAAAGCCATGCTCGAAGACTTCATCTTCGGCGTTACGGCAAACTGCGCGAACTGCGGCGGCGCGAAACTCAATTCCGCCGTGGTGGGCAAAACCGGCGGCGTGGATTGCCGAGCAGGCAGGGTTTAAAGTGCCTGAAAAACCAACATCATCATCGCCGAATGCCGCGAAGTCGGCCCCAACGAGCCGCTGACCCGCGAAAAACTCTCGCCCGTACTGGCGATGCTCAAAGCAGACTCCACCGAACAAGGTTTGCAGTTTGCCGAACAAATGGTCGCCTTCGACGGCTTAGGGGCACTCCGCCGCCATCCATACCGCCGATCAAGAATTGGCAAAACCTTCGGTACCCGCGTCAAAGCCCTGCGCGTGATTTGGAACTCGCCCTCCACCTTCGGCGGCATCGGCGATGTTTACAACGCCTTCCTGCCGTCCCTGACCTGGGCTGCGGCTCTTACGGCAAAAACTCCGTCGGCGGCAACGTCAGCGCAGTCAACCTGTTAAACATCAAAAAAGTAGGCCGTCGGAGAAACAACATGCAATGGTTCAAAGTGCCCGCCAAAATCTATTTTGAACGCGATTCCATCCAATATCTGCAAGACATGAAAGACTGCGAAAAAGTCATGATTGTGACCGACCGTTCGATGGTCGATCGAGCTACGTCGATAAAGTGACCCACCAGCTCCACCAACGCAAAACAAAGTAACCATCCAGCTTTTTCACCGATGTCGAAGCCGATCCGAGCGTCCAAACCGTCTATAAAGGTACCGATTTGATGCGCAGCTTCCAGCCCGACACCATCATCGCGCTGGGCGGCGGCTCGCCGATGGACGCGGCAAAAGCTATGTGGCTCTTCTACGAACAGCCCCAAGTCGACTTTGAAGACCTCGTCCAAAAATTCATGGACATCCGCAAACGCGCGCTTCCGCTTCCCCGAATTGGGCCGCAAAGCCAAATTTATCGGTATTCCTACTACATCGGGCACAGGCTCCGAAGTTACACTGTTTACCGTCATCAGCGACGGCGACAAAAATACCCCATCGCCGACTACTCGCTGACCCCTGACCATCGCCATCGTCGATCCCGCGTTTACCATGACTGTTCCGCCGGCGTAACCGCCGACACCGGTCTGGACGTACTGACCCACGCGGTAGAAGCGTACGTTTCCGTGCTCGCCAACGACTTTACCGATGGCCTCGCCCCTGCAAGCCATCAAGCTCGTGTTCCAATACTCGAACGCTCCTACAAAACACGGCGCGTCCGACCCCGAAGCACGCGAACACATGCACAACGCCTCCACCATCGCAGGCATGGCGTTCTCCAACGCATTCCTCGGCATCAACCACTCGATGGCGCACAAAATCGGCGGCAAATACCACGTTCCGCACGGCCGCGCTAACGCCATCCTGCTGCCGCACGTCATCCGCTACAACGGCACGCGCCCGCAGAAAACCGCCACTTGGCCGAAGTACAACTACTACAAAGCCGACCTGAAATATCAGGAAATCGCCCGTACCTTTAGGGCCTGCCGTGCGCCACCCCGCCGAAGGTGTAGAATCCCTTCGCCCGCGCCTGTCATGAACTGGCGGTCAACGTCGGCATCAAAATGTCGTTCAAAGAACAAGGCATAGACGAAAAACCTTCATCGACGGCCGCAAAGAACTGGCACTGCTGTCCTTTGAAGACCAATGCACCCCCGCCAACCCGCGTCTGGCATTGGTCGCCGACATGGAGGAAATCCTGACCAAAGCCTTATTACGGCGAATAAAGTTCGCGAAACACAATAGGGCGTAAGAAAGGTCGTCTGAAAACCAGAAATACGGTTTTCAGACGACCTTTGTTTTATGTAGTCCCCGCTTATGAATACTTCACTTATTTTTTAGTAGCCGTAGCGTGGGCTTTGCCCACGGAGCACATAAGGCGGAATAGTCTCGGCAAGATTTTGTATTTCGCGGGCAAAGCCCACGCTACGAAATATCTTTTTCAGACGACCCTATCACTCGCCGCGTTTTCTCAACTCCGCCGGCGTGCAGCCGAAATATTCGCGAAATGCCTTGGTAAAGCTTGAAACATGGGCGTAGCCGCAACGGTAGGCTATTTCGCCCTATGCTGACGCTGTCCGTACCCAAAGCATACAGCGCATATTGCATATGCTTGTGCCGCAGCCATTCGCTCGCCGTCGTACCAAACGATTCTTTCAGGCGGCGTTGCAGCGTCCGCTCGCTGATATGCAGCGCGTCGGCAAGCGCGGATACTTGGTGCGCGCCCGCATCGAATGCCCGGTTGAGCAGACGGATGAAACTTTCCGAAGGATGAGGCGGTTCGGCGGCGGTTTCGGTATAGGGATAGCGGTTGAGAAAATCCGTCCACAGTCCTGCCAAAAGTTGCAACACGTCCGCTTCACGCTGTAAGTCGTCCGCCAATCCGCCGTGTTCCGCCCCTTCAGGCTGCTTAAAGCAAGGCGGCGCAAACTACTGTCCAGCGGCCAATGTCTGACTTTTTCCCGATAAACCGCCTGCAGCAAACCCGCATATTGCGGGCGAGCCAGCCAGCGGTCTAGCCCCTTGAGCGTCAGTTTCGCCGTATGCCCGCCTTCATACAAATAACGGCTGAACAAGATTTCCTCGTCGCACGCAATCAATAGGACATGTCCGCTTTCAGCCTCAATACGGTAACGTTCGCGATTGATGCCGAAATCCAAACTGCCTTCTAGCAGCAGGACAAACGCGATGTATGGCTCTGACAGGCGCGTGCTTTGAAACGTTTTGTGCGCGGTCAGGCTGCCGCCGTGCAGGGAAATGCCGCTGCACAAGGTTTCAAAACGGTAGCTGCCGTCCAAATAGTCGCCCCTTCGCCCTGTTGAACCATGTTGACGAGCTGTTGGCTGTTAAGACAGGATGTTTCCATAGGCTGTGTGGTGGAATCTGCGTATTTTTGAACAAAAGGTCGGGCTACTTTATCACAATGACAGAAAGACGGAAAACGGCGAAACTCTGATAAAGGTCGTCTGAAACCAGTACGCATGTTTTCAGACGACCTTTGCTTTCCTAAAAATAATCTGTGGGCAAAGCCCACGCTACGGGTGGCTTTCAACCTGTAATGCGGGCTTTTCCATGAAAACAACCCATCAATTAAACAAAAATTCTCATGCCGTCATTTCCGCGCAGGCGGGAATCCATTTTTGAATTTCAGCAACCGTTTTTAAAACACCTGTTTTTTTAGGCTTATAGAGTAGCGTGGGCTTTGCCCACGTATGTGCAGCGGAAGAAGCAGCTGTTGGAATTGGTTTTTATGTTTTCTATCGCCCGTAGAGCATGGTTTTCAGACGACCTTGTGCGTCAGTAATCCCAGTTTTTCAGCAATCCGCGGGCAAAGCCCACATTACGGCGAAGTTATTTTTAAAACCCACCGTCGCCTAGCGTTTAATGTATTCTCGCCTGCGCGGAATGACGGAATGTAATCTTTTACCATCATCTCAGCGAGTATCCTGTCTCCCAAAAATCTTCCACTGAAATAGAAGGTCGTCTGAAAAACCCTGTTTCCAAGTTTTCAGACGACCTTATCTTTTAATTGCAGCGGTCAATGCCGAATCGGCTTTTACACCACGATATTCACCAGTCTCGCCCGGTACGACGATGATTTTTCTTCGCAGGTTTGCCTTCCATGAATTTCACCGCGCCTTCGGTGGCGAGTGCGGCGGATTCGAGGTCGGCTTTGATGCGTCGGCGGCGACAGTGATTTTTGCCGCGCAGTTTGCCGTTGACTTGAACCATGACTTCGATTTCGGATTTGACCAAGGCGGTTTGCCGACTGTCGGCCAGCCTGCTTCCCACAGTTTCGCGCTGTTCAATTCTGCTCCATAGGGTTTCGCAGATGCGGCACGATGGGCCACAACAGGCGTACGGCGGTTTCTAATACTTTGGCGACGGCGCGGCCTTGTTCGCCGCCGGTGTCGGTTTTGTCGTATTGGTTGAGCAACCCATCACGGCGGCGATGGCGGTGTTGAACTGCTGGCGGCGGCCGTAGTCGTCGCTGACTTTGGCGGTAGTGGCGTGCAGTTTGTGGCGCAGGTCTTGAGTTCTTTAGACAAACCGTCTTGGCTGCCTGCAAACGCTTTGACCGCGCCGCCTTGTTTCAGGTATTCGTAAACGGTACGCCACAGGCGGCGCAGGAAGCGGTGTGCGCTCTTCGACGCCGCTGTCGCTCCATTCGAGGGACTGTTCGGGCGGTGCGGCGAACATCATGAACAGGCGGGCGGTGTCCGCGCCGTAGGCGTTAATCAGTTCTTGCGATCGACGCCGTTGTTTTTGGATTTGACATTTTTCCGTACCGCTGATGACGACGGCAGTCCGTCGGCTTTGAGGACGGCGGAAACGGGCGGCCTTTGTCGTCGAAAAGTCAATCGACATCGGCGGGTCGATCCAGTCTTTGCTGCCGTTGGCATTTTTCGCGGTAGTAGGTTTCACAGACGACCATGCCTTGCGTGAGCAGGCGTTCGAACGGTTCGTCCACGCTGACCAGCCTTCGTCGCGCACCGTCTCAGCGAAGAAGCGCGTACAAGAGGTGCAGAATCGCGTGTTCGATACCGCCGATGTATTGGTCGACCGCGCCCCAATATTTCGCAGCTCAGTCGATACCATGCCTTCTGCGAACTTGGGCGACATGTAGCGGAAGAAATACCAGCCTGATTCCATGAAGGTGTCCATGGTGTCGGTTTCGCGTTTCGCCGCGCCGCCGCAGCATGGGCAGGTGGTTTCGTAAAACTCGGCATTTTTGCCAGCGGCGAACCCATGCCGTCGGGTACTGACGTTTTCAGGCAGGACGACGGGCAGTTGGTCGGCTGGGACGGGACGCCGCCGCATTTTTCGCAATGGACGATGGAATCAGGGCAACCCCAGTAGCGTTGGCGCTGAAATACCCCAGTCGCGCAGGCGGTATTGGTTTTCGGTCTCGCCTGCATCTTGGCTTTGCAGCTTGGCGGCGATGGCGTCGAAGGCCGTCTGAAAATTCATGCCGTCCAAGTCGCCGCTGTTGACCAATACGCCGTTTTCTTTGTCGCCGTACCACTCTTGCCATTGGTTTGCGTCGAATGCGTTGTCGCCGACGGCAATGACTTGTTTTTCGGCAGATTGTATTTCGGTGGCGAACTCGAAATCGCGTTCGTCGTGCGCCGGAACCGCCATCACCGCGCCGTCGCCGTAGCCCCACAATACATAGTTGGCAATCCACACTTCCAGCTTGTCGCCGTTGAGCGGGTTGACGACGTAGCGGCCGGTCGGCATGCCTTTTTCTCCATCGTCGCCATATCGGCTTCGGCAACCGAGCCGGCTTTGCATCTCGGCGATAAATGCCTGCAATCGGGTTTGTCGGCGGCTGCGGCGGTTGCCAGCGGATGCTCGGCGGCAACGGCAACATAAGTCGCACCCATCAGCGTGTCCGGGCGGGTGGTATAAACTTGCAGGAATTTCGCGTAATCGCCTTCCAAACCTTGTTTGCTGTCGTCTGAAACAGCAAAGCGCACGGTCATACCGCGAGATTTGCCGATCCAGTTGCGCTGCATGGTTTTGACTTGTTCCGCCAGTGTTCCAGCTTGTCCAAATCGTTGAGCAGCTCTTGGCGTAATCGCGATTTTGAAGCAATACATCGATTTCGCGTTTTTCGATCAACGCACCTGAACGCCAGCCGCGTCCGTCGATAACTTGCTCGTTGGCAAGGACGGTCGGTCGACAGGGTCCCAGTTCACCGTACCGTTTTTGCGATAGACGATGCCTTTTTCAAACAGCTTGGTAAACAGCCACCGTTCCCCAGCGGTAGTATTCGGGTTTGCAGGCGACTTCTGCGCTCCCAGTCAATCGCAAAACCCAGGCTTTTGAGCTGGGTTTTCATGTATTCGATGTTGTCGTAGGTCCAAGCAGCGGGGGCGACGTTGTTTTTCATCGCCGCATTTTTCCGCCGGCATGCCGAACGCGTCCCAACCCATAGGCTGCATGACGTTGAAGCCGTTTAAGAGTTTGAAGCGGCTCAATACGTCGCCGATGGTGTAGCGCACATGCCCCATGCGTAGCTTTGCCGCTGGGGTAGGGGAACATGGAGAGGCAGTAGTATTTGGGTTTGAAGCGTCTTCGGAGACGTTGAAAAATACGGGCGTCGTCCCATTTTCGCGCCGCAGGCTCGATGGCGGCGGGCTGGTAATGTTCTTGCATGGTCATTCTGTTTTTCGCTTGAAAAACGTTAGGAAAAATAAAGGATGGATTATAGCAGGTTGTCGATAGGTCGGTTTGACAAAGGTCGTCTGAAAACGAAGCAGTATTTTTCAGACGACCTCGCATTCAGACACTTGAGTTTTCCCCACCCCACCCATATATCCAGCCTAGTTTTTACATATCAACAACCATTACTATCATGAGCAACCAAGATTTTTATGCAACACTCGGCGTGGCGCGCGGTGCGAGCGACGACGAAATCAAAAAAGTCTACCGTAAGCTGGCGATGAAATACCATCCCGACCGCAATCCCAACAATAAAGAAGCGGAAGAGAAGCTTTAAGGAAATTCAAAAGCCTACGATACCTTTGTCCGACAAAGAAAAACGCGCCATGTACGACCAATACGGCCATGCCGCGTTCGAACAGGGTATGGGCGGCGGCGCGGGCGGATTCGGCGGTTTTGGCGGGTTCGGCGGCGCAAGGCTTCGACTCTCCGATATCTTCAGCCAAAATGTTCGGCGGTGGCGGGGGCGGTCGCCAGCAAAACCATCAGGGTGCGGATTTGCAGGTCGGCGGAAATCGCGTTGAAAGATGCCGCCAAAGGCATCAAAAACGCATCAACATCCCGACCTACGAAGAATGCGATGTCTGCCACGGCAGCGGCGCGAAACCCGGTACCTCCGCATCGACTTGTTCGACCTGGTCACGGCTCCGGTACGGTACACGTCCGCCGCCATTTTTCAAATGCAGCAGACCTGTCCGACCTGCCACGGCACAGGAAAGGAAATCAAAGACCCGTGCGTCAAATGTCGGGCGAAGGCCGCACCAAAAACCAGCAAAACCGTTGAAGTCAACATTCCCGCCGGCATCGACGACGGTCAACGCATCCGCTGAGCGGCGAAGGCGAACCGGGTACGCACGGCGCGCCCGCAGGCGATCTGTACGTCAACGTCCGCGTCAAAGAACATAAAATCTTCGAGCGCAACGGCTTGACTTTGCATTGCGAGCCGCCCATCAGCTTCGCCGTTGCAGCCTTGGGTGGCGAAGTCGAAGTTCCGACCTTGGACGGCAAAAGTCAAACTGAACATCCTGAAAGAAACGCAAACCGCCGCCGTATGCGCGTCAAAGGCAAAGGCATCAAATCCCTGCGTTCCAGCGCGACGGGCGATTTGTACCGCCACGTTGTGGTGGAAACGCTGGTCAACCTGACCGACCGCCAGAAAGAGTTGCTGGAAGAATTGAAAAATCTCCACCGGCTTAGACCGCAGCCAAAACCCCGCGCAAAAAAATCGTTCTGGGACAAAGTGGGCGAACTGTTTGACTGATTCGCTTGAACACAGAAAAAGGTCGTCTGAAAGCTGATATCGTCGGCTTTCAGTCAATCTGTTTCAAAGAAAGCCGCAGATAGAACGGATAATTTACAATCGATATGCTTGATGCATAGTTACCTTCGAATTGTTCCTTGGCTATGACGAGACAACATGGTACTGGTTTGAAGTTGCTCTGCTACGCGATATTCAGCAGCTCTTCCGTGGGCAAGTCCACGCTACGAATGAAGGAAATCATTCGGTTCTAAATGGATGTAAATACCCGCTTACCGCTATTACGGTATTCCTCTCATTTCCCGCAGAGTCAATATCCTTTAAAAACGTCGTCCGAAAGCTTTTCAGACGACGTTTTGTTTGTATTGCCTACCACATTTTCGACAATGTTTTTCCACTTTCAGCTTTTGACTTGCGCACCGAAATGGCGGCGCACAAATTTACTGAAATCATCTTCGGGCGTAGCTGACCAGTTCGGGGGCTTTGACGACATCGCGGGCGATGCTGTACACGCTGCCGAAGTCGTCAATCAGTCCGACTTTTTGCTTCAAGGCCGGTATAGACGCGGCCGCTGAATACGTCGGGGTATTCTTTGTCTTTCAATTTTTTTCGCCGCGTCCGGAGCTTGACGGCCTCGATGAATTCTTTGATGGGTGTCTGACAGCATGGCTTCCCAGATTTTCGCCTGTTCAGGCGTTTCGGGAGTAAACGGATCGCCCATGCCTTTGTTGCCGCCTGCGGTTTTCATGACGACGTTTGATACCCAGTTTGTCCATCAGGCTGGTTACGTCGAAACCGCCGCCGATCACGCCGATACCGTCGACGATGCTGGAGGGGTCGGCGTAGATTTTGTCCGCGGCGGCAGCGATGTAGTAGCGCGGAGGCGCACATATCTTCGGCGACGACATAGACAGGGATGTCTTTATGTTCGCCTTTCAGACGACGTATCTCGTTAAAAAGCGGTATTGGAGATAACGGGCGAACCGCCGCTGTTGGCGCGGATGACAATGCCTTTTGCATTCGGATTGCTGTAAGCCGCTTCCATGCTGTCGCGCAGCATTTTGACCCCGATCGTCCATGCCGCGCCGATTTCGCCTTCCAATGTGATGACCGCCGTATGCTCTTTACCTGCGGCCAGCCCTTTGTCCGGCCGTGCCGTCGTCCGAACTCGAACCATAATGCGGCAATCAGCAGGACGCCGATAATCCGCCAGAAGTTGCGCGTAAAACGGGCGCCGCTGCTCTTTTATAAGCGGCAAGCAGTATTGTCGCGCAACACGTCTCGTTCCCAGCGGCCTTCCGGGCTGTCCGGACGTTTATCAGGTATCCGTTGGTTTCTGCATAATTTTCTTTGTTTCCAAATAAATCCTAAATCAGGTACGGGCCATTTTATAACGAAACTTCCGGCTGAAAAACCTTCCGTTTACCTCGAATGCCTCAAAAATACGCCAGCAGGGTTTGCGGCAGCCATTGCAGGTTCAGACGACCTTTGTCGCGGCTGACGAACGCGGCGTGTCCGCCGTATTAGTTGCAGCAGCGTAACGGCGGACGAAACCTCTTCTACCGTCGGCAAGGCTTTCGGCGGCAGAAACGGGTCGTTGACGGCGTTAAGCAGCAAAAAGCGGCGTGCGCACGGTTTTCAGCCAGGGCTTGCACGAAGCGCGGCGGTAATAATCATGCCGGTCGGCGAAACCGTGCAGCGGCGCGGTAAATCTGTCGTCAAAAATCTCCCAGCGTTTTTGCATTCTTTCAACGAGGTCGTCTGAAAACCTGTTGCGGCGGCTTTGGGCAATAAAGATTTTAAAAATAGCGGGTGTAGAGCAGTTTTGACATTCCCTTTATCAAAGCGCGTGCCTGCTGCTGCCGCATCCACCGGCGCAGAGACGGCGGCAGCGGCGTAAGGTACGGCAGCATGCGCCCAGACCGCCGTATTCGCCTCAAATATTTTGCCAGCGCATTGCCGCCCAAAGACACACCCGCAGCATAAATTCTGCGGTAGCGTTCAGACAGCATTTCCAGCATAAAGCTGATTTCCCGCGTATCGCCCAAAATGATAAAACACAGGCGCGGTATTCTCCACGCCGCCGCAACTGCGTGAAATGCACTACCACGCCGTTCCAGCCTTTTTCAATGACCGCGCGCATCAATTCAACGGCGTAATGGCTGCGGCTGCTGCCCTCCAATCCGTGAAACAAAACCATCAAAGGCGCATCGGGATCGGCGGCATCGACAAAATCACAGGCAACCAAAGTGCGTCCCGTACCGTCCGGCAGCAGCTCGCGGCGGTAGGCAGGGGCGGGCGTTGAATCGAATTTGGCAAATATCGTGTCCGCATGACCGTTGCGCAGCCATAAGGGCGTATTCGGGCATAAGGTTTCCATTATTCGAAATCCTTTTTGAAAACAACATAATAAACAAATAGCGCCGTCAGCGTCCCATTCGTCCATCCCGCCCAAACATCCGTCGGATAATGTACGCCCAAATAAACCCGTGAAAACCCCGTCAACAAGGCTAAAATAAGATGCCGACGGCAAAAAGCGGTACGGCGGTATGCAGTCCGATAACACACAGGGATCAGCATCACTGCGACTGCGGCGGAAAACGTACTATGTCGTCCGCTCGAAACGAAAAATTGGCCTCTTCGACGGCACGAGGCCAAAGCAACGGGCGCGGACGCTGTATCCATGCCTTTATCCAGCATATTCAAAGTCGGCAACAATGCCGCCAAAGGCACGAATACCGCTGCCCGCAGTTTGCCAAACCGCCACAGGCATACCGTCGCCAAACAGACCAGCGGTACTGGCGACGGCGGTTTTACCCAGATAATGAAGCAACAGCGAAATCGGAAAAACCATTGTCCCGTCTGTTCGTGAATGACAAACATCAACGGACGTTCGAATGCAAAACTCCCGCCATTTGCCAGACGGACGGCGATATAAACAGAAAGAGGCAAGAATACCACAATGGCAGTTTGTGCAAAACGGCGGAGATCAGGTATAAATCAGTGGAAAAATCAGGTTTGAATCAAATATCCGACAAACAAGCTGCGTTCGCAATCGAGAAGGACGAACTGATAGTCTTTGACATTAATTTTTGATAATTATTGCTTTTTCTCTGGAAAAATCAGGTAAACCGAATAAGGATACCGCGAGAGGGTGTTATTCTGACCGTACAAAACCAAACGGCATCCGTATCGTTTCCCGTCAGGGCAGGCGGATGGTTCCGATAATACCTTTCATTAAAACATTCGGAAGTTATAGTCTCGTGTCAGTATTGTTTTTAGAGGCGATTGTGGCTGTCGGTCTGGCATCCGTCGCCGCCATCGGCATATCAGGGCAGGCGGAGCGGATTGGTAATCCGTCCGTATGTTGTCTCAGAAGGTCGTCTGAAAACAAAATGTTTTTTTCAGACGACCTTTTTATTAATTTCTTGAAATAAACCGAATCTATACCCGCCACCCGCCCTCTGAAATGATGATGCTCTCATCCATTTCGCAGACGGAACCCGCATTACGGTTTCCCCGCCCCTTGCCTGCTGGAAGAAAACGGTTGAGTGAAAATAATACATTGATTCTGGTAGGTCTGATATTCAAGCAGCCGCCCACTCCGGCAAACTGAATAGATTCAGACGATGTCGTCTGAAAATCTGAATTTCGAGGTTTCAGACGACCTTTTTAAGCGGCAACCATTATTCATATTTTATTGGATGCGACGGTAAACAGACGAAAAACGGTTTTTCTTTCCTCGCTATCTTATTAGGGTCGGCTTGATGTCGGATGGATGCCGCTTTGCAGTAACGAAAACGTCGTCTGAAAAACTTTCAGACGACGTCTGCATCTGCCTTAGCGTATGTCGATGTGCGCACCTTCATGCAGTTCGTGCAGCAGGTTGATTTCCGCCTGTTCGGCTTTTTGCGCGACAGATATTGGCGTACGGTATTTTGTTGGCGCTCTTCGTGCGCGGCCTCACGGACGTCGTTCAGCTTTGATGATGTGCCAGCCGAATTGCGTGCGTACGGGCGGGCTGACTTGGCCGGGTTTTAGTTTTCGTGGACGGCTTCTTCAAACGGCGCAACCATCATGCCGTCGGCGAACCAGCTCAAATTACCGCTGCTCGCGCTGCCGTCTTGCGAATATTGGCGCGCCAAACCGGCGAAGTCTGCGCCGCTGCGGGCCTGTGCGTAGATTTTGCGGATGGTGCTTTGCGCCGGCCGCCGCATTTTCGTTGTCGGCCTAATCAGAATGTGTTGCGCATTGTACTGGCGCAGCGGCTCGCCTTCGGGCAGGGCGCGATGCTTGCTGTTTCGCCTGCTCAATGGCGCGTGCAACTTCGGCACGCTAACGCGGCTGTGCTGCATGACCGCCTGTTGGCGCACTTTTTCCGGCAATGATGTTGTCTGCAATTTCACGGCGGATAGAGGCAGACGGTTTTTCAGTGAAGGATTGGCGGCAACGACCGCCTCGATTTCTGCGTTATCTCGCTTTGGGATATTCTTTCGTTTGCCCGCTTGGATAATCAGGATTGGTTGATGAGTTGCGCCAGAACTTGTTCGCGCAATTCGTTATCGCCGATTTGTGCCTTTAGGGATGGTTCGGCGCGCCTGTTCGACTCGCCTGCGCCAGTTGGCGGCGGGTAATCACTTCGTTGTCGGCGATGGCGCGCATGCCGTCGCTCAGATGTACGCCGTCAGAACGGGTTTCGGTATCGGTCGTCTGAACAGCGACGGTTTGACGGATTTTTACTGTTTTGCCTTTAGGGGCTGTGGTGCGTTCAATGCCAGACCGAGTGCGGCGGCAAGAATCAGGGGTTTTGACGTTCACGGGTAACTACTCGTTGGTTTTGCCGTAGCCGGAATGGCCAAGCGCAGTTTTTCAAATGGATTGTTGCCGAGATTGCTCAGGTCTTTTGAGTTGGAGATTGAAGAATACGGCGTTTTTGCGGCTGTTTTCGCCGGTCACGTAGCGTTGTCCGACAATGCTTGCGCTCCAGCAGCCGCAGTTGCTTTTATATTCAGCTCTACCAGCATTTCAAGAGGTTTCTGGCTTGAATTTCGTAGTTGTAACGTGCAACTGCGTAAAGGTTTTTACGGATAGCCATTGTGCCGCCAAATCGACTTGGCGGATTTTATCGTAGAAATAGTTGCCGTCGGATTGCAGGTAAATGCGTTCGTTGCGCCCGTATTTGTAACGCGCGCTCAACACTTTGTCCGCGCTCGGGATTGTAGCGGACGGTCGCGGCATAGCTTTCGGCACGGCTTTGATTTTTGCTGTAGTGCGATCGAAAACCTACATGAAAGCTGTCACTCAGTTTGCCGTGTGCGAAGCCGACCCAGTCGGATTGGCTGCGTTCGTGGCGGCTGACGTTGCCGTCCAGCAATACGTTGTCGTTTTTGAAATAAAAACTTTTGTCCGATACCAGCGCGGAATAGCTCGGCACCGTTGTTCGGATTGAGAAAACGGGTTTGCGCGGCGGCAGTCAGGCTGTTGGCAGAGTTGATGCGGTCGTTGCCGACGTACAGATTTTCACGGGAAAAGCTGGTTGTAAAGAGAAGCTGTTTTCCGAGGTGTCGAAATTAGGTAAGTTTTCGCGACTTGGTCGGGGATGTAGTTGTAGAACAGGCGCGGTTCGAGGGTTTGCAGATAGGCTTTGCCGAACAAATTAGCGTTGCGCTCGAAGGTTATGCCGGTATCGACGTTGAATATCGGCAATACGCGGCTGACGCGGCGGCCGGATTGGTTGCCGAACGAGCCTAAGTCGTAATAAGTCGCGTGTACGCCGATTTTCGGACGGATATAGCCCCATTGGTTGTTGAAATCCCAGCGACGTGGATACAGCACTGGCATGGCTGCCGTCTTGTTTGCTGTCGTGTACGAAACGGGCTGAACTGGCTGAATACGTTGATATTCGCTTTGCCCATGGTTTCTGCCAACGTCCGGTCAGACGCGGCATGATGGCGTAAGGTTCGTCTTTGTAACCGCTTTTGCTGGCAAGGGTTTGGTATTTTTGTACGTTCACGCGCCGTCAAAAAGAGCCGCCCCAGATATTGTCGCCGTAGTTCAGCCACAGTTGGCGGTTGAGGTTGACGTTGCTGGCAATGTCCTCGCGTCCGTAGAAGTCGCGGTAGTAATGTCGTCTGAAACCTGAGTGAGGCTGATACCGCCGCTGAGTTTGTCGGTCAGTTGGTGGTTGTGGTCAAACTTGATTTGATAGCGGTTGTTTTCGTGGCGTTTTTATCGTGCGGCATCCAATCGCCGTCGATGACGCCGTCATTTCGGCTCGAGATAGCGAACCTGTCCGCCAGCTGCACGCCGCGCGAGCTGATGATGCCGGGGCGGAAGGTAGCGTCCAAGTTGAGGCGAGGTTGAAATAATAGGAAGGGCGAGTTCCAAACCGTCCGAACCGGTTGCCAAGGTCGGAACCAGCAGACCGCTCTTTGCGATGACCGTTGAGCGGGAAATCCGCCCAAGGCGTATAAAGCACCGGAACGCCGCCGAACACCAGCGACGCGTCTTTTGCCACGCCTATGCCCGTTTCTGATCGGTTTCGATGCTTTTCGCTTTGATGAACCAACTCGCATCGCCGGGCGAGCAGGTATTGAATTTGGTGACTGATGAGCTTGTACAGCCTCGTTTTCATTTCCGCCTTTTTCGCTGACGCTTTGGAGGCGGCGGTCGTCTTTTCGGCATCGACGCGGACGTATTCGCTCGAGCCGGTATTGTCTTTCAGGTTGTACACCAAAGTATCGCCGCTGATGGTCGAGCCGTCTTGATACAGCGTAAAGCGGTCGCCCGCCCTGACAGTATCGCTGGTTTGGTCGTAATCCGCCCAATCGGCGTTCAACACTTCCTGATTGCGCTCGATGATGACATCGCCTTCGGCGCGGACGGCGACTTTAGACCGTCCGGCAACCTTGTCCGCAATCACGCGGGTGTAATCCTGCGGCAGGGGGTCTTCGCCGCTGCGTTTGATTTCAGGCTGCTTGTTTGCTTCGAAGCCTGATGCTGGCAAAACAGGCAGGGTATCGCCCAGGACAATTTGTCCCTGATCGGCAGGACGACGGTTCTCCCGCTCTGAACCGCAGGCGGGGTGGCCCTACCGGCTCGTAATCGGCAGGGTTGCGGCAAAGATGCATTTGCGCATATGCCCTCCCGCGCCGAAGCCGACGCTTAACGCCAAAACCAATGGTTTGAGTGAAAATAAACGAGCTAAAATCGCCCTTAAATCGGTTTTGCCAGTTAGAATAGCGGTTATTTTTAACCTGAAAATCGCGACACCGCTATGCAACGACAAACCGAATTACAAAATTACTTCGCGCCGTCTATCCCGAACAAAACTTCGAATTGAGCTTCGCCGCCGCCGATGCCGACTTCCGACGCTACTTCGCGCTGCTTTTTGCCGACGGCAAGACCGTCATCTGCATGGACGCGCCGCCCGATAAAATGAGCGTCGCTCGCCCTACCTAAAAGTGCAAAAACTTTTTCAATATGCTTAACGTTCCCCAAGTATTGCATGTGGACGAAGCGCAGGGATTTATGGTGCTTAACGACTGGGCAGCACCACTTTCCTGACAGCCATGCAGCAAGAGCAAGGCACGGAGGCACACAAAGTCCCTGCTGCTTGAAGCCATAGACGAACTGGTCGAGTTGCAAAAAGCCAGCCGCGCGGGCGAGTGCCCGAATATGACCGCGACATCATGCTGCGCGAAATCAACCTTTTTCCCCGAATGGTTTCGTCGCCAAAAAGCTCGGACGCGAACTCAACTTCAAACAACGCCAGCTTTGGCAGCAAAACCATAGACACGCCCTGCTGCCGCCGCTGCTTGCCCAGCCGCAGGTGTACGTCCACCGCGACTTCATCGTCCGCAACCTCATGCTCGCCACCAGCCGACCAGCGTACTCGACTTCAAGACGCACTCTACGGCCCGATTTCCCCTACGACTTGGTTTCCCTCCTGCGCGACGCCTTCATCGAATGGGAAGAAGAATTCAGTCTTGGACTTGGTCATCCGTTACTGGGAAAAAGCCCGCGCCGCCGGATTGCCCGTACCCGCCGCGTTTGACGAGTTTTACCGTTGGTTTGAATGGATGGGCGTACAGCGCCATCTGAAAGTCGCCGGCATCTTCGCCCGCCTGTACTACCGCGACGGCAAAGACAAATACCGCCCCGAAATCCCGCGCTTCCTCAACTACCTGCGCCGCACCTCCCGCCGCTACACCGAGCTTGCTCCGTTGTATGCGCTGTTGGTCGAACTGGTCGGCGATGATGAATTGGAAACTGGGTTTACGTTTTAAAAGGCAGATGGCTTTGTGCCATTCTTGATGATGAAAGGGTCGTCTGAAAAATCCTGAAATGGGGTTTCAGACGACCTTTCTATTCTTCATATATGTGAATTCGGGTTTGTCCACTGTGCCAATTTTAAGCCTGACCCGACATTAATCAAAACATCGATACCGTCATTCCCGCGCAGGCGAAATCAGGTTTTCGATTTTCAGAAATACTTAGAGATTAATGCAATTCCAAACTTCTGGATTCCCGCCTGCGCAGGGAACTGACGGCTGAGCCTTTTTGTTCAGGTTTGCCATGTATAGCTGACTTTATTGGTTTTTATAGTGGATTAACTTTTAAACCAGTACGGCGTTGCCTCGCCTTGCCGTACTATCTGTACTGTCTGCGGCTTCGTCGCCTTGTCCTGATTTTTGTTAATCCACTATATGCTGCACTGCCAACGATGGGCATTTCCATTCTATTCACACTAAAACAGCGTATCTCAGGGATACGCTGTTTTCATCATTACTCTTTCCATCATTGATGATGAATACCCAATACTTTGGCGTTGTGGCTGATGATTTCTTCGGCAAGCTGCGGGTTGTCGTTGAGCTTGATGCCGAAGCCGGGAACAAGTTCTTTCAGACGACCTTCCCATGAGGAAATGCGGCTTTGGGAAGCATTGGTGGATGAGCTTGATCGTCAAAGGTACGGCGGTTGATGCGCCGGGGGATGCGCCCAAGAGTGCGGCGAGCGAGCCGTCGGCGTGGGCGACGATTTCGGTGCCGAATTGGAGGACGCCGCCTTTTTCAGAGTCTTTTTGATGATTTGAACGCGTTGACCTGCGCTGATGAGTTCCCAGTCGTCAGGGTTTGCTTCAGGGTAGTATTCCAGCAGGGAGGCGAAGCGTTCTTCTTGGTTTTGCGCAATTCGCCCAAGAGGTATTTGGTCAGGGGCATGTTGCCCAACCCGCGCGCAGCATGGGGTAGAGGTTGTCCAAGTGGATGGACAGGGCAAATCCATGAGCGAGCCTTGTTTGAGGAAGTTGGAACGGAAGCCTGCGGCAGGCCGAACATGAGGTGGCGTTTGCCGTCCACGTTGCGGGTGTCGAGGTGCGGGACGGACATGGGCGACGCGCCGACGGAGGCTTGTCCGTACACTTTGGCGTTGTGCTGCGCGGCGGTTTCGGGGTTGCTGTTGCGGAAGAACAGGGCCGGAAACGGGGAAAGCCGCCGTAGCCTTTGCCTTCGGGGATGCCGGATTTTTGCAGCAGGGTCAGTGCGCCGCCGCCTGCGCCGAGGAAGAGGAAGCAGGTGCGGATGGTGAGCTGGCCGTCGGGGTTGCGGGTGTCGCTGGTTTTGAGTACCCATGCGCCGTCGGATTCGCGTTTAATGTCGTCGACGTGGCGGTTGAACTCGGTTTTAACGCCTTTTTCGCGCAGGTATTGCACCATTTGGCGGGTCAGGCTGCCGAAATCGACGTCAGTGCCTTCGGCGGAGTAGTTGGCGGCGACGGGTTGTCCTTCTTTACGGCCGTTGATGACCAGCGGCGCCCATTCGGCGATTTTGGCGCGGTCGGTGGAGAATTCCATCCGTTCGAAGAGTTTTTGGGATTTGAATGCGTCGTAACGTTTTTGCAGGTAGTTGCAATGGTCGGTGTTCATGACCAGCGACATATGCGGAACGGTGTTGATGAAGGAGTTGTCGGCGATTTTTGCCTTCTTCGACAAGCGATGCCCAGAACTGGCGGCTGATGTGGAATTGTTCGGCAATATTGAGGGCGCGGGTCGGGTCGATGAGTGCCGTCTGCGCCGAGCAGGGGCGTAATTGAGTTCGCATAACGCGGAATGCCCTGTGCCGGCGTTGTTCAAGCGTTTGACGATTCCAACGCTACGTCTTCAAGCGTTCGATAAGGGTGATTTCCCAAGACGGTTCGAGTTCTTTTGGGCAAAACGCCCAAAGTCGCGCCTCATAATGCCTCCACCCACCAAGACAACATCTGTTGCTTCAGCCATGGTTGTACTCCTAGAAACAGGCATATCCTGCCTTTATGATTATCCGTTGTATTACGAACGCCTGTTTCGGCGGTAAAACCTGCTGGCGCGGTGTTTTTGGCGTGGAAGATTGCGCGCGGGTTTTACGTTTTGAACCGATGTTAAACCGTTCATAATATGTTATTGAGAATTTAGTGGATTTTTCTGAGGGATTGCAAAGATTTTCTGTTTGGATTTACATAAACGCGAGTTTGAAAAGGTCGTCTGAAACATTCAGACGACCTTTATTTATCAGGGGATTGACGGTGTTGCACCTTATTTCATTAATTTTTAAAGACTTCAGATTGTCAGCAAGATGGACGTGTTTTGATGAAAAATGAAGAAGAAAAAACGTTTTTCAGGATGCGTCATAAGCTGCCGCTTTTTCGAGCAGTTTTGCCCTTGCCTGCGGCCATTCTTCGCGCAGCAGGCTGTATTCACCGTATCGCGCACGCTGCCGTCTTTCCGCAGTTTGTGGCAGCGCAAGATGCCGTCTTGTGTGCGCCCAGGCGTTCGATGGCGCGTTAGGGAAGCGGTGTTGAGGTTGTCGGTCTGCCAGCAGGCGCAGCGGCAGTTTAAAGTATCGAAAACGTAGTCGAGCAACATGATTTTGCAGGCGGTATTGATGCGCGTGCGCCGTGCCGACAGGGCGTACCATGTGAAACCGATGTAGAGGCGGGGATAGCGGGGTCGATGTGGTAAAGCGAAGTCGAGCCGACGATTTTTGCCCGTGTCTTCGTCGATGACGGCAAAGGCGAGGCGGGTTTGCGTGGCGGTGCGGATATAGTCCGCCACTTGGTCGGGTTCGGGTGCGGTGGTTACGTTCAGCTTCCAGACTTCGCCGTCGCAAACTGCTTCGCGCAAACCGGCTTCGTGTGCCGCCGTCAAAGGCTCGAGACGGACGCGGTTGAAGGACAAAACGGGAACGGATGAAAAATCAGCCATGAGGTTTCCTTTGTATTTGATGGTTTGAGTTATCAGACGACCTTTTTGTTTGAGTGGCGGCATCTTTGAGGTCGTCTGAAAGCTATTGATTAATGATGTTTGAACACCAGCACGCCCGACTCCGATACAAACCCGTCCAGCGGCAGGTCGTGCGGTTCGCGCGGCAGCGTGTCAACCAGTTGGCAAGCGAAGCCTACGCCTATGGTTTTTGCCTGTAAACGGTATTTCATCGCTGCGAGCGTCGCATCGTAATAGCCGCCAGCCTGCCCTAAGCGGTAGCCTTCGCGGTCCATGCCGACAATCGGGACAAGCAATATCGATAAACCGTGTACACGGATTTTGCGTCCCGTAAACTGCGGTACATGCAGCTTCGCCCTGCCTCGTTTGCGTTCTTGTTTCGTCCCATCGGCGGGATAGGGGCGTGAACCATTCGCCGCGAAATGCGGTTCGATATAAGGCAGATAGAGTTTGGCGCCACGTTTTTGTGCCGCGCGGACAAAGCCGTCCAGCCGCAGCTCCGCCCATCGGCCAATACACGCCGATCTTCTGCCCCTTCTTGATATAACGTTGTGAGCAGGCGGTTAACCGTTTGCCCCGCCGCCAACCGCCCTGATGACCCATCTGCGCGGGCGCGGCGCAATTCTCGGCGCAGGGCGTGTTTTTCCTCATTCCTCATTTCAGACGACCTTTTGAGTGTTGTTGTAGAATACGGCGATTATAAACGCTCCGTTAACATCAAAACAGGATTCCGCCATGTGGCATATCGTCCTTATCGGCTACCTCTTCGTCGCCGTCATGTATTCCGCTGCCCAGCCCAGCATCGCGCGCGCTTTTGATTTATTTGGTTTTTGGGCAGTCCTGCCCGTTGCGTTTACCGTTTTCGCGTCACCATCCGCCGCCGCAACCGCCTGATGAAGCAGCAGGAAAGGAAGCATTCGAACAAAGCCGCCGCGCAGCCGGACAAGAAGGCGGCAAACACGACGGCAGTGTATAAAAATCCCTTTTCAGACGACCCCTTATCCGCTATAATCCGTCAGTTTTCCATTTCGGAAACACACTATTTTTAAAAATTTATGCCCACTTTCGCCGAAGGGTGCTGACAATAGGGCGCAGCCTATCAAGTTCTATGCGATTGAATGTGTGCTCTAACCCTTTCAAGGAAATAAAATGTCTCAAATTACTATGCGTCAGATGATTGAAGCCGGCGTTCACTTCGGCCACCAAACCCGTTTCTGGAACCCGAAAATGGCACAATACATTTTCGGTGCGCGCAACAAAATCCACATCGTAAACCTGGAAAAACCCTGCCGATGTTCCAAGAAGCGCAAGAGCGTACGCCGTCTGGTTTGCCAACAAAGGCACCGTGCTGTTTGTCGGCACCAAACGTCAAGCGCGTGAAATCATCCGCGAAGAAGCTACCCGCGCCGGTATGCCTTTCGTCGATTACCGTTGGTTGGGCGGCATGCTGACCAACTACAAAACCGTTAAACAATCCATCAAACGCCTGGAAGAAAAAACCGCTGCTTTGGAAAAACGCTGCGAAGGCGGTTTTCAACAAAAAGAAATTCTGGAAATGCAACGCGACGTTGAAAAACTGGAAACGTTCTTTTGGGCGGTATCAAAAACATGAAAGGCCTGCCTGACGCGATTTTTCGTTATCGACACCGGCTACCAAAAAGGTACTCTGGTCGAGGCTGAAAAACTGGGCATCCCTGTTATCGCCGTAGTCGATACCAACAACAGCCCTGACGGCGTGAAATACGTTATCCCCGGTAACGACGACTCCGCCAAAGCCATCCGCCTGTACTGCCGCGGCATCGCCGACAGCAGTTTTGGAAGGCAAAAACCAAGCGCTGCAGAAACCGTAGCCGCTGCCACGAAGCTGCTGCCGAGTAATCCGGCAAACTGAAGAGGGCGTTATGCGCTTTTTCTCAAATCCCGTTCTGAAACCTTTTCAGACGACCTCATTCCCAAACACGGATACCCGTGTTTCCCCAAAATCTAGGAGATTCAAAATGGCAGAAATTACTGCAAAAATGGTTGCCGGCCTGCGCGCCTACCGGCCTGGGCATGATGGAATGCAAAAAGCGCTTGGTTGAAGCCGAAGGCAACTTCGAAAAAGCCGAAGAAATCCTGCGCATCAAATCCGGCGCGAAAGCCGGCAAACTGCAGCCGGCCGTACTGCTGCCGAGGCGTGTTAGCTTACGCCATCAACGGCAATGTCGGCGCATTGGTTGAAGTAAACTGCGAAACCGACTTCGTTGCCAAAGACGCGGGCTTCGTAGAATTCGCTAACTTCGTTGCGAAAACCGCTGCCGAGAAAAACCGGCTACCGTTGAAGAACTGAGCGAACTGGTTGAAGCAGAACGTAAAGCCATTATCGCCAAATTAGGCGAGAACATGTCTGTCCGCCGCTTCCAAGTGATCGACACCGCCAACCAACTGGTTGCCTACATCCACGGTGCATTGGCTACCGAAGGCGTATTGGTTGAGTTCAAAGGCTCTGAAGACGTAGCGCGTAAAATCGGTATGCACATCGTTGCCGCCAAACCGCAATGCGTAACCGAAGCCGAAGTAGATGCCGAAACCATCGAAAAAGAACGCCACATCTACACCGAGCAAGCCATCGCTTCCGGCAAACCCTGCCGACATCGCCGCTAAAATGGTTGAAGGCCGTATCCGCAAATTCTTGGCCGAAATGCCCTGAACGGCCAAGCATTCGTAATGAACCTGACCAAACTGTTGCCCAATTCGCTAAAAGAAAACGGCACTGAAATCATCAGCTTCGTACGTTACAAAGTAGGCGACGGTATCGAAAAAGCCGTTGTCGACTACGCAGCCGAAGTTGCCGCTGCTGCTAAAGTGTAAGGCAGAGATGAAAAAGAAAGCACCTGGATTCCAAAACGAATCAGGGTGCTGAGAGTTACACTGTTTAAAAATACTGTCGAACAGAAAAATATTTCATCATAATCAACATAATAATTTATCCAAACCCATACACCCACGGAAAACGCGTTACCCTGTCAGCTAAATATCCCGAAAGGTCGTCTGAAAATCAAACACCCTTTTCCTCGAATTGAAGCAGCGCCACAGGGCTGAACTGATCATTTGGAACGAGTCGGTTTTGGTACGGAAAACGGCAGATTCAAGGCAAAAAGTGCAGCAAGATTGGACATCTTGCGAGTATTTTCTAACGCAGAATATGCCGTTTTACGGAGCAAAATACCGCCGTTATCGAATGTCAGTTCGCCCTGAATAACGAGCGCTATCCACCCAAAGAAAGCAAGGTATCCCATGACACAGCAAATCAAATACAAACGCGTATTACTGAAACTCTCCGGCGAATCCCTGATGGGTTCCGACCCTTTCGGTATCAATCACGACACCATCGTCCAAACCGTCGGTGAAATCGCCGAAGTTGTCAAAATGGGCGTACAAGTCGGCATCGTTGTCGGCGGCGGCAACATCTTCCGCGGCGTATCCGCCCAAGCAGGCAGCATGGACCGCGCCACCGCAGACTACATGGGCATGATGGCGACCGTCATGAACGCACTCTGCCCTCAAAGATGCCTTCGAAACCCTCGGCATCAAAGCGCGCGTACAATCTGCGCTTTCCATGCAGCAAATCGCCGAAACCTACGCCCGCCCCAAAGCCATCCAATACCTTGAAGAAGGCAAAGTCGTGATTTTCGCCGCCGGTACGGGTAACCCGTTCTTCACCACCGACACCGCCGCCGCCCTGCGCGGAGCCGAAATGAACTGCGACGTCATGCTCAAAGCCACCAACGTGGACGGCGTTTATACCGCAGACCCGAAAAAGACCCGTCCGCGACGCTACGAAACCATCACTTTTGGACGAAGCCCTGAACAAAAACCTCAAAGTCATGGACGCGACCGCCTTCGCCCTCTGCCGCGAACGCAAACTCAACATCGTCGTCTTCGGCATCGCCAAACAAGGCTCGCTCAAGCGCGTCGTTACCGGCGAAAACGAAGGCACGCTGGTTCACTGCTGATTCCCATCGGGCAATATATTGAAGTGATTTGATCGAGTAAAGGTCGTCTGAAAAACCGAAAATAGGGTTTTGAACCGCCCTCAAAAAATCTTGGACGCCCGATAAAACCTATTCAGACGCTCTGTGTAAGCTGGGTTCCGTATACAGCAGGACTCAGCTTTTCAATTTTAAACTGCAACCCACCCTGATTGTAGTAGTCCATATAATCGTCTTTTGTGTGAAAATCTTCTCGTTGTTTACACCACAGATTGGGAAAAATAAGCCTGCAAGACCTCAAACGGCGTATCGCCGTTCAAACTGCGGTGCGGCTCACGCGTATTATAGAAATTAACAAAGCGCAGCACAGTTCCTTTTGTCTATGTTCCAGGCTGTCAAACGACTGTTTCCCATGCCACATCTCCATCAGGGTACGGATAACCCGCTCCGCCTTACCATTGCAATAACATGAGTTGAGACCTTTGCAATAACATAAGTTAGTGCAAAGGGTCTCAAAATATCCTATTCCTATTTAAATCCGTCATAAATATCGTAATCAATTAAAAATAGAAAGCCGAACGGATAACCCATTCGGCTTTCTATCAGCGCTAACGATTATTGAACTTAATTTCTACATCAACACCAGCCGGCAAGTCCAGTTTCATCAGTGCGTCGGTAGTTTTGTCAGTCCAGTCCACGATGTCCATCAGGCGCAAGTGGGTGCGGATTTCAATTGTTCACGAGAGTTTTGTTCACGTGTGGAGAACGCAGAATGTTGAAACGTTCGATTTTTAGTCGGCAACGGAATCGGACCTTTACAACGGCACCGGTACGTTTTGCAGTTTCAACGATTTCTTGAGCAGAACGGTCGATCGAGGCTGTAATCATAAGCTTTCAGGCGGATACGGATTTTTGGTTTTGCCATTTATCGATATCCTTCAATTAAGCGATGATAGAAGAAACCACACCCGCACCTACGGTACGGCCACCTTCCTGAATCGCAAAGCGCAGACCTTCTTCCATAGCGATAGGCGCAATCAGTTCTACAGTGATGGCTACGTTCTGCCCAGGCATAACCATTTCTACACCTTCTTCCAAAGTAACCGCGCCGGTTACGTCGGTAATACGGAAGTAGAATTGAGGACGGTAGATTAGCGAAAGAACGGAGTATGACAGCCACCCTCTTCTTTGCTCAACACGTACACTTCTGCTTTAAATTTGGTGTGCGGAGTGATGGTACCCGGTTTAGCCAATACTTGACCGCGTTCCACTTCTTCGCGTTTGGTACCGCGCAGCAATACGCCTACGTTGTCACCTGCTTGACCTTCGTCCAGCAATTTGCGGAACATTTCAACACCGGTACAAGTGGTTTTTGGGTTTCTTTTCAGACCTACGATTTCGATCTCGTCGCCAACGTGGATAACACCGCGCTCTACACGGCCGGTTACTACTGTACCGCGACCGGGATGGAGAATACGTCTTCGATAGGCAGCAGGAACGGTTTGTCTACGGCACGCTCAGGAGTCAGGGATGTAGCTGTCAATGCGGCAGCCAGTTCGAATTTTTTTCTTCGTAAGCTGCATCATCTTCCAAGGCTTTCAGTGCAGAACCTTGTACGATCGGGCAGTCGTCGCCTGGGAAGTCGTAGCTTGACAGCAAGTCACGGATTTCCATTTCAACCAGTTCCAACAGCTCGGCATCGTCAACCATGTCGCATTTGTTCATGAACACGATGATGTAAGGTACGCCTACTTGGCGGGCCAACAGGATATGTTCGCGGGTTTGCGGCATAGGGACCGTCAGCAACGGAACATACCAAGATTGCGCCGTCCATTTGTGCGGCACCGGTAATCATGTTTTTTTAACGTAGTCGGCGTGCGCGGGCAGTCTACGTGTGCGTAGTGGCGGGTTTCGGTTTCGTATTCTACGTGTGAGGTATTAATGGTAATGCCGCGGGCTTTTTCTTCGGGAGCGTTGTCGATTTGGTCGTAGCTTTTGCAGCACCACCGAATTTTTAGCCAAAATAGTAGTCAAAGCAGCAGTCAGAGTGGTTTTTACCATGGTCAACGCGTGACCGATGGTGCCAACGTTTACGTGCGGTTTGCTACGTTCAAATTTTTCATAGCCATGAGCTAATTCCTTTACATTAAAAGATCGATTAAAGAACAGAGGTCGTCTGAAAAATCATTTCAGCCTTTCAGACGACCTATGTTGCCTGATTAGCCTTTACGGGCTTCAGTTACAGCAGCAGCTACGTGGGCAGGAGCTTCAGAATATTTCTTGAACTCCATAGAGTAAGTAGCGCGACCTGGGTTACCAGAACGCAGGTCGGTAGAATAACCGAACATTTTCTGCCAGAGGTACTTCGGCACGGACTTTTTTACCACCGATACCGTCATCATCCATGCAATACAACGCCACGACGACGGTTCAAGTCGCCCATTACGTCTGCCATGTATTCTTCAGGGGTTTCCACTTCAACTGCCATGATCGGCTCAAGCAGAGCAGGGATTGGCTTTACGCATACCTTCTTTGAAGGCTTGAGAAGCTGCCAATTCGAAGGCCAGTTGAGAGGAGTCGACATCGTGTGAAGAACCGAAAATCAAACGTACGCGTACATCAACTACTGGGTAACCTGCAACGATACCGTTAGGGCAGGGGTATCGCGGATACCTTTATCGACAGACGGAATGAATTCGCGAGAATCACACCACCTTTAATTTCGTCGATAAATTCGTAGCCTGCGCCACCCAGCTCCATAGGTTCCATTTTGATCACGACGTGACCGTATTGACCTTTACCACCGGATTGTTTGGCGTGTTTGTATTCGGCTTCAACTTCTTTGCGGATGGTTTCGCGGTAAGCCACTTGAGGCGCACCGATATTTGCTTCCACGCCGAATTCGCGTTTCATACGGTCAACAATAATTTCCAAGTGCAGCTGCTTCCCACGTACCGGGAAATAATGGTTTGACCGGATTCCTCGTCTGTACGGACACGGAAAGAAGGTCTTCTTTAGCCAGACGGTTCAGGCGATACCCATTTTCTCTTGGTCGGCTTTAGTTTTTCGGCTCAACGGCAATATGGATTACCGGCTCAGGGAAATTCCATGCGTTCCAAAAGATGATCGGCGCGCTTTCTGCACAAGGGTTTTACGCGGTAGTAACGTCTTTCAGACCGATAGCGGCTGCGATGTCGCCAGCACGTACTTCTTCGATTTCAGTACGGTCTGCAGCAGTCATTTGTACCAAACGACCGATACGTTCACGAGTGCCTTTTACAGAGTTCAATACGGTATCGCTGGATTTCACGACACCGGGTAAACGCGGATGAAAGTCAGTTGATCAACGTATTTGTCGTTCAACATTTTGAACGCCAATGCAGAAATTTCTCTTCATCGCTGGCTTGACGGCTGTCGGCTTCTTCAGTATTAGGATTAACACCTTGAGACCGGAGGAATATCGGTAGGGAGCCGGCAGCAATTCTACAACTGCGTCAACATACGTTGAGCACCTTTGTTTTTAAATGCGGAACCGCACAACATCGGCTGAATTTCGCCTGCCAAAGTACGTTGACGCAATGCACCTACGATTTCTTCCTCAGTCAGCTCGTCGCCGCCCAAGTATTTGTCCATCAATTCTTCGCTGAGCTTCAGCTGCGGCTTCAATCATGTTTTGACGCCATTCTTCAGCAGTTTCAACCAATTCGGCAGGAATGTCGCCATGGGTAAAGTTGTACCTTTATCGGCTTCATTCAGATGATGGATTTCATTTTCAGCAAGTCAACAACACCGGTGAACTGTCTTCTGCGCCTACCGGAATGACGATAGGGTACAGGGGTTTGCGCGCAAACGGGTTTTCATTTGCTCGACAACACGGAAGAAGTTGGCACCTTGACGGTCCATTTTATTTTACAAACGCCAAGCGTGGCACTTGGTATTTGTTGGCTTGACGCCATACGGTTTCAGATTGCGGTTGAACACCACCCACCGCGCAGTAAACCATTACCGCACCATCCAATACACGCATAGAACGCTCTACCTCTACAGTAAAGTCAACGTGTCCCGGGGTATCGATAATGTTGAAGCGGTGTTCTGGGAATTGTTTCGCCATACCGGACCAGTAGGAAGTAACGGCAGCGGAGGTAATGGTAATACCACGCTCTTGCTCTTGTTCCATGTAGTCGGTAGTAGCCGCGCCGTCATGCACCTCGCCCAATTTGTGGGTCAAACCTGTATAGAACAAAATACGTTCTGTAGTAGTGGTTTTACCCGCGTCAATATGGGCGGAAATACCGATGTTGCGGTACAGGCTGATCGGGGTCTTACGAGCCATTTTATTAGCCTTTCAAAATTAGAAACGGAAGTGAGAGAATGCTTTGTTGGCTTCAGCCATGCGGTGTACTTCTTACGTTTTTCAACGCACCGCCGCGACCTTCAGACGCATCGATCAACTCGCCTGCCAAACGCAGGTCCGCAGTTCGCTCACGTTTGCGGGCCGCATCGCGAACCCAGCGCATTGCAAGAGCCAGACGGCGTGAAGGACGAACCTCAACAGGAACTTGGTAGTTTGCACCACCTACACGGCGGCTTTTCACTTCCACGATAGGTTTGGCGTTTGCAATGGCTTCGTTGAATACTTCGATTGCTGCTTTGCCGGTTTTTTTCTCGATTTTGCTCAATGCACCGTAAACGATACGTTCGGCAACAGATTTTTACCGTCAATCATCAATACGTTCATGAATTTAGTCAGCTCGACGCTGCCGAATTTAGGATCGGGCAACTACATCGCGCAGGGACTTCTCTACGTCTTGGCATTTTAATTTCCTTTTAATCTATTCAGTCGGGTCAATTCCATGAATGCCAAAAAGCATTCACTTACTCGGCCGTTGTTCAGCTAGGGCGGCCGACGTGCCTATTTAAGTCCCTGTAATTATTTAGGGACGCTTAGCACCGTATTTAGAACGGGCTTGTTTACGGTCTTTAACACCTGCAGTATCAAGGAACCGCGTACAGTGTGGTAACGTACACCGGCAAGTCTTTTTACACGACCGCCGCGAATCAGTACGACGCTGTGCTCTTGCAGGTTGTGGCCTTCACCGCCGATGTATGAAATGACTTCAAAACCGTTGGTCAAGCGAACTTTACATACTTTACGCAATGCAGAGTTAGGTTTTTTAGGGGTAGTCGTGTATACACGGGTGCATACGCCGCGTTTTTGCGGGCAAGCTTCCAGTGCAGGCACTTTGTTTACGTACACGGGCTTTTTGGCGGCCTTTGCGTACCAATTGGTTGATAGTTGGCATATTTTCTCGTCCTGTTGAGTTAAATACTTGCTGACACCATGTCGGCAAGAGTGGAATTATATTTTTATTGCAAGAGTTTAGTCAAGCAAACGACGGATAAAAGTTGGTATTTTGTATTTACTAAGAACTATTTAGCAACTGAGATCGTCCGAAATGAATAAAGAGTTATCACAATATCTGCACTCTCTATTTCAGACGACCTTGATTCGAGTTTCAAGTGCAACACTAGGGTACCGGTGGTTGGAACAGATTCAAGAATAAAACACTTGGCGTTTCGCGGCCAAAGTGTTTTTCTGTAACCAGTGGTTCAACTCATCTTGAACCCTGCGTATCTCCCGATCGCTGATGTTTCGAAAATCGGTTTGTTTGGGAAATATTGTCGAATGAGGTCCGTTGGTGTTCTCATTCAGCCCTTTTTCCCAAGAATGAGTAAGGGCAGCAAAAATAGGTTTCTGCTGCCAATGATTTGGCTATTTTGGTGTGTTTGCTAGAACTCTTTGCCGTTATCCATGGTGACAGTGTATACCCTGTCTTTATGTACCTTTAATGCCCTAATAGCTGCCCAGGCAGTATCTTCGGCTTTGAGTTCTCCAATTTGCAGATGATGGTGTCGGCCTCCCAATCGCCGATGCGTTTTTGATCGACAATGGCGGGGCGGTTTTCTATGCCGACGCGGTTGAGCACTGCCTCCGGTCCATATGCTGCCGTAGCGTTTGCGGTAGGGATTTTTCGCTGGCGCTGTTTGGTAAGGTGACTTTTGCCGCTGGGCTTTTTCGGCGCTATATTGCTGCCCTTGGGCACGGTGCCGTTTGATTTCGCGACTGATGGTTCTTTTGTGTCGGTTAAGCTGTTTGGCGATTCCGACGATGGTTCAGTGGCGGGACAGATATATGGAATCGAATCCGCTGTCGTCTGAAATACTTATAGCCGTCATTTCCTGTATGGACGGGAGGCATCTCAAAATAGCTTTCTTGTTTTATTAGCTATTTCGCGAGCTAAGCCCGCGCTACAAACTTTCAGGACAGACATCCTAGCGTGGGCTTTGTCCACGGATTAAGTTTCACCTAAAAAGCGGCCATCTGAAAAACCTGCGCACACAGACAGGGATTCAGACAACCTTTTATTTAACGGATTAAAATAAAACAGGATATTTACACCAGCCATTTCGCACAGAAAGAATCAGAAATAATGGTATAGACAGAGCAGCTTGTCGGGGAAAAAAATGCGAACCGACCTACAGACCGACATACTACGTATCCCCCGCATTTTATCCAAACATATAAAAAGAGCCTGCATAAAGCAGGCTCTTTTTCAAACTAACCGTATCAGATTAGAATTTGTGACGCAGACCAACTGTACCAGCAGTTTTCTCGTATTTGTTGTCGCCTTTACCTTCTCTCAACCAACCGGCGAAATCAGGGCAGAAGTGCGTTTAGAAGTCGTAGTCAGCACCGACGATTACTTGGTTGTATTGGCTGTTGCCTTGTTTTTCGCCATCTTTTTTTGGCTTTGAAGCCGTGAGCGTAAGATACGCATGGCGTTACATTACCCATACGGTAACCGGCGGTTGCAGCAACTTCGGTTTGCTCGTTTTCTTGCCGCTGTCTACGTTTTTAGAAAGCATCGTGCTGACCTGCTACGGCAAACAAAGCGTTGTTAGCATCGTAACCGACAACCAAGCGATGAGTTTGATGGTCTTTAACAGAAACACAGTTACTCGCAACTTCTAAATCGAAGTTACCATTTTGACAGGGCTGTCTTCACATCATCGCGATCGGCTTTTTCCAAGTCATATTTGGCAAAATTGACCAACGTAACGACCGAAGAAACCAGCATTCTCATAGTTCAGACCAGCATGGTAAGACGCACCAGTCTTAACTTCATGAGTATATTTGTCTCTAGGGATTCGCATTGTCACGTGGTTGGTATTGTACGCTTGCGCTGAAACCGGACAATACAGGTGAATCGTAACGTACAGACGCTTTACGATCTTCTACACGTTCAAGTTTGCCTAATGCAAAACATCTGAGTTTGGCATCGCTGGCTCCCAAGGATCGATGCTGTCGCTGCTGTCTTTCAGAGGGGTATTCAGTTTACCGGCACGGATTTTACCGAAGCCGCCTTCCAAACCGATGAAGGACTCGCGAGTACCCCAACCTTTGTCAGTACCGGCAACAGAAGTGTTTTGCTCTACTTGCCAAATAGCGTTCAGGTTGTTGCTCAGGTGCTCATGACCTTTGAAACCGATGCGTGAACCGTAGTCAGCAATTTCAGTGCAGTTTTGGTTGTATCCTTGGTAGTTACACCGTTAACTGTAGTTTTTCTTTAACTCGGGAAATGTCAGCACCGGCTTTAACTTGACCATACAAGGGTAACGTCAGCCATAGCTGCAACAGGCAGAGCTGCCAGAGTCAGAGCAATCAGAGATTTTTCATTGCTGTATTCCTTTTCTATCGTGAAGAAATAACCAGCAGACCCGGATAGAATCCGCTTGAGGCTTCACATTATCGCTGGAATCAGCGATTCCATGACTCTTACTATAATTGTTTCCTCTCTAAAAACAAACTTTATTCACTCCCCTTCTTGCTTTTCGCCATACCACCCTGCCAACAACATAAAATTCAAAATATTTTCCTTTATAAATCATATGGTAATACCGATTTTCCTATTGTTTGCATTTTTACAACACAGATTTCCCGAACAGTAGTTTTTAGGACTGGCTGTTGTTTTTGGCTAATTCAGGCAAGCGAGGAAACTGAAACATCGTTCAGGTATTCATGCCTGCTTGACCCTGATAGGGCTTGCCGAGCATAAATATCTCCTGATCAGAGGTGGCTCTTATTCCAGCTCCGTAGTACAGGCTTTATCTGCGGGTTGGTTTATCGAAAAAGAAAGGGTTGTCTAGAAAAAGAATGCGTACAGATTTCAAAACGACTTTTTATAGTGTATGAAAATAAAAACAGAATATTTCAAATCTTCATTCCTGATTCAGAAAAAGAAATACAAGAGCTTGAGTACAGTAATTTTTGAATATTTCTAAAAATCAATGCTTGAATTCCTGTCGGCGCAGGGAATGGCCAGACCTTTCTTTATTGAAGGGAAATAAGGTTTGACAGTATTTCAGACGACTTCACAGCCACTCGAGGCATTTTGGGACAGATGATGCCGAACTCGGGCGGATAATCCCGCCGGTTAAAGTACAATCCGTCAGGCATAAAAGTCGGAGGGGCTTTGAGGCGGCTGCATTCTTCAGTGGGGTTTGAAATCCGGCAACACTAAGCCTGCCGCTGCCGACATAAACCAATGCGCCCATAATATTACGCACCATATGGTGCAGAAAAAGCGTGCCGTACAAATCCAGTTTGAGGTGCGGCGTACCGCTGATTTTTGCACTGTATAGGGGTTTTGATGGGGGATTTTGCTTGGCATTCGGCGGCGCGAAAGCTGGAGAAATCATGTTCGCCTTCTAATAATAATGCCGCCTGCTGCATTTTGTCAGGATCGAGTTTGAGATGCGTCCACCCTACCCTGTCTTGCAATATCGGGGAACGGACGGGAGATGACTCAAAAGGTAACGTACCTTCTACCGTATGCGTCAAAGCGGGCGTGAAAATTTGGGGCGACTTGCTGTGCGAACAATACAGCCACACCTACGGGAAGATAAGCATTGACGCCCCGTACCCATGCCTGCTCGGGACGGACTACTGTGGTATCGAAATGGACGACTTGTGCGGTCGCGTGTACGCCTGTGTCCGTCCGTCCGGCGACTATGGTTCGGATGGCTTCACTCGCAATTTGGCTGAGTGCATATTCTAAGGTCGTCTGAACAGTAGGCAAGTCGCCGGCTTGTTTTTGCCAGCCGTAAAATCGGCTGCCATCATAAGACAGGATTAATGCCCAACGGCAAACTGCGGGCTGATTTGAAGAAGGAAACGTCATAATCGGTGAGGGTTCGATATTCGAACAAAATCATAAGGAAATTGCTTATCCGACAGTATAGCAATAAAAAAGATGCCGCTTTTTAGAAACGGCATCTTTATTTTTTCTTTCAAGAAAGGGATTGTCGGATTAATCAGCCTAGCTCTACCAACAAGGCTTTGGTTTTATCTAAAGATATCGCCGGTAGCCTCTTCCATCAGCTCTTGCAAAGTTTCACGAGCTGCACCGGGGTCTCCAATTTCGACATACATTTTTGCCAATTCGTATTTGGCCTCTAAAGGAGCAGTCATTCCGACGGATTCGGAAATAAAGCCTGAGTCAAATGCCGACTTGCCCTACTTCTTCATCAACTGTTAGGTTTTCCCATTCGATAGTCTCTTCTACTTCGTTAGCTTGGGAATCTGCCAATCCAAAATCTTCATCGCTTTCTTGGAAGGTAATGCCTTCATCTTGTTTGATTTCAAAAGGCTCTTCGGCTACGGTTTCATCGGCTGAGGCATCAACGGAAGCAAACTCTAAAGGCTCGTCCTCATTTAATTTTTCAGACGATGTTTGCTCAGATGTCGCCTAACTCAGGCAGAGATTCGATAGTTTGAGATGCAGTCTTTTTCCGAGAAGACATCCCATCCTTCTTCTGCTTCTTCAAAGTCTTTGACATCTTCTGCTCCAACAATCTGCTCCTGCTGTTGAACCTCAGAAGCATCAGAAGCTTCGTAGTCAAACTCCAAATCAGAAATCTTTTCCGCAACGGCAGGGTTCGGTATAAGAATATTCTTCCACTCCTACTGAGGCATCCGCCGCTTTAGTTTCTTCACTAGCGTCATGGGAAGACGTGTCAAAGTTTGATTGAACTTCATCAAATTGCCGAATATGAGCTGTATTATCAGGCTCTTCTACTGCTTCGTCTTGATGTCTGCTCTCTATAACTACTGAAACCGGTTGATACGGATTCTCCGGCTCGAGGCTCATATACGCTTTCTGTCGATTCAACAGAATCCCAATCCAAATCACGGCGTTTTTCCGTTTCCTCATCTACAGTAACTGCGCTGGATACGATGCCGACGTGCTTATCGTCAATATCGTCAATATTGATATTGATCTCATCTTCAGCGGCTTCTTTGGCGGCATTGGGCTGTACAAAGAAAGCTTCGTCGTCAAAATCGTCCTCGATAGACAGTCCGTCAGGCTCTTCTGCAGGAACAGCTTTCGTTTGAACAAACTGTTCGGGCTTCGCCTCGTCGGCTATCACGGTTTCTGCAAAGCTAATGTCGTCATCTTCTTCGTCATATCCTGCAGAAGGAACAGGTAGGACAGGAGCGACAGCAGCTGCTTTTTCGTTTGCCCAAAGCTTTCAGCAACAGCAACAATGCCAGCAGCGCACCGCCGCCGATTAACAGCCAGCGCCACAATCCGCCATCTTCAGACGACTCTTCTACTGCTTCGTTTTGAGTATCAGAATTTTGCTGGGCAGCCAAAGCTTCTTCAACTTGGGCTTCCTGCGTAGATTTTGCCGTTTCACTTGCAGCGGTTTGTTCTGCGATACCGGTTGCAATACTTCCTCAGTACCTGCGGATGAAGCAGCTTGTTTTTGTGTTGCACCCTGTAGAGCGGAAGCGGCTGCTTGCGCCGGTTGTTGTTCAAACTTGGCTTCTTTGTTTGATTTGGCCTCTTCGCTGCCTTATTTTCCGCAGACACATTAGTTTTGGCGGCTTCTGGTTTTTCAGACGATGCCTTAGATGCTGCTGCGGTTTTGCGGCTGCTGTTTGTCAGAAACAAGAGGTTTCTCGGCAGCCCTGTTTGGCGGCTGCCTGTTTCATGTCGAATTGGGTCGGTATATTCAATACTTTGCCTGCCAACATATAATCAGCATTTTTGATTGATGAACACACCGGGGTTGGCTTTTACCAATGCCCTGTATTGCCTGCTCGACCGTCATACCTTGAGGGACGGATACGGGTCGCAATTTCAGTCAGGAGTTTCGCCTTGTTTAACCAAATGGCGTTGTCCATGGCGGTTTCGCCCTCAACAAGACAGGGCAGCATTTGTACCTGCTTGGCGGCTGTACCTGGGAGGCTTTTGCTTTTTATTATCTATTTTTTCTTTAGCGCACTATCCGCAACATCTAAAAGCGCCTTTCCGCTTCCTATCGCACGGTTGATTCGGTCTGAGCGGCCTGACGATCACTTGCTGGGAAGTGGATGTAAGAGGCGTCTCCTGACGAACGCGCGGCGTACTATCGCGCTGACCGAGTAATCGGCCGGATCGATGATTGCGGTATATTCTCGAGATTGAGAGCCGGTGCTGACTTGGAAAATCAGCACAGGGTCTTTGATGGCTTTAGCCGAACGGATATTGATGACCGCACGATCGCCCGCTCTGTGAACGCTGGTTCTAAGGTTGGCATTGGACACGGAAGCCTTGCCGCCATTGAACAATGCCTGTGCCTCTTCTCCGGTTACGGTAATGTTGCCGGAAAAACGGCTCGCTTCAAATGCGATTGAACATTTAAACCGCCCAACCCTGCGCTTGCACCCACCGAAACCGCTAAGGCAACGGAAGCTGCGATAAGTTTGATTTTGTAATGTTTTTTCAAAACTTGTCCCCTATGAAATGAATCCTGCTGTACTGCCGAGTACTAACCGTCTATTACGATATATTACGTTATGATATAGTCTAAGTCCCTAATCTGCCAAAGTAACACTGTCATTTATGTTATCAAAAATGTCATAAACCGTTACTGTTTGCATCAGTGTGTTTCTTTTTGCAAATCTATCGGGAACTTATTTTTATCATTCCGTTTGCATTTTTAAAACCCTACAACAAACTGATGGCATATCAAACAAACCAAAGTTTCAGATTTGCGGTAATGCAAAAACCGCAGCTGCCTGTATGATTGCCGTTTGATTGTTTGGTTTCCTCATTTTGTTTTTATATAAGAAAATTCTGAGTGATTTATTGGCGGTAATTTTGTTTTTCTGACTTATACGGTTACGAAAGACATGATTGCCGCGACAGCCGTAGCTTTGGTAGTCGGTGTTTTGCAGGCAGCCTTTACCTATTGGAAATTTAAAAAGCTGGATACGATGCAGTGGGTCGGATTGGTTTTTAATCGTGGTATTCGGCGGGGCGACCATCCTGCTGAAAGATCGCGATTCATCATGTAAACCGACCGTATTGTTTTGGATAGTGCACTGGTCGTGCTTTTCAGCCACCTTGCCGGAAAAACGGACTTAAGGCTACAATGGGCAAGGAACTCGAATTGTCCGATACCGTCTGGAATAATCTGACCTATGCTTGGATAGCGTTTCTCGTATTTATGGGCATAGCCAACTGGTTTGTATTCACTCATTTTGAAAGTCATTGGGTGAATTACAAGATGTTCGGTTCGACCGGACTGATGTTCGCTTTCTTTATCGCTCAAAGGTATTTATTTGGGCAAACATTTACCGAAGGAGAATTAAGCAATGGAATATTATATGCTTTTGGCCACTGATGCAGACGACGTACATGAAGCCCGTATGGCTGCACGTCTCGATCATCTGAAACGTTTGGAAGCCCTGCAAGCCGAAGGGCGCCTTCTGACAACCGGACCGAATCCCTGCCCGACAATCCCGAACGCGTCTCCGGCAGCCTTATCGTCGCCAAATTTGCATCGCTTGACGAAGCCCAAGAATGGGCGGAACAAGATCCTTATGTCGCTGCGGGCGTATATGAGGAAGTTTTGATTAAGCCCTACAAAGCTGTTTTTAAATAATGGATATGCGTTCAGCAATAGAAGGTCGCCTGAAAACTCTAAACCCTCAGATATTCGAGTTTCAAGACGACAGCCATTTGCACAAAGGACACGCAGGCAATAAAGGCGGGGGGCATTATGCTGTAACCGTCGTCAGCGAGGCTTTCCGGGATGAAACGTATCGAACGCCAACGCATGGTTCAAAACCTGCTCCAAGACCTGTTTGCCGGCGGTTTCATCCACGCCTTGAGCATCAAGGCGGCAACGCCCGACGAATATTTCCATTGAATTATCCGCATTGTTTCAAATTAAAGAGAAGATTATGAGAAAAACCCATTTTACAGCCGCATTGGTTATGGCCGCCCTATCCGGCAGCCTGTTTGCCCAAACCCTGGTTACCGTCAACGGACAAGCCATCGACAGCAGCGTGATTGACGGACAAGTTGCCGCCTTGCGTGCTGAAAACAAACAAATCCAGGATTCTCCACAACTGCGACAAGAGCTGGCCAACCGCCAAGTTATCAGCACGGTTATCGCGCAAGAAGCCAAACGCCGCAAACTGGATCAAAGTGCGGAATTCAAAAAAAGCCCTTGAACAAGCCCGTGCAGATGCAAAGAAACAAGGCGCGGACAAAAACCCGTCCTTCAAAACAGAATGGGCGGCATTTGAAGACGACCTGCTCGGACAAGCCCTGGCCATCGACGTATTGCGCAAAATCCTGTCAACGAACAAGAAATTAAAAATCCTACGATGAATTTGCCGATTCTGCCAAGGCAGTCAGGAAGTACGCCTGGGAAATCGTTACACGAACTAAAAGCCGACGGACAAAAAGCCGCTGCCGATTTGAAAGCGAAAAGCTTTGCCACGGTATTGAAACAATATTCGATTGACGAAGAAAGCCAAAAAGCAGGTGGTATTCCTCGAAAACTATGTTCCGCTGAAAGACTTGCAGAAGCCGCACCGCCTCTGTCGCAGCAGTCAAAGACCTGAAAAAGGCGAGAGCGACATCCGAACCGCTGCAAGACGGTAATTCTTACGCCGTGTTTTACGTTGACGACCGCCGCGATGTCAAGAGTCCCTGCCTTTAGCGAAATCAAAGGCAACGCAGCCCGCGATCTGATACGCCCGCGTGACGACACTATTGCGTGCGCTCTTTGCAAAAGCCGACATCAAACCTGCCAAAATAACTGGCTTCCTATAACGGATAAGTAAAAGGAAATTAAGCGAGATTCTTTTTGCGGCATTGATGCAATCCACCTAAAGGTCGTCTGAAACCATAACGTTTTTCAGACGACGCTTTTCTACATTGCTGTCGAAAACACTTTTTGTATTTGAATCTGCCGTCAACCAATCTTTTGAAATAGAGATAAAAAGCGCTGCGAGCCGTCATCCAAAAAGTGAGTTGTTCCGTGTCGATGTATTGGACCGAAATCATAAAGGAAACCTGCGCCGAAATCGATAACGGATTGATGATATTGCTCGGCGTTACCCGACGATACCGAAGTGAGATGCGCTACATTGCCGACAAAGCCGCCAATCGCGTATTTTTCGAAGACGATGCCGGCGAATTGAACCTGTCCGTCAAAGATATCGGCGGCTCAATCCTGCTGGTCTCCCAATTCACATTGTATGCCGATGCACGAAATGGCCGCCGCCCGTCTTTCTCGGCAGCCGCCCTGCCGAACAGCGCAAACGCTCTATCCTGCATACCGCAGAACTGTGCGCGGACATGGTTTGAACGTACCGACCAGCCGCTTCAAATACACATATGCAGGTCAGCCTGTGCGGCGACGCCCCGTTACCCTGCTGCTGGGACTCGCAAAAACTGTTTTGACGAAAATCCTACTGCGGAACCAAAAAAGTATTGCCCTGCCTCCTTATAATCCAAAGGTCGTCTGAAAAACCATAAATTAGATTTTCAGACGACCTTTAGCTATACTCTGACTCGAAGCCGACTCTGTATAATGCTGTTTGCAATTACATCAAGGCGGCGATACCGGGAAAATGACGATTCCCAAACATCTACGCACGACCAAACTACGTCATCGTTCAGGCAGGGAGCGCCTGATGCATTAGAAATTTTACAACACGACGCCAATCAGACATACTGTTTCAAGGCGGCGCAGACCATGAATGTTCAGCCGTGAACATAACCTGATTTGCCCTATTGAAAGTATGAAATACCTAACAAGCATTTCGCGCCGCTATTCCAACGTTCCACCTACCACCCTCGCGCACAAAAGCTTCCTTCAAAAGCCAAAGCGTTCAAGCGTTGCAAGGTCGTCTGAAATTCGGCGAACGGTATCGGTTCCGAACCGAAACGATGCATATGCAGGGGTATCTTTGCTGACAGTCAATCAACTCGATGCCCAATCCGGCAAGAAACGGGACGGCTCGCGCGAAAGCGATTTTGGAGCATCCGGCTCAGGGCGAACATGGATTCTCCGTAAAACACCCGTCCGATTTGTACACCGTAAAAAGCCGCCCGCCAGTTTCAGACGACCTGTTTCATCAGGGATAGAAACATTCAAACGAATGCGCATGACCCAAGCGGTGCAGCTCGGTATAAGCGGCTTGAATTCGGGAACAATCCATGTGCCGTCCTGACCGGGGCGCGGAAAGGCGGCGCAATGCGCAATGACGGTTTCGAAACATTGGTTGACCGTTACCCGATAGGGTTTGTTGCGCAAGGTTTTCGCCAACGAACGCCCGATATGCAGATTTTCAGGCACGATGACGGCGCGCGGGTCTATGGTGTGCCAAAAACCAGCCGTCTTCGCTGAACCACGGGAAAATCCCTGCCGATACGCCGACAGCAGCCGTCCCGTATCCAAATCGCGGCTGATACCGACCACACCGTCGCATTCTTCCAGCGCGTAAAACGGGTCGGGAAAAGTGTAATCATTAGGGTAAAGCAAGGGGATACTCATTAAAAATCCTAAGGTATAGTGGATTAACTTTTAAACCGGTGCAGCGTTTCCTCGCCTTCTGTACTATCTGTACTGTCTGCGGCTTCGCCTTGTCCTGATTTTTGTTAATCCACTATATTATTCTGATTTGCAGCGGCATGATGTTCATGTTCCGCAAAAATTTCAGACGACCCCAAATTCTCATCCGAGGTCGTCTGAACATCAAACTATCTTTTAAAACAGGGAATCAGCGTTTGCTCTTCGCTTGGCATTCGCCGCACACGCCGTACATATAAAAGCGCGTGGTCAACGATACGGTAGCCGTTTTCTTCCGCGATTTTTGTCTTGCAAGGCTTCGATTTCAGGGATTAGTGGAATTCCGTTACCTCGCCGCATTTCACGCAGACGATATGGTCGTGGTGGTCGCCTTTGTCCAATTCGTAAAACCGCCTTGCCGGTTTCAAAATGATGGCGCTGCAAAATGCCTGCCTGCTCGAAACTGGGTCAATACGCGGTAAATCGTCGCTACGCCGATTTCCACCCTCTTCCAGCAAAATACGGTAAACATCTTCGGCACTCAATGCTCTTCAGCATGAGACTCGAACAAATCAAGATTTTCAAACGCGGACCGGTAACCTTCAAACCGCTGTCTTTCAATTGCGCAATATTGCTGAATTTTTCCACTAATATTCAATATCCCTGTGAAGTAATAGACGTTATAATACGCAATTTTCAGCCCGCTTGCCCACTATTACGCCATAGCGGTTTTGCAATAAAACCACAAGTTTTGTTTGCAGCCTAAACGATAGCCGGCTGAAGTATAATCAAAAGAGATGATTATCGTTTGCTTTTTCAAAAAATTCAAGCAATGATACGCCTTCCACCCGAATTCGAACAGAAAGGCATATCCGTGAACAAACCCCTCTGTCTTGCCCTCGCCGCCCTCATCGGACTTTTCCGCATGCAGCGCCGAACGCGTTTCCCTGTTCCCCTCTCACAAACTCAAAGTCATCCAGAGCAGCGAGCTGATCCCGCGCCGTCGTCTCCCTCAAGCAGGCGCGAGGCCGCGACCAAGTCCAACTCCTGCTCGGCACCCGCTGCTGCGCGACGCATTCCATGCCGATCGCTGGGACTACACCTTCAATACCAGCCGCAACGGCATCATCAAAGACCGCAGCAACCTCGCGTTTATTTTTGAAAACGACGTCCTTGTCCGCGCAGAAGGCGACGCCATCAAAAATCCATCGAAAACCCTCCAAGCCAGAACAAAAAGCGGCCCAAACCCTCAATAATCATTAAGGAAAACCGCATGAGCGCATTAAAAATCGCCATCGCCGGCGTCAACGGCCGCATGGGGCGCGTACTGGTTGAAGCCGTCAACAACCATCCCGACACCGTCCTCTCCGGCGCACTCGAACACTCAGGCTCCGAAGTCTTGAAGCTTGGACGCAGGACTTCGCATCAGGCATCAAAACCAGCATCGCCACTTTCAGACGACGTTGACGCCGTCCTCCCCAAAAGCGACGTACTCATCGACTTCACCGCCCCGAGCCGACCCTCAAACACCTGCAAAAATGCGTGGAAAAAAGGCGTCAACATCATCATTAGCACCACCGGTTTCGACGACGCAGGCAAAGCCGCCATCAAAGCCGCAGGCGAAAAAACAGAGTATCGTCTTCGCCGCCAGCTTCAGCGTCGGTGTCAGCCTGACCATTCACATTCTCGACATCCGTCGCCCGCGTCCTCAGCGAAGGCTACGACATCGAAATCATCGAGGCCACCACCGCCACAAAGTCGACGCCTCCAGCGGCACCGCCCTGCGTATGGGCGAAGTCATCGCCGACGCGCTCGGCCGCGACCTCAAACAATGCGCCGTTTACGGCCGCGAAGGCCACACCGGCCCGCGCGATCAGTCCACCATCGGCATGCACCGTCCGCGCAGGCGACATCGTCGCGACCATACCGCCCTCTTCGCCACCGACGGCGAACGCGTCGAAAATCAGCCCACAAAACCCAGCAGCCGCGCGGGCCTTCGCCGCCGGTGCCGTCCGCGCAGCAGTCTGGGTCAACAGCAAAACCGGTTTGTACGATATGCAGGGACGTTTTGGGATTGAAAAAACAGCTAAAGCGGTTTTCATCCTCATGACACAAAAAAGCCGTCTGAAAAATATTTTTCAGACGGCCTTTTTGATTATTTACAGCAATCAGTTTACACCAATACGCCAACCCTTTTATTCCTTCACAAAACTTACGCCGTGAAGATGGGAGTGAGGATGGCGGTCCGTCAAAAGCAGTCAATGCTTTGGGGCGGACGAAGTTTCGACGGTATGCCAAAGCGACGCGGCGGTGCGGTACGGAGCCTGACAAAGCAGGATGATGCTGAACAGCAAATGGTCGTTTTCGGTCAGCATGTAGCAGACGCATGACGCTTGATAGCGAGACCGCTGGCAACCATGTGGCGGATGGTGTTGATGGACTATGCCTTGCAGGGTGTTGGTCAGGCCTTGGTTTTCTGCCAGGCGGCCGGCTCAGAACAACGAGTAAAACTTGGTCGCGCATGCAGTTGCCTTCGTCCAGCAGCAAAACCTGCTCTTCGCTCAGCATTTTGCGGGGTAACGGCATCGAGTTCTTCGAAATGGTGCCGCCTTTGGGGACGATGACGAAGAAAAGGCTCGTCATACAAAGCTCTGTAACAATGCCAGGGCTCTTGGAAGGGTTCTGCGACACGATGGCATCGACGTCGCGCCGCGCGAGCGATTCGGTCCAGGGATGTGCGTGTAGTTTCTTCAAGCATCAGGGGCATTTTCAAGCGCCAGTTTCGCGCAGGAAATGATGAGCTTGGGCAGAAGGTAGGGGGCGACGGTAAAATCAGACCGAGTTTGAATGCGCCTTCCAATTCGTTTTTGCTCTTCGCTGGCAAGGTGCTTGATCGGCTCGGCTTCTTCCAGCACGCGGCGGGCTTGGGCAACGATGCGTTCGCCCGCTTCAGTGGTGATGATGTCGTTGCTGCTGCGGTCAAACAAGGATGCCGACGAGCTCTTCTTCAGCATCTGATGGCGATGGAAAAGGGTGGGCTGGCTGACAAAACAGCGGCGCAGCAGCACGTCCGAAATGAGCGCTCCTGCGCGACGGCTACGATCAACGCAATTCGGTCAGGTCATGTGTTAAGCCTTTTTCTGTTCCGTTTTTGTTCAGGCAGGGGTGATGTTCAGTTCGAGAACATCCTACCGTCCTGCTTTTCTTGGAAAATGCGGATGTCGTCGAAAACGTTGACGTATTTGGACAATAGCTGACAATTCTTTACGCAGGGTCGGCAGATGGTCGAGGCTTTCCTTCTTGCGCGCGTTCTTGGGCAACTGATGATTTGCAGGCGGTCGCGTGCGACGGCAGCGCGGTTTTCGGCTTTCTGCCGAACAACATATCCATTAATGACGGCTTAGCCTCCGAACGAGTCGTTTGAAAGCCTTTTTCTCAGCTCAGGAAACGCATTTCGCGGTTTACGCCAGCTAGGCGCGCGATAACGTCTTTATAGGCTTCGGCTGCGAAACGCTGTTTTGATGGATGACGGGTTCGCCGGCATTGGATGCTACAGGACGTTTTGCGATTCGGGAATGACGCCGATGAGCGGGATGCGCAGATGTCGCAAATGTCTTGTACGGACGGCAGTCGCGCTTTGTTGACGCGTTCGGGAATAGCGGGTAATCAGCAGGTGTTCTTTGACCGTACCGCCTTGTTCCGCTTTTGCTGGATTTGCTGCAGAGATACCCAAGATGCGGTCGGAATCACGGACGCTGGATACTTCAGGGGTTGGTAGTAACGAGTGGCTTCGTCGGCGAAGTAAGCGCACATCAATGCGCCTTGTTCGATACCGGCTGGAGGTCGCAGATGATGTATTCGAATCCCATTTGGTCGCTGCTCAATTCCTGCGATGCTTTTTCGACGCCTTCACGGGTCAGCGCGTCTTTGTCGCGGGTTTGCGATGCAGGCAGAATGAAAGAAGTTTTGCAGTTTTTGTCTTTAATCAGTGCCTGGTGAGCGTGGCTTCGCCTTGGATGACGTTAATCAGATCATACACAACGCGTCGTTCGCAACCCATAATCAGATCGAGGTTACGCAAACCGACGTCAAAGTCGATAACGGCGGTTTTGTGGCCGCGCAATGCCAATCCGGCTGCAATACCTGGCGCTGGTCGTGGTTTTACCCACGCCGCCTTTACCTGATCTTACTACGATGATTTTTGTCTCGATATTTCCTTTCAAATTTTGGAACGGTTAATCTGTGTCGATTGCGCTGATAACCAAACGGTTGTCTTGCAATGAAACCTGTACGGCTTTTTTGTGCAGGTGGTCGGGCAGGTCTTGTTCGAAGTACGGTAAATACCTGCTACGGAGACCGGCTCCGCCTGCATGGAATGGATAAAGATACGCGCGTTGGTGTTGCCTTTCGCGCCTGCCAGCCCTCCCTGCCGCGCATGGGTGCATAGACGTGAATGTTTCCGTCGGCAATGAGTTCCGCACCTTCACTGACGATGCCGGTTACGATAAGGTCGCCGTTTTCCGCATAAACCTGCTGTCCGGTGCGGACGGGGGTGCTGATGAGGACGGTCCGGGGTTATTGATGACGGTTGCCTGAACGGGGCGGGCTCTTGGTTGATTTTTGGGTTGTTGCGGCTCGGATTTGTCGCTGCGGCTGAAAACCAAATGGTAACGTACCGCAAAAAGACGACCAGTTTTCACTTTCGCGGCGCAGCCCTAAAAATCTACGTGCCGTAACGGGCAAAAAGGTCAGCATGGCCCCGATGTCCAATGACTCAGGATGATCGAAAATCCTGTACGTCTAAAACAAAGGAACAATATCAATTCTTGATACTGACCGGCGCGCTGGCGCAAAAATTCTTCAGTTCGGTCAAGTCTGCGGTATGCGGGTGAATAGCCAGCACGTCAAGCCGGGCTGACTTTGCATGTCGAAGAGCCGGGTTTCATAGTGAGCAAATCATAAAATTTTTAATTGTGTAAGTTTACCGTGTAAATCTTGGCTATTCAATCCGTTTGGGTCGCCTGAGTGAAATTTCCCATTCTCTTCTGAATTTCATGAGAAATCGATATGGGTTAATCAAAGTTACAAGTGGTACAAAAACGACAAAGGTCGTCTGAAAACCAATTTTCCGGTTTTCAGACGACCTTTTCTTTGATTATCTGCCTACCTTATTCAGGACGCATTTGCGAGGGAACAAAATCACGTCGCGGATGGTTTGCGAATCGGTCAGCAACATCGCCGAGCGGTCGATGCCGATGCCGCAACCGCCTGTCGGCGGCAGACCGAATTCCATCGCGCGGATGTAGTCGGCGTCGTAGTGCATGAGCTTCGTCGTCGCCCGCGTCTTTTTGCGCCACTTGCGATTTGAAGCGTTCGGCTTGGTCTTCGGGGTCGTTCAACTCGGATAGCCGTTTGCCAGCTCGCGACCGACAACGAACAATTCAGAAACGTTCGGTCAGACCTTGTTTGGTATCGGAAGCACGTGCCAACGGGGAAACTTCGACCGGGTAATCGACGATGAAGGTCGGGTTCCACAGTTTGCTCTCGGCGCAACCTTCAAACAGGGCGAGTTGCAGGCTGCCGATGCCGGGGGACGGCGGCAGGCTTTCGCCGTGTTTGACGATTTCTTTTTTCAGCCACTCCGCATCGTTCAACTGCTCGTCGGTGTAGTGCGGATTGTATTTTTTGATGGCTTCGAGAAATGGTCAAGCGCTCAAACGGGCTTTCCAAATCGACTTCTTTGCCGTTGTAGCTGATTTTTCGCCGTACCGTTTACCGTGCGCGATGCGTTGCGGATGATGTCTTCCGCCATCTGCATCATGCGTTCGTAGTCGGAGAAGGCTTCGTAGAATTCAATCATGGTGAATTCGGGGTTGTGGCGCACGGACATGCCTTCGTTGCGGAAGCTGCGGTTGATTTCAAACACGCGCCAAACCGCCTACCACAAGCGTTTCAGATACAGTTCGGGGGCGATGCGCAGGTAGAGCGGAATGTCCAGCGCGTTGTGGTGGGTCACGAACGGTTTTCGCCGTCGCGCCGCCGGGAATCGGGTGCATCATCAGGGGTTTCGACTTCGAGATAATGCTCGTTCAGCCCTAAAATTGCGCACGGATTGGATGATTTGGCTGCGTTTGATGAAGTATCGCGCGATTCTTCGTTGGCAATCAAATCGACGTAGCGTTGGCGGTATTTGGTTTCCTGATCGCTCAAAGCCTTTGTGTTTTGTCGGGCAGCAGGCGCAGGATTTGGACAGCAGGCGGATGTCGGACACGCGCACGGTCAATTCGCCGTGGTTGGTTTTGAACAAAGTGCCTTCCGCGCCGACGATCGCTCAAGTCCCAGTGGTTGAAATCGTCCAGACTTCCTGACTCACGCCTTTGTTGTTCAGATAAAGCTGGATTTGGCCGGTCACGTCTTGAATGGTGGCAAAGCTCGCCTTGCCCATTTGGCGTTTGAGCATCATGCGGCCGGCAATTTTGACGGGAACGGCTTGCGGGTCGAGTTCTTCTTTGTTGATTTCGCCGTATTGGGCGTGCAAATCGGCGGCAAAGCTGTCGCGCTTGAAGTCGTTGGGATAGGCAATGCGCTGTTGGCGGATGTTGTGCAGTTTTTCGCGGCGCAGGGCGATGATTTGGTTTTCAGTCCAACTGCGGCTCGGTTTGCGGATTGTTTTGTTCGCTCATGGTGTTTTCCGGAAAAATAAATCAGGCGCAATCTGTTTCAGACGACCTGATTGAATCACAAAATTTGCGCATATTTTACGCGATGTCGGTGTTTTTTTCTATAAAGGCAAAAATGCCGCCCGAAACCCGAAAATCGGTTGCAGGCGGCATTTCTTTTAACTAAAGGCTAATATCGGCAGTTAAATATTGGTTTCCAGATAAACGACTTGGGTTTGCAGATATTCTTTCCAAACCGTGTTTGCCGTCCGCGCCGCCGATACCGGATTTTTCCAGCCCGCGTAGAAGCCTGCATAGCTTCGAAGTTTTCGCGGTTGATGCGGTTTCGCCGAATTGCAGGCGGCGGGTAACGTAGAAAGGCTTCGTTCAGGTTGGTGGTGTACACGGGCTGGTCAGACCAAATTCGCAGTCGTTTGCCAAGCTGATGACTTGGTCGAGCGTGTCAGTGGAAACAGCGGGACCAGGACGAGGTTTCTTCCTTCATCGATGTCCATGTTGTTGTCGGTATCGGTCAGCAGGGTCGCTCGAAGAGAAATAGCCGCGTTCTTCGGCGCGTTTGCCGCCGCAGACCAGCGTCGCACCTTGTTTGACGGCACGTTCCACTTTTTCAGCAGCGGCTTTGAGCGGCGCGCTCTTCAATCAGCGGCCCCATTTCCAGCGCGCCTGCTTCGGCTTCCGGCAGGGGTTGCCGTAGCGCACGCCTTTTCATAGCGGCGGTCATTTTTCAATGAACGCGTCTTTCGGGCTACTGTGGACATAGACGCGCTCGGCGCAGTTGCAGATTGACCGAGTGTTGCCGACGCGCGAAGCCAGATGGATTTGCTGCCGAGTCCAAATCCGCGTCTTTCAAAAACGATGGCGGGGCTTTGCCGCCGAGTTCCAGCGAGACTGGTGATGTTGGCGGAGGCGGCTTCCATCACTGGCGGCCTGCTTCGACGAGCGGTCAGGCTCAGCCATATCGACTTGCGGATGGGCGGACAGGGCATTGCCGATTTCCGCGCCGGGACCGTCGCGTTGAACGCGCTTGCGAGCAGTCCGACCGCATCGACGATTTCAGCGAAAAATGTGGCAGTTGATCGGGGTCACGCTGCTGGGTTTGACGACGATGGTGTTGCCCGTGACCAGCGAGGGCCCATTTTGCGGGCAATCAGGAAGAAGGAAGTTCACGGCAGGATGCCTGCCCGACGCCCAGCGGACGTTTGAACAATAAAAATGTTTTCGCGCGGGCGGTCGCTTTGGATGATTTCGCCTTCGTAACGGCGCGCCCATTCGGCGTAGTAATCGAGATAGTCGGCGGTGAACGCGGCTTTCACGCGTGCCAAGTCTTTGGTTTTGCCGCCTTCGGCAACGATGGTGTCGGTCAACTCGTCGGCGCATTCGCGTATGCCTTCGGGCGATTTTGCGCAAATACGCGCCGCGTTCGACCGCAGGCAGCCGCTCCCATGCCGGTTGCGCCGCACGCGCTGCCGCTACGGCACGGTCAACGTCCGCTTTGCCGCCTTTGGGTTCGCGGGCGATGACCTCTTCGGTGGACAGGTTCAATACGTCGCGCCATTCGCCGTTGAAATCATTTTTCAAAGCGTCCGTTGATGTACATGGCCAATTGTTTCATTTCAAGTTCTCCTGTTTTTGTAGTCGTGTGTAGTTTTTAGTCTATGCTTAATTGCCTGGCATACAAGTATATTTGTATATTTTTAGTAGAAATAATTATTGCGAAAAATAAAAACTGCTTTTTCAAAGCCGATTTTGATGTTTAGTGGTTCATATACGATGATTTGAACGTCGCCCAACGAATTAAAAAGCCTAAAAATAAAAAATATAGCTAATTGTTTTATAAAATGTTTAAGCCATTACCTAAAGTCTGATACAGCCTATTTTCCATTATCTGGGACACAAAACCGGCACATTTTTGAAAACGAAAATCCAAGTATTTTGTTCATCAATTTAGTTCGATATTTGTTTTGTTACCCGAACCTATGAGAAAAGCAGAAGATAATCAAATAGGGAAGAGTTTTTCACACAGATAGGGCCTGATGATCATCCTGTAATGATTACAAAACGGTACTGTTTGAAGACAAAGGCAAATAGCTTAAAACTACCTTTTTCGATCGCAAACAATCAGGGATATGTTGGAGTAGTCAAAGCCAAAGATTAGGACAGCAACAAGTCGTCAGGCAGTAAAGACTTCCTCTAGCATGTTTATTGAAGCTGCCGCAAAAGTATCCATTCCAGCAGGTACAAACCGACCGCTGCCAATTTGCAGCGGGAAAAAGGAATAATTACGGAATAGATACATATCAGCCGCTATCCCATCCTCTATGCCAATGCACACGCGCAGGCTGATACTGGAAGAGTACGGCAAAAATTACCAAAGAAAAGCTGTACAAAAGATAAAAACCTATGATCGTACAGATGTTTGGCATGGCAATAAGGGATTTTTGTGTCTAAATTATCAGAACTATAACAATCAGATACTAGTTGACTAAATGTCTATCGGATTAAGCCGTAAATTCAGGAACAAAAATTCAAACAGCCCCTTTTCCGTTTCCTTATCTGGTTTACGATTAGTTATCTGAGTTTTCGTATTTCAAGCATAGTTACAATGACAACTACCAAATTGTTAGATAACTTGCCCAATACTGTGGCATTCGTGGCCAACCCTATCAAAAATAAATTTTCCTACCCATACAAAGTCAATTCAAACTAGAATGAATATTCATAAGAATATTATCGAGAGCCTTTACAATGAACCGCACCCTGTACAAAGTCGTCTTCAACAAACATCAGAAACTGCATGACGGCCGTTGCCGAAAAATGCCAAACGCGAAAGACAAAAACACGGCCCGATACCCACGCTGCAGGTATTTCGCCAAATGATATTGCCGGCTTTACAGGTTTTATCCATTCCATCTCCGTTATCTCATTCTCCCTTTCATTGCTGCTCGGCTCTGCCTTATCGCTGACTCTCCCTATGCCCGATGCCCAAGGTATCGTTGCCGACCAATCAGCACCTTTACAGCAACAGCCCGCCGTCGCTGCAAACCGGCAACGGCATCCCTGCAGGCCAATATCAAACCCCTACTGCCGCAGGGGTTTCAGTTAACCAATACACCCGTTTCAATGTTGACAGCCGTGGTGCCATTTTGAACAACAGCCGTCGGAACGTGCAAACACAGCTGGGCGGCTGGATACAGGGCAACCCCTATCTTGCAGGGTGAGTGAGGGCCCGTGTCATTGTGAATCAGGTCAATTCGGCTAATCCCTCTTTGTTGGGCGGATATATCGAGGTAGGCGGCAGGCGTGCCGAAGTGGTGGTGGCAAACCCTGCGAATTCAAGTGGACGGAGGGATTTTATCAATACTTCCGTGCCACTGACTACAGGCCAGCCGCAATATCAAGCAGGAGGCCTTAGCGGCTTTAAGATGAGCAAAGGCAATGTTGTAATCGCCGGACACGGTTTGGATGCCCGCGATACCGATTACACGCAGATATTGAGTCGTGCGGTTAAGATTGATGCGCCAGTGTGGGGTAAAAGATGTGCGTGTATTGGCGGGGCAAAATGATGTCTCATCTGATGGCTCTATCCAGTCTTCATCCTCCTCTGCAGAGAATACAAATTCTACCCAACTCACTGTATGCCATCGATACAGGGGCATTGGGTGGTATGTATGCCGGTAGATCGCTGATCGGCACTAATCGTGATACATCCGTGCGCAATCAGGGGCAATTGTTTGCCTCAGCCGGCCATGTGGCAGTGAATGCTGAGCAGACTGGCCAACACCGGCATGATTGCGGCGACGGGAGAAAAATCATGCGGTTTCACTTCATGCTGGCAATGTCCATAATAGCGGTACGATTGCCTCGCAGGATGCAGTCGATATCCGAAGCCGAAGGTTGGACAACCGCAACGGCAGACTTTTTGTCCGCCAACAAGACGCAACTGACCGTTTTCAGACGACCTGGACAACCGGCATGGCGAAATATCCGCCAACCGGCGATTGTCTGTTCGACACAAAAATCAAAATACTTTGGCGGTAAAAACAATACGGACGGCACGATCCAAATCTGCCGGCGATGTGTCGCTGCAAGCCGGAACACTCGCCAACGGCGGCACGCTGCAGCCGGCGACAAGCTGGACATCGCCTTGGCGAGGCGACCGCGCGTAGAACGCGATATTGCGGCAGGGAGGGCGGTTAAACCTGACCGTAAAAGGTCGTCTGAAAAACCCCGCACCCTGCAGGCTGCGGATACGCGTGACACTGAATGCCGGCCGTATGAGACAGCAAATTACCGGCAGATTATGGCCCGGCAGGCGAGCGGACAGTACATCCGGACAGTGATGCGGACAACAGGGGCATCATCAACAGCAACGGCCTGACCCGCATCGGTGTGGGGCAAACCCTGTCAATACCGGTACGGGCAGGATGCGGCAACCATGTCGCCTTATCGGCGGACAAACTGCTTAACCGTGAAGAAACGGCGCAAAGGCGGCACTAAAGCGAGGCGTCATTGCCGCAAAGGGCGTTTGGACATCGGGGTGCGGAAAGCCGACAACCGCAACGGCGCCTGATTTCCAGCGAGGCCGTTTGAATATCGGCGGCTCGCTGGATGGGAACAATGAGGCATCCGGGACGTGCCATGCTGCTGACCAATACCGGCGGAAAAATGAGAGAGCCGGCGGCGATGCGCATATTTCGGCCGGCAAACTGCACAACCTGAATGCGGACTTCAGGGTTGAAGACTATCCGACGCCCAACAGCACCTCCAATCCTTTACCGCAATGCCGAAGCGTTACCTTTTTCACTTTCAAGACGACGACGGACATGCGCGCAAGGAAGACCATGATCCCGAATTTTTGATTTCAAAGACGGACGGCATATCCATATCCACAAAGTACGGTGTCGAAGGCATTTTGGAAAACCGACTATGCCAAACCGTCTACAAACAGCGCATTGTTGCCGACCGGCCGGGCGAAAATACTCATCGGCGGCAATTTGAATGCGCAGGGGTTGGTCGAACCGGAACAGCCATATCCTGTCCGGCCGGGATTTAAATTCCGACAGGGATAAACAACCTGGCGGCCGGATGAAGGTGCGTACCGTCAACGACGGCATGATGCGGCGCGGCAGTTATGACAGGCACGGTTCCCGCGGAAGCCGCCATATCGAGTTTGACAAGGACGTCCATCCGGTGGTCAGCCCGCCGATACGCGAAACAGGGTTTGAGCGGCCTGTCAGTACGGTCAAACAACATGTGAAACCGCAGCCCGCCAGCAAAACCGAAATGACACGGCGGATCGTCGGACAGCCTTGACGTCAAAAGCAGTACGGGGATGGTCAAACTGCCGGACAACAGCCTCTACCGTCACCCCGGCAATAAAAGGCTGGCTGGTCGAGACCGATCCCCAGTTGCAGACTACCGCCTCTGGTTGGGCAGCGACTACATGCTGAGACAGCTGCATCTGGACACCAATCATCTGCACAAACGGCTGGGCGACGGTTATTACGAACAAAAACTCGTCAGACGAACCAAATCCACCGATTGACGGGCTACCGCCGCCTGGACGGCTATCAAAAGCGACGAAGAACAATTCAAAATCCTGATGGACAACGCGCCTGCTGCCAAAACATTCGGCCTTACCCGCAGGTATCGCCGCGAAGTACAGAACAAGTTGCCCGTTTACCTCCGACATCGTCTGGCTGGAAAACCAAACCGTTATCCTGCCTGACGGCACAGCTCAAACCGTACTCGTCCCCAAAGTATACGCACTGGCGCGCAAGGCAGCCTCAATGCCGCGGGCGGCCTGATCGACGCCGACCGGGCCTCACTCGTGCAGCCAAACGGCACTGACCAACAGCGGCACCATAGCAGGTCGGCAGGCCGTATCGATTCAGGCGCAAAACATCCACCATGGCGGCATCCTTCAAACCGACCGCATCGGCTAAAAAGCCGAAAAAGTGTAATGTCGAAGGCGGGCGGGTACAAGCAGGCAGGCTGCTGGCCGTCAAGCGCAAAAACATCAGCCTCGGCGCTGCACCGCACGACCTCCGGCAATAAACGCAACAGCACACCATCGTCGACCGCATGGCACGAGATAGCGTAACCGAGGCCATATCCGCCGGGAGGAGCAACGGCAGCGCAGACGGCATCCTATCCCTGCATGCCGGCAGCGACATCAACCTCAATGCGACCATCATCTCTATCAAGTTAAAGGCGGGGCTACCGAATTGCCGCCGGCAACAATCTCAACCTCGGCACCATCCGTACCGGACTGCCGTGAAACCTACGGCGTTGGATGACAAAAACCACCGCCGCGTCCACAAACTGCCGAAGTCGGCGGCAGCATACGCCACGCAAAACGGCGCACTGCTCCGAAGCCGGCAACGACTTAAAATCCGTCAGGGCGAACTGGAGGCCGAAGGGGCCGAAACCGTCCCTGCCGCGGGGCGTGATGTCAGTATCAGCGAAGGACGCCAAATAACTCGAACTGGACGCATCGTTCCACAGCAAGTCCAAAGGCCTCCTCTCCGCAGCCAAGCCTGAGCCGCACCCGCCTCGGCCGTGACGAAACCGTCGGCGGCAGCATCGGCGGCGACACAATCGCCGTCGCGGCCGGCCGGGACGTCAACGTGCGGCGGCAGCATCATTTCAGACGACGGCACCGCCATACAGGCGGGCGCGACATCAGCCTGTCCGCCGCCCGCAACGCGTTATGCCGGCAGAGCCACCGCAGCGGTGGTTTTGTCATCCAAGTGCCGTAAGTTTCACGGTGTCCGGTACGGATGGTGCCCGAGTTGGTTATTGCCGGCGGCAATTCAGGTGAAATACCGCCACAACTTGGTTGAAGATGATGGCCGCATTGAGGTTGATGTCGTTGCCAGCATGCAGGGATAGGATGCCGTCTCTTACTCGTTGCCCTCGGCGGATATGGCCTCGGTTACCTTGTCTAGCCATGCAGTCGACATTAATTATTGCCGTGCGTGTGCCGGTCTGGGTGGTGCCGCCGGGCTGATGTTGCTTGGACCAGCAACCCTGCCTGCCTTTTACCACTTCGACATTAATACTTTTTCGGCTTTTAAGCCGATACGGTCGGCAGAGGATGCCGCTATGGTGGATGTTTTGCGCCTGAATCGTCTGGCCTGCCGACCTGCTATGGTGCTGTTGGTCAGGTTGCCGTTTGGCCGTGAGTGAGGCCCGGTCGGCGCTGATCAGGCCGCCACAGCATTAGAGGCTACTTCGCGCCAGTGCGTATACTTTGGGACGAGTACGGTTTGAGCCTGCCGTCAGGCGGGATAACGGTTTGGTTTCCGGCCCGGACGATCAGTTAAACGGTGGCCTTATTCTGTGCTGAACGACCTGCGAGCCAAGCAAATGTAACGCAATAAACGGTGTCCATCGAGGCCGCAGGCAATTCTCGTCGCTGATAACCGTCGGGCGGCGGCAACCATCGATCGTGTCGACGGTTTGTTCGTAATAACCGTCGCCGCTACATTATGATGATATCGAATAACGTCTCGCTCGAGCGCACTTAACCAGGCAGTGCAAGTGGTCGGTCATTTCAGCCGCTGCTGTGCCGGGTGCTGGGCGTGTCGGCAGTTCCTCCTGCTGCTGACGTCAGGCTGTCGTGAATCCGGCGTCGCTTCGGTTGCCGGCGGGCTACAAATTTCCATATTGACGACCGTGCTGTTTCGACGCTCAAACTGTTTCATATCGCGGGCGGCCCGAATGAACGTCGCGCTTTCGTATGGCGGCTTCACGAGTACGTACCTGTCATAACTGCGCCGCATCGCCGTCGTTAACGGCACGCTGCTCGCCGGGCCCGCCAAATGTTTCTCCCATCAGGTGTCGGCAGACTTAATAACTATTCCAGCTAATCACGCGATCAATGCCGCCGATAATATTCGCCCGGTAGTCAGCGGCGTTGTGAACGGTTGGTATAGTCGGCAGCCGACTGCATGTTGTGGATATGAATGTGGAGTCATCTTTAAATCAAGACTGGGCCATGTTAACTGCGGTGATGTCCGTCGTGGTGGTGAAAAACGCGTACAATGGGTGGAGGTGCCGTTGGGCGTCAGCCAGTCTTCGGCCGGGGGTCAGGTAACGCAGTCCGGCAGCTGCGCGTCGCCGCCGGCCTGCGGTCGGCGGCGGCGCGGTGTGCCCTCATTGTTCAATCCATGACCGCCGTCAAGCGGCCCTCGCTAATCAGACGCCGTGCGATTGTCAACTTTCGCCTCCCAAACGCTCACGCATATTTTGCTGGCTGCGTAATGCTGGTTCTTCACGGTGCTGAACGTCCGCCGATGGTGACGCGGTACCGTGGTCTGCCAGCTGTGATGGTTGCCCCACTGTTGGTCGGTATTGTTCACATCATGTGTCGCCGCCTGCCGTTCTGCCATAACACAATTTGTCTGCAACCGGCGTTCGTAAGCGTATCCGCAACCG
>BNJU01004910.1_pt1 | contig 120458 bp, 143 predicted proteins | sample 8539281 | NCBI WGS metagenome assembly BNJU01 (sample SAMD00202456, study PRJDB9452) | human saliva metagenome | isolation source: human saliva | place: Japan | reverse complement strand
CTCAACCGCCACCAACGTCTTGAGCCACGAAGCTATCCATCAACGTCGCCTACGCCGGATATCGCCGCCTCAACGTCTGCAGCGTCACCAGCGCCACTCCATCAGGTAGCGAAAGCCGACGGACCAGCTGGACCCCGCCCTCCATCGTGCTGGGCTCACAGGAACGTACCGCCCCTGACATAGCCCGCCTACGCAACCTTCGCCGCCGGCGGCTGCGTGCACAAGCCCATCATATCGACAGATCTGGACGCCAGCATACCTCCATGGCCGTGCCCAGCGCCGACTTCGCAGAGCCATGGACAGGGGCCGCGGACAGCGGCAACCACCGCCAACCGCCCGTACGAGGGGCAGACATCGGCAAGCCGTCTGACCGACTTCGATCGGCGCAAGACGAACCACAGATAACCGCCATGACGCCTGGTTCACGTCAGCTGCCGCAACTGGCCACCGCAAATGGATCAGTCGCAGCTTCCCTCAACTACCAGATCAGCCGCACCCGCTGGCATCATGGCACGGCGCGACCTGGCCGTGCCGATGTGGCGCGACTTATGTCAGGCCGTGGCAACGACCCGGTCCTGCCCATTCCTCCACGGGTGACGTCTCCCCGCGAGGCGACAACTGCACAGAGACCGGCTCCCGTGACGCCCTGCCCTCCATGCGCCGCCCTGTCCGTCATCAGCACCACCGCTGCCCTGGGGGCGGCCACGCTGGTACAGCCTCGTGAGCCAGGTGCCCCGTGCTGCGGCGCATCGTGCCGGTGCTCGCCGCCGACGAGGCCCCTCACGGTGCTGCTGTGGCCTACCCTGACGGGCCACCGGGCGCAGGGTCGCTGGGTGCGGCGGCGCGCAGCTGCAGCCACGTCGTCGTCAACACCGGCGACGCCTCTCCCTGGCATCCGGGCTGGAGCCGCTGCGGCGGGCGCTCGAACCGCTGGCGAGTCTGCCTGGGGCCTTCGTCATGGGCGACGACTACCGCTCCACCGTCTTCCGCCTGCCGACGCGTACCTGCACGGGACCCGCAAGGCCTCGGCCGGGTGCGCGACGAGGACATCGAGGCCCTGCCGGAGGAGGTCCGTGACCTGCAGGCCGCCGGCAGCTGGGTGGACCTGGCAACAGCCGGCGCGGCTCGCTGACCGTGCGCGGGCGGCGCATCGAGCTGGTCGGCGTCGACGTACCGCACGCCAACCGCGATGTCTGCCGTCCCGAGGCCGCCGGCTCAGCAGGTCAGACCTCACCGGCGATCCGCGACCGCGAGGCCGGGCTCTGCGGCTGGGGGCTCACCACGCCCCCGGCGGGTCCTGGGCGATGTCGGCGACGACGTCGACCTGGTCCTGGCCGGGCACCGGCGGGCAGCTGTGCGTGCCCGGGGTGGGGGCGCGGTGATAAGCTGCGGCCTGGATGAGCGCCTCTGCCAGTGGCCAGGCCGCCGGGGACCCGCGGGCCGCCGACCACATGTACCTGCACGTCCCGCCGGGCTCGGCACGAGCCCACGCCTGTGCCTGTGCCGGCGGGTTGCGCTGCTGCGCCTGCTGCAGCCTGAGACGGTGCTGCCCGCCAGCGCTCTGCCTGGCGCCCCAGTGCCCCTTCTTCCGGCAAAGATCTTCAAAATCGACGTATCTTCGCAAGATTTGGTCGAAGTGTTGAGCAACAACGGCGCGGCAGGCGATGCGTGGCCGGTCACCGATGCGGCGGCTGACCCCGTCACCAGGACGGTGCGCCCGCCGAGGCAGGGGTCGCGTCCGGCAGGAGCGCTAGAGCCGGCAGCTGCTGGGGCCGCCCGGAGCGGGGGTGGGCGTGTCCGTGAGTGAGCGTCCGGTGGTGTGCAGGTGAGTGTAGAAGTGGGCACCATGGGAAGGACTCCCCAGGCGCGTCATCAGAGATTCCGCGAAGGGGCTCGTAGTGTCACTGCCCTGCCTATCCTCCCGGCTCCAGCAGGCTCACCGACCATCGATGCCCTGGGCACCGAGCAGGTCACCGCTGGCACCGGACGAGCAGGTTTTACGGCGGCTCAGCTGGCCTCGCCCGCAAGTGGTCCGACGCAGCGTGCGAGGCCACTGGTGTGGGGAAGTGCCTCCAGGGTCGGGCAAGAAGCCGTACCGGGTGTGCGTGGATCTGTCGGTCCGGCCTTCAAGTGCTCCTGCCCCAGCCACCAAGTTCCCCTGCAAGCACGCCGTCGGCCTGCTGCCTGCAATGGAACCAGGGCCAGGTGGCTGGTCAGGAGCCGGAGAGCTCGCCGCGAAATGGCTGGGGCCGGGCCAAACGGGCCCAACAGAAGGCCGCGCGGCAAGTCCGCAGACCACCCCAGGCCTTTGGCCGGGCGGCCGCCTCCGCGAAACGCCGCTCGGCTCACGCGCAGGCAGCGCATCACCGAGGCTGGCGGACCTGGGCAGGTGGCTGGCCGACCAGTTCCGCCAGGGCATGCCAGCTCGGCCCAGCACAGCGGCTGACATTGCCGCTCCCATAGTCGATGCACCCAGGCCCCGGGTCGCCCGGCGCCTGGCGGCCCTGTGCGACGATGGACTCCTCCCCGACTGGCCCGAGCGACTGGTCGACGGAGCTCGGGCTCTCCACCTGCTCATTCGGGCCTGGACCCGCCGTGAGCGGCTGCCCGGCTGACAGAGGGCCACTGTCTGCTCCTACGTGGGGATGCACCCGTGCGTACCGAGGACGTCTCTGGCCTCGCCCGGCGTCGGTGACACCTGGGTGGTCGTGGCCGGCCGGGACACGCGTGGAGGGCAGGGCTCGCCAGCGCCGCCTGTGGCTCACGGCGATCCACCCGGGCGCTGGGCGCTCATCACGCCTTCACGCGTCTCGGCGGTTTCTCCACCACTGCCGTTCCGGGACGTTCGACGCCGTCGCCGCACTTCTACCAGCGCGGCCAGCTGCGCAATGGCCCTGTCCGATGAGCAGCCCTCGCAGCCACGTGACCGGCTGGGTGCCCGAAGCCCTCAGGGACGGCGTCCGCTCAGGACGCCTGGAGGCGTGCTGTCGCCGCGGGCCGTGGGTGGAAGCCGTGCGGTGCTGGTCTCAGGGCGCTTCCGTCTGCTCGGCAGCGGTGAGAGCCCGCGCACTGACGCAGACGCGCTGCCGCTCGTCGTGCCCGACGACGCCCGATGGGTTCTGCCGCTACAGCCCGACGGTGACGGGTCACGGTTGCCCGGTGAGCTGTCGCCCGCGGGCCTGCGGGCTCTGAGTATTATGCCGCAAACGGAGAGGTGCGTGCCCTGTGGTGACCTGTCCCCATTGGCTAAAGCCGCCGTCATCGGAACGAGTGCGAGGGCTTCTCCTCGCAGGCCCTCAGCGCCGTCGCACAGGCCCTCCCGCCGACGGCAGGGAGAAGGCAGAGGGTGGGGATGCCGGGCGACGCGGCGGACGGCACCAGTGTGTTCCTGGGCGCGGCGCTGCCTGCGCGCGGTACACCGCGCCGATCGCTCGGTCCCCTCACTCCGCCGCCCAGGACACCGGTTGGCCGACGTCGTCGCGTCCCCTGGCGCCGCAGAACTGCGCCCGTCCTCGAGCGGATCCTGGCCCGCAGCCCCAGCAGCGGCTGCTGGCCCACCACGCACTGAAGGGCTGGTGGCCGACTGCGAGCTGGAGGCTGCCGGCCCGCTCTCGTGCGCGACCTCCAATGAGACCGCCTACAGGCTGGCGAGGAGCGCGAGGGCGGTCCTCGTGCGTCATCGACGAACGCGCCGCAGCGGTGCTCCGCGAGGCATCCGGTGTGAGCAAGCAGGTCGAGCCTGGCGTCCCTGCCCGGCGGCGACTCCGGGACGACTCCGATGTGGAGACTCGGGCACCACCTCCCAGCGGCTCGCCTACTTCAGGCGGCTGCGCGGCGCTCAGAGACCAGCCGCAGCACATCACCCTCATGGTGGCGTCATGTGGAAGAGGAGAGGCCGAGGCCCCGCGAGGGGGATCGTCGAGGCGCTGGCCACCGGCCTGGAGACGGACCTGCCTCTGCCAGAGATGGCCATCACGGGCACCGCTCCGGAGTGCGCCAGGCGGCTCAGGTGCTCTCTATCTGCCCAGGTCGGCCTCGTTGGCGCGCGAGGCTGACCGCCTCGCATGTGGAGCGTCACCAAGCGGTTTCTGCGCACCCCCGGGGTGGACTGACGACCCATCCGTGACCGACGAGGTCAGCGTGATGGTACGGGGCGCGGCACAGGACCCCTCCCGGGCCGACGTCGGCCCACCGGCCGCCAGGAGGCGGCTGCCGACACCCTCCTGCTTTGCTGGAGGAGGTGGTCGGACGCGTCCCGATCGACCGCTGGCCGGCTCTCATCGGGCTGTCCGCCGGTCAGCTCCTCCCGACGAGGTGACCTTCGAGGGCAAGCCGCTGGATCTGAGCGGTGCCCTGATTCACCGCGGACCGTCGTGGCGGTGGCGCCCTCATCGAGCCCTGCACGGCCGACGCCTTCAAGCGGTAATCTCGATCGCTTCACCGACTCGCCGCTTGGCCGCGCGCGTACTCCGCCAGCACTCGCGCCCATGGTCCTCCTTCCTCGGTCCGCCCTCGGCTCGCACCGACCCGGGACATCGGCTACTGGACCACAGGAGACCACGGGCTGCCGGGTCTCCTGCCACGCGGCGGTCCTGCCGGGCACTGGCCTGATGGAGGTCTCGTCCCGACTCGGCGCCGGCCTTCGTGACCCGACGCCGTCGAAGGAGCTGCGTCTGAGACTCGGCTGGGCTCTGCGCACTCCGCCGTCTAACCGCACCGTGGCCCACGCCCTGTTTCTTCCGACCGTCCACCGACCACCGCATCAGCCACCGAGGACTCCGGACCAGCACCCAGACCATGGATCAGACCAGCACTGACCTTCGCGCCCTGCTGCCGCACGAGCGCTTCGCGCGAGCTCGCCGCCCTGGCGTCTTGAGCGAGCGCGCCCGGCCGGCGAGCTGGCACACCCTGGGCGGTGGTCACCTACCTCATGGGCGGCACGTTGGAGGACAGCACCGTCATCACCGTACGTCGGCGTCGGCGTCTCATCGAGTAGCCGTGGCGACCCTGGCCTGGACCGGGCCTGCTCGCTTCTGGGCGTGCCGGGAACGGCGAAGTCCTGGGTGAGCGAGCACCTGGCCGCGCGATCTGCGGCACCTCCGCTCCTGGTTCAGGGCACGGCGGGCACCTCGGAGGAGGCGGTGCGCTACGGCTGGAACTACGCCCGGCTCCTCGAGGCCTCGAGGCGGCACTCGTCCCTCCCCCATCATGACAGCCATGGGGACGGGCCGGATCGCCCGGGTCGAGGAGCTCACCATGCCCTCCGACGTTCAAGGACGCCCTCATCACGGTGCTCAGCGAGCCCTCCCGGTGCCGGAGCTGGGCACCGAGGTGCAGGCGCACGGGGGCTTCAACCTCATCGCCACCGCCAATGACCGCGACCGCGGCGTCGACGACCTCTCGGCGCTGCGCCGCCCTTCAACACGGTGGTGCTGCCGCTGCCGGCCTCGGCGGAGGAGGAGGTGAGCATCGTTTGCTCGCCGCGTGGAGGACCTCGGTTCTGCGCTCAGCTGCCTGCCGCGAGGGGCGCCTGGAGAGATCCGTCGGTGGTCACCGTCTTCCCCGAGCTGCGCCAGGGTGTGACGGAGGACAGACGCACGAGCCTGAAGTCGCCGTCGGGCACCTGTCACGGCGAGGCGATCTCAGTGATGCAACGGTCTACGGCGTGAGCGCCCACTTCGGCGACGGCGTCCTGCGACCCTCGGACGTGGCCGCCGGGATCCTCGGGGCGGTGGTGAGCGACCCGGTGGCCGATCAGGTGGTGTGGTCGGGAGTACCTGGGCTGTGGTGCGCGAGCGCCGCGACTTAGTCCGACTTCTACCGCGCCTGCCGCGAGAGTCGAGCGGTGACCGTCGGCGCGGGGCTCGCTCCGGGGCCGACGTCGGGCCAGGCCGAGTCCGCAGGCGGCACTGCAACGCCGAGGGACCCGCGCCCCACCTGTGCGGGTCCTGGGCGCCCGTCACCGAGTCCGCTCGGCACGGGCCCTAGCCACAGTGTTGGAGGACTACCGGCCGACTGCGTCTCATCGAGGGGCCGGCGGACGCCGTGGTCTCATCAGTGGGCGGGCCGGGGGCTGGAGCCGCCGGTGGCACTGCTCGCCTGGGACAACACCGATCGCTTCGCAGGCGCTCGCTACTCGGCCGATGGCCGTCTTCTCCCAGTGGCGGGCGCTGTCACCAGGCGTGTGACGCACGGGCGCAGGCCCATTTCAGCCCAGGACTCTGCCGGCTGCCGCCGTCTGTGGCCGCCCGGAAGGCCGCAGGGGCAGGCGGTCGGAGGTCGACGCCGAGGCGGAGACCCGAGGCGAGGTGGAGACCGAGCCTGTCGACGATGCAACCTGCTCCGGAGACCCAAGCGACTCGGGCGGCTCGGAGGGCGGACAGCCCAGCGGATAGCGGATCGGAGGCGACGTCGACGTCGCGGCGGGACGCAGCCCAGCGTGCGGACCGACGATCGCGGAGCTGGCGCGCCTGGCCGGCCTACGAGGACCCAGGCCTGGTGGGAGGTACGATCGTCGAGCTTCGTACGGAGGAGACCCCTTCGACGCACTGACCGAGGCGATCGGGCTCCTGCAGGAGAGCCTCCCGGAGAACCGACGGGGCCACGCTGCGCCGCGAGGCCTGCACATGCTGCAGAGTTCTCCGGGCGGCCAGAAGGCGGGCCACGAGCGGATCGCCGTCGTGTGCGGGGCGTGGCACGCCCGGCGCTGGCGGCGGGCCGCCGAAGGTCGCGGGACACGCCCGGCTCAGGAGCGCCATGGTGAAGAGCCAGGACGTCGCTGACCTGGGTGCCGTGGACGCACCAGCGCCTGGCCGGGGCAGCGGTTACAGCGCCGGGGTGGAGTCGCCGGGCTGGGTACCTGCTCTGTCACCGCACCGGACCGGCCGGTCGTGCGCTCGCGACGCAGGTGGCGCGTCGCTGCGCCATCGGGACCTGCCGGTCTCCTCTGCTCACATCGTTGAGGCGGCGCGGCTGGCCCAGAGTCTTGCCGCGCTGCGCAAAGCGCATGGCCGGTCTCGAGCAGGCTGAGCGAGCGGTCCCTGTCAGTCATGTGCGATGGCAGCACGGTGCGGGCAGCCGCCGCGACGTGAGGTTCTCGTCGGCGAGGGCGCTCGGCAGCGTGCCCGGCGGCGTCATGGTCCCCCTGGACGCCGATCTGCGCTCGACCGCCAAGAGCCTGCGCATGGCCTTCGCGGCGACTCCCAAGACACTCTCCCTGGACCTGCGCAAGCCGCGGGACCTGGCCGAGTCCCAGCGTTGCGACGCCACCAGATTCTGGGGATCACCTGGGGCGAGACGGCGGCAGGTGGCCTCCGAGCAGCGGCACCTTCAAGGAAGGTCGCGGGAGCTCGAGGTGGGACGGAGATGTCCGTGCGGGTGGTGGAGGCCGCGGCCCTTCGGCACCACGGTGGCACCTCCGCCGCCGGGAACGCCCCGCAGACGCCACCGACTCCCTGCCGCAGGTGACCAGGTCGGTGGAGAAGGCGCTTGACGACGCCGGTCACGCTCCGAGGTCGTGCCACGCTGCTGGGAATCCTCGACGAGCAGGCGGCCGCAGGATGGATATCGTCCGGCTGCTGGAAGCTCGGGCGCGGCCTGGCCCGCTCCAGCGCTGCGGGGACGTGCGCTTTGCACGGACGCCTCCAGTCTGGAGCCGGTGACCCGAAAGCGTCCTGGTGCGCGCGGGTGCGCGATGCCGGCGGCCGCCAGAACGTCGATGCCCAGGTGGCCCGCACGCTGCGTACGACGATCGACGGGTCGGACGTCGTCGGTCTCCTGGACGAGCCAGTCGCGACAGCAGTGGAACGCTGCGCTGCGCTCCGCGCTGGCCACCCGGAGCCTGCCGGGTCTGCTGGCCGGACGTATCACCCCGATGCTCCCTGGACGCCGAGCTGGACCGCGACGACGCCGCCTCGGGCTGTCCGGGCGCTGTCACGACACACAGGCCGAGAACAGGCCGAGGTGGATCGAGCTTCCTCGCGGGGACCTCCTCCTGCTCAGCGCTATGACAACACCCTGCTCCGCTGCTCAACGAGTGGGCTGGCGCGCATCGGGGACCAAGCCTTCGTCGACGTCCTGCCCACGCTGCGAGCGGAGCCTTCCGGCCCGTGGCCCGAGCCCTCCAGAAGACGGACCTGGCCCGGCAGATCCGGGACCTCGGGTCCCCACCCGGACAGGAACGGCCCGGTAGAAGAGAGACCTTCGACGACGTCGAGGCGGTTCTGGACACCCGTGAGCATGATCCTGGGAGGTGCCCGATGACCGCGATGCGAGCGCACCGACGACGAGAACCGGCGGAGCGGCACCGGCGGGCGGTCCCAGCGGACCCGGCCGACCAGGCCGACCGGGCCCGACGTCGAGCCCACCACGATTGAGCAGCGCTGGCGCCTGGCCCTGGGCGTGGACGCGCCGCTACCACCTCGCTGTCGGAGGCCACGGGGCGATGGACGCGGCACTGGCGGACCTGTTACGACGTCGACCCGCAGGACAAGGAGCGCGCGCGCCTGGGCGGCGCACCGCCGCGGCTCGACTGGCTGGGGACATTCGCAAGTGCTTCCCCTCACGAGGTCGTGCGGGTCATGCGAGACCAGTGCCATTGACCGCCTGGGGCTCACGACTCTCCTGCTGGGGCGCGGGTGCTCCAGGGCGTGGGAGCCCGGCGATGCGCCTGGCGGCGACGTTGGCCACCCTGTCGGGAGATAGATTCCTCGGAGGCCAAGGCGACAGCGCGCACGGTCGCGTCGATTTCAAAGGTCGTCAGGAGGTGGAAGGAGCGGATCGCCACGACCGGCTTCAGCGAGTCGGTGCGCGGTGCGCTGGACCGCTCCAGGGAGGACCTCGCGGCCCCAGCTGGCCGACATCGACTGGAACCGGACCATTGCCGCGAACCTCCAGGAAACTACGTGCCGAGCTGGGCACGGTCGTCCCGGAGAGGCTCGTGGGGCGCAGACGCCGCGGGCATTCAAGGAGGTTCTGCCATCAGCACTTGGACCGGTCCGGGTCCATGCTCCTCCTCGGTCATCTACGCCTCCATCATGGCGGCGGTCGCGGCCTCGATCCGTTCACTGCGGTACCTGCGCTGGTTGCCTATGACACCGCTGTCACGGACCCGCACGCCGCTGCTGTCAGACCCTGTCGACGTCATCTTCGGGACCGCTCGGCGGCGGCTGAACACCTCGGCGGCCGTCGACTGCCCGGCAGACGATCACGCGGCCGGCGGACTCGGTGTTCATCTCATCAGCGACCTGGCCGACTCCGACCCGAAGCAGATGCTGGGACGGGTAGGGGAACTGCGCTGGGAAGCGGGGTGCGAGGTCGTTAGTACTGCTCGCCCTGAGTGATGACGGCGTCTGGCTACTAACCACGACGTCGCCAAACGGCTGGCCGCGATGGGGTGCCGGCCTTCGGGTGCACGCCGGACGCCTTCCCGGATCTGCTGGCGGCCGCGATCCACGGTGAAGGACCTGGGCCGGTGGGCTGATGAGCGAGGCGGCTGCGCAGGCCGAGGGCGCCTGAACCGGCCAGCAGCCTCCAGTACGGGCCGCGTCCGCGGCCCGGTACCCCGGATCTCCGAGCCACCGCCGAGCCGACTCACCAGCCACCACGCGCCACCGCGTGCGCGACGCCCTGACCAACGGTCTGACATACGCCAGCGCCTCTACGGGTGGTTGCATCCACCGCAGAACCCACCGCGACGCGCGCGCGAGATGTCCGCCTCGGCCGCGTTGGATGCGCAGGTCGGCGCCTCGGGCCTCCCGGTGCGCGCGAGCTCGCATGGCGGCGAAGGCCTCGTGAGGTTGACTTTTGCGAGGACAGGACCAAAGCGGATGAGCCCCAGGCGGCCGACGGCGTCCGGGATCGGTTCGGGAGAGCTGTTCGACGGCGCGCGCCCGGGCGGCGGCGATCTCCGGCGACCTGGGTGATCGGTAGCCGTGGAGCCGCCTGCGGAGACACAGCGGGCAGCGATGCCGGTGCAGCCGAGCTGGATGGCGAGCTCCAGGAGCTGTCGAGACGCAGGCGCGCAGCGGGCGTCGTCCTCGCCGGGTGTGGAGTTGCCCACGGTGTGGATGACCCAGGCGGCAGGCAGCGAAGCCGTGGCCACGGCTCCGGCGGCCGACCGGCGAGGCCGTCGAGGCAGCTCGGTGTCGCGCACCTTCTGGCGGGAGTCAAAGCGGGCGGAGGACCGGCGGCGCGGTGGATGGCGCCGTCGAGCTCCCCTCCGCGGGAGGGTGCTGGTGGCGGCGATTGACGATGGCGTCGACCTTCTCGGTGGTGATGTCGCCGACGGCGGCCTCGATGCGCATGGGAGCTCCTTGTCTGCAGCCGCGGGTGCTCGGCGGGTGTCACTCCGTCTTGTCAGCCCTTGCGCCTCACGGGCGGGATGGGGCCCGGGATGACGGTGCCCGGGCCGCTCAGGGCGCTCCAGTGCTGGGCCAGCAGGCGGACCGGCCGTGAGCAGCCTGGCACGGTGGGCGTCTCGGGCCAACCCGGGTTCCGACAGCGAGCGAACATCGATCGTGACAGAGGACTCCAGCCGATCCGATTTCACGCACTCCCCGCGGTGGGTGGAGAGCTATGCTGTCGCCTGCTGCACACGGGGTGTGGCGCGGTTTGGTAGCGCGCTTCGTTCGGGACGAAGAAGAGGTCGTGGGTTCACGTCCCGCCACCCGACGACGAGGGACGTCCGCGAGGCTTGCTCGTGAGACGTCCGAGGAGGAAAGGGTCGACAGGCCGAAGAGCCTAAGCGCGACGATGGGAAGACCCATGGGCTTGCTCATGCGGTCTTCGAAGAGGAGGGAGTAAGAACCGCCAGGCCGAATACCCCGACGATGAAGGCCCGCGATGTCGCGGAGCGGGTTATCAGCGCGAACGGTGGTGCTGAGGCGGCGTGTGCTGTGGGGTTAGTGGGTGTGCGGAGGCTCGCGCGCAGGCGAGCGCTTACTCGCGTTCGTGAGGGTAGGTCACGCGTTCGTGCACTGAACCCCCGAACGCGAGGCCGCAAGAGTGACGAGCGACGCGCGGCCTACGTGGCGCCCCACACCCGCGAAAGTCGATCCATCCCGCGGTGACCACTCCCACGGCGTGTGCGCGCGCTGCACGAGCGTCGGGTGTGTGCACTGAATGGGGTCGGGCCCTCGTGCGCTGCGCACAACCCACGGCCAGTGAGATCACCTCGTGCAGTGGGAGCCCTGGATGCTGCCGGCCGAGACGCCCTACCACTGAGGTGAGGGACACCACCGGGAAGGAGCCACATGCCGGATCGGCACCAGCAGAGCGAGCTGCGCCGCAGGTCGAGCAGTCCCAACGAATCGACGAGCTCCAGGACGCTCCACACACTGTCGATCGCGGTCCAGTACCGGCAGGAGGAGCCCTACCTGGCGCTTCCTGGCGGAGCACGGCATCGCCGGCCGACGGCGGGTTGCGCCAGATGGGGTCATCGATGGGGTGCTGTCGGGCGCGGGGCGAGGTGCTTCCCTCGGCCCTGGTGCTCGCGACGAGCTTCTGCGGACTACCCCGCCCTGTGGCTACCAGGCCTACCTGCGAACCGATCGACCGTGACGAGGCTGTCCGCATCGTCGGCGGGTCCTGAAGTGAGCGCCTCGGCGCGCAGCGCATCGACCCACCGCTGCGCGAGCCTGGGGCGCGAGGCCATCAGGCACTCACCGGCCGTCAGACGCCCACCGCCGCAACACGTGAGGCCACGTTGCTCCAGACACCCGGGTGCTCGACGTCGACGCACTCACCCGCACCATGCCCTTCGAAGAACGTCACCGCTGAGTCGAGCCGGCACGTGAGACGACCGTCACGCAGGCTGCGGATCATCCATTCAAGCGCTCACGCGACGTGACGCGGGTCCTGCCACTGCACACGAGGGCAGGCAGGACCCGGCTGGCGTCACGCCGGGCGTGCAGCGCCAGTCCTCAGTCGCAGACCGCTGCTTCTCCTGCTTCTTGGCCTTGGTCGTAAGGGCTTCTTGACGGAGCCGGTTCCCGTGAGAGTCCAAGGTCTGTGTCTTCTTGATCCCACGACGGCGGGACATCCATCTCGATCAGCGCTCTCGCCACCGCCGCTTGAGAGGACTCCGGAACCTCGTCCCGGTATTCACCTTTTCGGAATACCCAGTCCAACACCCTCGGAGCCCTCGTTGAAGAACCACTCGGCATCTCCGGTCTCTTTGAGCGTCAAGGGTCGTGCCCGACAAAGCTCCGGGTTCCACTCCGTCTGACGATCACAGATCTCCGTTCTTGAGCGAACGTCCATTTTCCGTCCGCCACCGTCACCGTGACCTCAGGGGCCTTCTCCAGGCCGTCCATGCAGAGCCTCAGGTCCCGGCGGCGAGACTGCGAGGCCAGCGTGGATCCGGAACACAGCCGGTCAGAGGGGCAACAGCCGCACCGACGGCGCGATCGACGCGCACTTGAGCGTCTCCCACGACGGCCCAAGGGCGTGGGTGAGGAAGCAGATCTGCTGTCGCATCACATGCCATCCTTCGAGGTAGAGTCGGAGACGGGCACGGGCACCCAAGACTGTGCCAGCACAATGTGCCAGTTCTCCCCGCAGGCGATTAAAAGGCTGAACGACGCCATTCACGCACACTCGCACGTCACCGAATTCGATCCAGGACAACTACGTGAAGCGGCACGGAAACAGTTTCACACTCCGCTCACATCGCGCCACCTCTGCTCGCCGAAATCAGAGTCCCTGACGCATCCACCACCCCCTTTCGCAGCCCCTCACCTCCTTCTCCTTTCGTCAACGCGCACCGCAGCGGGCACTGACCGCCCCGCACACGCGCGGCCGGCCGCCCTACGGCCCGCCGTCGAGACCAGCTCCCCTCACACCCGCCCTCCTCGCCACCCACAGCCGGGACGCCTTATACCGCCCCACAGCCGCGGCAGCTGAGGCTGCTCCCGAGACTCACGAAAAGGACGAGCGAGCGTGACCCAGCCTCGCACGCGACTCCGCCCTCTACCTCCACACTCCCAGGCACAGCGCCTGCAGTACGTCGAGGCCGTCCTGTGCATCGGCTTCACCCTGGCCCTTTCCCTCGTGTGGACCTACCTGAGTGCCCGGGCCGCTCGCCCCCTGCGCCACCCCAGCACTCCCCCGCCGTGACGCCTCCCGCCGACGACGCCCAGCTTCGGTCGGCTCGCCGGAACTCGCCGAGGCCTCGCGACCTTCACCACCCATCCTCATCCTCGGCATCCATCGCGGCCGGGTCGCTACGCCTACACGGCCCGTATGCGCCGCCTGAGCGTCTCGCTGGCCATCGCCGCCGCCGGCATCACAGTACCTCATCGCCTGCACCTGGCCCACCCAACCCAGGCCCGCCTTCTCCGACTCCATCGCCGCTGTCTACCTACCCACCCCAACGCGCATCACGGCGATGACCCGCAGCCTCCTGGGGTCCTGGTGACCCTCGCGCGCCCACCACCGCAGCGCCATGGTCGCCACCGGCACCGTCCTGGGCTACGCGGCCGTCGCCGTGACCGCCGTCAGCCAGTGGTACATGGGCCTGGCCGCGCTCGCGACCTCATCGGCGGCTTCCTCCTGGGCGCCGCCTTCGCGAACCTGGCCTGTGGGTCGGCGGCATCGACGCGATCCTCACCAGCTGGGTCAACCGCCGCCCGTCGCGCACCAGCAGCGAAGCGCGCGCCGTCATCTACAACCCCACCAAGTTCGACGACGCTTCGCTCCTGCGTCGTCGGGTCGCCGCGGATGTGCGCGCCGCCGGCTGGCTGCCCCGTCTGGCTGGAGACCACCCCCGACGACGCCGCTCCATGGCCCGCCGCGCCCCGGAGCTGGCGTCGACCTGGTCATGAGTGGCCGCGGTGACGGCACCGATAGCCGTCTCCTCCAGGTGGCCGGCACCGAGATGCCCATGGCCTCATCCCCTCCGGAACCGGCAACCTCCTGGCCCGCAACCTCTCCATCACTGGACGCCGACGCCGCCATCCGCCTGGCACTGCACGGCCGCCTCAAGCCCATCGACATGGTCACCTGTGCAGCTTCGACGACGGTCAGGAGCGCTTCGTCGTCATGCCCGCATGGGCCTGGACGCCCAGTCATGGAGTCCCACCGACTCGGGCCTGAAGAAGGTCATCCGCTCGGCGCCTCGCGGTGGCCGCCGTCCAGAAGCGGTCCCCGATCCTTCACGCCACCATCACGCTCGACGACGCGCTCGGTGCGCCGCCAGATGGTCATGGCGCTCATGGGCAACGTCGGCACCATCACCGCCGGCATGACCCTCTTCCGCGACGCCACCTCCGACGGCCTGGTCGACCTGCTCCTGGCCAGCCCCGGCAAGGTCGTGGACTGGGCCCGCCTGGGAGCGCAGATCCTCACCGGCCAGGAGATGAGACTTCACCTCACCCGCGCCCGAAGGTCCTCATCGAGACCGACCGTCCCGTCCCTCCGAGCTCGACGGCGACACGGCGGCTCCACCCGCACCCTGCGCGCCGGAACCCGGTCGAGCCTGCCCGCACGTCGCCTCCGTCCCTCGCGGCCCGCGCGCAGCCACGTGAGCATCAGTGACATGCAGCCGGTACAGCCCCGTTTGCCTCCAGACTGGCGCCCGGTTCTTGCCCATATGGACAACAGCAGCCGCGCACTGTCGCTCCAGCGCCCCGACCGCATCGTCGGTCGCCTCTTCCAGCCAGCAGGAGTTCCATGCGTTCTCGTCTTACGGTCGCCCTCAGCCGCACAGCCGCTGCCGCGTGCGCGGCGGCGGCGGCAGCGGCGGCACCGCCTTCCGGCCTGGTCATCGAGCGCACCGACCCCGGTTTCCTGGAGCGACCCTACCGCCCGTCCCGCGGCGTCATCGTGGTCTCGGGCACCAACGGCAAGACCACGACCACCGGATGGTCGTCAGCTCCTGCGCGGCAAGCCTCAAGGTCTTCTAGCCGGACCGGCTCGAACTTCGTGCGCGGCGTGCTCGCCTCCCTGCTCACCGAGTCGACGCCGCCGGCAACCTGGACGCCGACATCGCCGTCCTCGAGCTCGACGAGGCCCACGCCGTCACTTCGTGGCCCAGGTCCGCCCGCGCGCCTGCCTCCTGCTCAACGTCGCGCGACCAGCTCGACCGCTTCGGCGAGATCGACTACACCGCCTCCCTGCGCTCGATCGCCAAGGCCACCAGCGACGTCGTCGTCCTCAACGGCGACGACCCGCGCCTGGCCGCCCCGCCTTCCTCGAGGCGCTCGGTGCCCGCGTCGTCTCCTTCGGCGCAGGCGAGGACCCTGCGCTCCTGTTCCTGTCCGACGACGACCTGCGCACCGGCGTGGTCAGCCCCGTCCAGGCCAGCCGGGCCCCAGCCGCGGGTCACCCTGGAGGCCATCGACGGCCAGCGCGCCACCGTGCAGCGCTCGACGCGACTTCCCACGAGATCGACTTCGCCATCCCGGGCGTCCACAACCTGCTCAACGCCTGCGCCGCCCTCGGGGTGGTCCTGGAGGTGCTGGAGCGGGAGACGCTGACCTGCCCGGCTGCTGACCACCTTGGGCACGTGCGGGCCGCCCGGCACGCGGCGAGGTCCTGACCTGGACGGCCGCCCGTCCAGCTCTCCTGGTCAAGAACCCGGCCGGCTTCCGCATGGGGCTGCTCTCGGCGGCACGCCCAGGCCCGAGACGGCAGGTCGTGGTCGTGGCCATCAACGACGAGTACGCCGACGGCGGGACATGTCCTGGCTGTGGGACGTGGACTTCTCGGCCCTGCGCGCCGGCGGGGTCGCCGTCGTCCGCCGCGAGGGCCTGGACATGGCGCTGCGGCTGCGCTACGACGAGGTCGAGGTCGCGACGTCGAGCCCGACCTGCGCCGGGCGGGCCCTCATGCGCCGGGTGGCCGCCGACACCGACCGCATGCGGATCTTCCGCCACCTACACCGCGATGCTGGCCCTGCGCTCGATCCTGGGCGAGATGACGGACGTTGAGGGTAGTATGTCATGACCGCGCGCTACGAGCACACCCTGACGGCCCCGCCCGCGGACACCTGCGCCTGCTCCAGCTCACCCGCGGGACATGAGACATCTACGGCGACTGGGGCAACACCCTCGTGCTGGCGCGGCGCCCAGTGCGCGCGCTACGACGTCGAGCCTCTCCTGACCCAGGCGTGAACTGCCCGGCGCTCGACATCCTCGTGGGCGGCGGTGGCCAGGACCCGGTCGGGAGCGCATCAAGGGAGGACCTGGTCAGGTCGGCCCCGCCCTCAGGCGTGGGCGGCCGACAGCGTCCCGACTCATCGATCTGCGGCCTCTACCAGCTCTTCGGGCACGGTTCACCACCGCCAAGGGACAGGAGATCCCCGGTATCAGCCTCTATGGACGCCCACACGGTGGCCCGGCGACACCCACCTCATCAACATCGTCCTGGACACCGAGACTTCGGCGCGGTGGTCGGCTACGAAACCACTCCGGCCTGACCACCCCTGGTCGGGCGCGCCTTCGGCACCGTGCGCATGGGCGACGGCAGCAACGGCAAGGACTCCACCGAGGCGGGCGCGTCACCACGTCATCGGCACCTACCTGCACGCTCCCTGCCTTCAGAACCCGGCCGTGGCCGACTGGCTGCTGGCTCGTGCCGCCGAGCACCGCCAGCGCCGCCTGGGAGCCCAGCCGCTCGACGACACCTGGGCCGAGCGCGCCCGCGCCGTGGCCATGTCCCGGCCCCGCTGACCTCTCAGCGGCGGGATGTGAGCGACAGACCTGCCGGGGGCAGCAGAGCCTCTACTCCTACAGGGCCCGTCGTCACACCTCTGTTATTTTCTAGAGATATCGGACCTAATGTCGAGAAAGTGAGGAGATTCACGTCACTCCTATTGGATATGCGAGCATTTTCTAGGTTTCTTCCATGAACGAGAAGAGAAAGTGGCGGAGCATCCGACCCTCTCGAAAGGGCTCGAAGCCTCACCTCAGACACGTTCACCATCGATCACTCACTGCTGGGCACTGATTTATTCAGACGCACATCCCAACGCGACACCAGACATCAGACATTGCAGAACACCCGCCATGACAGCCCAGAATTCTACTGGTTTCGATAAGCCACGCGCCTGCACAGGCCTCAAGTCCCTCCTTGACTCTCGGGGATGCGGAACACAGGGAAGAGCTCTCGGCTTCATGTGATATCCCCGCCACGACCATCTCGATATTTTGTTGATCAGCCGCCTCCTGCTCCCGAAAAGAATGACGCCCTGCAGAAGCTTGGAGGTGGTCGCTTTCCCATTTTATACGGTCCAGCTCCGCCCAGTCCGGACCTCACTTGAGCAGCCACAGCCCCGCTCCCAGGATTCTAAAGAAATCGTTCCCCTCCACACCGCAGCCTCCGGCCCACTCCGCGCAGGCAGAACGCCATCCTGGCCTGCTGTGAGACAGAGACGCATTCCCTTAGACTCCTATCGACGAAGCCACCTTCATGTCGACCCGAGGACACCATGAGTTCTGCTGTTCCACGACACCGCGCCCCTCGACGGGCACCATCATACCTTCGAACCGCGCCGCCACCTTCGCACTGTCGGACCTGAGCCCCGGCACCAGCGGATCGCATCACCGGCCTGCTCGACGACGGCGTCGGCGGGTCCTCGTCAACGCCTGCGCAACCTGGGCTCGTCCCGGACGGATCGCCACGCCGCTGCGCCGCGCCCCCATGGGAGACCCGTGGTCTACCGCGTCTCCGACACGAGCTGTGCCTGCGTCGCCAGGAGGCCCGGACTCATCCAGGTCACCACCGTGGAGGCCGAGAACCGCATCATCCTCCAGCCCAGGCCGGCCGGACGGCACGCGGCCGACGACCCCGCAGCACCGAACACGGGAGGACTCTGTGAGCACCCACGACATCACGCGGCACGCCACCGGGCAGTCGCAGCGCGCGAGCAGCCCTATGACGGCGCCGACTGCCACTGCGGCTCAGCAGCTCCAAGACCCTGGTGGCCGACGCTCGCAGCGTCCTGGCCGGGAGCCCCAACGCCGGCAAGACCTCCATCTACAACGCCTGACCGGCCTGCACGCCAAGACCGGCAACTACCCCCGGCGTCACCGTCCAGCGGTCGCTGGGACCCGCAAAGTCGGCGGTAAGACCCTGACCATCGAGGACCGCCGGGCGCCTACTCCCTGGACCCGATCAGCCCTGACGAGCAGATCGTCCACGACGTCCTCACCGGGACCTCGACCACGGTCAGCGCCCCGGTCGCCCTGGTCATCGTCGTCGACGCCACGACGCTGCAGCGCGGCATGAACTCATCGCCGAGGCCCTGCACTGGGGCTGCCCACCTGCCTGGTGGTCACCATGACCGACGAGCTCAGCCGCCGCTACGGGCCGACTCAACGTCGCGGCCCTCGGACAGGCCCTGGGGGATCCCCGCCGTGCGAGTCATCGGGCACCGCGGCGTCGGCATGCCCGACCTGCGCGCCCAGCTCTGCCCAGGTCGAGAACATGCAGCGCACCCGCCGCCGCCACCCACCGACCCCGACGAGATCACCTCCTGGGCCGACTCGGTGCTGGCCGCCGCGGACTACCAGGCCCCCGAGAGCGAGCCAGATCACCTCCGCGGTCGACAAGGTCCTGCTGCGGCCCATCCCCGGAACCATCGTGTTCTTCACGATCATGTTCTTCTTCTTCCAGGCGATCTTCACCTGGGCGGCCCTTCCAGGACGCCGTCGAAGGGACGGCTTCGGGGTACCTGGGCGGGCTGGTGCACGGTGGCTCGACCAGTCCCACCCGCTCGCTCGCCGGGCTCCTGGGCGACGGCCTCATCGGGGGCGTGGGCGCGGTGCTCACCTTCATCCCCAAATCATCATCATGTTCCTCATCATCGCCGTCCTGGAGGGCGTGGGAATCATGTCGCGCCGCCTTCCCTCATGGACAAGGTCGCGGAGTATCGCCGGGCTGGAGGGGCGGGCCTCGTGGCGCTGCTGTCCTCACTGGCCCTGCGCGATCCCCGGGATCATGGTGACCCGCACGCTGCCCTCCACGAAGGACCGGGTGGCCGATGCTGGCCGCACCTCATGCACCTGCTCGGCCCGCCTGCCCGTCTACGTCATCACTGAGTCTCCTTGACGGTCGACAGCGACGCCAGGTCGGCCCTTCGGGACGCGCAGCCTGGTCATGTTCGCCCTCTACCTGCTGGGCGCGGTCTCCGCGATGGCGGCCGCCTGGGTGGTCAAGCAGCTCACCGACCGCGGCAACATCCTGCTGCCCTTCTACATGGAGATGCCGCCCTACCGCGATGCCCCGCCTGCGCACGGTCCTCATCATGGTGTGGGACGCCTGCAAGGGCTTCCTGAAGAAGGCCGGCACGATCATCACCCTGACCACCGTCATCCTGTGGGTGCTGCTCAACGTCCCCATGCGCTCGGACGCCCAGTTCGAGGACTTCTGCGCCTCCGACAGAGTGCGCCGCCATCTCGGCGGCCGTGAGAAGCCCGGGTCGTCGACCGTCAGGGGGCGATGACGGGCAGGTCATCACCGACGCCGAGGAGCTCGGCAAGCTGCTGGACGCCCAGAAGACCTCCTACACGATGGACAACTCCTGGGCAGCCACCGTCGGCAAAGCGGTCCAACCGGTCTTCGAGCCACTGGGCTTCGACTGGCGCATCAACGTCGCCACCCTGTCCTCACTGGCGGCCCGCGAGACCTTCGTGGCCACCCTCGGACAGATCGCCGCCGCCGAGGACCCCGAGGAGCCCGCCGCCCACCTGGCCACAATGACCTACCAGCAGGACACCCTGACCAACAAGGCCGGCGACCAGCTGTTCAACCCGGCCACCGTCATCGCGATCCTCGTGTTCTTCGTCTACGCCCTACAGTGCATGGCCACAGCCGGTGCGATGCGCCGCGAGACCGGCACCTGGAAGTGGCCGATCATCGCCTACACCTACATGTTCGTCACCGCCTGGATCATGGCGGCCTCAGCCGCGCACTCGTGGCAGCCTTCATGTGGGTGGAGCAGAACGAAGCAGCAACCAGGACGGTGCCCCACCGACGGTGGGGACGCCCAGAGCAGCAGGAGAGGTGAGGCGGCCGTGCCCGTCGTTCCCACGCACCGACAACCACGCCGGACCCCGACGTGCTGCGATGGGTCATTCCCGACGGCCTGCTGTCCTTCACCGGGGAAGTCGCCCAGGCCCCGGCGCTTCTCCAGGAGCTCATGGACGACGGCACCCTGCGCTCGGTGAGGGTCGACGGTGGCGGGGTGCTCACCCTCCTGGGAACCGGCCACGACTGGCACACGGAGGGGCCCGGGTGCGATCCGCGCTGGTCGACGCCCTGGGCGCCCCGAAGTCGTGGAAGGGCGCCGCCACCGCCCGCGCCTCCGGTCCCGACGACGCCCTGGAGGCCGCCGCCCGACAGATCGCCGACGGCTCCCTGGGGACCTTCGTCAACAGCCACGGGGAGCGCTCGTGGTGCACTCGGTGCGCGACGGCGTCGTCGAGATCGCCATGGAGGGCCTGCGACCACTGCCCGGCCGCGGAGATCACGATGCACGCGCGCTTCGAGCACCTGCTGCGGCGCCGCTGCCCCTGGCTGGTCGAGGTCCGCCGGGTCGATGAGTAATCCTTCCCCGAGGCCGGGCATTTTTCGCGTAGCCCCTACGAAAAACGGTAGGGGCTGCACATGGCGCCCGCCTCGGCGCGGTGCGGACGTGGACCCGATCCCTGATCTGTGTCGGAGACACCTCAAGAACCTGAAGATAGCGAAGCCTCACCTTAGACTGTCATGGTTGGTGCGCAAGCCCGCATCACGACCGATAACAGACTCAAGGATCCGAGGAGCTCCGAGGGCAACATGGCGACTGCAGTCTCACACCACGGCACGACGACGCCGGTCGGCACCGGTGGCACCCCGCCTTCCGCGTACAGGTCCCTGTCCGACCTGCGTCTGGGGACCAGCGGCCGGGTCATCGGCCTGCATGAGGACACGACCGACGACCCCATCTCCAAGCGGCTGAGCAATCTGGGCTTCGTGCCCGGCCGGACCGTGACGCCCCTGCGCCGCGCCCCGCTGGGCGACCCGGTGGTCTACCGCGTCGCCGACTACGAGCTGTGCCTGCGCCGCCAAGAGGCCCGCATGGTTCAGGTCGAGGTCCTCACCGAGGCCGGGGACGACGTCGTCGTCGGGCCTCTCGCCGAGGAGCAGGCCGACACCCCCGAGCGTCAGGAGCAGCTCCCATGAGCGACCACTGCGCAGCCTCCGAGGTCGCCGGCGCCCCCGACTGCCACTGCGGCTCCTCCAGCTCCAAGACCCTGGTATCCGGCGCCTCGCGCATCGCCCTGGCAGGCGCCCCCAACGCCGGCAAGACCTCCATCTACAACGCCCTGACCGGCCTGCACGCCAAGACCGGCAACTACCCCGGCGTCACCGTGACGCGGTCGCTGGGGACCTGCCGGATCGGCGAGACCAGCTTGACCATCGAGGACCTGCCGGGCGCCTACTCCCTGGACCCGATCAGCCCCGACGAGCAGATCGTCCACGACGTCCTCACCGACGCCCTCGCAGGGGCATCTCCGTTCCCCGACGCCCTCGTGGTCGTCGTCGACGCCACGACGCTGCAGGCGAGCGCTGAACTTCGTCGCCGAGGCCCTGTCCCTGGGAGCTGCCCGACCTGCCTGGCGGTCACCATGACCGACGAGCTCACTGGCGCGCCGGGCGCCTGGACGTGGCGGCCTCGGCAGGCCCTAGATCCCCGCCGTGCGGGTCGTCGGCAACCGCGGGCATCGGCATCCCCCGAGCTGCGCGAGCACCTCACCGAGCTCTCCGAGTGGCAGCGCCCGCCGCTGCCCGCGCCGACGGCGCCCACCGAGGTGGCCTCCTGGGCCGACTCATCCCATGCCGCACGCCGACTACCAGGCGCCCCAGCAGGACCGCATCACGACCGTCGTCGACCGGGTCCTGCTCAACCCCGTCCTGGGGTCCCTGGTGTTCTTCGCCATCATGTACGTCTTCTTCCAGGCGATCTTCACCTGGGCCGAGCCTTTCAAGGGCGCCATCGAGGACGGCTTCGGGGACCTGGGGCAGCTGGTGCACGAGTGGCTCGACCAGTCCCACCCGCTCATCGCCGGGCTCCTGGGCGACGGCCTCATCGGGGCGTGGGCGCGGTGCTCACCTTCATCCCCCAGATCATCATCATGTTCCTCATCATCGCCGTCCTGGAGGGCGTGGGGGATATGTCCCGCGCCGCCTTCCTCATGGACCGGATCACGAGCCGGGCTGGGCTGGAGGGGCGGGCCTTCGTGGCGCTGCTGTCCTCACTGGCCTGCGCGATCCCCGGGATCATGGCCACCCGCACGCTGCCCAGCGCCAAGGACCGGGTGGCCACGATGCTGGCCGCCCCGCTCATGACCTGCTCGGCCCGCCTGCCCGTCTACGTCCTGCTCACCTCCATCATGGTGCCCGCCGACGCGAAGATCGGGCCGCTGGGCGCACGCGCACCGTCATGTTCGCTCTCTACCTGCTGGGCGCGGTCTCCGCGATGGCGGCCGCCTGCGTGGTCAAGCGTCTCACTGACCGCGGCGGGTGCTGCTGCCCGCTTCTACATGGAGATGCCGCCTCGCCGGCTGCCGCGGCCGCGCACGGTCCTCATCATGGTGTGGGACGCCTGCGTGGGCTTTCGTGAAGAAGGCCGGCACGATCATCGCCCTGACCACGCGTCATCCTGTGGGTGCTGCTCAACGTCCCCATGCGCTCGGACGCGCAGTTCAGCGCCCACTGCTCCGCCAGCACGAGTGTGCGGCCGTGTCCGCCGCGGCGGAGGACCCGGCGTCGTCCACCGTCAAGGGGCGATGACGGGCAGTCATCACCGACGCCGAGGAACTCGGCAAGCTGCTGGAGGCGCAGAAGACCTCCTACACGATGGACAACTCCTGGGCGGCCGCCATCGGCAAGACGGTGCAGCCGGTCTTCGAGCCGCTGGGCTTCGAGTGGCGCATCAACGTCGCGATCCTGTCCTCGCTGGCGGCGCGCGAGACCTTCGTGGCCACCCTCGGACAGATCGCCGCCGCCGAGGACCCCGAGGAGCCCAGCGCACATCTGGCCACGATGACCTACCAGCAGGACACCCTGACCAACAAGGCCGGCGACCAGCTGTTCAACCCGGCCACGATTGCGGCGATCCTGGTGTTCTTCGTCTACGCCCTGCGGTGCATGGCCACGGCTGCGCGATGCGACGCGAGACCGGCACCTGGAAGTAGCCGATCATCGCCTACACCTACATGTTCGTCACGGCCTGGGTCATGGCGGCGGCCTCACGAGGTCGTCGTCGCCATGCTCATCTAGGCGCGAGGCGTCCTGCCCGGGCGGGCGCGCGGGTGCGGCGCAGCCGCGCCCGCACACTCGATACTCACCACGCACACACCACCTCCGCTCACCACTACGAGCTTTCGACCGAATCTTCACAAATGACCCGGAGCCGCGTCGTTTAGCTGAAGATTCGGTCGCAGTGAGCGAGTGCCAGCGCTTGGCGGCCGTCTGCCCAAGCTGCCGCTTCCCACCCGTGCCTCCGCGGTAAGTGATCGTCTAGGGCTCGCGGCATGGCGACTCCGGGAGTTCATCGTCTCCTGCGGCAGAAGATCGGGCACGACATGCTGTGGCTGCCGGGGTGAGCATCGTCGTCGTCGACGAGGCCGGCCGGCTCCTGCTGGGGCGGCGCGTCGACAACGGGCGGTGGGCGGTGGTCTCCGGCATCCCGAGCCCGGCGAGCAGCCGGCGGTGGCGATCAGGCGCAGTGCATGGAGGAGACCGGTGTCGACGTCGAGGTGCTGGCGCTCACGAGCGTGACCGCGGGCGAGCCCTTCGCCTTCCCCAACGGGGACAACTGCGTGTTCGCGGACATCAACTTCGTGGGGTCGGGCGCGGGCAGCAGCGCGATCGCGCCCATGTGGCCGACGACGAGTCCACGCACGCAGGTGGGCTGGTTCGCGCCGGACGCACTGCCCGAGCCGCTGCTGAGCTCGACACCCGCGCATCTGAGGCGGCCCTGGCCTGGCTGGCCGACCCGACGTCGGGCGCGCGCTCCACCCGGCGTCCTGACGCCGGCCGACGCCCTCCGGACGGGGACATCCGCGCGGCAGGGCGCCGTCTCTTCCAGCCTGGGACTAGCGGGGTCAGGCCTCGGGAGCCTGATGCTGATGCGCCGAGGCCCCTCGGCCTGCGCACCGCCTGGTCCAGAGGCCTGGCGGCGGTGAGGATGACGTGCACCCTCGGGGTGATGACTCGACCTCGCGGGAGTTCCACGGGGTGATGCGCGGGCGGTGACGCTGCCCGGCCGGCGCTGCTCGCAGGCCTCGGCTATCTCGTCGATCTGGGACAGGCAGGAGAAGCTGACACTCACCGAGGGCCGCTCAGCTGGGAGCGGGTGCCTGCGGCGTCGGCACCAGGAGGACATCTCTGAAGGCCCAGCGGCGCAGGTGCACCAGCTGGCCGGGAATGCTGAACAGAGTGAAGAAGCCCAGCGCCTCAGTCCAGAAGTCGACCGAGGCGTCCAGGTCCGGACGTCGGAACGGTGACGAACATCGGCATGCCGTAGATGCCGCGGAAGGGCTCGGGCGGCTGGGCGTCCCTCGCTGGGCGCGGGCACGGGGCTCATCTCGAATGCGTTGAAGGTGCTCATGCGTGAGCAGCCTCGTCCCTCACGCTGCGTGAGGGTCAAGGCCGATCCGCGTTGCTGCTGGACCGCACTGTCGGGGACATGCCACGCGGCGGTGCCGCCTCCGGCCGGGGATATCCTGCGTAGCCCACGGGAATTTCGCCCCGCTACGCGTCGATGGCAGCCGGCGGCGAGAAGCGTCCCTCGACGACCACCACTCACCTGGTATGATTCTGGTATGACCCAGAAGATCGCGGTGAGCCTCCCGGATGAGCAGGTCGTCTCGATTCGTCGCGCGGTCGAGCAGGGCAGGGCGCCGTCGGTGTCGGGCTTCATCAGCGCGGCGGTCGCTCGCGTACAGCGGGAGGACGACCTCGCCCAGCTGCTGGACGACCTTGATCGCGAGCTCGGCCCCGTCGACGACGCGGACCTGGCTTGGGCGGACAAGGCGCTGGGACTGGCGTGACCGCCACGGGCAGGAAGAGGGTCACGGGCCTGACTCTCGACACCGGCGCCCTGCTTGCGCTTGAGCGCGGGGACTCGCGGGTCCGCGCGCTCCTTCGGCGGGCACTGGAGACGGGTCTGCCCCTGAGCGTGCCAGCTGGAGTCGTGGCGCAGACCTGGCGGGGCGGCCCTCGGCAGGCCCGCGTCGCGCGCCTGCTGGCGGACCCCAGCGTGCACGTGGCGCCGCTGGACGACACGACCGCGCGAGCCGTCGGCCTGCTGTGCGGACGCAGCGGCCATCGGGACATCGTTGATGTTCACGTGGCCTGCTGGCGAGGAGCCGGCCACACCGCGGTGACCTCCAACCCTGAAGACCTCAGCGCCGTCCACCCAGGCCTCCCACTCATCACGGTGTAGACAACCGTCGATGTCCCCGCCGGTGCGAGGGTCCCTCACTCCACGGGCGGCTCGACGACGAGCGGCGCCTCACCAGGAGCACACACCTCGGCGCGAGGCACCGGTTCCAGACTGAGACTCACGTGCAGCCGCTGCCCTTCACCGACGGCGTCGTAGGACGAGCCGCGGGATTGTCCAGCTCAGTGACCTCGGTGCGGGCGCGCAGCCAGGGTGGCGGCGTCGCAGCCCGATGAGGTCCTGGTGAGCCGCAGCATCCAGGCGCCCTGCGGCGCGAGCCCGGACGGCGCGGCCGGCAGGGCGGGGCGGACCTCGTCGTCGCCGCCGAGGGTCTCGGTCTTCACCCCGCGGAAGGCCTGCTCATCCCCGTAGTAGACGCTGGGCACACCGCCCACGGTCATGAGCAGGACGACGGCGAGCGCCGCCCCCGGCCCCCGACCCTGCTGGCGATGCGGGTGACGTCGTGGTTGCCGACGAAGGTCGCCGGGAGGAACCGGTCCAGCAGCTCGTTGTGGCGCTTGGAGGCACCAGTCGAGCTCGTAGAAGATTGACGTCGGCCAGCGAGCCCAGGTGGCCTTCCACAGCTCATGTACTGGGTGACGGTGTCCACGGTGGAGGCCTTCACGAAGCCGGCGTAGTCGCCGTGGATGACCTCGCCCGCGAACCAGGCCTCGGGTGGCGCTCGCGCACGGCAGGCGGACGCTCGCCCAGAAGGCGGGGTCGACGGCGGCATCGGGCGGCGTCCAGGCGCCGGCTCGCGCGGTCGAGCCAGTGGGTGAGCACCCGCACGGCCAGGTCGCGCACCTCGGCGGAGTCGTGGCTGAGGGCGGCCAGGGACTCATGGCCCTCGAAGGTGGCGTAGCCGGGGCCTGCAGCTCCTCTCCGCCGGCGGCGGCGTCGAAGCGGAAGAGGCTGCGCTCCTCCCCCGGCGCGGGCGGCCCGGAAGAAGGGGGTGCTCGGTGCCGACGTGCCCGAGGACGCCGTCGAGCATGAGGGCCAGACCGCGGGCGCGGCAGGCCTCGGCGAGGCGGTCGAAGGCGGCGTCGTCTCCCCAGGCGGGGGGTCGATGCAGGTGGTCGGTGGTGTCGTGCCGTGGCGGATGAGGCGAAGATCGCCCGAGTGACAGGCCGTTGACGCCGGCTCGACGGCGTAGTCGAGCCAGGGCTCCAGGCGGTCCAGGCGCGGGGGCGCCAGGCTCGGTCAGCGGCATGCCCGGTTCGGGGCGGATGGGGCGCCGGTGGCACCCAGGGGTAGATCTGCCACCAGATAGCGTGGTCGATCCAGGCAGGGCTTGCAGGACGGCTTATTCCAGACGACTCACTCAGTCATGTCTCCGCGGTGCCGCCGCGCCCGTTAGCATGTCAAGGTGTCGTCCCGTACCGACAAGCGCCCACGCCTGCGCATGGACCCCGCCGAGCGCCGCGAGCTGATCCCGTCCGCGGCGAGGCGGGCGTTCGCAGCCGCCCGCACGAGGAGGTCCTCGCTGGCTGAGGTCGCCCAGAGCCCAGGCCTGGAGGCGCTGGTGCACAAGTACTTCTGCGGGCAAGGCCGGCTCACGCCCAGGTCCTCCGGGCACGCCGCCGACGAGCTCGCCGAGCGCACCCGGCAGGCCGACGACGCCCCTACCCCTCGAACCCTCGGCGCGCGACCGGCACGCACCTCGATCCTGACCCACCTGGACTTTCACATCGCGAGCGCCCCCCGGCTGGGCTGACCCACCAGGTGCTGGTTGGCACAGAGCCGGGCGACGAAGCGGGCCTGGTGAGGCGGGAGGCGCGAGACGGCGGTGACAGCCCTGGCCCAGGTGGTCGGCGGCCGTCGGGGGCACTCGCGACGACTTCGCCCTCTGGGGCTACCTGCTTCTCTGACGACGCCTGCCTGCTGGGTGCGGCCGGCTGCCTGGCCGAGCAGCGCCACAGTCTGGTCGACGCGCGGCGCTGGGCCGCCTGGAGGGGGCACCGCGACTCGCGAGCGGAGATCCGGGACCACCCTGGCGAGTACGACACCCCCGGAGTCGGCAGTCCGGCCCAGATATGAATGTGGGGCCCACCTCGCCAGGGTGGGCCCCACGTGATGGAGTCAGCGCGTCGGCGCGAGCCCGGCCCAGCGGACGGGCTTGCGGACCCGGAGGAAGGAACCAGGCCTGCTGCTCGAGCTTGCCGATGAGGTCCCTCGATGATGCCGGAGGAGGTGGGGTCCGGAGTCGACGTCCTCGTCCACGCCGCGCAGGGTGGCGACGACGGCCTCGATGGCGGAGACGATGGTGGCGACGCCCTCACTGGTGAGGATCCCCGCTCGGGGGCGCTGGGACGGTGGTGGCGGCGGAGACGGTGATGGGCGGCCGTCGACGGCGTTGATGGCGCGCATGCGTCGGCGACTCTCGTCGGAGCCCTCGCGGGCGATGTCGACGACGTCGTCTAGGGCTGAGGTGGACGTCGCGAAGTTCGCCACGATGTTCCAGTGGGATCTGCTTGCCGACGAGCTCGAGGCGATGAGGTCGGTCAGACGCGTTGGAGGTTGTCGCTCAGGGCGGCGGAAGCGGTGAAGGCGAGGTTGATGGACGGTGTTGTCATGGTGTTCAGCTGTTCATGGCCATCACTTTACTACATCGCAAGTCTCTGTGGGTGTTACTTTATGATTCCACAGGCAAGCCATGCCTCACCTGGAACCAAGGCTCACCGCCTCGACGGGTCTCTTCTGGCAGCCCACCCAGCCGACCTTGCAGGTGTTCGGCTCGCCGGTCCTCCTCCTCGGAGGGTCGAGCCAGTGCCCGCTGCCGGGCACCATGGTGTTCTTCGCCGGGATCCGCGCCTGTTGGTGGGGTTCAGTGACATCCTGCCCTGTGCGTCGATGTAGGTCACCCGCGCCAGGGTCCACGCAGGTGACGGTGGCGCTCTCGGGCCGTCGGCGCTCATGGCGACCTCGAGATCGCCACCTTGACGTGGGGTCTTGCCTTCTGCCCCTTGTTCTTCAGGTTGGCGGCGTCATCGAGGAGCTGTTGGAGGCCGCCGTGGTGACGGTGGGGGACCTGGCTGGTCTCTGCCCGCCGCCGACCCACAGCTTCCAGGACATCTGGTCGTAGGCCACAAAGTCCGAAGGATCGCGACCCGTTTGGCATCGAGGCCGGCGGGGATCGGGTGACGGTGTACCCGAGCTGGGTGCCGACAGGCTGGCGGCGGTGACGGTGTCGCGGTGCTCGACGCCGTGGCGGTAGCCGAGGGGGCCGATGTCGGCCGCCCCGTGGAGGCGGCCCTGCTGGCAGGCGCCTTGGCATCGGGTTTGGAGTCCTTGGGGGCGCACCCGGCCAGGGCCAGTGAGCCGGCGAGCAGCAGGCAGCCCAGTGCGGCGGCTCGACGACGGGCTCCGGCTCGACTCGCGGGGCGGTTCTCGGCATGTGCCACGGGGGCTCCTGACTGTCGGCCGGATTCGACCTGGCGGAAACTAAACCTCGTTGACACTACCGCGAAGGTCACGGACGTGTCGCGGCCTTCGTCGCCCCCCGGTTCCGGTCGGCTCAGTTTTGGCGGGGGTTGTTGTGGTTGGTGGTGAGGGTCTGGACCTCGGCGACGGGGAGGTTGATGGTGCTGGTGGTGGTGATGGCGGGCAGGGTTCCGCTGTTGCCGTCGGTGGCGGTGTAGGAGGCTGAGTAGGCGACCTTGATCGTCAGCGGAGTGGTGCCACCCAGGTGGGCTGAGCTGCGGTTGAAGGAGATGGCAGGGCTGGAGCCTCGGGCATCCCCCGGTGCGCAGGCACTGAACCTGGTGCAGGAGGCCTCCTGTCAGGGGCCGACAGCTGCAGGCCAGAAGAGCCGGCGGTGATGGTGGCGGTGGTGCTGCCGGCGGTGGCCCTGGCGGTCACGCTAGTCGGCGTCTGGCCGGTGGCCCACACCCAGGTGTCCATGCCCACCAGGGTCGCACCCTGAGAGCCGACCTTGGGGTTGGTCTCCACCGTCGGGGCGGGGATCTTCACCGCGTCCCAGGCCACCTTGGCCAACCTGGTCCCAGAGATATACGGCCTGGGAGCCTGCTGACCGGCCGGACCCAGATGTTCTGGATCACGGTTAGCATCGAAGAACGCCTGTGCCTCGTTCTTGAAACTCTGTGATCTTCGGATCATAGAAGCTCGTGTCACAGTAGCGGTAGTACCAGCGCCCCTGCGTATCGTCCCGATGAGACTCATAGTCGGGGTAAGAGTTACCGCTCTTAAAAATATGAGATGGCTGCCTTAAACCATTCTTTTGCAGGCTGATTTCCTGCTTCTTCGTGTCGCTCTGCCGCGGCAGCCTTGTTCTTATCAATCTGACTGGCCTGCCCAGCGCTCTGTCTTGCCTGCCTTTGTAATAGCACACCGGATTCACTGTCACTCGGTGCTGGACGACGACGAGACGTCACCCCACCACCACTCACCGTCACCCCTGCCAGAGCCGGGCCGTGGTCACACCTCGACTCCACAGAGATAGTCACCTGACCACCACCATCACCAGTCCTCAGCAGAACCAGACACCTCAGATGGTACTCTTGTCCATTTCACAGCACTCGAGCCGCACGCCGAGACACTGCAGAAGAAAGCTCACAGCCCAGTTCTTACAATCTTGACATTCACCACAGAAGTCCCTAATGGCTTTTACTCCCAGATTCGGTATTGCATTCATTGAAGGACAGCTTATTTTCGTTTTCTGTGACCCATACACCGCGATCGTCCGGCACCATGTGAACCTGTATCTTAACTCGACGCTGCCTTTCTTTATTGGTGACATCGTTCCCTTGAAAATCGGTGTTGGTCACTTGCGTCCTGTCGAGGCACACCGTCACGTCAGCACTCTGTTCGCCTTTCGATACCTCGATAGCTCCGACGCCAACCTTCATCGGAGGGTTGTCCTGATCGGTCATAGAATCATAAGTATTCTGAAGCGTCACTTGCGCTGCCCCCGTGGTTCGAGCCAGCGCCTCGTCCAGTCCTTCCCTCGTGGACCAGACGCGCCAGGTGGCTTTGTCGTAGGCGACGTAGTCCTGGAGGACCTTGGTCTTGGTGGCGTCCAGGCCGTCGGGGATGGAGACCACCGTGTACCCCAGATCGGGATCCGACAGGGACTCAGCAGTCACCGCACCACCACTGGCAGCACCACTCGCAGCAGCCGAGGCCCCGCCCGAGGCAGACGCAGACGCAGACGTCGTCGATGCGGTGCTGGCGCCCGCAGTGTTGACGGGAGGGATCGTCCCCCCGCCCTTCGGGCTGCTCGATGAGCACCCCGCCAGGGCCAACGAGCCTGCCAGCACCCCCGCACCCAGTGCGATTGCGGTACGACGGCGACCAGGCAGGTGGGCGAAAGAACGAACCATAAGGAGGTACCTCCACGATCAGGCCGAGCACAATCTCACGGCGCAGCAGCAACCCTCCGACCATACCCGCCAGATCACAACAATGTCACGGCCCCGACGAAGGCCACACCCCACCTCCAGCCGAGGCACACGTCGACCACCGCAAGCAGCAGCGCGAGGGCGGTACAGGATCCAACTCAGCAGAACCCGCCCGACAGCATGAATCACCCCGGGTTTAATGGAGTCGGCGATGACACTGAAGGATCACTGCCTTCATCAAGCCTGGGGCGATTTACTGGGGTCAGCTCGCAGCGACCATATCGATAGTCAGGCGCAGATCCAGTGCGCGGGCAATACGCCAGAGAGTCGAGACGGAGGGAACCTGCCCGCCGTTCTCGACGGCGGAGGTGACTGACTGCTGGGTTCCCATGCGCCTAGCCAGCTCGGTCTGGGTCAGCCTTGCACGCGTGCGTGCGGCATAGACGAGCTCCGCGAGCCGCAGGCGGGCCTCTTCCTCAGCCTCAGCGGCATCGTCGAATCGGGCACGCTCGTCCGGAGTCATAGTGGCCAGGGCCTCGGCCTCAGCCTGCCGGAACGATGTGGTCCTCATGATTAATTCCTCTTCTTTCGGGCGCCCTTGGTCGCTGCCTGAGTGGACTGATAGGCCGCCTGAGCCCGCCGAGCTCGTAGAATCTCCCCTCGCTCATTCTGGCGCTGCTTACGTAAGATAGTCAGCGTGATGGCCCTCCGCTCGGGCTCGAGCACGTACGTGATCCGTCTCGCCACGCCCTCGCAGGTGAACCGCAGCTCGCGCAGGCCTCCGCACAGCTGTTTCGACAACGGCATGCCGAGCATGTGCCCGGCATTTTCCAACCGAGCCAGCACGCGACGGGCCGCCGCCATCCCTCGAGGGTCAGGCCCTAATACCAGGCCAGAACCTCGTCGGAGAACTCAGACGATATTCTCGCTCTTATTGTGCTGGGTGCACGGTCACGCCGTTTGCACCGGGTCAGTTTTGTCGGGGGTTGTTGTGGTTGGTGGTCAGGGTCTGGACCTCGGCGACGGGGAGGTTGATGGTGCTGGTGGTGGTGATGGCGGGCAGGGTGCCGCTGTTGCCGTCGGTGGCGGTGTAGGAGGCTGAGTAGGCGACCTTGATCGTCAACGGCGTGCTACCACCCAGGTGAGCGCTGGAGCGGTTGAAGGAGATGGTGCAGGGGCTGGAGCCCTCAGGCATCCCCTGGTGCCACGAAATACCGAAGCCGGTGCAGGAGGCTTTCCCGTCAGGGGCCGACAGCTGCAGGCCAGAGGACCCAGCCGTGATGGTGGCGGTGGTACTACCAGCAGTGGCTGTGGCGGTCACACTAGTCGGAGTCTGACCGGTGGCCCACACCCAGGTGTCCATCCCCACCAGCGTCGCGCCCTGGGTGCCGACCTTGGGGTTGGTCTCCACCGTCGGAGCCGGAATCTTCACCGCGTCCCAGGCCACCTTGGCCAACCTGGTCCCAGAGATATACGGCCTGGGGGCCTGCTGACCGGCCGGGACCCAGATGTTCTGATCAGGGTTGGCCTCATAGAAAGCCTTACGCTCCTTCTCGAAGTCCTCCTTAAAGGTCGGGTTGTTCTTCGGGTCCAACCGACGCGTCGCAGTAACGCCTGCGTACCAACGGCCCTGCACGTCATCCTTGTGGGACTCATAGTCAGGGAAGTTCTTGTCCATCTGCTGCGAGACAATGTCATTGACCCCTCGGACCAGAGGTCCGGTAACACCAGAGGCCCTCTTTGAGCTTTCGGCGAGCTCCTTCTTTGTGTAGTTGATTCCCTGGGCAGCCTGAGCCCCCGTGTCGCCGGGCTTGTAATAGCACACTGGGGCCACGGTCACCTCCGTGCCGGACGACGACGAGGACGTCACCCCACCACCACCGTCGCCCCCACCAGAGCCGGCCGTGGTCACACTCGACTCCACAGAGATAGTCACCTGACCACCACCATCACCAGTCCCCTCAGCAGAACCAGAAACTGCTGCCCCATCATCTTCTACACCGTCTGCGGCGAGCGCCTCGGAGGGGAGGAGGGTCAGGCATAAAAGTGCACACGACAGGGCTATAACTCGACTTCTCACCTTGTTCATCACTTTTGCTCCGTGCTGCACTCGTTGGAAGATAATGTTGTTTGGCTCTCGGCAAGCCAAACATCAGATTCACCGTCAACTAAACCGATGAGATACTCTATTTTATTCTGAGAGGAATCCTTGGTGACGTCATTTCCGTTCTCGTCGACCACCGTCATCTTCGTGCGATCGTAGCACACGGTCACGTTAGCGCTTTTCCCGTCGGCACCCACCTCGACGTCACTAACTCCGATTGAAATGGGAGGTCGAGCATAGCGCGTCGTTTTGTTGTAGTTGTTTCGAATATTTTCTCTGGTTGTGCCAGTTGAAAGCGCAAGGGCCTCGTCCAGTCCCTGTCGTGTTGACCAGAGGCGCCAGGTGGCTTTGTCGTAGGCGACGTAGTCCTGGAGGACCTTGGTCTTGGCGGCGTCCAGGCCGTCGGGGATGGAGACCACCGTGTACCCCAGGTCGGGGTCGGACAGGGACTCAGCAGTCACCGCACCAGCACTGGCAGCACCACTCGCACCGGTCGACGTCCCACCCGCGGCAGGCGCAGATGCCGTCGAACCACCACCGGCACCCGCGGTGCTCAGCGGCGGGATCGTCCCCCCGCCCTTCGGACTGCCCGACGAGCACCCCGCCAGGGGCCAACGAGCCGACCAGCACACCCACCCCAGGGCGCTGGCAACACGACGGCGACCAGACAGACCAACAAGGAACGAGCGCGAGGAAGCTACTCCACAATCAGGCCGAGCAGCTAGTCGCTCCGGCGCGGTAGGAACTACCCTGACCCTACCGGCCAGATCACAACAAAGTCACGACACCGACGAAGGCCACACCCCACCTCTCCGGCGGCGCAGACGTCAACCGCTACCGCCTCTGGCTGATGAAGCTTCCACTGCTGGAGTTGCTCCGACCTAGAGTCTCAAGCAGTGCATTCTTGGGCGGGCTCAAGGCGTTGGAGGCGACGTCGGTGTCGCCGCGGCACTGCCTGATACCGGCGACGACCGCGCCGGCGCGGTCAGCTGGGCGGGGTCGATGCGGGCGTCGGCGCGGTGGAGTGCTTTGTTCAGCAGCCTCGACGGCGTCTTGCGAGCCGGTCTTGCCTTCCGTTGCGGCAGTACGAATCATGAGGATGCCCAGCTGGTCGCCGCGCCTGACAGGGGCGTAGACCATGTCTATGACAACGACGCTGGCTCTCGTGGTGGCCCGTTGCCCGAAACCGAAGGCGCCCTTAGGCAGGGAGTCTGGTTCCAGCGCCGACATTGCCACACTCACTTGCTCCCTCGGGGGCAGGGACGGGCCTGTCGGGCCAGGACGATTCTCAGTCGACTCTCACACCGTCGCAGGCCACGACATCCGCTTGCAGACCACGAACACTTTCACCCTTTTTACTCTCTATGAGATTAAAGATCATCACCTGGGTAACAGACATCCCATCACCCTCGAAGCGTCCGACGCTCAACTGAGTCTCAGGCTCTGACGACAACGTCAAATTGAGACCATTATCCGCGGCAGCACAATCACTTGATACCCAGAGAATCCGACCATCCCACGCTCGAGTGGCTCCAGGATGTCCTCACGAGTCAACATGACTGACCGCAATGGCGCGACCTTCTTAGGAGTCACCTCCCCTCCACCAACCACCGAGCACGACACATTCAGAAACACCATAGCAACACTCGCAACAACCAAGCACCAAGAACGGAACACCATGAAAACCTCTTCTCAAAACCAGCTCGAAAAGTAGCCTTAACTGTCGCTCCCGGAAGACAAGCACCCCACCAGCGACAACGAACCGACCAGCAGCCTCACTCCCAGTGCGCTTGCAACACGACGACGAGCCCGTTACCTTGTTGATGGTCCTGGGGGCGGGCGCCCGATGATGGGAGCCGCTACACCACCCAACTGAGAGACTAGACTGCTGGGCGTATTTCGAACTAGCAGAGTGCTCCTCTCAGCCCAAGAACCAACACGCACCCCAGGCTTACTTAGAAGCTGTGTGCAACCAGTCAGGTTCGACGCTTTTCATTGTGACTCCATCGGTGCCCGGGATCGGTTGATCACCGCACATCCATGGAAGTGTCGACTGTATTAAATTAGTGAGCGCCTCCTGCGTGTCACCAACGCTGTGTTTGATGCCGGCATAACCATAGTCCAGAGCGATAAACCGTCGCCCGCACTCGTACGTCCCTTTACGAATCTTTCCATCAGAGCCTGCGTGTAGCTCGCCACTTCCAGTATATCCTGCATACTTCAACGCGACACGTGGTTTCAGTCCTGCCGTATGAACGAGCTCGTTCGGAGGGTAGTTGTCAGTATAGTATCCGTAATATATTTCGAGAGCCAATCCATCCTCGATCTTGTAACCACATCGAAGAGGTGCTTTGTTGCCATTAACGATGTCTCGCTTAATTTTAGATATGGACACATCGAACATCATCCTCACGGATGCATCCGGAATACCTGGACAGTAATATTTGTCCGCATCTGCCGACACAGCGGTGGGCACAGTACCTGCCGAAGCTTCCAGCCGTCCACCTTCTTTGCCCGCCGAGAATATAGCGCACGCCCCGGCGGTTGTCGCCACCAGAACGAACACCAGAAATGCACACATCTTCCTAGCATGACGCAATTGGGGTCTCCATCACTCATCGTTAACTGCATACAACGAGCGCCACGCCGTCGTTACGATATCCATCGATCCATCACTTTGGCTTGCTAACTCCAGGTTTGGCTATGCCAGAGTGTTTTCCCTTCGGATCTGGCAGGCTGCTGTACGGAGCTTTTCTCGGCTCGGGACGGTTAACGCCTCCATCCTTGGTGATGTTGCGATTAAGTTCCGCTTGAGGCTCAGTGCTACCATGGGTATCCGGGTTAGCTGCACGGTAACCTCCATCATACGAGGTCGTCCACATCTCCATTCTTTTTTCAAATCAACTCATTCTAGTTCAGGTTGTTTGGAGTTGCCCATGTGTTGGCCTATGTCACTCAATGCACCATCTTTACTCTGCAAATCTGTAGCACTCATACCTGACATCCCATTCGGCTTAGCCAGGTCCTTGAGGCTTATTCATAGGGGTGTCTGGGGTGTTTGTTGGTAATAGTGTGTCGCTGAGCGAGGCGACGGCCCGTTCCTGAGAGAATCTTTGGTGTTCAATCCAACTCAATCAGAAAACCAGCCGTCGTCACGAATAGTAGCACGAGACTCCCTCGCTGTGAGGTTGTAGGCCTGTGCGAGGCCATTTACGCTTCCGGCCGTCTGCCGGCCTTCGGAGCGAGGGCGCTGGGCTGTTCCTGTGCGTGCCCCTGACCCTGATCCTGGCTGCGACACAACCCGTGCCAGGAGCTGCTCGCCGAGCTCTACTGCGTCTCGCAGGCCACCGTCTCCCGCGTCATCGGCGCCTACACGCCCCTGATCGCCCACGCCCTCAGTGACCAGGTGCCAGTCGTGGAGGACCTGGACCCCACCGCCCAGCCGATCATCGACGGCACCCTGCTTCAGTGCTGGTCCTGCAAGGGCCATCCCGAGCTGTACTCCGGTAAGCACAGGACCACGGGGCTGAACGTCCAGGTGGCCCGCACCCTGTCAGGGACCCCGTCCTGGGTCTGCGACCCCCAGGACGGGTGCACGCACGACGCTCAGGCCCTGCGCCGCAGCGGCCTGAGCGACGTCCCCACCACCGACCTGCCCGACGGGACGCCACCACCCAAGCATATTGGCGACAAGGGGTACATCGGACTGGGCATGATCACCCCGAAGAAAAAACCCCCACACCTATCTCTTCACCCCGACGACAGGACCTGCAACCGGGCCGTCAACCAGATCCGCTACAAGACCGAAAGAGCCATCGCCAACATCAAGACATGGAGAGTCCTGCACACCGGCTACAGAAGACCACCAGAAACCTTCCCAGAAACCATCACCACCGTCCTCGGACTCATATTCACATACACCCATGAATAACCCTCCGTAGTTCGTCATGGCCGACAAGAGACGGGCACTGCTAACAAATTACGGGATATCGGCCGTTCCATCTGCAGAGGGGAGAGGAGTCTTAGGAACCGAGGCCGATATTCCTCCATAGTCTTCCCCAACCCCGGAATAGGTGACGAACTCGCTGTGCCAGGAAGAGCAGACTGAGCCGATTAACTAAATAGCCTTCATGTCTCCTCTCATAGCGCTTCCATCACTAGCGGCGAGTATGATTTGCCTGTCGCCGCATGTATATACCGTCGTCCCTACCTCAGGGTTGCTCCCTCCATCGACTTTAGCTTCACCTTTACCATCTACGCCATCAAAAGAGAATGTTGATGTAATATTGCCCGGGGTGACGTACGTAGATTTCCATCCACCATGATCCGCCCAGGCATACCTGAATTCGGAGGCGAAAACGCGCCGGCCGTTCACGCTAACTAAACACGTTGCGTTGGCGATATTAGGCGATGCCGCTACAATCTCCACACCGCCACCGAACATTGCTTTCAGAGAACTGTTAGGAATTCCTGCGCACACGTAGTCCGCCGCCTCCGAGGGCGCTACCGTAGGCACCACACTCACTGCAGAGGTTTCTTTGACTTTGTGTGTTGTTCCCCCTTCTCTAGCACCATCACTAAGTCTCGAGCATGATGCGATCAAGACAAGAGATGCTATCGTCATAAACAACACGATAGGCATAGCGACACATCGACCACCTCCGCACAGCCTTGCAGAACATGCGCTGGAACGTAAATTTACAAACGCCCCCACTTTGGACTCCTATCTACTACCTACAATAGCACCATTTCAAGAGCTAAGCCTCTTGACACTTACTACCCATCTTTCTCATTCTTTTTATCTTCATTATCTCCTTCAGTCGACCACTCGTTCGACGGAGCTGCGTCACCTTCAGGCTTGGCCGTATTGAACCCTTTCTCATGCGAGTCCTTTACCGTACTGTGGAAACTCAGTTCGGGCTCGCTCTTATCTGCATCATCCGGCTTGTTGTGCAGTTGTGCTGAAAGTGCTTCTAAACCGGTTGGGATATCAACATTGCCAGGAAGCGACGCTGGCTCATTATGCCCGCCCTGATCCTTGTCGCCGTCGCTCGCCGCAATGGCAGTGTCAACAGCTTTCTGTGTTATACCCCCGTCCTTCAAGCTTCCATCGGGATTGAGGAGCGTCCCAATAGCTGGATTATACCCAGCATCGTGCCAACTATCTGCAAGATCTTTTTTCGAGTACAAGCCACTATTCAACAATGACGCGGTCACCTGCATCGTGGTGTAACTTCCCGATGCAGACAGAGCATTCTGAGTATCCTTGGCGGTACCACCTTGGTGATCCGTAACAAAAGGCTTCAGTTCTGTAATTGCGAAAGATGAGGCACTGTTTGCGATAGGAATGGGGATCATTCCAACAGCCGCTGAGGCAGCATCGTTTGCTACCTGGCCAGCTTTATCCGCACCTTTCCCTTGAACTGACTTCTGGCGCGCAACAGCACCTGTGACAAACCCGTTCGTTCGCGACTGCTCTTCTACAGCAGTTTGAAGCTTAGTGACATCTCCCGTCTCCTTATAGTTCTTCACGCCTTCATTGAGGTTTTCTCACCGGGGGGTAATGGTGCCTGCGGGCTGAGCGCTGGGACGGCGGGGAAGGGTGGATAGAGTCAGAGTGGGGTGCACGCGGAGCCGTGCGTCAGAGTTGTTTTCGACCAAGAAAACCTGCTCGCAAGAAAGGCTTCGCGTGCTGTCCTATCATGCCACTCTCGACGTACCCATCGCTACCGTGCGTACCGTCAGCGGCTGGCTGACCGTCCACCGCCGCGCCCACGACATCCCCGTTACCTTATTGGTGGTCCTGGGTGGTCCGGGGCTGGGCCAATTGCTGTGGGCATGATGTCTTGCCCCTGTCCGTAGATGATCCGGGGGGTGTTGTCACCCGCAGCAGCCGGGCGCTGGTGACCGCTGATAAGGGGAACGGCCCGCTGTGTGTGAGGTCTTTCGTAACGTGGGTGCGGGACCGGTCGTCCACCGGCTGGCCCTGCACCCATGCAGCGAGAGGCGGCAGGAGAGATGGATATCGGAGATATCGAGGTCTTCATCGGCACCGGGCGTCGGTAAGAGCGAGCACTGGGCCACTGGCCCTGAGCCGGGAGGGGCCGGAAGATCCTCGACAGGGCCCCTGCCCAACGACGAGGACCGGTTGCGTGAGGTCTACCAGCGCCTGCAGGCAAAGGGGCAGGTGCTGGTGGTGGTCGACCAGCCTGCCACCAGTCGACCAGCCTGCCACCATCGGGGCCCTGGCCGTGGCAGTGGCCCAGGACATGGGCATCACCGTGGGCTACCTGCCCGGACTGTCGATGCGACGCATCGCCGACCTGACGCCGGGCAGCGCCAAGACCGACGCCAGCGACGCTGCCGTCATCGCCGGCGCGGCCAGGAGCATGCCCCACACCCTGAGAGCCATCAACGCCTCGGACGAGGACGCGGCCGCCTTGTCGATGCTCACGGGATTCGACCTGGACCTGGCCCGCCAGGTCAACCAGAGCGCTAACCGGATCCGGGGCCTGTACACCCAGATCCACCCCACCCTCGAGCAGGTGCTGGGGCCCTGGCTGGAGCACAACGCCGTCTTGGAGGCCCGTCGCCGCCTGGCCTACCCCAGCCGACCTGAAGCGAGCAGGGCAGGGACGAGGATCGACGCCAAGCTCAAGAAGCCCTACGGGTGCAGACGCCACAACCTGGGCCGGCCAGATCGTCTCGGCCTTGGAGCACCAGACCGTGGTGGTCGCCGGCACCGACGCCGCCGCAGTGGTGCTTCCTCACCTGGCCAGGCAGCTCATCTCCCCACGCGCTCAGCGGGCCGATGTCGCCACCCAGGTCGAGGCCCTAGTGAGGCCCACCCTCTTTATGAGGTCCTGACCTCCATGCCCGGGATCAGGGGTCCCGGCCGCCGCCGTCTTCCTGGCCGAGACCCTGGGCAAGGACCTCCAGGCACCGGCGCCCAGCTAGCCTCCTACGCCGGGCTCGCTCCCGTCACACGCCGCTGCGGCTCATCGATCCGTGGCGAGGTGCGTCTCCCACGGCGGCAACAAGAGGCTCAAGCGCGCCATGTTCCCCTCCGCCTTCGCCTCCCTGCGCTCCGACCCCGTCTCCCGGGCCTACTACCAGCGCAAACGAGACCAAGGCAAACCGCCTTGGGCCAGGCCGTTCTCGCCCTGGCCCACCGCCGCATCCTGACCCTGCACGCCATGATCCGAGATGGAACCCTCTACGACCCACAACCAGCCACGAAACTACCCGCCGCCGCTTGACACACCACATAGGGGCCCCCTGTCGACCACGAAGCCGCCTCAGCACCTGACCGCCACCGCCACCGCCACCGCCACGAACAATCACAACCGGCAACCACCTCGGCACCAGATAAACCAGCCTCCACAAAACCCAGGGCTTGACAGTAGAGGGTAGTCACGTCTTACAGACACAGGAACAGGCCCCCCACTGACGGTGACGTGATCGAACAGTGCCCGCGAGATGCTCTCGCGGTAGCCCCGCCCCTGGGTGGACTGCTGGGTGTTTTTCGGACAGTGCTTGTTTGTGTTTCAGGCTGCCTTCGTTAAGTTCAGGAGTTCGCGTTCGACTTCGTTCGGGATGCGATACCCTAGGGCTGAGTGAAGGCGGACATGATTGTATCTCAGCTCGATCCATGAGGCAATATCCTTGATCGCCTTGTCCTTCGTGGGGTAAACCATTCGGTGGACTCTCTCATTCTTGAGCGTTGCATTGAACGACTCCGCCCAAGCATTGTCCCAGCACACCCCCGTACGTCCCACAGAGGGACGAATTCCATAACCCTTGAGGTGATCCAGGAATCTTTGAGACGTGTACTGACTACCTCGGTCCGAGTGAAAGATCGTCACACCCTCCTCGACCGGGCATCTCCTGACCGCCATGTCAATGGCCTGGCACACCAGGGACGTGTGCATGTGGTCAGCCATCGCGTAACCTACGACTTTCTTGGTGCAGCAGTCCAGAACGGTCGCAAGATAGACGAATCCGGTCCATGTCCTGACGTAGGTGATGTCCCCGCACCACTTACGTCCAGGTTCGTCAGCTGTGAAGTCCCGCCTGAGCAGGTCTGGGCGTTCGTCCAGGTCCTGGGCTGGCACGGTGGTTCGGACTTTTGCCCGTGGCCCGGCGGCCTGCAGACCCAGGCCCCTCATGATGGCTCGAATCGTGGAACCGTCGGCCCGCACACCGCGCCGCTCCAGGACCACCTGGATGCGCCGGTACCCGTAGGTGCCATCGGAGTCCTCAAAAACGTCCTTAATCAGGATAGCCAGCTCCTCCCTCCTGATGGCCGCCTGTGACTGGGGTCGGTCGCGCCAGGAGTAGTACCCTGATTTTGATACCCTGGACCACCGACACATCGAGGAGATGGGATAATGGCCTTCTTCGCGGTTGATCAGCTCGTAGCGGTCGGTCACGGTCGTTCCTTGGCGAAGAAGGCGGCTGCTTTTTTCAGGAACTCGTTCTCCTGACGCAGCTCCCTGTTCTCCGCTCTCAGTTTCGCTATCTCAGCCGACTCGGAGGCTTTCTTGCGGTCCTGGTCGGTAGCGTGCTCTTTCCTGTACCTGGCGACCCAGTTACCTACCGTCTGGGGGACAAGGTCATACGAAGAGGCGACCGAGGAGATGGTGCGTTCCTTCTCGATGACTTCACGCACGACCTGGGCCTTGAACTCCTCGGAGTATCTCGCTGCTGGCATAGTCTTCATCCTATCGACTCACGGGAAGAAAAACTCCCCCAGTCCGAGAAACACCACGCACCCCAGGGGCTGGGCTAGGCAGGCATACAGGGTGTTGCGGTGAGCTGGTCCCGAGCAGCCGATCTCGGACAGGACTCTGAGGGGCTCGGCTTTGGAGGTCGCCGCGATCAGGCAAGCGACGACCATCTGCTCAAACGCCCAATCATCACTGACCGCCTCACCCAGCCCCAGACGGGTGTAGACAATCTTTGATAGCCTCGATCAACCAGCCCGACCTGCGAGCGGTGATCTGCGGCCTTCGCACCGCACCACCGCCCACGGGCGCCTGACTGCCACCGTCGAGTACCGGCCCCAAGTCCAGAACCTGCTGACCCACCAGAAGCCTCTGATGTCCCAGGCGCATCAGCGCAGCCAACTCAGCCTCGTCATGAGCTGATCACAGGTGCTCAACGATCCGGCGCACACCGTTCTCCTTGGCCGCTACCTGCACGGCCGTGACCCCCGAGGCGGTCTTGAACTTACGCAGGTGCAACCTCACCCATCAGATCCCACCGCCGATTGACACACTACATAAGTCCCATCAACGCACCATACAAGGATAGCCCGGGAGCAAGCATCTATTATGAACTTCAGGGAACTCGAACGTCATGCACGTCACCACGTCGCTGATTGTAGGCCGGAACATCTTCGATCAAACGTGCGAAAATAATATCAAATTTATCCGACTCACTTTGAGTTAACTCCCTAGGACCTCCAGCCTGATTGGAGTATCCTAGATGAAGACTATACCCGTCCGGATATATCCAAACCAGGTGATTTCTCCCCATCTTCCACCCCTCCCCCGAAACGCCCACTGCGGCATACTCATGACGCGAGTACCCCGAAGCGCCTGACCTAATTTTGCGTACCTCCACATCATCCAACCCGTAGGTAATGCGAACGAATCTAGATCCACTGACTACTTCAGGAGAGTATATTTGACACCTGAAACTTCCTCCTCGACCATCACTCTTTGGCTTGTTTGAATACCAATAATTCGAGGTTGTAAACGATAGGTAGTCGCGAAGTTTCTTATTTGAGATTACGCCACACAGCTCTTCGTCCTCTAACACTTCGGAAGCACGACAAGGGGTAGGACTAGCGTCAATTAACGCGCTTTCAGTGCTAGATGCAGCATGTTTCGCGCTTAGATATTTAGGCGCCAAATATAGCATTCCACCCGCGAGGGCAAATACAAGCATGATACTCAACACATAGAAGCGCCCATCTTTTCTGGGATGAACAAATTCACCTCGTTTAGGTAGGCTCATTTCAATCCTTGGTCCTGCTTAAGTCCTTTATCTGTACTAAGTAGCGTTTTTGCCGTGTCCTGACGGTTAGATCTACCTAGGTTAATTTCGGCATCAATATCATCAGCTGTTTCGTCGGCGGGCCTTTTTGTCGCAGATTCATCATTCTCGTCTTCAACCTTCTCTTCCCTTTGCGTCTGCTGAAGCCAGGTGTTCAGTTTCGTTACATCCTTAACTAAAATGCCATAAATCAGGCGACACCAACAAGCTTGCGTCGGCTGAGAATCCAAAATTTAAATGTAATAAAAGAGCGCTAGAATTTTTTCCGCATTCATGATATTATATTAGATCAACCCCGCCATTACACTAATGCGTTTCCACCCCTGAACTGGTAACCTTAGTGTATTCGCGCGAAGGACCCTCAGTAACTGCCGGAACGACATCTACAAAACTCAACATAACATTTCTCAACTTATTCAAATCGTCATCACTTGGCATATGACCAGAATAGCGCAACTGCACTTTCATGATGCCACCACTTCGATATCGCCAGAACACAAACACGGACCTCGACGGCTCAACAAGTATCGACCAACCCTCACCGTCACGCCCCTCCAGATTTACAGGTTTTGCCTTAGGCCAACTTGTAGCTATGTCGTCAAAATGAGCGGACTTAGGTCCACCATCACCAGCGTATACTTTACTCGCATTGTTGAAAGTAATTTCCAAATCTACCGGTTCACTTGAAGAAAAGCCTTCAATGATACAACTAAAAAAGGGGTCGTATGAATCGGGCCTTTTATCGCCATCCGGATAGTGAGACACGCTAAAAGAACGAGCATTGAGGCCCAGCGACGCAACCAACACATCTCTAGGAATACTTTCACATAGTGTGAATTCTCGAAGCATTGCCGACTCTGATGGACTCGTTCCGCCATCCCTGTTCCCGCCATTCGAAGGCGAGATAGAACAATTAGCCAACACGAGCGCCGACAACAAGACAACTAGTCGATAATATGCGCCTATTACAGTTCTCTTCAATGGCAATGATTAATCTCCTCTACTCAATTTCTGTTAATCTTCAAGGCACCATTAGAATGCTTCGAACCATCTGTTGCATCGTTAATATTCCTCTCCCCCTCGTCTATCCCATCGCCAATAGATTTCTTCACTTGTTTAAAACCGTGTTTGTGGGTTCCGTCAGCCCACGTACGCAGTGCACCGCCAGCTCCATCATCGTAAGGAGAAGGCAGAGTAACATTACCGTTAGCATCAGTCCATTTTTTCCAACTTCCATCCGTCGCCCGATACCCAGCATTCGGCGCCGGCTTAGTCCCTTCAGAAAGGTCTCTGTTCACCATTTCTTGATATGCCAACGCCTCGAACTGCTCGTGTGAAGTTGTTTGATCCTTTTCGGTCAAAGTAGTTCTAGGAAGCCCAGATGCTTTGGCAATCTCATCAACTGTCATCGGCTGCAAGGATTGTGTGGCTACTGTAGTCGCCGCCCCTAATGCAGGGTTAACGGCTGCGCCGGCAAGCGTTGAAAACACAGACGCGCCGGTATTCAACATTTCCTTTGTTTGAGCATTGGAGTCCTTATTGTCTGCCATCCTCTTTTTTGTTACTTCAGTAAGAAAGCCTGATGCGGCACCCGCTTTACGATACTTATCGTCAACGTCTTCCATAGTCCAACCATCTTCGGGGTCGTGATCCTGATCTTGTAGGGAGTATGCTCCAACTTTTGCATTGACGTGCGAAATTGCTTTTTCATTGTCCATAATATCGTATAGCACCGTCGAAATATTATTCCTGTTAAATGGCTCTCCAGGGTCAACGCTGTTTGCTATCCCGTAAATCTCCTTCTCGCAATCCCCCATAACCACAGCCATATTCTCTTTGAGTGTTTCTTTCCCACTATTCGTTTTACTTTTGGCATCAAGGCAACTTGGGTCGAGATCCTTAGTATCGTAGTCCTTCTTTCTCCAATGCGTGGCAGCATGGTTGATTGACTCACTTGTAGACCAGGCTGCTCTCGCAGCCATATTGGAGTCTTCTGAGTCGCGCCAGTACGAATTGGCCTTCATCGCAGAACTCAAGTTCACCACTCCCTCGCGGTCCCATGAGTGCCCATTTATGCGTTCCCATCGAGCCTTTGACTTAGGGCCGGGTTGCCACACATTTATAGGATTCCATTGCCGTCCGTAACATTATTTCCTGATGAATCTTTAATTGGGCCCATCTTGCCGTCTGGCGAGAAGTAGTTCAATGCTGCCGTTTTGTTTCTTCCTATCGCGTTGAGTGCGCCAGATAAGGGATCAACGCTACTGGTCCAACTGAACGGCAGCACCGAAGCAGACGCCTTAACTTTCTTTGAGATCGACATTCTCTGCCCTCGTTGCGTACTCCACAAGAAAATCAGAAGAATAGTCGGCCGGCGAGGTGGGGCAGGATAGGAGGGCATTCATCATTTTTATTCGTGACGCCTGCTTTACGTCATTCTTCGCTACAGCTTCTCCGTACCCTTCAGCCATCCCCTTAGCGTTGTGACCAAATTTCTGACGCAGCAGCAAACAGGTGTGAAAATACAGATGTAGCCGCAGCGCCCTTTTCTGGATCTGAGGATACCTCTATAATACTTTGTTCCATTAGGTCCAGATAACTTTCGGGAGAGGTGATAGAAAAGAAGGCAGAAGCGTAGGTCGGGATATCTTGGTGGTTCTTCATCTCGAAGATAATCTGTTCAGCGGTCCGCCCCTTAGAGGACTTTCCGTTCTTATTTGCCTCAACTAGTTCTAGCGCTGCCCTATCTCCCGCCTTTCTCGCATTTATGTTATACTTCGTTACATTCGCAGTATTGTCTTCGACTCCGTCAGGCAAGTAATACACACTCGCTCCGGCCACACCTGCAACCCCGTTGGAGTTCATATCTTTGACATTTAAGCGACGAGTTTCGAGTGATCCCTTAAGGCTTGACAGGTGATTTGTCACTCGAGTCATAGTTGAATTGTCGGAGACGACATCTCGGATGCTAGCGGGATCCTCTGCGCTTACCTTGTCGCGAACGGCCTTGCGGCTCGATTCAGCATCAGTGATCCAGTCCTCCAAGTTCTTAATGAAAGCGCCGAGTTTATCCAAGTCTACCTTAATGAACACCATTTTATACCTCACTAATCCAGTTCGCAGCGCTGTTTCATTAACGTGGATTCCCTTTACGGAACTCTATCCCATTTATCCTTAGCTTCTTCGCTGCTAGGTTTCACCTTCGACTCCGGATCAGTGACTCCCGCCGACAGTGCATGACTCACGTTGTTGTTAACAGTATCCCACTGATCTCTAATGTCCTTCACATTCGATGTGATATCCGCTTCAAACTCATCAGCCTTCTTCGATTGCCAAGCGTCGGACAGATCCTTAGTAAACCCTTCCATGCCGCTAGTATTTGAATCAATCGCCTCAGTCCTGGGAGTACCATCCACTGGCTTAGGATTTTTTTTCACTGTCGACATAGCAGCATCGGTCTTTACCTTAATTCGATCTAAGGCGTGTCTTTTTTTATTCTCTGCCGTCCGCTTCTCTTCAGTCATCCTTTTCCCTTTCTCTAGAGTCACTTGCAGCCATTTTGCTTCTAACTCGATACGCCCTGAGGTTGGAGCTTAGATTTTTACTCAGCAAAAGCCCATGTCGCATGATTCTTTCGCTGAGTAAATCGCGACTACTTTTCGTTGCGGCTTGGCACTTGTACCCATGTCCAGCCTGTGGTGCTGATCTGGACCGCCCTGCCTTTGGGGACGGGGCCTCCGATGGATCTGGGGAGCCTCGCGGAGAAGTGGGGAGCCGTCGTCGGATCCTCGGGGAGCGAGGATGAGTCCGGTCCTGGTCTTCCTGGCGGTGGCGACAACGCCGCGGTACATGCCTCCAACCTCGTCGATGCCGCAGGCCACCAGGACACCCCCGTGGTGGTCGCGGCAGGCCTTGATGTGCTCCTCAATCCTCGGATTCATGCTGTGGTCGTTCGTCAGTGTATCGAAATCATCCACCACAATGACAGTATTCTCCACATCCTCCTTGAGCAGCTCACTCAGATCACCCGGCCCCGCATCCATGCCCAGGACCCCCAGCACACCCCGGGTCGTTGGCGAACTCCATCAGCGGAGACCTGCGCGGCAGCACCAGCACGATCCTCTGCCCGTTCTCCAGCAGCCGGTTGGTGGCGAAGTGCAGCGCCGTGGACCGCCCCGAACGCCGCGGACCGGTCACGAGGAAGGCGTTACCGATATCCTCCAAGGACACCGGCAGCAGACGCAGATCATCACCACCCACCGCGAAGGCGATCTCACCCGCCTCCAGTGCGGGCTCAAGCTTGAGCGCCTCCTCGGCAGAGATCGCCACAGGCAGCTCATCCACGTGCCCCGGACGCAGAGCGCGATCAATGACACCCCACGTGGCCGCTGCCTGCTCAGCCGCCTGGTGAACCGCCGCCACCTGCGCCGTGCCGGCAGAATCATCGGTCAGCATCACCAGCTGGACCTCACGGGGCCTCTCCCCCGAGCGGAAGGCCCGCCCCTGCGGCATGGACAGAGGAACATCCCGAGCACGCATAGCGATCGAGGTCGAAAGTCGTCCGGGCTCGGCATACGCAGCACCAGACGATCCTCCAGCATCATCCCGAACCGCCCCCGAAACACAGTCCGGTCCCCGGCGATGACCACGCGCAGGCCCACCGCCGGGCCCTCACGCATCAGCGTCTCCACCATCCCAGGGATCGCACCGGCGTCGGTGTTCTCAAAGGTCGCCATGAAGTTGTCCCACCGGTCAATGAGCAGCACCAGGTACGGCAGGCGCTCAGACGGCTCAGTAGCAGCCCGCTGCTCAGCCACCGACGCATAACCGTGCGTGGCCAGGTACTGCTGACGGTAGGCCACCTGGCCACCCAGCAGCGCCAGCATGCGACGAATCCGGTCCGCCTGGTCACGCGTGACCACCGCCCCGAAGTTCGGCAGACCCACGCACGGGGCCAGGGCCCCATTACCCGCGTCAATACCGTAGACGTGCACCTCAGCGGCGGAGGCCGTCTGCGCCAGGGCCACAGCGATCCCCCGCAGCACGCTGGAACGCCCCGAGCGCGGGGCACCGGCGATCCCCAGGTGGCCAGCACGCGTGTAGTCCCACGTCATGGGCCGCTGCGCCTGCTCGCCGGGCAGGTCCTCCAAGCCCAGCGGCAGCGCCGGCAGGAAGCCGGCCGCCCGCGGATCAGACCCACCCAGGGCGCCCCCGTCCCCGGTGGCCTGGGCCGTCTCCATGCGCTCCTGAACCTGCGCCAGGGTGATGAGCTCCGGCAGCGGCGGCAGCCACGGGCTGTGCGGGTCCGGCCGCCCCGTGGCCGTGTGCGCCGCCCCCATCGCGGAGACCAGGGTGGCCAGATCGGTGGGGATCGTCGCGTCCTCCTCCATGTCCGGCGGTTTCATCTCCGGGCGGGAGAGCTCATCCAGAGTCAGCGTCGCCGCCCGCACCGCCGCCTGCGGCAGCGCCCCACGGGGCCGTCCCCCCACCCGGGAGGACTGGAACTGGCGCAGGCTCGCGTGCCCCAGCCGCGCGTAGGCGCGCCCCGGGATCGACGGCGGGATGTAGGCCGAGTTAGAGGCCTCGATGACGTCCTGGGAGTCGTTCTCATCAGTGACACGCAGCGCGATGCGCAGGTTCGTGTTCGACTTGATCTCAGCCGAGACCACACCCGCCGGCCGCTGGGTCGCCAGCACCAGGTGCACCCCAGCGAGCGCCCACGCCGGGCGATGTCCACCAGACCCGTCACGAAGTCCGGCAGCTCAGACACCAGAGCCGCGAACTCGTCAATGATGATCGCGAGCCGCGGCATGGGCTCATCGCCGGGCTGCATGGCGGCCACGTGAGTCCTCAATGTCCTTCGCGTCCGCCCCCGCCAGCTGGTGCTCGCGGCGGCGCAGCTCGGCCCCCAGGGACTCCAGGGCTCGCGAGGTGAGGTGCCCGTCCAGGTCCGTCACCATTCCCACCGTGTGCGGCAGGCGCGCACAGTCCTTGAAGGCCGCGCCACCCTTGTAGTCCACCAGCACGAACGTCATCGAATCCGGCGTGTTGCCCACGCACAGGGAGGCGATGAGCGTCTGCAGCAGCTCGGACTTACCCGAACCGGTCGTCCCGGCCACCAGGGCGTGCGGCCCGTCAGCGCGCACATCCAGCCAGAAGTGCCCCTCGGCGTCCTCACCGATGACCGCCTTCGTCGTCCGGCTGCACCGGTCCCAGGCCGCCAGCACCGCCTCCGCATCCGGATCCGGCATCGGCAGGACGTCCAGGAGCCGTGAGGAGGTCGGGATCGTCGAGTCCGCCCCCGAGGCGGAGACGTCGTGGATCGGCGCCAGCGCCCGGGCCACCCGCTCGCACCAGCCGTCCGGGAGCAGGTCCAGGGTCACCCGCTCGACCTCGTCCACATCCGTCTGCGACACGCTCGCCGCCCCCACCTCAGCAGTGACCACGGCGCGGCACTCCTCGGGCAGCGCCGTGCGATCCCGGTCGATGCACACCAGGCGCACCCCCGCGGCCGGCCCTCGGCGCAGCACAGAGATGAGGCCCGGGCGCAGACGCAGGCCCCGGGCGCCGTCGAGCACCACGAGGATCTGCTCGACCGGCCCCGTGGAGGGGCCCCGCTTATCCGGGTCCAGCCTGCGCTCCACCAGCTCGGAGATCTCGTTGATGCGCCGGGCGATCGTCTCATCGTCCAGTCCCACACGCGCCCGGGCGCCCATGCCCTCCAGGTTGCGCAGGTGGGGCAGCCACCTCTCGTCCAGGCCCAGCGCCCCGCGCGATTCTCGCCGCGCGCCGGCTCCACCAGGAGCACCATCTGCAGCTCGGCCGGCGAGTGCAGCACCGCCGCCTGGGCCGCCAGCCAGTCGGCGACGTCGTGGCGCCGCGTGCCGCACACGCCCACCACGCCCAGCTCACCCAGCGGCACCCGCACCGGCACGTCCGGTGCCGTCCACCGCAGCGGCTCCTCGTGCTTGGCGCGCTGGGAGTCCTCGATCTCCACGTCGCTGGGCAGGTCCGCCACCCCCACCCGCAGATCCAGCCAGTCCGGGTCGGTGGGCCGCCGCTCCCACAGCTGGGCCCGCGGTCCCGTGGCGCGCAGCAGCAGCTCGGCCGCATTCGGGTGGTCCCGCGGCGCACCCCGCTCCGCGGTCAGGGCCTTGAAGGCCGCCTCCTCGGTGGCCTCACGCTGCTCCTCGTACTTGCGCAGCCTGTCCCGGAAGTCCTTCTTCTGGTTCGAGCGCCCCTGGATCTGGTTGGCGATCATCATGATCGGGGAGAACACCATGAACATGAGCGAGTAGAGGCGCCCCGTCACGAAGTACATGCCCGCACCCATGACCAGCGGGGAGATGAGCATCGCGAAGGGAAGGGCGGTTTACGCTGCTCGGCCGGCTTAGACGGCAGCGCGAACTTCGTCTCCCGCACCGGCCGGGCCAGACGCGGCGGCCGGTTGAAGTTCAGGGTCGGGGCGCCCGCCGTCGGCGAGACCACCGCATTGGCCTCCGGCACCGGCCCGATCGACAGGAGCGTCTCCCCCACCGTGAGCAGTGCGTCCGGGGACCAGGCGGAGGCGCCGACGCCCAGGGGCCGCCGATCCAGCTCGAGGTAGTGACGCACCCCGTCCGGCTCCAGCGTCTCGCGGCTGGAGAGGATCGCCTCGGAGTCCAGGCCCTTCTTCTTGGCGCGGCGGCGCTTGCGCGCCTCCTTGCGTCGACGGCGCCTGGCGGCTCGTCCCTTGGCCTCCTGCTCCTCGCCGCGCTCCGGGGCTGCCAGGACGAGGGGACCCGGCAGGGGGCGGCGCCTCGGCAGCGGCATCGGCAGCTCGCGCTGGGCGACCTCCGGCACCGGGGTGATCGTCACGTGCCCCCGACGGCGACGGCGAGGTCGGCGATCCTGCCCTCCACGCCCTCCAGGACCAGGTCGCAGCCGGGCCCGCCCAGGGTGTATCCGCCCAGGCTCAGGCGGTGGACGGCACCGGTCCCCTGGCCGGCCACCACGCGCAGCTCGACGACGCCCACCGGTTCGACGTCGTCGCGCACCGGTCCGCCCAGGCCCAGGAGCATGCCGTTGCGGACCACGTCGACCAGGTTGTCCGCGGGGGCCAGGCGACGCGGACCGTCCCACACGCCCGCTAGGCGCGCCCACCTGCTCGCCGGCGTTGACGACGAGCCGCAGGGCGGACCCCGGGGCGCTGCCCCTCGACGGCGGGCTCCAGGCCCCGCCACCATGTCCCCGACCGTGGCGTCCTCGGGCGCGATGACCAGGAGGTCACGAGCGGCTGCATCGGCCTCACCGGGCCGCAGGACACTGATGAACAGCTGCACGCCTGCGCCTCCTTACGCGGGGCGTCGGGCCACGGACAGCCCCGGTGCCAGGTCCTCCACGAGGGCGGCCGTGGCCGGGTCGACCTGGGCCAGGTCGTCGGCACCGGCGGCCGACAGGAGCCCGTGCACCTCCCGCTCCAGCTCGCCGCGGCCGCGCCGGGCCGCCAGGCGCAGGCGGTCGCGCCACAGCCCCTGGTCCAGGTCCACGACCGCCAGGCCCGTGGCGATCGCCATCCCCGCGCCGTCGGGGTCGGTGTCCCCGATGAGCTCGACGACGCGGTGCGCGGCATCCACGACGAGGGCGTTGTACTGGTGGGCGGCGCGCGCGCGGGCCATCCAGGTGTAGCGGCCCTCCTCGGCGCCGGCCACCATGGGGCCGCGCACCAGGCGCAGGGCCTCGATGAGCAGCTCGACCTCGCGCTGGGGCGGGCAGCCGCGGGAGGAGGCCAGCAGCGAGCGCAGCACGTCCCAGTCGACGACGACCCCCGGCCCCATGACGAGGCGCCCTTCGGCGTCCTCCCGCAGGTGGGGCAGCCCTTGGGCGTCATGGCCCAGCCAGGCGCGCAGCCGCTCCACGGTTCCGGCCACCACGTCCGCGGTGGCCCCCAGCGGCAGAGCATGGTGTCGAGCACCTCCGGGCGGATGCCCTCGGGATGGAGGGCCACGCAGATGGCGGCCTCGGTGAGGATCGAGCGGCGCTCGGGCTCGACCGCGCCGGCGGTCTCCACGAGCGTCTGCCCCAGCACCTGGACGCGCACGTCGGCGGTGCGCAGGGCCGCGGTCATCATCGGCGGCGTGGGCGGGTCGGGGATCGGCGGGCGCGTGCCGTCGTCGGTCACCTGGGCCGGGCCGAAGAGGTGCGCCAGCGCCAGGACCTCGTTCTCGGTGGCACGCGTGGCCCTGCACCGCGATGCCCAGCTGGTCGATGCGTGCGGTGCCGGAGGCGTCGATGTCGATGGTCCAGCGCGCCCGGCCGTCCCCACCGGTGCGCACGACGGCGTAGTCGCCGCCGGGCGGCAGGCTCGGCGTGGCCTCGCCGTTGCCCACGAGGACGAAGGTGGTGGCCGCCCCAGGGCGACGGCCGGTGATGACGTCGGCGCGACCCGGCAGCGGGTTGTCCGCCAGGAGGGCCTCCGGGGACTGGATGCGCCCGCCGGCCACCTCGCGCAGCGCGGTCGGCAGACCGGCGCCCACGACGACGGCCTCCTGGGACCAGGGGGTTGGTGCACAGCTCCAGGGCGAGGGCGGTGACGACCTCGGCGGCCATGGCGGGGTCGCCGGTGACAGCGACCTCACCGTCGGCGAGGCCAGGTCGATGAGGATGTCGGCGCCGCTGGCGATGCGCCCCACGGTCACCAGGCCCGGCAGGAGGGGAGCCGTTCGGGGCGGGGCCGGCTCCTGGCCGGCGCGCATCACCCACGTCAGGCCCTCCTCCTGGACGCGCCAGGGCGGGGGCCTCGGGCACGGCCTGTGCCAGGCGCAGGTAGCAGGCGTCGTCGTCGATGGCGACGGCGTAGGGCGGGGCTGCCGGGGATGGAGTCCAGGAGCGCAGGATGGCGTTGAGACGCTGGGCGCGGCTCGTCGGCGCCCACGCGCAGGGAGCCGCTCGAGCTCGCCGGGCCCCTCGTCGAAGACCCCGCCGGAGAGCTGGCGCCGGCGACGCACGAGCACCGAGACGAGGGAGGCGGCCAGGGGCGCGCCGACCGCCGGCATCTGGACGGGCGGGACGTCCCGCAGGGTGGAGGCCAGGCCCTGGTCGATGCCGGCGCCGGAGCGGGCCTCCTCCGGGTTGGGCGTGGCAGGGGCGGGAGTGGCCGGCGCCGGTGCCACCGGGACGGCCTCGACCCGGGGCACGGAGGCGGCCTCCTCGGGCATGACCATGAGCCAGCCGGGCTGGATGAGGCGGGCCAGCTCCAGGGAGCCGCCGTCGGGCTGGACACGGCCGGCGTTGAGGTCGTAGATCTGGGTGTAGGCGCGCCCGTCACCGAGGTTGCGCTCGGCGATGTCCCAGAGGTTGTCGTGGTAGCGGCCCTCGGGCGGCTGGACCACGTAGACGCGCTGGCCCACGAGCTGGGAGCCGAGGGCGGGGTCGATCTCGACGCCGCCGACCATGTAGCGCATCTGCTGGCTGCCGTCGGGGTTCTGGGCCACGGTCCCGGAGGTGATCGAGGCGCCCGAGGCGTCGGTGGTCTGGGTGGTGGCGCGGGCGGAGTCCTGGGCGGCGGCAACGGCGGGGATGGGCTCCTCGACCACCGGGGCGGCTGCGGCGGCCAGCGGGCCGCTGACGGCGCCCAGCAGCAGCACGGAGGGCCACGAGCCGGCGGGCCACGGCCTGCACCCCGCCGGAGAAGGGGACGTGCCCGGGGACGCTGCGGCCGCGAATCGCGGAGACGGTCTCCACCAGGGTGCAGAAGGTGAACTGCATCCAGGCCAGCCAGATCACCCAGATGAGGGACGCCCAGAAGGGCGTCGACGGAGATCGCCTGGGTGAGGGTGTCCATCCCCAGCTCGGTGGGGATGGGGGGAAGGCCGACGGTGGCCAGCAGGAGCACCGGCAGACCGATGATGACCAGCATGAGGAGAAGGGCGGCCAGGAGTGACTTCCACACCGGGGGGCGCGTGCTGCGCACCGGTGCGCGGAAACGTTCGGGTCCGGCGGCCTGGGCTCGTTGAGCGGCGCGGCTCACTGATCCTCCTCAAAGATACCGACGGCGTTACGGGCCTCGCCGGTGACGGTGACATGAATGGATGTGACGCCGACGAGTCGCAGCATCGTGGTGGGGACGTCGCGCTCGACGGTGACGGCGACCCCCCGCGAGGTGACGTCGACGGTGGAGCTCTGGGCCAGGCCGCCCTGGGCCAGGTAGGTGCGGGCGGCGGAGGTGCCGGCGGCACTGTCCACCGAGACGCTCGCGCCTCCGCGCACGTCGTCGGTGGACAGGTGCTGGGCGCCTGCGCGGGCGGCCTGCTCGGCCTGGTCGGCCAGGGTGGCGCGGGCGTTGAGGACGCGGCCGCCCTCGATGCACAGTCCGGCCATGAGCATGAGGACCGCGGCGATGATGACGGCGTAGACGGAGACGGCTCCGCGCTCGCCGTCGCGGCGGATCCGGCGGCGCACGGAGGTCATGATCCGGTTCATCGGGTTCCCCTCCAGGTGTCGACCGGTGCGGTGGAGCTCGCCGTGACGGTGGTGGCACCGGGCAGGAAGACCAGGCCCAGGTCGGACAGCTCGACACGGCAGCTGACGGTGGCGGTGACGGTGCCGCCCCGCCGAAGCCGCCGACGTCGACTCCCCGAGCACCGGGCGTTGGCGGTGTCGGCGGCGGCCAGGCTGCGGCGGGCGGCGGCGTCGGCCTCCCCGGCGGAGCGCTCGATGGAGGCGGCCCGGGCGGCGTCGCGGGCGGCGGCCTGGACCATGCCCTCGGCGGAGACCAGGCGGCCCCCGGCGACGGCGATCATGACGATGAGCAGGAGCACCGGGACCAGGACGATCATCTCAACGGACATGCTGCCCCGCTCGGCGGCGGTACCGGCGGCACCGGCGACTCGACGCAGGCGGGCGCGGAGCGTTCTTGCAGCCGATGCGGCTCGGCCGCCGGTGATGGCCGGGGCGATGGTGGTCGGCGTGCGTGTCATGTGTCCCCCCGGAAGGTCTCGCGCTCGGAGGTGACCGAGGCCTGCACCTTGGGGGCGAAGCCGGCGATGATGTCCATGGACTTGCCGGTCACCTGGACATTGACCTGGTTGCCGACCACGACGACGTCCACCGACACCTCGGTGAGCGCCTTGCCGCCGACCCTGTGGGCGTAGTCCTCACCGTCGGCCTTGGCGGCGGCGACCGCGGAGGAGTCGGCCGAGCCGCTGCGGACCTCTCGGGCGACCTCCCGGGCGGTGGAGGTCGCCACCTCGTTGCCGTACCAGCTCAGTGCGACCTGCACGGTGAGCAGCACAATGAGCAGGAGCAACGGGAAGAAGACGAGCAGCTCGACGCTGGAGGCCCCGGCCTCCGAGCGCAAGCGCCTCGTCATCCCTCTCCACAGCGACTGCATGATGGTCATTCCTCTTATCAGGGGGCCCCGTCGCCGCCGCCGTTGCCGATCTCCGGCACCTTGAGGTTGGCGGAGGCGTCGTTGACCATGCTGTAGATGGCCTTACCGACGACGGCGGCCAGGACGATGAGGAAGCCGGTGATGATGACCCACTCGACGGTCGAGGCTCCCTTCTCCTCCGACAGGCGGTTACTGACCCGCTCGCGCAGGTCGCCGGCGAGCATCTGGAGTACGCACAGCATCTTGAGCATGATTTGTCCTTTCCTTGAGAGAAACTGGGTGGTGAAGGCGTGGACGGTGAATCGTCGCAGGCTCTCAGTCAAGCGACCGGTCGAAAGGCAGTCAACTGGTTCGTGGAGGTTCTCCGTTCACAGGGCGGGCAGGCGGGTCTGAGGGGCTACACGGATCCGATGATCCCGGTCAGGGCCGGGTAGACGAGGAAGACGATGAAGCCCATGGCGACGACGAGCTGGGCCACGAGCATGGACTCGGAGTTCTCCCCGGCCTTGCCCTCGGCGTCGGACAGGTCGCGGCGGCGCATGCTGGAGGCCCGGGCTCCCAGGGACTCGCGGATCTTGGCGCCGTCCTCGGCCACAAGCGCCAGGGCGGCGGACAGGTCGCGCAGCTCGTCGATGCGCAGCTGGGTGCCCAACCGGCCCAGGGCCGCCCAGGGCGTGTCCCCGCGCAGCCGGGCGACGTCGAGGGCGTCGCGGATGCGGAGCATGGCGGGATCGTCGGAGAGGCTCGAGGCGGCGTCGAGGGCTTCGGGGACACCGCGCCCCGCGGACAACGACATGGCCACCAGGTCCAGGTAGGAGCCGACGACGTGGCGGAAGTCCCGGCGCGCCTCGTCGGCATCGCTGCGCAGGCGCAGCGTGGGCAGCAGCAGACCGACGACCCCCAGGGCAAGCGCTCAGCAGCAGGGGCACCGACCACCCCAGGGGCACCCCCATGACCTGCATGAGTGCGACGATGAGCAGTGGCGCGGCGAAGCCCCCTACCCCGAGGAAGACCGAGGTCACCATGTGGCGCTCCAGGGAGCGCCCCACGACGGCCAGGTCCCCGGTCAGGGAGGACAGGTCGATGCCGGTGCGCCGCACGAGGGAGGTGATGCGCAGGCTGAGGGTGTCCACCCACTCGGGGGTGTCCGCCTCGGAGGGGTTGAGGCGCCGCACGTCCTCTCGCATACGGCCCTCGTCGCGGCGGGTGTCCAGCTCGGCCAGGGCGGCGGCGGGCTGAGTGGCGGGGGGCGCCAGGATGAGGGTGAGGGCGAACAGGCCGGCACCGCTGAGCGCACCACCGATGAGGATCCAGGTGATCATGCGTTCTCACCTCCGGCCTGAGCGGAGACGGTCAGGAAGCGGCGCGGCAGCCGGACACCGGCCAGGCGCCGCATCCAGAGCATGCCGACGGCGAAGAGCGCCACGACGACGACCAGCACCAGCTGTCCCTGCACGCTGGGTAGGGGGCGACGAAGCTCCGGTTGAAGACGGCCAGCCCCAGCATGACGACGATGGAGAAGATGACGACGATCTGGGCCGAGCGCCGGGTGCCGGCGCGGGAGGCGGAGACGCGCTGACGCATGTCGAGCTCGGAGCGGGCCGTGTCCGCCAGGGCGCCGAGCAGCTGGCGCAGACCGGGGCCGCGCAGGCGGGCGTTCATGATGAGGGCGGAGACGATGAGGTCCGCCGTGGGGTCGTCGAGGTCGTCGGCGAACTGGCGCAGCGCCGTCGGCAGGGGGACGCGCACGCGCATGCGGTCCGCCAGGAGGGCCAGGTCCTCACGGAGGACCGGGGCGGCGGCGTAGACGGTGGCGGGGATGGCCTGCTCCAGGCCCACGGCGCCGGCGATGGTGTCCCTCAGCGACTCCGACCAGGTGGCCAGGGCCTCGATCTTGGCGGCGGCGAGCTTCTCCTGCTTGGCCCCGCCGAAGAGCAGCGGCCACACGAGGACGAGCACACCGGCGGCGACGGCCAGGACGATCCAGCGGGTGAGCAGCAGGACGCCCAGACCGACGACGAGGCAGGCGATGAGCCGGCCGGACAGGCCCTTGAGGCTGTCGCGCAGGGAGCCCGATGAGCCGGGGCGGTCGGGCAGCATGTCGACGCCCATGAAGAAGCCGACCAGGAGGAAGAGCCCTCCCCCGACGAGTGCGCCGGCGAGGATGGCAACAGTGGCGGTGGTCTGGTTCATGCGTAACCACCCCGGTAGGCGGCGGCCGGGTCATAGCCGGCGTTGATGAGGTCGTTGACGCAGGAGATCGGTGCGGCCGGTTGGGCGGTCCCGGTCCCGTCGTCGGCGAAGACCTCACTGGACAGGACCCGCCCGTCGACGCCGTTGACCTCACGCACGGAGGCGACGTAGCGACGCAGCCCCCCGCCCTGGGAGAAGCGGTTCTCCCGGGTCAGGAAGATGACGAAGTCGACGGCGCCGGCGATGAGAAGGTTGGTGGCGTCCTGGGGCAGGTGCTCGGCCGACTGGATGGCGTAGGTGGCGATGCGGTTGAACACCTCGGAGGAGGAGTTCGCGTGGATGGTGGACAGCGAGCCGTCGTTGCCCTGGCTCATGGCGTTGAGCATGGTGACGATCTCGTCACCCAGGACCTCACCGACGATGACCCGTGAGGGGTTCATGCGCAGTGAGCGCCGCACGAGGTCCGCCATGGAGATCGCGCCGGAGCCCTCGGAGTTGGGCAGGCGCTCCTCGAAGGCGACGACGTTGGGGTGCAGGTCGGCGAACTCGCCCAGGCCCAGCTCCAGGGCGCGCTCGACGGTGATGAGGCGCTCCTCGGGCGGGATCTCGTTGGCCAGGGCGCGCAGGAAGGTGGTCTTCCCGGCGTTCGTGGCGCCGGCGATCATGATGTTCTTGCGGGCGCGCACGGCCGCCGAGCAGAAGGCGGCCAGCCGCGGGGTCAGGGAGCCGAGTCGGACCAGCTCCTCCAGGCCCACCCGGTCAAGTCGGGCGCGACGCACCGAGATCGAGGGCCGCGAGCAGACCTCCATGACGGCGGACAGGCGCGAGCCGTCCGGCAGGCGCAGGTCCAGCTGGGGGTTGGCGGAGTCGAAGGGGCGCGAGGCCAGGCCCGAGTAGGAGCCGAGGACCTGAACGAGCTCGATGAGCTCCTCGTCGGACTCGGCCACCGGGGCGCCGCGCTCCTCACGACCGTCGGCGTACTGGATGAAGACGTTGTCGTAGCCGTTGATGTCGATGTTCTCGACATCCTTGTTGTCCAGCAGGGGCTGGAGGCGGCCGACACCGAAGAGCGCCGCGTGGATGCCCTGGGAGACCTCTTCCTCCTCCTGGGCGTTGAGCGGGCTGCGACCGGCTGCGATCTCGGTGCGGGCGTGCTGCTCGAGCACGCGGCCGATGAGGGCGCGGGCGAACTGGCGCTCGTCCTCCGGGGACATCGGGGGGATGCCGGAGGTGGCGTCGTCGCGGCGCTGCTGGGCCAGGAGGTCGGCGACCTCCTCGCGCATGTCGCGGACGAGTCCCTGGTCGACGCTCATGCGGCACCTCCCTTGATGACGGCGCCTGCGAGGGCGGTGGCAACGGTTCGGGCCGAACGCACCAGGAGGGTGCGGCCCAGGGGGCGGGCACGGCGGCCCGCCAGGGAGTCCGCAGCGCTCTGGTCGAAGGCCAGGACGCCGACGACGGGGACCTCCAGGCCGCTGCCGCGCAGCAGGCGGGTGAGGTCATCGGCCTCGTGGCGGGCCTTCCAGGGCGCGATGAGGAGGACACCGAGGCGGACCCGCTCGGAGCGGCGGGAGGTCTCGGCGACGATCCAGGACAGGCGCTCGCGCAGGTGGCCGTAGTTCTCCACCCCGGGGCGCACCGCGACCAGGGTGATGTCGGAGGCCATGGCCACGCCCAGGCTCGGGGCGCCGGGAGACAGGCGGCCGACGTCGGCGATGATGTCCCCCTGGCGGTGCAGGCTGGTGGCCAGTCCGGACCAGCCGGCCCCGATGGCCGTGGCCTGATCGGGGCGCGACAGGCCCACGAGGACGGGCAGGTCGCCCTCGATGAGGGTGAGGTGATCGCGCAGGGGCGCGGCCGGGTCACGGCGGATGGCGGCGGCCAGGGAGACGACGCCCCGGTCACTGTCCAGGGGCATCCCCTCGCGGGAGTGGGCACGGTAGACCAGGTCGGACCCGGCAGGATCGAGCTCGGCCAGGACGGCCGGACGGGGCCAGACCGCGGCGAGCACGTGGGCGCTCGTCGAGGCGCCGGGCGACCCCTTCGCGGAGGCGATCGAGATGAGCATCAGCTCTCCTTGATCGGCTGCCCGGACGCGGTCAGGATGACGGCGATGGTTCCGTTGGCCGATGCGCTGGCGAGCTTGGCGGCGCCCTTCTTGTCGACGAGGACGGAGATGACGGCGCCGGAGGTCCAGTCGTCACTGGTTCCCGAGGAGGGCTTGGCGGCGAGCACCTGAGCATCGGAGACGATGACGTTCTGGGAACCGATGTCAACGATGTCGACCTTGTCGCCTGGCTGCAGGCCGCCGGCCGGGAAGCGCCCGGCATTGGCGGAGACACCGACGACCTGGAGGTCCCCGCCGGGGACCGGGTCGGTGGCGAGCTGGGAGGTGTCCAGCAGCTGGCCCTTGGAGATCTCCACGCGGGCGGTGCGGCCGACGACCTGGTCGATCTGGTCCGCACGCACCAGGGTGGTGAGGTCCGAGGAGACCGAGGCGCTCACCAGGTCCTCCTTGTCGATGACCTGGCCCGCCTTGATGGTGTCCTTGGCGGCCAGCATCTGGGCGCGCTGGTCCAGGCGCATGGCCAGCAGACCCGCGAGCAGGGCGCCACCAACGATGAGCAGGACGGCGAGGGCGGCCAGGAGCGGCCTGCGCTCGCGCGGCGCGGAGGGCAGGTGACCACCGCCATCACGGGCCTGGCGGGTGGGCTGAGGTTGACCGGCGTCGTTCGTGCGACGCCGTGAGGAGCGTCCGTTCTGGGACAGTGCCATGGGGAGACCTCAAGTCGAATCGGATGGGACAGCGACAGCACCGTAGCCTATCCGTGACCATCATGGCGGGGTGAAGGGCCAGGATCCGGAAGAAAGTCACATGGGTTGTTATCCCCTTGCGATCCGATGCGGATCGTGGAAAGGTACTCGAAGCGACGGCCGTCACAGTCGCGATCACAAGAAGAGCCTTCGGGTATTCTTCGAGTGACTCAATGAACCGACCAATGAGGAGGAACCTCAGTATGATTCAGGCAGACCTTGAGACCCTCAAGACCCTGTACCAGACCCTCAAGGACGACGTCCAGCGGTCCGACGACATTCAGAAGCTGACCGACACCGCTCTCCAGAACGCCGTCTGGGAGAGCACCAACGCCCAGCAGTTCCGGGACGCCTGGACCGAGTTCAAGCCGCAGCTCATCAAGTTCGAGCAGGCTTTCGCCACCGCCGCGACCGACGTTGCCAACAACTACAACAACAACGTTGACGCCAACGGTGAGAACCTCGAGCACCTCGCCCCCGTCGAGGCGATCGGCTGAGCGACCCTCACCTCCGGAAAGGGTCTGGGGCAGCACGTGCTGTCCCAGACCCTTTCGGCATGCAGGGCGCGTCAGGCCGCCTGACCGAAGCGGCCGATGCAGGCTCGACTACCAACCTCCTCCGAACACACCCCCGCGAAAAAGCATGCCCACCACGCCCACAGGAAGCACTCGAGACTCGATTGAAGGAACACAACGACGTGTGCGCACCTCCACGATATAGCCTTTTCTTCGGTCGTGAGAAATCTCAACCCATCCGGCCTCAGTTCACCACGCCCACCCATTTAATCCGCTTGCTTCCGTCGAATAAAGTCAAGCGCTCCGCGGATGGTCAGCCCCCTCCGACACCACCACGGCCTCCCATACGCGCCACCCAAGGCATGGCCCTGATGCAGGTAGCCCTCTCTCCATGAATTATGCGCCGATAAGGCGACATTCATCGACACCCGCACTGAGGGCAGCCTTGCCATGAGCCAGCGCCCCTCGCGCAGGTAGGATCACAGCAGCACACCTCACGCGATGCGCAACCCTCAGTTCAGAAACAAGGAGAGAATCATGGCGGCCGAGAGCAAGAAGCGCCAGGCCTTGGAAAGACTCAAGGCGGAAGTGGACAAGAAAAATATTGAACTCGCCTTTGTCGACCCCATGGGCTACAGATCCGCAGGGGGAATATTCTCATCCGGAATCAACGCAGATGACACATGGACCAGCAAGCTGGCTGACGACCAGGCTAACGAAGTGAAAACAGAAGTCAACCACCTGGCAGACGTATTCACATCTCTGATCGGGCTGATTAATGACGCGATCCGTAACGCCCCGGAAACCGATGACGAGAATGACTCATCTGGGAGCCCTGGCACTTCAGTAGACCGCATACACTCATACACCTAACGACCGCAATCAACTTGAAATAACATCCAGGATACCGCAGTGAAGATCAAACTGAACGCCGATAATCTCAGAAAAAATTAAGGACATTCGGGACCTTGCGGACAGGGCGGAGACCGCCAGGACGCAGATCGACGCCGCCTTCGAAAGAGAATCAGATCCCGTCAGCCCGGACGACTTCCTGACGCAGTCAAACGACGGCATACAGCGCGTAAGAACGGTCGCCGACAAGGTTGAGAAATCGATGAATACCATCATCTCCCTCAACGAGAATGGAGTGGGAAAGATGGAGGGCGATGATTATACGCTGGACATTCCAGACGACGCTCATGTCACCGACTCGAACAGCCTCGAGGACTGGGCCGGCAAGGAGCAAGCCGCTGCCGACGCAGACGACTTAGAAAGTTACACGAAAGGCGGCTCAAAGCGCACAAACCGATCATACGACGAGGTCATTCGCTCGATCGATAAAAACAAAAACCAATTCTCGATATGCAGTGACATTCATCGACTCGGTGGGCGCGGAAAACCTCACTCAAATCCCCCTGGGCGTCAAAACCAGCATGAGCCGAGAACAATGCCAGGACCCCATAAATGCGCCCGGAAATCTTGCTATTCTCCTCGGCGACGTACTGAGTTCCGCAAGTCGCGAGTGGGACGAGAGTAAATCATCAGACGTTGCGAAAAAGATTGCGGGTCGATCAACGATACATCACAGGCGAACGGAGGAGAATTCCAACGAGTAAGGTACTCAACGCCATGATGGGAGGTCATGACGCTGACGGCAACGGAGTCAATGACCTGAAAGTTCGGCAAGAGCTTCCTCATGAACCTGGCAACCGAGGCCGAAAAACTCGATTACAAGATGTCCATGTCACTCGGCATGGGCGAGAACGAAACCTCTCACCTGAAGCAAGAAATAATACGAGCAGTCAGCCGATCCCTTGGCCGGGGTACTTGACGCCATGGGGAATAACGCTGAGGCAGCCCTGGAGTTCTTGGCTCCAGCTAAGAGCGGAGAGCCCGGGCATCGCTGACACGACACGCCTGGACAGGCTGACACATCGATGGGACGATCTCAAAGCAGATCAGTATCCATTTTCGAAACGAGACGGATTCTCCGGATTGACGGCCGCTATTGCGGCGGCCTCCCAAAAGCGGAGAGAGCACTAATACCGCTGAGCGCTCGCGCGCTGATATACTGTCAGACGACGCCATTCATTTCGTCGCAGGAAATGTCAGCAAGGACCTCTACAATGATTCCTCCAAGAAAGCGCCTCGCCGTGCTCCTCGCTAACTGCGCCGGCGAAGTGACAGCCTCGTGGAGCGAAACAAGGAGGCCATGGGCAGCTCGCTGTTGCCAACAAAACCCATTTCAACGCGACAGCAGATGATTTAGAACAAACTCGCATATCGCATCGTGGACAACCGGGACGCGGCATCCACGATCAGCGCCGGACTGGCGAACTACGCCAAGACTGAGTCACAAAGAGGATTGCTGACTAATGAGGACCAGTCGGAAGAGCATGCGTCTGACAAAAATTCGAGGGCGTACGCCAACGGAACAAAAAGCCATGTCACACCTCCAAGGACTGGGCGAGATTCGCGCCGAACAGCTGACAGAAAACAATGGCGCCGCCGCGGCTGCCGCAAAGGAAAGCACCACCACAGCAGTCAATGTATTCTCGGCAGTTCTTTCCACGGGTCTGGGCGCAGTAGGGGGACCTGCAGGAGTTGCGACAGCAGCAAGCGGGGCATCAAAGGCTCTTCCTGTCGTCACCGCATTCGCTAATCCTATCATCATCGACAATCTCACCGGAGACGCAGGAAAAGCGAAGGTCACCTCGAACGTCCCATCCGACAGCAACGAGGCGATCTGGGCCGCTTCCGTACAGGATGCCGCCGATGCGGGTCTCCTTCAGGAATCTGACTTCTCCACGCCTGTGACGCACAAAGATAAAGACGGAAATGATGTCGAGACCCCGGCTCACGATTACTACAAGTGGATCGTGCCCAAAGCCTGGTGGCGGATACACCATCGACTTTGTCCAAGGTGGAGACAATGCGGCCGCAGAGCTTGGAACCTGGACGAAGACCGCGCGTACGCCATTGCGGATCGAAACGTGGGGATGGCGAGCAGCCACCTATCGACAAGAATCTGTCCTTCCTCGAACCCGACGGTAAGACAGGGGATGGCAAGGCCGAGGCGAGACCGCGGGACGATCGCTTAAAAACAACGGCGGGTGAACCCCACCGACCGACGCCCCCATGGCGTCTCGACGTACGACCACTTGAGACTCATTTTGACCTGACGTGGCTCATTGTGGGAGTGGTTGGGGTTGCTGGGGGCTGGTTGTTGTTGGGATTGTGCGGGTTGCGTGGGTTGAGGTGCACACTAACCTGATTTGGCTCATTTAGTGTCGTGGTGGATGTTGTGGAGGGCTTGAGTGAGGTCGGGCCGTGACCGTCTGCCTTCGGCTGGGGCAAGCCGCGCGGCTTGCCCCAGCCGAAGAACGCATTCGCACCGACATCAGTCCTTGCCTTGACCGACTGAGCGCGCTGGTCGACGTGTGCGCTGGCAGGAGGTGGGGAGTATAGCCCTTGTCAGGGCCGTGACATTGTTGTGATCTGGCCGGTAGGGTCGGGGTGGTTCCTACCGTGCCGGGCGACTGTGCTCGGCCTGATTGTGGAGGTGCTTCCTCATGGCTCGTTCCCGCGTCGGTCTTCCTGGTTGCCGTCGTGTCGCAGGTGCACTGGGGGTGGGTGTGCTGGTCGGCTCGTTGGCCTGGCGGGGTGCTCATCGAGCAGCCCGAAGGGCGGAGGCACGATCCCGCCCGTCAGCACCGCGGGTGCCGGCGGTGGCTCGACTGCCTCACCGGCAGCCTCGGGCGGGACGTCGACCAGTGCCAGTGATGCTGCCAGTGCTGGTGCGGTGACTGCTGAGTCCCTGTCCGACCCCGACCTGGGCTACACGGTGGTCTCCATCCCCGACGGCCTGGACGCCACCCAGACCAAAATTCTCCAGGACTACATCAACTACGACAAGGCGACATGGAGACTGTGGTTCACAAATGAGGGTGGTGATGAGATGTCCGCAGTTGCTTCCGGGCAGCTCCTTGAACTGATCATGGAGAACGATGCCAACAGAAACGGCGAACTCTTTAGACCTCCCATCAGGATTGCGGTATCAGAGGTGACTGTGGACTCCTCAGGTTCCGCCAACGTGAGTGCCTGTATTGACAAGACGAAGATGACGCGAGTTGATGCTCAGGGCAAGGATATTACCAAGAAGAAGGATCAGATACGTCGTCCGGTGTCTACCAAGATGGTGAACAGCTCAAACGGGCGTTGGCTGGCTGACGAGGAGAAGGGTGGTGAGGCCGACTCATGCTCGGTGTGATGATGAGATCCGTTGCCAAACGCATGGCGGTAGCCACCCTGGCATCGATCATGATCGCTGTCTTCTCGTTGGTGACTCCTCGTGGGCCGCTTGCCGCCGCCGATGGTGGCCCCCGGAGCGGTTTCTGCTGATGGTGATTCGGGGAGTGCTGCCGGCGGCGGGGGATCGATCTCGGTGAATGTGACGGTAACCTACTCCACCCCGGGCTCTGGTGGCGGAGAGGTTGCTGCACCCTCCTCATCACAGGAGGTTTCGGCAACCGTTAAGCCGTCGTGCGGATACCGGCCCTATCGTTCCGGGAAGAACGCCGCTGAGTTCCTCGACAATGGGAAGAAGACCAGCCCGAATCACCTCAAGAAGGCCTGGAACATGATCGAGGGATGGTACCCCGACTACCAGTCGCACAAGGATGACACCGAGGGCTACTGGTGGGAGCGTTACTGTGACGAGGATGCCTTCCCTGACGAGGAGTCCTACGACAAGGCCAGGGACGAGTTCTACAAGGGCAATCCGGAACGCGTGTGGGTACCTGCCGGTCAGTCCGGCCCGGCCCCGTATGTGCCCGGCGCGGTTCTGGCCAAGGCGGCGTGGGAGGCGGTGAAGATTCCACAGCCCAAGGTGGAGACGAATCCGAAGGTCGGTTCCCAGGGTGCGACCCTGGTGGGGATGGACACGTGGGTGTGGGCTACCGGTGACACCCCCACGAGCGTCTCGGCTACGGCCAGCGTCGGTAGCAACTCGGCGACGGTCACCGCCAGCTCAGCAGGGCTGCAGCTGTCGGCCCCTGATGGGAAGGCATCCTGCACCGGCTTCGGCATCGCCTGGCAGGCTGGCATGCCCGAGGGGTCGAGCCCATGCACCATCTCTTTCAACCGGTCCAGCGCTCACCTGGGGGGTACCACGCCGTTGACGATCAAGGTGGCCTACTCAGCGTCCTATACGGGTAGCGACGGAAGCAGCGGAACCCTACCGGCTATTACGACGACCAACACCGTCAACCTGCCTGTTGCTGAGGTTCAGACCCTCACCACTAATAACAACAACCCTCGCCAAACTGAGTTGGTAAAACTGCGCCGACCGTGACCGTCTGCCTTCGGCTGGGGCAAGCCGCCCGGCTTGCCCCAGCCGAAGAACTCATTCGCACCTACATCAGTCCTTGCCTTGACCGACTGAGCGCGCTGGTCGACGTGTGAGCTGGAGAGAGGTGGGGAGTGTAACCCTCGTCGGGGCCGTGACTTTGTTGTGATCTGGCCGGTAGGGTCGGGGTGGTTCCTATCGTGCCGGGCGACTGTGCTTGGCCTGATCGTGGAGGTGCTTCCTCATGGCTCGTTCCCGCGTCAGTCTTCCTGGTCGCCGTCGTGTTGCCAGCGCCCTGGGGGTGGGTGTGCTGGCCGGCTCGTTGGCCCTGGCGGGGTGCTCATCTGGCAGCCCGAAGGGCGAAGGCACGATCCCGCCGTTGAGCACCGCGGGTGCCAGCACGGCATCGACGACGGCGCCGGCCGCCTCTGGTGGGGCGTCGGCTGCTGCGAGTGGTGCTGCCAGTGCTGGTGCGGTGACTGCTGAGTCCCTGTCCGACCCCGACCTGGGGTACACGGTGGTCTCCATCCCCGACGGCCTGGACGCCACCAAGACCAAGGTCCTCCAGGACTACGTCGCCTACGACAAAGCCACCTGGCGCCTCTGGTCAACCGGTGAGGGGTATGACGATGCCTTGAATCGAACAACAGGCGCAGCACAAGGGATGCTTCGGGATGGACATGATGCCATGACCGATCGCGCTAACCCTCCCATCAGGGTTGGTGTTGGAAGCGTTGAGGTATCGAAAGACACGAAGAGTGCGGACGTAACGGCGTGTATCGACAAGACGCAAGTAACGCGCACTGACTTCCAAGGAAATGATGTCACCAAGAAGGAAAAGCAGTGGCGAGTTAAATTGATTGTCCAGATGGCGTCAAACAGCCAAGGTGAGTGGATCGCTGAGAATGAAACGATTCTATCTCACAATGAGTGTACTGCTGAAGCTGGGAAGTGAAGAAGGAAGTTGGGAGGCGTTGTGTCGAGTGTCAGGATCGTAAGAACTGGGCTGGCGGGATTGCTTCTGCTGTCTCTTGTTGCGCCTGCTCCGGAAGGGTTGGCAGAAGTAAGTGAAAGCGCGCCGTCTGAGGTGTCTGGTTCTGCTGAGGGGACTGGTGATGGTGGTGGTCAGGTGACTATCTCTGTGGAGTCGAGTGTGACCACGGCCGGTTCTGGTGGGGGCGATGGCGGTGGTGGGGTGACGTCCTCGTCGTCGTCCAGCACTGAAGTGACGGTGGCGCCGGTGTGCTTCTACAAGCCCGGCGACACGGGGGCTGAGGCCGCTCAGGGTATTGGGAAGGTGAAGGAATACCTCGATGAGCACGAGAAGAAGGCCTCTGCGCGTGACAGCAAACGGACCCGAGAGCGCCATGACAAGTTCAAGCAGCAGATCGATAAGAACTACCCTGGCTATGAGTCCCACAAGGATGACACCCAGGGCCGCTGGTACTACCGCTACTGCGACGCGTCTCGGTTGGACCCGAAGAACAATCCGACCTTCAAGGAGGACCTCGCCAGTGAGCGTAAGGCCTTCGAGGAGGCCAACCCCGAGCGGAACATCTGGGTCCCGGCCGGCCAGCAGGCCCCCAGGCCCTACATCTCGGGGACCAGGTTGGCCAAGGTCGCCTGGGACGCGGTGAAGATCCCCGCCCCGACGGTGGAGACCAACCCCAAGGTCGGCACCCAGGGCGCGACCCTGGTGGGCATGGACACCTGGGTGTGGGCCACCGGCAACACCCCCACCAGCGTGACCGCCACAGCCACCGCCGGCAGCACCACCGCCACCATCACCGCCGGCTCCTCCGGCCTGCAGCTGTCAGCCCCCGACGGCAAGGCCTCCTGCACCGGCTTCGGCGTCGCCTGGCACCCCGGCATGCCCGAGGGCTCCAGCCCCTGCACCATCTCCTTCAACCGCAGCTCAGCCCACCTGGGCGGCAGCACGCCGTTGACGATCAAGGTCGCCTACTCGGCCTCCTACACCGCCACCGACGGCAACAGCGGCACCCTGCCCGCCATCACCACCACCAGCACCATCAACCTCCCCGTCGCCGAGGTCCAGACCCTCACCACCAACCACAACAACCCCCGCCAGAACTGAGCCGATCACAGCGTCGAGAAAGCAGTCAGTCCCCGTCAGTGCACCCACGCACTGGCGGGGACATTCCTCAACCGTGACGAAGGGTCTTCGCTGGCGTCGCCTCCGACGCGGGTTTGTACTGACTGCCGGTGCACCACTTTCGCCATCAGGGACGGCATGGATGCTGCCGCAACTTCTCCCGGAGCCGTGACATTGTTGTGATCTGGCGGGTATGGTCGGAGGGTTGCTGCTGTGCCGGGAGATTGTGCTCGGCCTGATCGTGGAGGTGCTCCCTTATGGCCCGTTCCCTTGTTGGTCTGTCTGGTCGCCGTCGTGTCGCAGGTGCACTGGGTGCGGGGGTGCTGGCCGGCTCGTTGGCCCTGGCGGGGTGCTCATCGAGCAGTCCGAAGGGCGGAGGCACGATCCCACCGCTCAACACCGCGGGCGCCAGCACCGCATCGACGACGTCTGCGTCTGCGTCTGCCTCGGGTGGGGCGTCACCGAAGGCCTCAGCAGCGCCGACAGCTCTGGATGCTCAGGCGCTGACGGATGAGTCCATCGGTTACTACGTGGACTTCGTCCCCAAGGGGCTGGACACCACCCAGACCCAGGCGCTCCAGGGATTCCTCGCCTATGACAGGGCGACGTGGGAGGCATACCGGAAGATGGACGGCAACCTGTCCGCCGTCGAGGCATCCACCACCGACAAGGAGCTGGAACTGTACCGCCAGAGTTACCGTGAATACCAGTCGGCGGGCATCCACGCCGAGGGCGACTCCCGAATGACGGTGTTAGAAGTGCAACCGCAGTCCTCCAACGACGTAACCGTCAAAGTATGCTCAGATCAGAAGAAGGTTCGGTACCTTACAGCGTCCGGAGAGGAACAATCAAAACCTCGTTCTCAGCACTCATTTCTATACTCAGCGACCGTTACGTCCACTGAAGGCACGTGGAAAGTTTCTGCACTTGATCAGATTGGAGTAGACGTATGCTGACCAGGAAGATGCTGAGGGCCAGTGCCGTAGTTTCATTAGCTGGTGCCGCAATGTTCACCCCGACCGACCAGGCTTTCGCAGTTCGAGGCGGCGACGGAGGTGGTGGTGTGACGCCGTCGGTGTCGGGGTCTGAGGGGACGGGGTATGAGGTGCAGATCTCGGTGACCTCGGAATCGGCGGCGCCCGGGGCGGGGGGCGGTGACGGCGGTGGTAGTGAGTCGTGGTCCACGCAGGCCACCACCACGGTCCTGCCGGTGTGCTTCTACGACCACCCCGTCCCAGGGCACGCCGTGACCAAGCACATGGAGGACCGGTACAAGAATGCCCAAGGGAATGCTGAGAAGAAGAAGCGCGCTGACTACGTCGGGGCCAACGACTTTCCTGACTGGAAGAAGCACAGCCAGGAGGACGGTAACTGGTACTTCGTTAACTGCAAGAAGGACCGGGCTCCCGACAGTGAGACCTTCGGGTGGATCATGTACAACTTCTTCAAGGTGAACAACAATCCCAAGTCGATATTCGTACCGGCCGGCCAGCAGCCGCCTCGAGTACCGGTGGACGGGGCCACTCTGGCCCGGGCCGCCTGGAACGCGATCAAGCTGCCAACCCCGACGGTGGAGACCAACCCCAAGGTCGGCACCCGGGGCGCGACCCTGGTGGGCATGGACACCTGGGTATGGGCCACCGGCAACACTCCCAAGACCGTGACCGCCACCGCCACAGCCGGCCCGACCACGGCCACAGTGACCGCATCATCAGCAGGTCTGCAGCTGTCGGCCCCCGACGCGAAGGCCTCCTGCCAAGGCTTTGGAGTCGCCTGGCACTCCGGCATGCCCGAGGGATCCAGCCCCTGCACCATCTCCTTCAACCGCAGCTCAGCCCACCTGGGCGGCACCACACCACTGACGGTATCCGTGGCCTACAGCGTGACCTACACCGGCAGCGACGGCGCCAACGGCACCCTACCGGCCATCACCACCACCAGCACCACCAACCTCCCCGTCGCCGAGGTCCAGACCCTCACCACCAACGGAAGCAACCCCCGACAAAACTAAGCCGACCACGGCATCAACACACACTCGGACCAGAATCCTCAACCACTAGAATTTCCGGAAGACATACATCCTATAATAGATGGTTAACAGCAAGTGAATGGACACGATCCCCGCTCCGGGACTGGCGACAATGCACTTCATGTGCGACGCCAGTCGCCCGCCCGCGCCATACTTGCCCTTCTATTGACGGTGACCCTTCTGGTGCTGATAGGAGTCTCTTGGCGCCTGCTAGGAAGCCACGATGACCACACTCGCAAGAAGATGCCTGACCTCACGGTCCCCAGCATCATTCCGAGCGACTCCGCTCAAACGTGCTCTGGCATCCCCGATCGAAGCGTACAGGCGTTGTTGGGTTCATACGGAGATGATTTGAAATGTCATTCAGTGCATCTCCAAAATTATACAACCTGCACCATTATGAACTCAAACGAAAACATTCTCAGAATAGTCTACGGCCATGCGGATAGTGACGAGATACCTTCAGACAAGATCGCGACCGAAAAGAATGGGGCGAAACCATTTGTTCTACAGTCAGCCCCCCAAGGTAGCGGACTCGTAGTGTCCACGGATTCCGCTGACGCAGGGCTTGTTTACCAGTGCGGGCAAGGGCAGTTCATTTCAATCACTATCCGAGGCTACGTTCTTGGGACCCCGGTCGAAAGCAACCTGATGAATATGGCGAATTCGATTTCCTCACTGGCTTGCACCACATAGATAGCCGCCCTCTGCTTCGACCTCCACCAATAGCGCTGGCAGATGCGTCGTCGCCGACCCTCACGGTCGGGGAAATCTCACACGTACGGGGACATCCTGCGCGTTGGGAGACGAGATTTCTGTCCCCCAACGCGTGAATGGTCCCCGGCCCGCTCAGGCCCAGGGCTGACGCTGGGCCCACTCCTGCGGGCTGACGCGGCGCCCGGTGTAGAAGGGCGTGTCGACGCGCACGTGCATGCGCGCCTCCGTGTAGCGCTGGTGGTGCAGGACCCCCTCGAGCCGGTCGAGGCTGTCGGCCTCGAAGCCGAGGATCCACTCGTAGTCGCTCAGGCCGAAGGTGGACAGGGTCGACCCCTTGACGTCGGGGTACTTGGAGAAGCCGTGGCGCCCGTGCTGGGCCATCATGCGCGAGCGCTCCTCGGGTTCGAGCAGGTACCACTCGTAGGAGCGCACGAAGGGGTAGACCATGACCCAGTCCCGCGGCGCCACCCCGGCCAGGCAGGCCGGCACGTGGCGGGGGTTGAACTCGGCGGGCGTGTGCAGCCCCATGCAGGACCACACCGGCTCCAGGTAACGCCCCAGCGCGCTGCCGCGCAGGCGGTGGTAGGCGTCCTGGAGGACCTCGGGGTCGTCGTCGAGCCACCACACGAGCAGGTCGGCGTCGGCGCGCAGGCCCCCGACGTCGTACCAGCCGCGCGTCGTCACGCCGCCGGCCTCAACGAAGTTGGCGCTCTCCCCCAGGAGCTGCTCGCGCTCGGGCTGGGAGGCGGGCAGCGGGCGGGTCAGGCGGAAGACGCCGTAGAGCGTGTAGTGGTACTGGTTGTTGATGGCCTCCAGGTCGACGTCGGTGGCGTCGCGCGGGTCGCGGTGGGGGCGGCGCTCCTCGTCCTCGAAGCGGTGCAGGCCGCCCTCACCGGGGTGACCGCCGTGGTGTCCGTGCTGGCCGTGGGTGTCGGTGCTCAATTTCTTCTCCTGGTTCTTATCGGAGCTGCTGGGACTGGGGCTATCGGGGGTCGTCGCCGTCGGTCCCGTGGTGACCGTGCTGATTGGGCTGGCTGGGCGGGCCGGGGTGGCGGGTCCCGGGCCGGCAGCACGAGTCCGGGCACACCGTGTGGAAGGGGCCGACGCCGGTGGTCGAGTCGGGCCGGACGTCCTCGCCTCGGGCGGCGGCGGCCCGCTCGAGGAGGATGTCGACGAGGGAGTCGACGAAGGCCGGGTGGGTGCCGACGGTGGCGGCGCGCGCATACGGCATCCCCAGGTCGCGGGCGGTCTGGGCGGCCTCGGTGTCGAGGTCGAAGACGACCTCCATGTGGTCGGAGATGAAGCCGAAGGGCGCCACGACGACGCCCCCGGGCCTGCTCACGGGACTGCCGTCGGTCAGGTGCCCGGCGGCCAGGGCCTCAAGGTGGTCGTTGACATCCGGTTCGAGCCAGCGGGCCTGCGGCGGGCCCGAGCGCGAGCAGTAGACGAGGTCGGCCTCCACCGTCTCCAGGCCGAGACGGCGGGCGACCTCGGGCACGAGGACGGCGGCCAGCGCCTCATGCTGGGCGACGTAGGAGACCTCCGTGGACAGGTCGGTGGCCACGCCCGGGTCTCGCTGCCCGGTTCCGGTCGGGTCTGCGACGTCGGAGGGGCCGGGAGCGGCCTCAGAGCCCTCCCCCGGGGCGGAGCCGGCCTCCATGCCCAGGGGGATGGAGTGGGTGACGAGCACGAGGCGCGCGTCCGAGGCCGCCACCCCCTGCTCGGCGAGGGCGCTGTAGGCCTCGACGATGGCGTCGACGTTGGCCTGCAGCAGGCCGGGGGTGTTGTAGTAGGGACGCGTCTTGTCCACGGCGAGCTCCACGGGGCCGCCCCCGTCCCCGCCGACCCGGGCGGCGGCGTCGGCCTCGAATCCCTCACCGGTGGAGCCGTCCGCGCCGTCGGCGAGCAGGGCGACGGCACCGGCCAGGTCCTCGCGGTACTGGCGGCACCCGGAGTAGGAGCCGAAGGCCGCGGTGGGCAGGGCCAGGACGCGGCGGGCTCCGGCGTCGGCCAGCTCGCGCAGGGCCTGGCTGACGAAGGGGTGCCAGTTGCGGTTGCCGACGACGATCGGCAGCGTCGAGCCGCGCTCGGCCAGGCGGGCCTGGAGGGCGTCGCGCAGCTCGGCGTTGCACGCGTTGATCGGGGAGGCGCCGCCGACGCTCTGGTAGTGGCCGGAGACCTCCACGAGGCGAGAGTCGGGCACGCCGCGGCCGGAGGTGGCGTTGCGCATGAAGGGCAGGACGTCCTCGGGGCGGCGGGGCCCGCCGTAGGACTGCAGGAGGACGGCGTCGTAGGGGGCCAGCGGGTCGACGGCCGGGACACTGGCCGGGACTCCGGCGAGCTCGGCGCCCGGGTGAGCCGCCGGGCGGGCGGCCGACTCCTGGGCGGGCCTGAGCCTGGACACGACGGTGTCAGTCATGGTTCTCTCCTGTGCTCTCCAGGCCCCAGACGAGCTCGAGGGCCTGACGGTAGGCCTCTCGCGGCCCTCCTGGCCGGGCGCGGCGGGCCATGACGGTGGGCTGGTGGAGGAGGCGGGCGGCCAGGTGGTGAAGGGCGCGCTCGGCCTGCGCCAGGGACACCATCGGCTCGCCGTCGATCTCGCCTGCGGCCTCGAGGCCGGGCTCGGCATGGACGTCACGGTGGGGGCAGGCCCCCGCGGCGGCGTCGGCGCTGTTGACCCCGTTCACGCCGGTCCCGGCGCGCCCATCGATGGCGGGAACGGCCAGGGCGAGCCGGCGGGCGGGCTGCGGGCGCAGTCGCGCGGCCTCCTCGGCGACGACGCGGCCCACCTGGGCGCGCAGGGCGGTGATGAGGGGGTCCATGGCCCGGCCGGCCAGGGTCCGCTCGAAGTCAGCGGCCTCGGCCTCGACGATGGCGCGGGCGGCGGTCACCTGCTGGGCCTCGGCGTCGGGGACGGCGTCGCGCACGCGGGCCAGGTCGAGGTGGACGACGCCGGGCAGGTTGCCGACGGCCTCGTCGACGTCGCGGGTCAGGGCCAGGTCGAGGATGACGAGCGGGCGACCAGTCCCCCCGGCCGGGCCGAGGCGCTCTGCGGCGACGGGGGCGACGACTTCGGCGGTGAGGATCGGCCCGCCCGTGCCGCGGCAGGTGACGACGAGGTCGGCGCAGCTCATGTCCTCACTCAAAGCGCCAGTGGGGACGGCGCGCAGGCCGTGGCCGGCGGCGAAGGCCTCGGCGCGGTTGGAGGCGGAGTAGACGGCGATGTCGCTCAGGCCCCGGGCGCGCAGGTCGGCGACGGTGGCGCCGGCGTAGGAGCCGGTGCCGACGATGAGGGCGCGGCAGCCCTCCAGCGGCGGCAGGTGGCCGGCGGCCTGATCCACGCCGACGGCGACGACGCTGCGCCCCTGACCGGACAGCTCGGTCTCGTGGGGCCACCCGACGGGCGGTGGCCGAGGCACGCTCGACGACCCGCACGAGCTCGGGGCTGAGCGTGCCCTCGGCAGCGGCGGTCTCAGCGGCGCGGCGGACCTGGCCGACGATCTGGGCCTCGCCGACCACCATCGAGCTCAGGCCCGCGGCGATGGCAAGCATCTCGCGGCGGGCGCTCGCCCCGACCAGGTGGGACAGCAGGAGGCTGCTCGGGGGAGCCCGGCGCGCTCGGCGAGGAAGGCGCAGATGGTCTCACCCAGGTCAGACGACGCCGCGGACTGACTGCCCAGTCGGAGCGAGGTTCGGGTGCAGGGCCGCAGGGCAGCCGGTGTCGGCCCAGGAGTCGGCGTCGATGAGGAGGGCCAGGCGGTTGCAGGTGGACAGGACCACGACCCCGCGCAGCGCGGGGACCGCCTCCAGGAGATCCGGCCCCAGCCCCGGGGCGACCGCGCCGAGCCGGGCCACGACGTCGAGGCCCGGCAGTCGATGGTCGGCTGAGAGAAGATGAGTAGTCACAACGGGCGCTATTGAAACATCACCGCGAGGTGCGGGCACAATAGCGGCATGGTGACGCACACCCAACATCGCGACAATGTGTCACCACCATATTCCTGACACCATGTCAGCACCCGATCGACGCCTGGAACACCGCATCACCACGCGAAATAAACCCCCCTTTGACCACTGCCTACAGGAGGCAACCGGATATGTCTCGCATTCAGTTCCCCTATCGCAGGGAAAGCACACGGCGTCAGCATTCTTCACCCGATAACGGCGATTTCGTCACCGGAAGTTCACACAATTATTCAATGGAGTCCGAGCAGGCGGCGCAGGACCGCGCCCCGGCCGGCAGCGGGGCCGCGACGGGACCGGCGCTCCTGGAGGCCCTGGCGGGGCGGAGGCCCGCACGCACACCCGTGTGGTTCATGCGTCAGGCGGGACGGTCCCTGCCGGAGTACCGGGCGCTGCGGGCGCGCGCCGGGGTGCCGATGCTGGATGCCTGCCTGGATCCCGCGCTCGCGGCGGAGGTGACGCTGCAGCCGGTGCGGCGCCACGGCGTCGACGCCGCCGTCTTCTTCTCCGACATCATGGTGCCGCTGCGCCTGGCGGGCGTCGGGGTGCGGATCGAGGAGGGTGTCGGACCGGTTCTCGATGTCCCGGTGCGCAGCGGCCGCGAGGTGAGCGCGCTGGTCGCCCGCCGCTTCGGTGACGGTTCCGGCGCCGAGGGGTCGGGGCGATCGGGGAGGCGGTGCGGCGCGTCGTTATCGAGCTGGGCAGTCCGCAGGCGCCGGGAGTGCGCGAGGGGCTGAGCGAGCGGGCGCGCGCCGGGCTGGAGCACAGCGCCGGGGCGGCGGGCTGGACGCCGGTGCTCGCCTTCGGCGGGGCGCCCTTCACGCTGGCGGCCTACCTGGTGGAGGGCCGGCCCAGTCGCGACCACCTGGCGGCGCGCACGCTCATGCGCGCCGACCCCGACTCCTGGGACCGCCTCATGACGTGGTGCGCGCGCCTGACCGGCGAGTTCATCGCCACCCAGGTGCGCGCCGGGGCGGCCGCGGCCCAGCTCTTCGACTCCTGGGCGGGCTCGCTGTCGCCGCGCGCCTACCGCGAGCGCGTGGCCCCCTACTCGGCGCTCGCGCTGGATGCGGCCCGGGGCTCCCTGTCCCCCACCACCGGCCGGGCTGCGCCGCTCATCCACTTCGGGACCGGAACCGCCCGGCTGCTGGGGCTCATGCGGCAGGCGGGGGCCGACGCCGTCGGCGTGGACGAGCGCATCGAGCTGGGTGAGGCGATTGAGGCGCTGGCCGGGGCCGACCCGCAGGCGGGGGCCTGCCCGGTCCAGGGCAACCTCGACCCGGCGCTGCTGGCGGCGCCGTGGCCGATCCTGGCTGAGGAGGTCGACGCGGTGCTGGCCGCCGGGCGCGCGGCGCCGGGGCACGTGGTCAACCTGGGGCACGGGGTGCCGCCGGCCACCGACGCGGACGTCCTCACCCGGATCGTGGCACGGGTGCACGGCTCGACCGACTGGGAGTCCGTGGCGCTGGCCGGGTGGGAGGCATGAGCGGGGAGGCCGTCGGGGAGCGGCGGTGGGACGCGCTCGTCATCGGCGGTGGGATCGCGGGGCTGACAGCGGCCTGGGACCTGGTGCGTGCCGGGCTGCGGCCGCTGCTCATCGAGGCGCGCGGCTACACCGGCGGGCTCGTCGCGGCCGGAAGCATCGGCGGGGCGCGGATGGACCTGGGCGCCGAGGGCTTCGTCGTGCGAGGCCAGGCGGCCACCTCGATGCTCGCCGAGCTGGGGCTGCGCACCGCCGCCCCGCACGGCCGGCCCAGGCTTTTCCTGCCGCCGCTCACGCCGGGCGCCGGTGGAGGATCGCCCCAGTGGGTGCTGCACCGGTTTCCTGACAACGCCTACCTGGGGATCCCGGCGGACCCGCTGGCGGCCGACGTCGTCGCCATGATCGGGCAGGGGGCCGCGCACCGGGCCACGCAGGACGCCGACCTGCCCGGTGCGGTGGGCACCGGCCCCGAGGATCCGGCCGACCTGGCCTCCTTCGTGACCGCGCGGATGGGGGCCGGCGTCCTGGAGCGCCTCGTGCGACCGATCGTCGCGGGTATCCACTCGGCCGACCCGGCGGACCTGGCGGCCGACGTCGTCATGCCCGGGCTGCGGCGGGCGACGGCGGAGCTGGGGTCCTTGAGTGCCGCTGTGGCGGCGGTGCTGGAGCGGCGTCGGGCCCGCCAGGACGGGGTGGGCGGCCGGAGCGTGGACGCAGCCGTCGAGGGCGGGCTGTTCCGGCTCACTGACGCGCTGCGCGAGGCCATCGAGGCCGGCGGCGGGAGCGTGCGCACCCGCACCGGAGCCCAGTGGCTGCGGCCGGGCGACATCGAGGACAGCGCGGGCGGGGAGACGCCGGCCGCCTGGCGGGTGGGGATCGCCCCGACGCGTCGAGGGGCCGACGCCGTCGGATGAGCCGGTGCCCGATGGTGCGCAGGAGGTCGTGGTGACCGACCGCGTCGTCGTGGCCTGCTCGGCAGGGGCCGCGCTGCGGCTGCTGCGGGGGGTTCCCGGCCTGCCCGCGAGCGCGACGGAGCTGACCGTGCCGGTGGGGGCGCCGATTGCCCGCTTCACGCTGGTGGCGAGGGCGCCGGAGCTCAGTGGTGAGCCGGTGGGCTCGGGGCTGCTCGTGGCGCCTCCCGGCCCTGCTGAGCCCGCCATTGCGGCGTCGTCGGCCGGCACCGTGGCGCCTGATGGGGCGGAGCCCGGTGGGGGATCGGCGAGCGTGGTGGCCTGCCCGGTGCGGGCCAAGGCGCTGTCGCACCTGAGTGCCAAGTGGCCGTGGGTCGGCGCCGAGCTGCGGGCGCTGCACGGCCCGGACGTCCACGCGCTGCGCCTGTCCTACGGTCGGCCCGGTCAGCCGCGCCCGCAGGTGGATCTGCAGGTGGCGCTGGATGACGTGGCGGCCCTGACCGGGGTGAGGATCGAGCCGGAGGCGGTGATCGACCACATGCTGGTGCGTTGGGACGGGACGCTGCCGCCGGTGACGCCCGCCTACCGGGAGCGCACGACGCGCCTGAAGGAGCAGCTGGCGCCGGTGTCGGGGCTGGAGGTCACCGGGGCGTGGGTGGCGGGGACCGGGATCGCGGCCGTCGTCGGGCACGCCCGCGCCGCGGCCGGGCGCCTGATGGGGTTCCGATGGCCGGTGAAGCGCCGCGCCGGGACGAGGGTGGGCGGCGCGTTCGTATATTAGGTCGCGAGTTCGTACCCCCAAGGTACGAAGGCGAGCCCTACGGTACGAACGCGATGATTGAGAACCGCGCACGAGGAGGGGATGCATGACCACGACGGAGACGGACTCCCGGCGGCTTCGGCTGGGCACGCGCGGCTCGCGCCTGGCGCTGACCCAGTCCGGGCAGGTCGCCGAGGCGCTGCGTCAGGCCGCTGCGGCCGGCGCTCTCGGCGAGGGCTCTGGCGGCCTGGGCATCGACCTGGTCACCGTGCGCACGGATGGCGACGGCGACCGCACGCCCCTGCGTCAGCTCGGCGGGGTGGGGGTCTTCGCGGCCCGGCTGCGCCACGCGCTCCTGGACGGTGAGGTGGACCTGGTGGTCCACTCCTTCAAGGACCTGCCGACGCATCCGGTCGAGGGGCTGGAGGTCATCTGCGTGCCGCCGCGCGAGGACCCGCGCGACGCCCTGTGCGCCCGCGACGGGCTGACCCTGGCCACCCTGCCCGACGGCGCCCGTGTGGGTACGGGATCGCCGCGCCGGGCCGCCCAGCTGCTGGCCGCCCGCCCCGACCTGGAGGTGGTGGACCTGCGCGGCAACGTGCCCACGCGCCTGGCGCGGGTGCGGGGGCTGGAGGCGGTCGGCGTCGGCACCGATGAGCCGGTGGCGCCTGCGCGGGCCGATGCCGCCGGTGACCTGGACGCGGTGGTCCTGGCCCTGTCGGGATTGCGGCGCCTGGGGTTGGAGCACTGCGCGAGCGAGGTCCTGAACCTTGAGACGATGCTGCCCGCGCCGGCTCAGGGGGCCCTGGCCGTGGAGGCGCGAGCCGGTGAGGACTCTGTGGAGCTGGCCAGGGCGGTAGCGGTGCTCGACGACGATCCGACGCGCCTGGCGGTGACGGCGGAGCGGGCGCTCATGACCCGGCTCGGTGCGGGCTGCGCGGCGCCGGTGGGGGCCTGGGCGCACCTACGGGGCGGCGAGCAGGAGCAGCAGGGTGCTCGTGCTGCGGGCGGTGGTCACCTCACTCGATGGCGGTCAGGAGGTCGGCTGCGAGCTGAGTACTGAGCTGCCCGAGGCCTCTGGGGGGCCGGGGGCTCCCGGGAATACGGCGGCGGTTCGTGCGGCCGAGGCGCTGGGGGCCAGGGCGGCCGAGGTCCTGTTGGAGGACGGTGCCGCCCAGATCGTCGACCTGCACGCCAGCAAGCCCCGGCGGGACTGAGGGCCATGGCGCGAGTCCACCTCACGCAACGACTCGGCCGGGAGCCTGACGGGCCTGCCCCGGGAGGGCGGCGGGGCGCCGCTGTCGGGCGGGTGGTTCTGCTGCCGCGCCCTCGAGGAGCGCGACCGCATCGCCTCGGCGCTGGAGCGGGCCGGGGCAGAGGTACTGCGGGCCGCCGTGACGCGGACGGTTCCGGGTGAGGCGGCGGCGCTGGAGGCGACCGCGCTCAGGATCAAGGTGGGCGAGGCGGCCTGGCTGGTGCTCACCTCGGCCCGGACGGTGGAGGCACTGGCGCCGTACCTACACGTTCCGGTGCCTTCAACGCTGCGGGTGGCAGTCGTCGGCCCGGCGACCGCGCGCGCCTGGACCGAGCTCACCGGGACCGCCCCCGACCTGGTGGCCCGGGGATCGGCCGCCGCCCTCCTGGAGGAACCCAGAACTCGCCGGCGGCCCGGCAACCCGGAGACCACACGGCCCACCAGGAACCCGACATTTCCAGCACCCACCACGGCACCCCGTCACCCCACACCCCAGTACGGAGCCCGGATTCGAAGACGGCCCCTCGAGGCTTTCCTGGGGGTGTCACCGGCCCGCATGACTCCGGCGGGAGGGCTCATGCCTCCGACGATTCTCCCGCTCAGCTCGAACCGTCCCGAATGCGGCGCGGCGGGTGCTGCTGCCGGCCTCGGCTCTGGCCGACCCGGCACTGGCGGACGGCCTGCGTCGGGCGGGCTGGGAGGTGGAGCAGGTGGCCGCCTACACGACCGTCACGGCTGACGCCCATGACCCTGCCCCCGGACCTGGAGCACAGGGTGGGCCGCCGGCGGCGTGGACGTGGTCGTGCTCACCGCCCCGTCCAGCACGCGGGCCGTCCTGGATCTGCTCGGCCCGCCGCCGCGGGGAACTGGGTTGGTGGCCATCGGTGCCACCACGGCGGCGGCCACCCGCGGGCTCGGTCTGACGGTCGCTGCCGTCGCCCCTCCCCACGCCCGAGGGGTCCTCCAAGCCACCGTTGACGCCACCCGGGCCACCACGGGCCCCGCTCCTGCCCCTCAGGAGCCGCCGTGATGGCCGCGCACCGGCGAAAGTGTCACGATTGGCGACTTTTCATCGCCGCGGCTGCCCCCGGCGCACCTACCTTTCAGGTATTCGCCCAGCTCAGAGCCGGATACTCCGATGAGCTCAGGAGCCACAACCCCGCTCGGCACGACTAAAAGTCGCCATCCGTGACACAAAACCATCCCGCAGCCTCCCAACCCGACGCGAGTGTCCCCGCACAGACCTCCTCACAAGCCCACCCGATCCGCACAATCCCAGTCATTCCACCACTTTGGACGACCACCAGGAGCACCTCATGACCGATGCCCTTCGACCGGCCGCCGACTTCCTGTCGCGCCGCTGCGTCCCTGCCCCGCAGGCCCCACGGTCCGCCCCCGGCGCCTGCGCACCACCCCGGTGATGCGTCGCCTGGCGCGCGAGCACGTCGTGGACCCGGCCGCCCTCATCCTGCCTGTGTTCGTGCGCGAGGACATCGACGCCCCCCACCCCGTGGAGGCGATGCCGGGAGTCGTCCAGCACACGCTGGACTCGCTGCGCCGTGAGGCCGCCGCCTGCGCCGAGGCCGGGATCGGCGCCATCGACCTGTTCGGCGTGCCCGCGACCCGGGATGAGGCCGGCACGGCGGCCTGGGCGGAGGACGGCATCCTCAACCGTGGGATCGGGGCCGTGCGCGCAGAGGTCGGGGACGAGGTCGTCGTGTGCGCGGACACCTGCCTGGACGAGTTCACCAGTCACGGCCACTGCGGGCTCATCCGCCCCGACGGTCCGCGTGCCGGCGAGGTCGACAACGACGCCACGCTGGCCACCTACCAGGCCATGGCCGTCTCCCAGGCGGAGGCCGGGGCGCACATGGTCTCGCCGTCGGGGATGATGGACGGGCAGGTCGCCGCGATCCGCGCCGCCCTGGACACCACCGGCCATGACGACGTCGCGATCCTGGCCTACTCGGCGAAGTACGCCTCGGCCTACTTCGGGCCGTTCCGGGAGGCCGTGGGCTCCACGCTCACCGGGGACCGGCGCGCCTACCAGCAGGATCCGGCCAACCGCCGCGAGGGCATGCGCGAGGTGATGCTCGATGTCGCCGAGGGGGCGGACATCGTCATGGTCAAGCCGGCCGGTCCCTACCTGGACGTGCTGGCCGACGTCGCCGCCGCCTCACCGGTGCCGGTGGCCGCCTACCAGGTCAGCGGCGAGTACGCGATGGTGGAGGCGGCCGCGCAGCGCGGGTGGGTCGACCGCGAGCGCGTCATCGCCGAGTCGGTGCTGGGGATCGTGCGCGCGGGGGCGGACATGGTCCTGACCTACTGGGCCCGGGAGATCGCCGAGAACCCGGCCCTGCGGTAGGTCGAACGATCACCCGCGGACGATGTCGGGGCACCCCGAGCCTCGGCCGGGCAAAGCGCTCACCGCGGAGGCGCCTCCGGTCCCGCGCGCTGTACCGGCAACGTCTCCCCAGCGCGCCCGGACATACGTCCTCCCCACCTGCTTCGAGGAGCTTCAGCCCCTCGGACCGGTCTCGGCGCCCGTCATAGCCAACGGTCCCCAGCGGCATCACGTCGCCAAAGTGTCCACGGTGGCGACTTTTCAGCTCCTATCTCATTCAGTATCTGGAAGTAACCACCCTGTGACCTGGGATATTGCAAGAAATAGTCGGTGACGACCACCTGAAAAGTCGCCAGTACGGACACTTTCACCCTCTCCCGCGTTCCCAACTGGTCAACGCCGAGCTCAACGCCACAGCAAACGGCCTCAGTCAGGTAGTTTGAGAGGCAGTTCCGCCCGGTACGGCTCACCGGCCCGAACCGGCCCTGACCAGTCTCTTCACAGTTTTACCGACAGGATCACCGTGACTCAGCAATCGCAGCCGGCAGGCCGGCCCTCCAGTACCACTGCTTCCACCAACGCCTCCCTGTTCGAGGCGGCTCGCGCCGTCATCCCCGGGGGCGTCGACTCCCCCGTGCGCGCCTTCGGCTCGGTGGGCGGCACACCGCGGTTCATCGTCTCCGCGAGCGGCGCCCACGTCACCGACGCCGAGGGCCGCAGCTACGTGGACCTGGTGGGCTCGTGGGGCCCGGCGCTCCTGGGCCACGCCCACCCGGAGGTCGTCGACGCAGTCCAGGCGGCCGCCGCCCGCGGCCTGTCCTTCGGCGCCCCAACTGAGTCGGAGACGCTCCTGGCCGAGGAGGTGCGCCGCCGGGTTCCGGCCGCGCAGAGGGTTCGCTTCGTGTCCACCGGCACCGAGGCGACGATGACGGCCGTGCGTCTGGCCCGCGGCGCCACGGGCCGCGACCTGGTGGTGAAGTTCGCGGGCTGCTACCACGGGCACAGCGACGGCCTGCTCGCGGCGGCCGGCTCGGGCCTGGCCACCGGCGGCCTGCCGGGCAGCGCCGGCGTGCCCGCGGCGGTGGCCGCTCAGACGATCGTGCTGCCCTATAACGACGTCGCCGCCCTGGAGGCCTGCTTCGCCGAGCGGGGCGCCGAGATCGCCGCGGTCATCACCGAGGGCGCCCCGGCCAACATGGGGATCGTGCCGCTGGCGCCCGGCTTCAACGCCGCGATCCGCCGGGTGACCGCCGAGCACGGCGCCCTCATGATCCTTGACGAGGTCCTCACCGGCTTCCGCGTGGGCCCGGCCGGCTGGTGGGGCCTGGAGGCCATCGACGGCTGGACCTCCCACCTGCCGGTCTTCGCCACCGAACCCGCCGGCGCCGGCGTCGCCGCTTCTGAGCCCGCCGACGCCGCGGCCCCTCCTGGCCGGGCGCCGACTGGCGCGAGCGCGCCGCCCTGACACCGGACCTGGTGACCTTCGGGAAGGTCGTGGGCGGCGGGATGCCGCCAGCCGCCGTCGGCGGACGCACGGAGATCATGGACCTGCTGGCACCGGACGGCCCCGTCTACCAGGCGGGCACGCTCTCGGGGAACCCGCTGGCCACGTCGGCCGGCCTGGCCACGCTCCAGCTGACCGACGACGCCGTCTACGCCTCGGTGGCCTACCGCGCCCAGGGCCATCGGCGAGGTGGTCTCGGCGGCCCTGACCGAGCAGGGCGTGCCCCACCGCGTGCAGCGGGCGGGTTCCCTGTTCTCCTCATGTTCGGGCAGCGGGCCGTCGATCAGGGCGTGGGCGACTACGAGGCCGCCCGTGCCCAGGAGACCTGGCGCTACGGGCCCTTCTTCCACGCCTTCCTCGAGGCGGGGGTGGGCCTGCCGCCGTCGGTCTTCGAGGCCTGGTTCGTCTCGGCCGCGCACGGCGAGGCGGAGCTGGAGGCGATTGCGGCCGCGGCCCCGGCGGCCGCCCGCGCCGCCGCCCGGGCCCAGGCGAGCTGACCGCCCCTCGACGGCCCCCGTCTCTTAAGGTCGCCAGGGCGGCGGGGCGAGGGCGGCTTCGTAGGCGGCGACGTCGACGTCGGCGTTGAGGCTGATGACGATGCGCATCCGGGAGTCGGGGTGGGCCGCCAGCCAGCGACCGATCGTCTCCAGGGTCACCAGGGCGGCCTGCCGCTTGGGGTAGCCGAAGACGCCCGTGGACAGCGAGCACAGGCCGACGCTGCCCAGCCCCGCGGCGTGCGCGACGTTGAGGACGCTCGTGTAGCACGAGGACAGCAGGCGCCGATCCTTCAGGGTCGGCCTGCGCCCGTCCTCGATGACGGGCCCCACCGAGTGGATGACGTGCTGGGCCGGCAGGTGGTAGCCGCCAGTGAAGACGGCCCGGCCGACGGGCTCCCCGCCCTGACGGCGGGTGGGGTCGAAGGTCTCCGCCCACGTCATGTAGCGGGCGCACTCGGCACGCAGGGCCGGACCGGCGACGGCGTGGATGATGTTGTCGATGCAGCGGTGCCCGGGGGCGAAGCAGCCGAGCATCCCGGAGTTGGCGGCGTTGAGGACGGCGCCGGCGCGCAGGCGGGTGAGGTCGCCGCGCCAGAAGGCGACGTTGCGGCCCAGCAGGCCGGGCACGTGGTCGGTGATGGCCAGGGGCGGGATCTCGGTGGCGTCGATCATGCCGCGCTCGGCGGCCTCGGCCTCAGGAGGGTGTCGAGGTCGGCGGCGATGTCCTCGGGCAGGGGCGCCGGGGGCCGGGCGGTGAGGAGGAAGTCGAGCATGGTGCGCAGCTCGTCGGGGTCGGTGGGGACCGTCGAGTCGATCCAGTCCGTGGCACCCTCGGGGTCGGAGCGGATGAAGGCGTAGACCAGGTGGCGCACCAGCGCGTCGCGGCCCGAGGCGCCGACGGGGACCGCCCATCGGGCTCTGACAGCGTGACTGACGTGGGACTCCAACTTCACGCGGGCCATCATAGGATATCAAAACGTAATGTTCTGCCCTTGACTGGGCGAGCCGGGGTAACAGACGACGACGTCGCCCGGAAACGTTGGGTTCCCGGGCGACGTCGGAGGGCCGGAGGGACCGGAGGATGGCCCCGCGGCCCCTCGGTGCACGGCGGATCAGGCCTGAGTGCCGGCGGCCTCCTCCTCGGCGATCTTGGCCTTGAGCTCGTCCATGTCGAGCTCGCGCACCTGCGTGATGAGAGAATCGAGCGCGGGGGCGGGCAGGGCGCCGGCCTCTCGGTAGACCAGCACATTGTCACGGAAGACCATGAGCGTAGGGATCGAGGAGATTCCCAGGGCCCCGGCGAGGTCCCGCTCGGCCTCGGTGTCCACCTTGGCGAAGGTGATGTCGGGGTTGGCCTCGGAGGCCTTCTCGTAGATGGGGCCGAAGCGCATGCACGGACCGCACCAGGAGGCCCAGAAGTCGACGAAGGTGATGCCCTCGCCGTGGATGGTGTCCTTGAACTCGGGGCCGGTGATGTTCTTGGTGGCCATGAGCATTCCTTTCAAGACTGCGGAGACATATCGGTTCCACTGCGGCCAACACGACCAGGGCCCAGCCTATTCCTGGAGCCGTCCGTCCTCTTGACGGGGCCGCCCGACCTCCCACCGGCACCACGCATCCTCCTGCCGTTGCCGCCGCCCGGCCTGCCTCCAACACCGCCCGACCTCCTACCTCCTGCGGCCGGGGACATTCCACGCGGTCGGGTGCGCGCTGCTCCGGGGTGGGGTCAGGTGGTGTTTGCACCGTTGATGATGTCGTTGAGTTTCTCAGCTGGGGTCTGTCCGTTCAAGACGATGCGGGGTCGGCGGTTGAGCTGGTCCTGGATGTCTTGGACCTGGGTGTCGGTGACATCGGTGAAGCTGGTGCCCTTGGGGAGGTAGTGGCGGATCAGCCCGTTGGTGTTCTCGTTGGTGGGGCGCTGCCAGGGGCTGTGGGGGTCGGCGAAGTAGACCGGGATGCTGGTGGCGGCGGTGAAGGCGGCGTGCTGGGCCATCTCGCTTCCCTGGTCCCAGGTGATCGAGGCCCGCACCGCTCGGGGCAGGTCAGCGACCATGGTCTGCAAGGCGGTGGTGACGGTCTGGGAGTCGTGGGCCCCGCCCAGGCGGTGGATGAGCACGAAGCGGCTGGTGCGCTCCACCAGGGTGATCAGGGCGCTGCGCCCGCCGGCGCCGATGACCAGGTCGCCCTCCCAGTGACCCGGCACGGCCCGGTCAGCGGCCTGGGGCGGGCGCACACTGATCTGGGCCCCCTCGATCCAGGGACGCCTGGACCTGCGCGCCAGGCCGGCCAGGGGTGAGCGGGGCAGGCGCCGGGTACGTCCCGAGCGCAGGGCCTTGTCCACCCGCAGCTGCTGGCGCAGGCTCCCGGCGCCCTGGACGTAGAGGGCCTGGTAGATCTGCTCATGAGAGATACGCATGGACTCATCATCGGGCCAGACCCAGCGCAGACGCGCGCTGACCTGGCGGGGACTGGCCCCGTCCTCGAGCAGAGCCACCACCCGGGCGCGCAGGACGGGATCGGCCTCGAGCCTCCTGACCTTGGGACGCGCCAGGCGCTCCTGGGCCGCCGCCGAGGCCGCCGGGGCCCGGTAGACCCCGTCAGGGCCGGTGTTACGGGCGATCTCCCGCGACACCGTCTGACGGCACCTGCCCAGCTGCCGGGCGATAGCCGCGGCCGACTCCCCACGGGCCCTGCCCTGGGCGATCAGGACCCGCTCGGCGTCGCTGACGCGCCGGCCGCGCCCGACCCGCCCCGAGCAGGCGCTCGCCGACCAGTCCCGCCGCCCACAGGACGACGGTCTGGATGACCGTCTGGAGGACCTGACCGATGCTGCTGTCTCCACAGACTGATCGTGCCAGTACCGCCTGGCGGTGTCTCGAGTCACCCGGCCTCAGCCCCGGCCTGGGCCAGGGTCCCTACCCGCCAGAACCGCCTGGACGACCTGGGCGCGCCTGGCCTGGTCAGCCTCGAGCGTGCCGCCCTTGCAGCCGCGCACCAGCTCCACCCCCGCCTCCTGGCACCACTGACTAACCCGACCGCGCCGGCACCCCACATCCCGAGCCACCGCCGAGGCCGACTCACCAGCCACCACACGCGCCACCGCATCACGATGCACCTCGCATCAAACCAGACCCCAGACACACGACACCCTCCCACAAGTGGTGCATCACCCCCAGAACCCACCCGGGGGTGACACCCTGCGCGTCCGGGGACAGGATTCTGGCCCCCGACGGCGTCGAACGCCCCCGACCGCACAGAAATGTCCCCGACGGCGTCGAATATCCCCGTCCACAACGGAACCCCACGGCGGCAGTCACCGGCGCGCAGCCCCACACATGCCCGTTTCAGACACACCCACCCAAGATGTTTGACAAGTATCCAATGTATGCAATCTTCCCCCTTTGGATGTCACACAACATCATTAAACTGACATCATGGACGTGAGCATATTCGTCGACGACACCATGGGAGAGCTGGTCGACATCACCGGCTCCGACCCGGTGACCGGCAGCTGGCAGCACAAGGCCTTCATCCCCACGCCACTCAGCTCCTACGAGCCGCCCCTCAGCGGAGGCACCTACCGCATAGTGGCAGCAGCCGGCCGCGCACTGGCCGCCCTCGACGCCACGGCCCAACAGCTGCCGAACCCCTACCTGCTGCGAACCCCCGCCCTACGGCGCGAGGCTCAGTCGACGTCGGCCTTGGAGGGGACATACGCCCCCCTGCGCGAGGTGCTCACCGCCGACGATGACGCCCCCACGACCGCCGAGATGACGGAGATCCTCAACTACGTCCGCATGGCCAACAGCGGTTTCCTATGGGCGCAGGAGGGGCGCCCTATCACCCTGTCACTCATCGAGGACCTTCAAGGCGAGCTCATGCGGGGGACTCCGCTCGAGTCGACCTCAGGTCGCCTGCGCGACAGCCAGGTCATGATCGGCCGCCGCCCCGGTACGCGCAGCATGGCCCCGGTCCACGCGCCCCGGTTCGTCCCTGTACCGCCCGGGGACCGCCTTCGCGCCGGTGTGCGAGCCCTCGTCGACTGGCTGCATCGGGACCACACGGGAGACATCGACCCGATCATCGCCGCGGGCATGGCCCACTACCAGTTCGAGACCCTTCACCCCTTCCGGGACGGCAACGGGCGCCTGGGGCGGTTCCTCATCGTGCTCACCCTCCTGAGCTCGGGCGTTCTCAGCGAACCCACGCTGACGGTCTCGCCGTGGTTCGAGGAGCGTCGAGCCGAGTACCACGACGCGCTACTGCGAGTCAGCACCCACGGCGACTGGGACACCTTCCTGGCCTTCTTCTCCCAGGGACTGGCCGCGGCGGCCACCAGCACGCGCCACCAGATGCTCGCGCTGGCCGCTGCCCACCAGAGCCTCAAGGAGGCGGTGCGCACCTCCAGCCTGCGGTCCGCTCACGCCCTTGACCTCGTCGACTTCGCAGTCGCGAATCCGAGCTTCACGGTGCGCAAGGTCGAGGCAGCCCTTGGCGTCTCGTACGGGAGAGCCAACAGCCTGGTCGCCCAGCTGACCGACATCAGGGTGCTCGACGTCATCGAGACCGGCTCGCAACCTCGCCGCTTCGCCGCCCCCGTCGTCCTGAAGGTCATGCTCGCCTGAGCCCGCCCGCCCCGCCTTCCAAGACGGCCGGGGACATCCTGCGCGTCCGGGGACAGGAATACCGTTTACCGACACACGGACCGCCCCCGGCCGAACAGAAACATCCCCGACGACGTCGAACATCCCCACCGGGGTGAACAGTCCCCATGGGCAGGAGGCACCCACCGCCCCCAGACTTGACTCTCCGGCAGCAACCGACCCGCCGACGGTTTTCAGGAGGGACCCCGTGGCGATCTACCTCCGCACCCGCCCCACCACCGGAACCAAGGTGCTCGGGTGCCTATGCGCCCTGGCCGCCGCCGGCATCGCGCTCCTCTACCCGACCGCCCTGCTCCTGGACCCCTCCATCCCGAACCCTCTGCGCGAACCCATCGTTAACGATGCCGGGAATCTGGAAGAGCAGTCCCTATCCATTCTGATCGGCGTCATGACCATCTACAGTTTCATGCTGATCGCCATGATCTTCGGTGCGCTCTCCGGCTTCAAGGGCACGGACCGTTGGCTGCCCAAGGACGCGACGATGACCCATCGCGATATCGCATCGGCACGGTTCCTTCACATCTCCCAGAGTCCCGCCAGGCGCGCCGTGGGCATGCTGTGGACGGTGCTTGCAGTCATACTGATCGAGGCCAGCCAATTATCACAGCAGGCATCCCACACTCCTGATATGCAACGATCCACCCCAGAGCTGGAGCAGGCCGCCGTGATGGGCATGGCCTTCCTTGTCATCGCTCTGATCGCGGCACTGGTATGGGCCGCCTCGCGTCAGGGAGACGATCGCAGTGTGTATGACGCCGCAGGGCATGGCAGCCGTCAAACCATTTCCTCTCGCCCTCCCCCTACCCTCCGGCCGCAACAACCTCAGCATCCAGGAGGCCCCGGCGCGCCGAGGTCGCGTGAAAATGCAGGCCGTCTACACCCGCCCACCGGAGCTACCGAGCCAGGCAGGCCAGTTCTCCTCTCGCGGCTCAGTCTGACGGCGAGGCCCTCACGGCTCGACGACGCCCGCGCACAGGTCGAGGCCCGGCTCGACGAGGTCTGGCGAGCTGCCCAGCTGGTGCGCACCCCACCCGAGCCGGAGGGGGCGGCCCACGCGCCGACCTCAGGGCCGAACAGAATCCGGCCTGAGAGGCCCTGCCTCACCCTTGCCGAGCAGGGGACACCCACGCGGCCAGGTGCGCGCCGCCCCGGACGGAGACACCCTGCGCATGCGGGGACAGGATTCCCGTTTCCCGACGGCGTCGAAGGTCCCCGGGGTGAACGGTCCCCATGGGCAGGAGGCACCCACCGCCCCCAGACTTAACGCGCCGACAGCACCCGACCCGCCAACAGCTTTCAGGAGGGACCCGTGGCGATCTACCTCCGCACCCGCCCCACCACCGGAACCAAGGCGCTTGGATGCCTGCTGGCTCTGGTCGTCGTCGGCATCGCACTCCTCTACCCGACTGCCCTACTCATGGCCGCCTTCGCCCTGGGCTCCCTGGACGAAGCCATCGCCAACAATGACGGGGATCTGGCGATGCAATCCTTATCCGTCCTGATCGGCATCACAACCGTCTTCGGAGTCGTGCTGACCGGCCTCACCCTCGGGGTGATCTCCTGCTTCAAGGGCGGCGACCGGTGGCTGCCCAAGGACGCGAAAGTGACCCATCGTGATATTGCATCGGCACGGTTCCTTCATGTCGTCCAGAATCCCGCCAGGCGAGTCATGGGGATAGTGTGGGCGATGCTCGCGGGCATGCTGCTGGTGGCCTCCCCTATCATCGTGCTGACCACCCCACGCCTCCTGATCCACGGCGAATTCACCCAAGGACTGGAGGATGAGGCCGCCGGCGGCATGATCCTCCTTATCGTCGGACTGCTCCTGGCACTGACACGCGCCAATGTGCGCAGACGGGCGAGTGCTGTGCGCATGACGCTGCAGGGCATGGCAGTCGCGAATCTGGAGTCCTTCGCCCTTCCTCTGCCTTCTGGGCGTAACAACCTCAGCATCCAGAGGTTCCAGCGCGCCGAGGTCGCGTGAAAGTGCAGGCCGTCTACGCCCCGCCCACCGGAGGCGCCAAGCCGGGGCAGCCGGTCCTCATCCCGCGGCTCGGCCTGACAGTGGAACCCTCACGGCTCGACGACGCCCGATCCCGGGTCGAGGCCCGGCTCGACGAGGTCTGGCGTGCCGCCCAGCTGGTGCGCACCCCATCCGAGTACAAGGAGGAGCAGTCCGAGTAGCCCATGCTGTCAGGTTCCAGGGCGCACTCCACCCGAGCAGGAGGAGGCCCCTGCACCGACCTCGGAGCCCGAGCCAATCTTGGAGCCCGCACGGAAGCCGGCTCACCATCCACCGCATCACGATGCAGACCCTGACCACAACCGGTCCCCGACGGCGTCGAATGCCCCCAGCCGCACAGAAATGTCCCCACCGGTGAGGGCAGCATGGCCCTGTCCCAAGCGCCGTCTACCATCGGAGCATGCCGACTGACATCAGCCCGGGCACTCGGCTGCGGGCGTGGGAGCGAGCCACGGAGTGGCCGTTGACCGGCGCCGCCGCCGTCATCCTGGGCGTCTACGCCTGGGAGGTGCTCACCAACGCGCAGGGCGGGGCCAAGGACACGGCCGAACTCGTGATCAACACCGTGTGGGCACTGTTCGGGGTCGACTATCTTGTCCGCCTGGCACTGGCGCCGAGCCGGGGTCACTGGTTCCTCCACCACCTATCCGACCTGGCGATCATCGCTCTGCCGTTCCTGCGGCCGCTGCGGCTCCTGCGCCTGGTGACGCTCGTGAGCGTCATACAGCGCAGCGCCGGCACCGCGCTGCGCGGGCGCATCACCCTGTACACGGTCGGCAGCGCCGCCCTGCTCATCTTCACCTCGGCACTGGCTGTGCTGGATGCGGAGCGTCATGAGCCGGGCTCCTCGATCCGAACCTTCGGCCAGGCCCTGTGGTGGGCGCTGACGACGTTCACCACCGTCGGCTACGGAGACTCCGTCCCGGTCTCCACGCAGGGGCGTTTCATCGCAGTGCTGCTCATGATCAGCGGGGTGGCGCTCGCCGGCGTCGTCACGGCGACCCTGGCCTCGTGGATCGTCTCGCTGGTCGAGGAGGAGAACGCAGAGCAGGAGGCCGCCACGCAGGCGCAGGTGGCAGCCCTGCAGCAGCAGGTCAGCGAGCTGAGCGAGCGTATCGACCGCCTTCTGGAGGCACCCGACTCGGGTCGGTGAGAGCACGCTCCTTCTCTCGGACCGTCACCGTCCACCACGCAGTAACCGAGCTGGGTGAGTTTCGGACGAGGCAGCCGCTCGGCAGCCCAGTCTCCCTCCCGCGGCTCAGCCCTCTACGACGGCGCTGCCCCCACAATCCAGAGGCACATGCTCCTCTCCCCTCGCGCATCGACGCGGACAGCCGTCCTGGCGTCATCGCTCTCCACTATTCGGCGGACGCCAACCGCCGACACGGACAATTTTCTTCACTACACTTCCCGACGACGCACCACCCAGATCGAGCCACTGCGCCGCCGCAGCCCGGCAACACGCCCGACACCTCCCACCCCTTGAGAAGAGCAGCATCGCCACATGAACGAGGACAAGCCGTTTCAGCCGCTGCGCACACCTGCAGCCGTCATCATCAGCGCCTTCACCGTCATTGCGCTCACAGACATGTACGGGGCCGACACCGAATCCGCTTCATTCGACTTAACCGCAACCATTGTCACCCTTATTCTCTGGATGACCTCCATCGGGGCGGCCGCATGGAATTCCCCGCAAGCACAAGGGGCCGCAAGCGCGGTATTCGCTATCACCGCCCTCATTGGTGAGAGGATGCCAACGAGCAGTGAGCACAACCAAGACGACCTCTCCAGAATCTCACCAACCCTGTGGGTACTGTCCGGAATTATGTGCGGATCCGCCGTAGCAACGTGCGACACCATCAACCGCATGGGCAAGAGCCTTTCGACTCCCCGCATCAAGGACCAGCTTCTCGAGAGAATTGGGGTAGCAATACTTGTCAGCATCCTGGCGTCCGCACCCCTTGTCAGCTCATCACACCCGCGCCTATGGGTTTCATCCGGACAGCTCGGAACAGCCATCACCGCTTTTCTTTGCGGTTTCGCCATGACCTCTTTCGCCGGATTGCTGCCCTTCACCCCCCTGATCTACCTGCCTGTCACCGTCGGCCGCTACTACGTGTTCGACGACGCGGATGCGGCGAGGAGCTACCTGGTCGAGACTCTCCCCATCCCTCTTCTCGCCATCTCCGCCACAGTGGGGCTGTTCAGCATGTACCACGACAAGCGGCCACAGTCGACCACGTCGGGGAAAGCCTTAAAATCCAGCACCTCACCACAGAACAAGGACGCTCATGAATCATGAGACCTCGTTCCAGCAGCTACGAGCCCCCATCACCATGGCGCTCACAGCGGCTCTTACCTTGATGTTCGCCCCGCCCTCGGGCTCATACCTCGTAGACCCGTCCAAGGTTGAGAACCCGATTATTCTTGCCGCTATCCTCCTGGCTTTCCCATTGGTGATATGGAATCATCCACCCAGTTTGGCGACTTCGGGGGCGACCCTGCTGATCCTGAGTGTTCTGGCACATTCCCGTGGGAACACGCAAGGGTATTTCGACGACTCCGCCAGGCCTCTATGGTTCGCCGCCGGTCTGCTCCTGGGATCGGCACTCGCCTTCGTCGCTAGAAAGCACGTACGCTCGACCCTCTCGCAGGTGTCCGGGTGGAGATACATCCTCCACCCCGCACGAGTGGCTGAGGCACTCATCGGAGTCGGCGTCGTCCTCGTTCTTTTCAGACCCTCAACCACGATATTTTCCCAGACCGAGCATGCCGACACCGCCACCAGTGAGGGCTCCCTGCTCTTCTGGTTGATCGCAGGAGTATTCATCACGCTGTTGGCCGCCGTCTCCCCGACGGCGACGATCATCTGCCTGGCTGCCAGCGTCTGGCTCCACGGCGTCAACGAGTACAGCGCGTTTCCCACCGCCGGTACCGTTTCCGTCCTGTTCGTCCTTGTGCTGGTGAGCGTCAGCCCTCTGTTCGTCCTTCACGATCCGCCTGCACAGGAGACCGAGGATTCCGCCACCAGCACCACCGCTGACTCCACCGCTCCTGCCGACGCCCCCACAACCTCACCGAAGGAAGCATCGTGAGTGATTCTGATTCCCTGCCCTTGAAACAGCTGCGCACGCCGGCGGCGGCTCTCGCCTCCATCACCATCGTCCTCAGCCTGCTGGAGGCCCGGGCTGCAGGCCTGCATGACACTGACACCATCTGGTTCATGCTGGCCCTCATGGGCGTATCGGCCACGCTTCTCGGACTTGTCTCACGGAGTTCGTGCTGTGCTCAAGGGCTATCTGGCACCGTCTTCGCCGTCGTCGCAACCACGGCAGTGGACCTGCCTGAGACCGTCGAGGAGCACATCGACATTCACCTCTCCCAAGTCGCGCCAACTCTGTGGGCACTGTCCGGCATCATGTTCGGCACCGCTGTTGCCACATGCCTGACTCAAGGCGGCTGGCACCGGCGCCTCATCTACAAGCGAGGCACCCACAACATCCCTGGCCACCATGTCCGTCCTCGGCTTCCTGCTCGGGATCGTGTTCTCCTTGCCGCTCGTGTCACGTCCCGAGGTATTCACTTCCCTGCACGCGGGAATCCTGCTCGACGCGGCTGTCTACTTCCTCTGCGGCGCCGTCATCACCCTGCTCACCGCGGTGTCCCCGATCGTTCCCCTCACCTGCCTCGTCTCCGTGCTCATCGGCTACGTCGTGACGGATGGCCTCGAGGACGCCGTGCGCTACTCCGTCGCAGTCGTCCCCGTGCCGATCGTCGCCACCGCAGTCACAGTTCAGTTCTTCAACATCCACCGGCTCGCGGCGACGCCGTCGCCCACCGAGCAATAAGCGAGCCGAGCACTTCTCGCGCGGCCCGGCCGAAGAACGGTCGCCTCACGCGAAAAGTGCCCGGCTCGACGAAGAAGGAAAAACCCAGTCAGCCCGCAGCTCGGCGGCCACCAGCTCGGCCAGCTCGACGGCGTTGAGGGCCGCGCCCTTGCGCAGGTTGTCCCCCACGGCGAAGAACTGCAGGCCATGGCCCGGCGCGAAGGCCTGGTCGGCGCGCAGGCGCCCCACGAAGGTGCCGTCGCGGCCGGCGCCCTTGAGGGGGCTGGGCACGTCCTGATAGGTGACGCCGGGCGCCGCCTCCAGCAGCTCGCGGGCGCGCTCGACGCTGATCTCGCGCTCGAACTCGGCGTTGATGCTGAGCCCGTGACCGGAGAACACCGGGATGCGCACGCAGGTGCCGGAGACCAGCAGGTCAGGGATCCCCAGGATCTTGCGGGACTCGTTGCGCAGCTTCTGCTCCTCGTCGGTCTCACCGGAGCCGTCACCAGCGTCGTTCCCGGCCCAGGCCACGGCGTTGAAGGCGATGGTGTCGACGTGAGACCTCCGGCGCGGGGAACTCGACGGCCCGCCCGTCCAGGGCCAGGCCCTCCATGTCCTCGTTCACGACGGCGCGCACCTGCCCGGCCAGCTCAGCCACCCCGGCCCGCCCCGAGCCGGGAGACGGCCTGGTAGGGTGGAGACGATGAGGGCGGATGAGCCCGGCCTCCTCGTGCAGCACCTTGAGGGGCCGGCATGGCCGCCATGGTGGTGCAGTTGGGGTTGGCGATGATGCCCTTGGGGCGCTCGCGCAGCGTCGTGCGGGTTGACCTCGCTGACCACGAGCGGCACCTCGAGGTCCTTGCGCCAGGCCGAGGAGTTGTCGACGACGACGGCCCCGGCTGCTGCGAAGCGGGGGCGTGCTCGCGCGAGGCCGCTCCCCGGCGGAGAAGATGGCGACGTCGATGCCGGCCAGGTCCGCGGTGGCGACGTCCTCGACCTCGACCTGGGCGCCGCGGAAGTCCACGACGGTCCCGGCGCTGCGGGCAGAGGAGAAGAAGCGCACCGAGCGGGCGGGGAAGTCGCGCTCGGCCAGCATCGCGCGCATGACGCGGCCGACCTGGCCGGTGGCCCCGACGGCGACGCAGACGCCGTCAGCCTACCAGTGTAGGTGTTCACGGGATTGCTCATCGTCCGGTCCCTCCGTAGACGACCGCCTCGGCGGCCTGGGCGTCGAGGCCGAAGGCGGAGTGGACGGCGCGCACGGCCTCGTCGAGTACGGCGTCGTCGACCACCACCGAGATGCGGATCTCGAGGTGGAGATCAGTGGATGTTGACCCCGGCCTCGCTCAGCGAGCCGAACAGACGCGCCGAGACCCCCGGGTTGGAGCGCATGCCGGCCCCCACCAGGGACAGGGATGCCGATGTCGGGGTTGAAGTGCAGGCTTCGGAAGCCCAGCTCCTCGCGGGCGGCCTCGAGGGCCTCGCGGGCGGTGGCGAGTCGCCGTCGGGGCAGGTGAAGGAGATGTTGGTCAGGCCGGTCCCTCGGCGGAGACGTCCTGGACGATCATGTCGATGTTGGCGTCGGTGCCGGCCACGATGGCGAAGATGCGGGCGGCGGCGCCGGGGACGTCGGGCACGCCCACGAGCGTGATCTTGTCCTGGCTGCGGTCGTGGGCGATTCCGGAGATGACGGGGCTTCCGTGGTCCTCCTTGGCGTTCGGGCGGGGGCGGGCCTGGGCCCGTGCGGCGATGGCATTGCGGTGCGCGGTGTCGACGACGGAGGCCGAGGGCCCGTCGTCGAGCCCGGCGGGGTCTGAGGACGAGGCCGGGGCGGCTCCGGCGGACTCGTCGGCGGCCTCCGGGCTCGCGGCACTGGGGGCGCTGGGCGCGCTGTCGGTGTCGGCGGCGACGACGTCGTCGAGCTGGGCGGCCACGACCGAGGGGCACGAGAGCGCCTTCGCGGCGACCGTCGTAGATCCAGGTCCCGGTCTTGTCGGAGAAGGAGGCGCACGTGCAGCGGCACGAAGCGGCGGGCGTACTCCACGGCGCGCAGGTGGAGGATCTTGGCGCCGTGGGCGGCCAGCTCAGGGTCTCCTCGCTGGAGAGGGACTCGATGCGCTTGGCGGTGGGGGACGATGCGGGGGTCGGCGGTGAACAGGCCGTCGACGTCGGTGTAGATCTCGCAGACGTCGGCGTTGAGGGCGGCGGCCAGGGCGACGGCGGTCGTGTCGGAGCCGCCGCGCCCCAGGGTGGTGGTGTCCTCGACCTCGTTGATGCCCTGGAAGCCGGCGACGATGGCGACCGCACCGGTCTGGATGGAGCGGGCCACGCGCTCGGGCAGCACCCCGACGATGGAGGCCTTGCCGTACTTGAGTCGGTGAGGACACCGGCCTGGGCACCGGTGTAGGCCTGTGCCGGCACGCCGAGCTCGGTGACGGCCATGGCGAGCAGGGCCATGGAGATGCGCTCCCCGGCGGACAGCAGGATGTCCATCTCGCGGGCGGGGGCGTCAGTGGTCAGGGCGGCGGCCTGGTCGAGGAGCTCGTCGGTCGTGTCCCCCATCGCGGAGACGACGACAACAACCGTGTTGCCGGCCTCGCGGGTGGCGACGATGCGCCGTGCGACGCGCCGCATCGCGTCGACGTCGCTGACGGACGAGCCGCCGTACTTCTGGACGACCAGTGCCATGGGGCGCTCCTCGGGTCCTGGAATCAGTGCGTGTCTAGCATCAGGTGCTCCGCGCCGATGCGGGCGTCCTGGCAGGGGCTTCCGGGGGTGGAGCCGTCGCCGTGCGGCGCCCACGACGACGTGGCTGGGGCAAGCATACGGTGCGCCGTGTTGCCGGCACATCACGCGGCTCGGAGCCGGCGGCCCACAGCTGGCGCCCCACAGCTCGCGGCCGCTCAGCGCGAGCAGCCCACACTTCGACCGAATCTTCAGAGATGACCCGGAGCCGCGTCGTCTATGAAGATTCTGTCGAAGTGTGGCGGAGCCGAGAGCCACCCCACTCACACCCACTCTTACGTACTCTAAAAATGTTAGAGTAGACCCATGGGCCACGACGACATCGATGCGCTACTCAGCCTCCCCATCAACGAACGCGGTGGGCGACTGGCTCAGACGCAGGAGAACCAGTGGTTCGAACGCAAATCCATCCGTATTGACCAGAAGAGCTTCGCCAAGGCCATCATCGGAATGGCGAACGCGGAAGGAGGAACCGTCGTCGTCGGCTTGAGCGAGAAGCGAGTCGAAGGGACCGACTCCGCCCCCTCTCAAACCAACAGGCTTCGCCAGGTACCGATGACCATGGTGGCTCCACCACTGCGCGTCCACTTCCCGAGAGGTCTCGGTAATGAACGACGATGGCGCGCAAGACCACCTTCTCGTCACCCAGGTACCTCCCAGCCGACACGCACACCGGCGCAGTGACGGAACAGCCTTCCTGCGCATGGGCGACTCCACCGTGAAGCTTGACGGCCCGATGTGGGAAGAGCTCGTCTACGACCGGGAGGCCGAGACCTATGAGGCCCAGCCAGCTGGCATCACGATGGCCGACCTGAGCGGAGAGGCAATCGATCGACTACGAGCGGAGATCGGCGCACACGGAGACGACATCCACGTCTTACGCAGCCGCAGCCTCCTGACACATGACGGCAAGCCCACCATCGCCGCACTCCTGCTCTTCGGCGCCGCTCCCGAGCAGCTTCTGCCGCAGGCACTGGTGCGCGTCCTACGATATCGAGAGGACGAGACAGGCACCGGCGCGCGCCAAACCATGGAGGCCGACGGCGATCGACGCCTCGAGGGCACCATCCCAGACGTCATCGCCAGAGCGGCCGAGCTCATCGACCAGTGGGCCCCCAAGCGCAGGGCCCTGAAGAACGAGGGGACCTTCGGTCCCACAGAAATCATCCCCCGGGACGCCTGGCTAGAGGCCGTGGTGAACGCCGTTGTCCACCGCTCTTACTCGATGGCTGGGGACCATATACGCGTGTCAATCTTCCCGCACCGCATCGAGGTTTCCAGCCCGGGTCGCTTTCCTGGGATGAGTGACCCAAGTCGCCCGCTCGAGATCGCGCGATACGCACGCAACCCGCGCATCGCGAGGGTGTGCGCGGACCTCGGGATCACGCAGGAGCTCGGCGAAGGCATTCGGCGCATGGTTGACGACATGCGCCGAGCCGGTCTAGCCGACCCCCACTACCGTCAGACCTCAACCAGCGTCATCGTGAGGCTGGATGCGACATCGGCCATCTCAAGCGACGTCATCGAGAGACTGCCTCACGGCTCGCTGGAGGTCGTCGCGCTCCTGCGAAGCACCGGACCATTGGGCACAGGGGAGATTGCGTCGGGCGTCAATGCATCTCGCCCTACGGTCCTGCGGTGGCTCAAGACACTGCGCGAAGAGGGCCTGCTGGAGCGAAGAGGACAGTCACCGCGAGACCCGCGAGCCACATGGTACGTACCCGGTACCTGACCCCTCGCCACTGCCACCTCACTGTCCACAGCAGAGTCCTCCGGCCACCCACTCACATCTACTCTAAAATATTGAGAGTAGCGACTTGAGCTTACAGAACGTTGGAACAACAAGGAAAAACTCGCCTCGAACGGCGCTACTGTCAACCTACTCGAACGCCACTCGAAGCTCTCTCAACAACCCCCGGCCAACACTTCGACCGAATCTTCATAAACGACGCGGCTCCGGGTCGTTTCTGAAGATTCGGTCGAAGTGTGGGAGCGAGGCGGACTCGGGCGCGCACCATCGCCGCCGCCCACGTCGTCCCCGGAATTTCACCCGTCGAGCCCGGCCGACGACGTAGCCTGCCTGTATGAGCATTGAAGTCTCACAGCTCACCCGTTTCTTCGGTCGGGCGCCGGCGGTGCGCCAGCTGGACATGTCGGTGCCCGGTGGCGCCGTCACCGGCCTGGTCGGCCCCAACGGCGCCGGTAAGACCACGCTGCTGCTCATGCTGGCGGGCCTTCTGGCCCCGGACTCCGGGACGATCCGGGTAGCGGGCCTGGACCCGGTCACCCAGTCGCGTGAGGTTCACCGCGCTGTGGGCTGGATGCCCGACGCCTTCGGCACCTGGGACTCCCTGACCTGCACCGAGATCCTCCTGACCTTCGCCGCCGCCCAGGGCATGGACGCCGACGCCGCCCGCCCCCGAGCCCTGGAGATGCTCTCCCTCGTCCACCTCGATGAGATGGCGCGCACGCCCTCCCGGGTCCTCTCCCGCGGCCAGAAGCAGCGCCTGGGCCTGGCCCGCGCCCTCATCCACGCCCCCAAGGTCCTGCTCCTGGACGAGCCGGCCGCCGGCATGGACCCGCGTTCGCGCGCCGACCTGCGTGTCCTGCTGCGCGACCTGGCCTCGGGCGGCACCACGATCCTGCTCTCCAGCCACATCCTGTCGGAGATGGAGGAGATGGTCGACGGCGTCGTCTTCATGTCTCACGGGACCGCCGTCGCCTCGCCGTCGGGGTGGGCTCCGGCACCCGACCAGGCGGGTTCCGGCGCCGCAACCCCGGTCGCGGTACGGCGGACCTGGCGGATGCGAGCACTGGACGCCGGGCGCCTGCGCGAGTGGGCGCGCTCCACGCAACTGCCCGTCACGGCTGAGGAGGACGGCGCCGTGCGCGTCCCGGTCGCCGATGACACGGCAGCGGCCCATCTGCTGCGGGAGGCCGTCGAGGCCGGGGTGGAGGTCGTCTCCTTCGCCCCGCTGTCCGGAACCCTGGAGGAGACCTACCTGGCCCTAGAAGGAGAACGCCGATGACCTGGACCGGTGTGCGCACCATCATGGTGCTCGAGCTGCGTCAGCGGGTGAGGGCCACGCGCTGGCGCATCATGCTGGGGATCTGGCTGGCGGTCCTCATCCTGCTGTGCGGCGGGCTGGTGATCACCGTCAAGGTGCTGATGCCCGACAGCTCCAGCACGGAGTACCTCTTGTCCCTCTATGACCTGGTCGTCTGCTTCGTGCTGGGGATCGGGCTCATCATCGCTCCCACGCTGTCGGCGACGTCCATCAACGGCGACCGGGCCGACGCGACCCTGGCGCTGCTGCAGGCCACGGCGCTGCGCAGCCAGGAGATCGTCGTCGGCAAGCTGCTGGCGGCCTGGGCGGCGGCGATCGCCTTCCTGGGCGTGGCCACTCCCTTCCTCATCATCTTGACGGTCGCGGGAGGCTCGCACTGGCAGGCGCTCCTCGCCCACCTGGTCATCCTCGTCTTCACACTGGGGGCGGTGTGCGCCATCGGCCTGGGCTTCTCAGGACTGACGGCGCGCCCCTCGGCCTCGGCGGTCCTGACCTACCTCGTGGTGGCCGCCCTGACCGTGGGGACTCCCCTGGCCACGGCCATCTCCGCCTCCCTGGTGACCGGCACCCAGACCGTGGAGACATACGAGGTGGACTATGGCGACTCGACAGACCAGAAGGTCACATGCGAGCCCGAGCCCGAGATCAGGACCCACGACGTCACGCGCACCGACTGGATCTGGTGGATGCTGGCCCCCAACCCCTTCGTGGCCTTGGGGGACGCCACCGCCCACGCGCCGCAGCAACCGGCCTCGGCCTCCGTCGGAGACCCGGCCTCTCTTCTGTCCCTGACCGGAGAGGGCGTCGACTTCATGCGCGACCCACAGCCCGAGCGGGTCGTCCACAACTACTGCGAGGACCGGCAGGACCTCGACGACAGCTCCTCCAGCAGCCGTAACGACCGGGGGCCCTTGGCCACGCACCTGGTCTTCTGGCCCGCGAGCCTCGTGGTGCTCATGGCCCTGGGAGCCGGCGGACTGGTGACGGCCGGCAGGCGTCTACGTGTGCCGGCCGGCAAGCTGCCGCGCGGCGTGCGCCTGGCCTGACCCTTTCATCCTTACTGAGCCGGGCAGGTTTCGCGTAGACCTAGAGGATTTCTATTGGGGCCGCGAAAGATGCCCGGCTCAGCGCGAGGAGTGGAGGTGGCGGTCAGTCCTCGACGCGACGTCGACCCTCGAAGGCCCGCCCGAGGGTGACCTCATCGGCGTACTCCAGGTCGGCACCCACGGGCAGGCCGGAGGCGAGCCGTGAGACGGGCACGCACATGGTGCGCAGCATGCGGGTCAGGTAGGCGGCGGTCGCCTCACCGACGACGTCGGGGTCGGTGGCCAGGATGACCTCCTCGACCTCGCCGTCTCCCAGGCGGCTGAAGAGCTCGCGCACGCGCAGGTCGTCGGGGCCGACACCGTTGATGGGGTCGATGGCGCCACCGAGCACGTGGTAGAGCCCCCGGTACTCGCGGGTGCGCTCGATGGCGACGACGTCCTTGGGCTCCTCGACGACGCAGATGACGCGCTGGTCGCGGCGGGGGTCGCGGCAGATGGTGCACTGGGGGGCCTCGGCGATATTGCCGCAGGTCTCGCAGAAGCGGACCTTGGCCTTGACGGCGCGCAGGGCCTCGATGAGGCGCTCGACGGCGGCCGAGTCGGCGGCCAGGACGTGGAAGGCCATGCGCTGGGCGGACTTGGGGCCGATGCCGGGCAGCTCGCCGAACTCGTCGATGAGGTCCTGGACGGCGCCTTCGTAGACGGTGGGCATGTCAGCGTCCTTCCTGGGTCACGGTGACCTCTTCGATGACCTGGGCGCCGAGGATCCGCTTGACGACCTCGAGCCCGACGACGCCGGCGTCCTCGGCGTCGGGGTCGTCCTCGCTGGGGGTGTCGTCGGCCAGGGGGTCGGTGTCGGCCTCCTGGGCGGCAGCGCGGGCGGCGGCCATGGCGGCGGCCAGTCGCGAGCCGGCGATGCCCGACGGCGCCCAGGTGGACTCGTCCTCGGGTGGTGCGCTCGAGGCGCTGGGCCTCGCTCAGGGCCGGGCCCGGGCTGAAGGGGCTCGACGGCGTCCCTCCCAGGTGACGGGGGGCCAGGCCGGGTGATCCGGCGGTGGTCACCGGGGCGCCGGGGCGACCGGCGCTGCCGGCCCCGGTGCCTGCGGGGACGGGAGGAGGAGGCGTCTGCTGGAGGGTGGGGGCCGCCGGAGTCGACGCGGCCCCGCCGGGAATCTCCGGCAGGGCGCGCAGACGGTGGACGGTGGCCAGGGGCGCTCGTCAGGGCGCCTGCGCGGCGGGCGCGGGCAGGACTGCGCGGGGAGGCTGAGGCAGCAGGAGCCGACGTCAGGGCCGGAGCAGGAGCGGACTGGGGCCGGTGGGCGCGGGTGCCGTGGGCGCTCCCGAGGAGGGCGAGGGCGGCAGGCGGCGGGGACGAGGGCGCGAGGCGGGTGCTGACTGGGTGGGCACGGTTCCACCTCCGGGGACGGCGACCGGCCCCAGCCGTCGTCCGGGTCGGTGCTGCCCGCGGCGGGGGCGGGCGCTGAGCCGGCGCCGGGACTGACCCGCCACCGAGGGATCGCGACGGGCCCCAGCCGTCGTCGGGATCGGTGGGGCTGGCAGGAACCGTCGATGCCATCGGGGCCGCGTGGGCGGCGGACGCCGGGAGCGCGTCAGCAGGGACGGCCGGGGATGCTGGGGAGACCGCCTGGAACTCGGTGGGGGCGGCGGGATCGGCGCCGGCCGGAGCCGGCTGCGGCTCGGGTGAGGTCGCAGTCTCCTGCGCGGCGGGGCCGGGGCGGATTGGGGTCCAACGGGTTGAAGCGCTCGGCGCGGCCAGTGGGCTAGCCGACACCGACGTACCAGAGTCCTCGGCGTAGGGATCAGCGCCTCAGTCGTCCTCGGGCAGGGGCTCGAGGATCGGGGAGCGTCGTCCCAGGTGGTGGAGGCGGGCCGGTGCACCTCGGGACGGGTGGCCGGCTCGACGTCGGTCGGCTGTGCTGGCCCCTGACCTGCCGCCTGGCCGTCGTGGGCACACTGGTGGGGTCTTGGGTGGCGAGCGCCTGGGGCGCGGAAGCGGATGAGGCGACTGGCGCACTCGCGGAGCCGTGCAGCCCCGCACGTCCGACGCTGTGGCCAGAGCTGGCAGCACTACTGCCGACGACCGGGGTCGCCGCAACCTCGACCGGACCCTGGCCACCGGTGTGCGTCCGGCGCCGTTGGCGTCCTGCGCCCCTGCCACCGGCGGCCGAGCCTGCCGAGTCGAGGCTCTCGCTTGCGGGGCGGGTCCGCTCGGGCCTGCATCGGGGGCGCCGCCGTGAAGCCCTGCGGCCCGCCGAGACCGGTTGTGTGGCCGACGTCGCGACCGGGAGCGCTCGCCTCTCCTGCCCCGGTGGGCGCACCGCCAGGTCCTCCAGGACCGTGCGGGCCCGCCTGAGCCTCCGGGCCTCCTGGGCCTTCCGGCCCGTCGTCACCGGCGACGATGGCGTGCACCTCGGGAGGCGCAGGCCGAGGGCCTGGTGGAGGGCCGCGGAGAAGATGGGGCCGTGCCCGCCGTTCTCGAAAAAGCGCCCACGAGGCCGGGGGGCGGCGAACAGCGGCGTGAAGACGCCCCCGAGACGGTGCCCGGTCGGGAGTTGGGACCGATCGAGCGCCCAGGTGGCGCGCCGTGAGCGCTCAGCCGCCTCGAGGGACCTCCTCCCAGCGGGTGCGGATCATCTCGCGTCGTGCCTCGGCCTGCCCGGGCCGCTGGCGGCCAGCGCTCCCGGGCAGAGGGAGCCGAGGGCGTGGCAGGGGCCGCCTCCCAACCGGCGTCGGACTGCGGGTGCCTGAGGGGCTGCTGGCGCGCTCGGGACGGCCGGGGCACTGGCCGCCCTCAGATCCACGTGAGGGGCTGTTCGGCCGGTCGCGGGGCCCGGCACCGCCGCGGCCGAGGGTGCGGCAGGGGCCGCTCCCCAAGCGACGTCGGGCTGGGATGCTTGCGGAGCCGCAGCAGGTGCTGTGCTCCCGGCTCCCCCGGCGTTCTCGGGTCGCTGGCCCCCGCGCCGGCCGGCGGCGTCGGCGGAGGCCCGGCGGGCGATCTGGGCGGCCATCTCGCGTCCGGAGCCGGCGGGCGCGGCACCGGCAGCGTCGCCGACCGCACCGGCACCCGCACCACCAAGGGCGGGCGAGGCCGTCGGTCCGGCGCTCCCAGCAGATCCGGCGGGGCCTCCAACAGCTGCACCACCGTCGGCCCTGGCAGCCCCGCCGGCCGGGATGAGCAGGCGGGCCACGAGCAGCTCGAGCTGGAGGCGCGGGGAGGTGGCGCCGACCATGGCGGTCAGGGCCTGGGCGGTGGTGTCGGCGGCGCGGGAGAGGGCGGCGGCCCCCATGGTGCGGGCCTGAAGGTCCATGCGCTCGAGCTCATCAACCGGCATGGAGCCGAGCGCCGCGCCGGCCTCGGAGCCGGCCAGGGCGATGACGAGGAGGTCACGCAGCCGGGCCAGCAGGTCCTCGACGAAGCGGCGGGGGTCGTGCCCGGAGGAGACGACCCGGTCAACCACCCGGAAGACGCCGGCGCCGTCGGATGCCGCGATGGCGTCGACGCACTGGTCGAGCATGGTGGTGTCGGTGTAGCCCAGCAGGGCGACCGCCCGCTGGTAGTCGACGCCGCCGTCGTGCGCCCCGCCGATGAGCTGGTCCATGACGGAGAGGGTGTCGCGCACGGAGCCACCGCCGGCGCGCACCACGAGGGGGAAGACGCCGGGGCCGATCTCGACGCCCTCGGCCTGGCACAGGTGGCCGAGGTAGCCCTCGAGGATGTCGGGCGGGACGAGACGGAAGGGGTAGTGGTGGGTGCGCGAGCGGATGGTGCCGATGACCTTCTCCGGCTCGGTGGTGGCGAAGATGAACTTCACGTGCGCCGGCGGCTCCTCGACGAGCGAGCAGCGCGTTGAAGCCCTGCGCGGTGACCATGTGAGGGCCTCGTCGAGAATGAAGATCTTGTAGCGGTCGCGGGCCGGGGCGAAGGCGGCGCGCTCGCGCAGGTCGCAGGGCGTCGTCGACGCCGTTGTGGCTGGCGGCGTCGATCTCGACGACGTCGAGGCTGCCAGGGGCCGCCGGTGGCCAGGTCCCGGCAGGAGGGCAGGTGCCGCAGGGGGTGTCGGTGGGGGCCTGGGCGCAGTTGAGGCAGCGGGCCAGGATGCGCGCCGACGTCGTCTTGCCGCAGCCGCGTGGGCCGGAGAAGAGGTAGGCGTGGGTGACGCGGTCGGCCCGCAGCGCCGCCATGAGCGGAGCGGTGACGTGGTCCTGCCCGATGACCTCCTGGAAGGTGTCGGGGCGGTAGCGGCGGTACAGAGCGGTGGTCACGGCCCGAGCCTAATCGGCCGGGCCGACCCCGTGCGAGGCACCGGGCGGGTCGGCTCCTATCTGGCACGATAGGGGGAGCCGCTGCGTCGCCGACTGAGAAACGGAGGAACCATGCCCGTCACCGAGGTTCTTGTCACCCGCAATGCCACCTACTCGGCCGGAGTCCTCGCCCGGGGCGGCCTGGCGGCCAAGGGCACGCAGAAGGTCGCCGTCGTCGCGTGCATGGACTCGCGCGTGGACGTCTTCGCGGCCCTGGGGCTCGCCCCGGGCGAGGCGCACGTCATCCGCAACGCCGGCGGCCTCGTCACCGAGGACACGATCCGCTCTCTGACGATCAGCCAGCGGCTGATGGGCACTGAGGAGATCCTCGTCATCCACCACACCGGCTGCGGCATGCTCTCCTTCTCCGACGAGGAGCTGTGCCGCGCCCTGGCGGAGGAGACGGGTGCGCGGCCGACCTGGGCGCCGGGGGCCTTCACCGACCTGGCCGCCAGCGTGCGCCGGTCGATCGCCCCGCATCAAGGCCCTCGCCCGTTCATCCGCACCGACGCCGTACGCGGCTTCGTCCTGGACCTGGCCACCGGCCGCCTGGTGGAGGTCGACGCCGTCGAGGCCTGATCCCCTCAGGCAACCGGTGCACATCAGACCGGCCTCCACCCGGGTACATGAGGACCCCTCGCGCACCCGCCAGAGCCCGCTTACCCTTGCTACCTTCCGGTCCTGGGGGATTCGCTGGATGACGCCGCACGAGGGGCCGAGCGAGAGACTACCCGATCCGGCCTCCGGTTGCGAACCGCCCCAACCAGCCCCGCGTGACAGATCCCACCGCCCCGGGCTGGCCCCGGGGATGGGCGGTCCGATATATTCCTTTCTCGTTGCACGTGGTGTCGCCGCGTGGAGCGCCTGGAGGATTCGCCTAGTGGCCTATGGCGCACGCTTGAAAGCGTGTTGGGTGCAAGCCCTCGGGGTTCGAATCCCCATCCTCCGCCACTCAGCGGAATCTCTGCGATTTCCGGGGTTTTCAATACTCTCCTCTGCCCCCGGCAGGCAGTCCGTCAGGGACCTCTCCCCATCGACGACGCCGTCCGCCCTGCCACGATTGCACCATGCTCACGAAAGCCTCACCCCTGATCGCCCTGCCGACTGCGCTCCTTCTCGCCCTGAGCCTCAGCGCCTGTGATGAGGATGCGGTGAGCATCCCCTCCACTCGCGCCTCATCCTCAGCCGAGGCCGACTCCACGGAGTCCCCCAAGGACTCCCCCAAGGACAAGGAGGCCAAGGACTCCGATGACGACTCCTCGACCGCTCCCGAGGCCAGCGCCTCAGCCGACTCCAGTACCGGAGCAGAGGGCGACGCCAAGACCGTGGACATCAGCGACCTCAAGACCGGAAACTGCGTCACCGAGATGGTCACCGGCACCAAGCACGGCGAGACGGGCACCACGGGCGCGAAGGTCGTCGACTGCTCCACTCCCCATCAGTACGAGGTGATCGGGACCGGACAGTCCACAGCCTCCAGCTACACCGAGGCCGACACCCCGGAGGAGATCTCCACCGTCTGCACGCCGGTGCTGGAGAGCTATGTGGGATCTTCCTCCACGGCCAAGTACCGCGTAGCGGCCCTCACCCCCGTGCAGTCCTCCTGGGACCAGGGGGACCACTCGTTCACCTGCTTCGCCCAGAACCCGGATGACACACCATTGAACAATTCCATCAAGAACTCCTAGTCTGTCCCTCATCGAGCAGGACGGCCGCACAGGCGGACACCGGCTGAGAAGAGCCACTTCTTCTTTCCCACGTCTCGCGAACACCGTCCTGCCTCCCACTCCGGCCGGTGGCGACTCTCCCGTTCTCCGTCTCATGTCGCCACCGGGTCCTTATCCCGGATTTTTCAGCCGACTTTCCGACCGTGGTCAGATTCCCGCAGAAAACCGGCACAATCCCACCATTCCGGCTGTTACGGTTCGAGTCATGCGCACCTGACCTCACTCCTCGCCTCCCGTCGCGGCCGCTGTCACCATGGGGCTGACCTCCTGCAGCCTGTTCTCCTCGGAAACCACCACCGCCACCAGGACCTCGGGTCGGGCAGTGCTACAACACCGTGAGCAAGGGTCCGGCGGAAAGAACGCAGTCGGCGGGTCACCGTGGTCGACTGCTCCAAACGCACACCTGCAGGTCATCGCCCAGAGCACCTTCGGCGACGACATCAAGAAGCTCCCCGAAGGAAGCCTCGACTCCCTGGGCAGGGGCTTCTGCCTGGGCGAGGACTTCACCAAGTACGTCGGAATCCGGGTCCAGCCAGACCAGCTACCAGATCGAGTACCTCATGCCCGAGTGACGGCACCTGGGCCCAGGGTGACCGCTAAAGATCAGCTGCGTCGTCACCCAGGGGACAGAGTCGCAGGTCAAGGGCTCGGCCAAGAACTCCGAAGTAGCCCCACCGCGTTCCTCAGCGGCTGAGGGCCTACTCCGTTGACGACGGCGCTCTGCCCCGGCGACGTCCAGCGTGACGGCGTCCGTCGCCCACCGGCGAGTCCCGCCAGCAGCTCCTCACCTACAGCGCGACCGGTCGCGCGGGTCTAGCTTGCCTCCGACCCGCTGAGGGCATCGGCTCGATGCTCTCCTGCTCCATGAGGGCGGTGGAATCATGAAGGCTTGATGCGGTTGAGCTGGTTGACCTCGCTGGCGCCGGGGTCGTAGTCGATGGCCACGATGTTGGCCTGGGGTAGCGGCGTCGGACCTCGCGGAACATGCCCTTGCCCTCACGTGGTTGGGCGAGGCAGGCGAAGGCTGGCGGCACGACGTTGGGCACGCCGTGCTCGATGAGCTCGATCATCTCGCCGGTGAGCAGCCAGCCCTCCCCGGCCTGGTTGCCCAGGAGAGGCTATCGTCGAGGCCTTGCGGGCCAGCTCGACCGTGGAGGGCTCGATATCGAAGGTACCGCCGGCGGCGCGCAGGGCGGCACGGGCCGGGGCCTGGAGCTGCTCAATGAACCAGACGGCCGCCTTCTTCTTGGCACACTCACTTGCCGATGCCGTGGGCGTCCGCCTCCCACTGGGCAGTTACCAGCCCGGACGGGAAGAAGGGCGAGGAGCCAGGGACGGCCGCCTCGCAGCCTCGGCCTCGATGACGTCGATGACGTGAGTTGTTGGCGTCAGGGCTGGAACTTCACCGGATCTCGCCGACGACGCCGACGCGTGGGCGCGGGGCTCGTCGCGGCGGGGCAGGTCGTTGAACTCGCGGACCATCTCGCGCAGGGAGGCGGCGGTAGCCGATACGCCCGCCCAGGTGGGCGAGCGGCCCTTGTGCTCGAAGTACTCGGCGATGATGCGGTTCCGGCGATCGACGAGCTCCTGGGTGGAGCCTTCGACCACCTCGTAGGGCGCACCCGCAGCAGGGCAGGGTGTTGAGGTGTCGCCGATGATGATGCCCTGGAGCATCTTGAGGCCCATGGTGGCGGTCAGCTCGAATCCGGGGTTGGACTCGATGCCCTGCAGGGAGATCGCCAGGACCGGCACCTGCGGGTAGCCGGCCTCGCGCAGGCCCTTGCGCAGCATAGCGGCGTAGTTGGTGGCCCGGCAGATGCCGCCGGTCTGGGAGATGGCCACGACGCAGGAGTCCGGGTCGTGGCTGCCGTCGGTGAAGGCGCCGATGAGCTGGCCGATGACCATGATGGCGGGGAAGCAGGCGTCGTTGTTGACGTAGCGCAGGCCCACTCGAGGTCGTCACGGGTGGCGGACTGAAGCAGCTCGACCTTGTAGCCAAGGCGCCGCATGAGCGGCTCGAGGGGCCGGAAGTGCACGGGGCTCATCTGGGGCATGAGGATGGTGTGGGTGGCGCGCATGGCCTCGGTGAAGACCGGACCGGTGGCCCCCGGCAGCTCCCGCCCTCCGACGGCGCCACTCGCCTCGCTCCGGTCGGCCGTCTCCTCAACGGTCCGGGCGGCGGCCATCGCGGAGGGCTCATCGGCGGGGAGCGGTCGTGTCGATCTCGACGGCATCGTCGACAGTGCCATCGGCCTCGTCGCAAGCCTCCCTGACGGCCTCCTCGGGGTGAGCCGTCTTCTCCGCGGCACGGGCCTCGGAGGCGGCGGCCAGGGAGCGCAGGCGGATGGTGGCGGCACCGAGGTTGGAGACCTCATCGATCTTGAGACTCGTGTAGACCCCTCCGGCGGACTCCAGGATCTCCTGGACCTGGTCGGTGGTCAGGGCGTCGACGCCGCAGCCAAACGAGTTGAGCTGGACGAGCTCGAGGTCGTCGCGGGTGGTGACGAGCTCGGCGGCCTGGTAGAGGCGCGAGTGGTAGGCCCACTGGTCGCGCACCCGCAGGCGTCTGGTGACGCCCTGGGTGGCCACGGACTTGGGCGTGGGCAGGCCGACGCCGGTGACGTCGGACCAGTCGGCGGGCGCCTGCGGGTCGGGGCGGAGCTCGTCCACCCGACGGCGCAGTGCGGCCACAGCCCGGCTGAGCGCCCCGGTGGCGACGGCGTGCTCGGCGCCGTCCCCGGGGTCGGGGCCTGGTCCGTGCCGGGTGACGAGCCGGCCTGGCGGGCGATGGCGGCCCAGTCGGTCTTCTTGGGCTTCTTGGGCCTGGCCGGTCTGGCGGGGCGCCCTCCCGACTCAGCTTTCCCGGGCCGACAGGGCTTACCGGCACCCCCGGTCTCCTCGGAGATCCTGGGCTTCCCGGCCCGCCCTGCGGTCGTGGTGGTCGCGACGTCGGATCCGCCGGCGACCGGCCCGGTGCCGGTCTCGGAGACACCCGGTTCCGGCACCTCGGTGGCTGCGGTGTCGGGCTCGGGCAGGAGGGAGTCCTCGGACAGGACGGCCAGGCCCAGGGTGTTGATGACGTCGGGGACGCCGTGGTTGATCTCGGGGTCGATGTGGTAGGGCCGTCCGGCCAGGACGATTCCTGCGGCCGTTGTCCTCCATCCACCTCAGGGGCGCGGCGGCCCTCGGCGCGCACGTCGGCCTTGAAAGCGGCGTCCTCGGCGAAGCCGGCGGCTACGGACCCGGCGCGCCTCGGGCAGGGTGACGCCCCAGTCGGCGAAGACCTCGACGAGGCCGCTCGGCGAGCGTCGCAGGGGTCGGCCAGGTTGAGGAAGGGGAGAGCATCCGCACGCCCGAGCCCCCGGGACCCGTGCCCCCTCGGCACCGTCGGGTCGCTTCCTGCTGCCCGTCGCGTACGGCCTCGACGTTGTTGCGGATGACCTCGGGGTAGGTGGCCACGATCGGGCAGTTGAAGTGGTCGGCGACGCCCTGGACGAGCTCGCGCTCGTAGAACACGCAGGGGAACCAGATCGTCGTGATGCCCGCTTGGCGATAAGAGACCTCGATGTGCCCGTGGGCGAGCTTGGCGGGTAGCAGACGTTCTCCGAGGGGATCGTGTCCATGCCGGACTCGAAGAGCTCGTGGTTGGAGCGCCCCGAGATCATGACGCGGAAGCCCAGCGAGGTGAGCACCGTGAACCACAGGGGGTAGTTCTCGTACATGCCCAGCACCCTGGGGATGCCGATGATCCCGCGCGTGGCCGCGCCCTCGCGCAGGCGCCGGTAGGGAAAGGCCCGCTTGCACTTGTAGTCGTAGAGGTTGGGCAGGTCCGGACTTGGTGGCGCGCCGCTCCTGGGTGGCACCCGCTCGCAGCGGTTGCCGGAGATGTGGCGCTGACCGTCGTTGAAGGTGGTGATGGTCAGCTGGCAGTGGTTCTGGCACAGCTTGCAGGTGGCGGTCTCAGTGGTCAGGCTGAAGCGGGAGAGCTCGCCCAGGCTCATGAGGCGCGAGGGCACCCCGTCGTAGGAGGCCCGGGCGCTCAGGGCCGCACGAAGCAGCCCATGAGGGCCGGCGACGTCGGGACGCACCACCTCACGGCCGGTGAGCAGCTCGAGGCCCGCAGCACCGCGTCATTGAGGAAGGTGCCACCTGGACCGAGACCCGCTCACCCGAGCTGGTCGGCGTCCTGAGCGATGACCTTGTGCAGGGCGTTGCGCACCACCGAGTAGGACAGGCCGCACTGATCTCCCCCACCGTGGCCGACTCACGCTGGGCCTGCTTGACCGAGGAGTTCATGAACACGGTGCAGCGGCTGCCCAGGTCCACCGGCCGCTCGGCGTGCAGGGCGGCCTCGGCGAACTCACCGATCTCCAGCCCCATCGACCGGGCGAAGGTCTGCAGGAGGAGCCGCAGCCGGCCAGCAGGCCTCGTGACGCTGATGGAGTCGATGGCGTCGCCCTTGATGCGCAGGTACTTCATGTCCTGGCCGCCGATGTCGATGACCGGGTGACCCGGGATTGAGGTGAGGCCGCCACGCCCGGTAGTGCGCCATCGTCTCGACCACGCCCTCGTCGATGCGCAGCGCCGCCTTGACCAGGGACTCCCCGTAACCGGTGACGCAGGGCGCACGATCCGCACGCCATCGGGCATCTCGCGGTGGATGCGCCGCAGGATCTCCACGGCGGCCGTCACCGGGTCGCCCTCGTTGCCCGGCGTAGTGCTCACACGATCCGCCCGCGCCCGTCCAGGACGACGGCCTTGATCGTCGTCGAGCGGCGTCGATCCCAGAGCTGGTCACCGTCCGGAACTCCCGGCCGTCCCCGACGCCGACGCCGCGTAGGCCCCTCGTCGTTGATACCGTCGAGCTCGTCGTCCGGGCCGTCCGGCTCAGGTCCGCTCTCCTCGGGGGACTCCTCGGTAACCGGCCAGTGGGCCCGCTCAATGTGCGCGCGGGCGTGCCGCTCACGGAAGGCCTCCAGCTCGGCGGTGTCCGCAGAGCGGGCGCATCAGGAGGTGCCGAGGACAGGACGCGCGGGTGGCCAGACGGGTGGACAGCTCCGAGATCGGCGTCAGCTCGCCGAGGAGAACGAGGCAGCACCGATGGCGACGAGCTGGGCGTTGTCGGGAGCAGGTGAAAAGTCGACCTGCTCGGCCAGGGTCCGCTCGAAGGCGGCGCGCGCTGGGGCAGGAAAAGTGCAGCGGCCCGCAGGAACATGACGTGGCCCGCGGATGGGGCGCCCGCAGGCCAGGCCCGCAATGGTCTGGGTGACGACAGCCTGGAGGACGGGGCAGCGGTCGTCCTCGCACGCCTGTGGTTGATGAGCGGCTGGAGGTCGGACTTGGCGAAGACGCCGCAGCGCGAGGCGATGGGGTGAGAGCGTCGCGTAGCGCGAGCCAGGTCGTCAGGCCGGCGGCGTCGGTGTGAAGGGAGCTGAGCCATCTGATCGATGAAGGCGCGGTACCGCCCGCGCAGGTGCCGTTCATGCGCTGCTCGGGGAGTGGGGTGGAGTAAGTGATCTTGGCGTCCTCACCACCGAGCTCGATGACGACGTCGGCCCTGCGGATCGCACCGCGCACCGTCTCGGTCTCGGCGATGACCCTCCTGAACGAAGGGGCGGACCCATGAGGTGGCCAGGGACGAGCCGAGCGCTGCCGGTCACCGCCCACTGCACGACGCGGATATGCCCTGGCCGACCTCCCCAGCAGCCGGGTCAGCTCCCCCACGCACATCCGCGTTGTGACGACGGTACTCAGCAAACACCGGCGACACCGGACCCCGACGCCGAGTCGGCCGAGGCACTCCGCAGGCACCTCGGGCGGACGCTCAGGAAGAGACCAGCGATGGTGGTCGGCCGATATCAACATCCGCAGGCACTGGTCGCCGTCTGCCGCGGGCACGACCGCCTGGAGGTCCACCGACTGCGCACGCTACGTGGTCGCGCGGAGGCAAACCTCCGCGAGATAGAGACAGGATCGGGAACGGACATGCTTCACCTCGGCGCGCGCCTACGCCGACCTTCTGTGAGCCGACGACGATGTGGGCTGGACCCCCACCGTATCGAGGCGAACCATCAGTCTCAACGGTGTTGAAATGACCGTGCGACCCACCCTCCACCACCCTCGACTTCTTGGTGCAATGGCCCAGAATCTCCCTCCGGTTATATGACGCCCACTCGAGAACCTGAACAACGTTGAATATCGCACCGATAAACTTCCCCTAAAAATAGGGCGACCGTCGCGCTACCCTCTCTGGGTTCGCTGGACCCCGATCAAAGTGCGTGTTCTCCCGGAACTTCTCGGTTCTACAGGACTGTGGTCACCACGGGCAGCAGCGGCACTCGTAATCTCGGGAGTGACCAGTGATGCCTCAGCGCCTCGCGAGCCGAGCGCCACCTCGCCCGAGGAGGTGAGGCTCCAGTCACCCCGCCCTGGTCACACACGACGCCGAGGACCCCGGCGTCGGCCGATTTCGTTTACCGGCAAGCACCCAGCCACCCTCCACGCGGGATGCGATCCTGACCGCCGCGCGCAGAGTCGTTCCTCGTCCTGGGCTACGAGGGCACGACGAGTCCGGGCGGTGGCCCGCACGGCCGTGGACCCGGCACTCGTGTCGTACTGCTTCGGTTCCATAGGGCGATCTGTTCGGGCGGCCGTCAACCTGAGGCACGGGCGAGCGAGGAGACGCAGCCGCCGTCAGCGACCTGCGCTCAGCCGGCCCCCGCCTGGTGAGGCTGTCACTGACCGGTCTGCGGGACGATGCCGCCGGTGAGCGACCTTCCGCACCCCTGCTGCGGTGGATGGGCCACACGGACGTCAGCTCCCCGGAGGCGATCCAGAGCTGCGCCGATCGCAGATCGCCACTCCCGCCAGCCGAGCCCTCAAGCCAGTCGAACTGTCGGGATATCAGCACGAGAGAGGGGCCACCCTGGCCGGGTCCCAGCTGGTGGGACTGGCCGCGATCACGCTCCGTGCTGCGCCTGGAAACCCGTCGCAAAGGCCAGCGTCGACCATCTATGGTGAGGTCGTCGGGCCGACGATCCATGCACTACCTCCACCGGCCCGTTGCGCGGTGAGTCAGCGGACCGAGGCGCAGCAGCCACCGTCGGCGTGATCACCCCAGTCAGCCGGCCTACACTACAGTCAACGCTGCCACGTCACCGCCACCGGACATATCGCCGTAGACGCATAGACCGTCGCCAGGAAAGATCATCAGGATGACCACGAGCAGCGTATGACGGTCAGCAGCCCACCGACGAGACTGATGATGGTGAGCGCAGCAGCGGCGCGCGGTTACCGCTTTGCCTCATGAGACGGTATGAGCGACCAATCGCCTGAAGCAAGAGCGAATCCCTCGTTCATGACAACGACCACCGCCACCCAGCAGAAGTAGCCGACCACCAGGCCTCCGGAAGAGGGAGGCGATGGAGCCTGCAAGACCGACGAGCACAGAGCGCGGCAGCCGCGTCGAAGCCAGCGAGGCGGCACAACGAGGAGCGCCGCCACCCTCTCCCGCGGGCGGTCGCAGCGCGGCGGTGCGCATAGAGACCCATAGCGCCACGTCAGCCCCCAGAGCGGCGCCATCATCGGAACTCGATCGCGGCAATGAGCGCGCCAGCGTCCTCACCGACCACGCTGACCAGTCCGACACCACCAGCGCCATTGCCAGCGGGCTCCAGCGGGATCCAGGCGATGATGAGGATTGGCGGAGGTCTGGCGGCCCATTTCAAGCGCATCGCCCACTCCGATCCGCGGCACCGGGAGGCTGCGCGAGGACCATGCGACGGGTGGCTGCTGGCAGCCGGTACGTCGAAGCGGCGCCGCGCATGCCAGCCGCAGTGGCCAGCACCTCGCTCGACGCGCCAGGAGATTCAAAAAGGCTTTCGCACGGTGTCTTCTTTTCTGGATCATGAAAGCATGCTCGCGCTCGCGAACCGCGAGCATGCCGCGATCGCTACAGTCAGGTCCGACTCAGAAGGTGCTCGTGGCGCGCGGAGCCGAGGCAGACGCCGTGGCCGGTCTCCGTGTCGCGGCAGGTCATGCCGGTCTCCCCGGAGCTGCACACCCAGGACCCGAGGTGACGTGACTGGCGGCCGTACTCCACCACCTGGGGCGAGGAGGACCGCACCCGCGGAAGGCACTCACTGAGCGAGGCGCGGCGCCCTCGCTGCGGCTGCCGACGACCTGCGGAGTGCCCCCGAACTGAGGTCGAGACCACCACTTCGGCGAGCCCGCCTCGTCCCGGCCATAGGCGCTCGGGCGCAGGACGGCACACCGCGCAGCCTGGCGGCGGGCGGGCAGGCCGCAGCCGATGCTGCCCGACGGCGACACGATCATAGCCGTCTGTCTCGGGACGAGGGTTGTTGTCCGGAACGAAGGACGTGGCCTGACCGGCCGACTCCATCAGCGGGGGCGGCAGGCTCCGGAGGCGCCGCGCGGTAGCGCGTCACTTGCCGCCGCACGTCAGCAGGCTTGTCGATGTATTCGCTGATCGGCCGGTTTGGTCGGCCGACCTGTCAGGAGCTGTCGGAGGAGCCTGCGCAGGCTGCACCGGCCTCGGAGGACACTACCGCGCCTCCAGGAGCCGCAGGCTGCGCCTGGCAGATGCGAACGCGGCCCGCCGGCGCTGTTCGCGTTGCCCCTGAGGCCTGCGCGCCCGGAGCTCGCCGCTCTGGCTGCCTCGAGGCGTCTGTCTTGCCGAAGGCCGCCACCTTTGGTGGCGCGCTGCTCCCGCCGACGGCGGGCCGGGGGCTCACGCGGCGCAGGCTCTGCGGGGCGGGACGAGAGCCGGAGGAGGGCTGCTGCGGATGAGTTGCGCCGGAGCACTTACCGGTGGGGCTCGGGATGCGAGGCGAGCTCTGCCCGTCTGCCCGGAGGTCGCCTCGGCGCTGGCCGTCGACCGCGCCTTCGCAGATGCCCGTAGTGCCTGACTGATTGGCGTCGGAGGCACCGCCCGGACCGACAACCGGCCGGGAGCATGGCGGTCGAGGTGAGCGACGAGGGACGAGGAATGGGCAAGCCGCTTCGGCGGACCGCGATGGTCATGGCTGCGGCATCGCTCGGTCGAGGTCGGTGCAGCCAACACGGTACCAGAGCCCCGAAGAGGAGGGACAGTCAGGAAAGCCAGGCGTCCCGCCGATTTCCGGCATCAGACGTCCCATCTTCCCAGCAAACCACCAGATATCGCGGTGATAACGCTAATCACAGAGAGATGACGAGATGCACTGGTTCTGCAGGACACATTCCATCTAGTGAGACAGACACGGACGCCTCCCTCCTCGGAGGAGTACGCAGAAAGTCAGCTGGCGGACCGGCGCCGCGGACAGGCTGGGGTGTTGGGCGCCACGGCTCCCCCAGCCACGCCTCCGGTCGCTTCATTCCACTGGAATAGTTTGCCGCGATCTTCAAGGCAGTGCGAGAGGGCTACCCCGACCACGCCGTCACCACGCTCGCGCGATCGGGCCGTCATCGCACCTCGACAGGTTATCCGCCTGGCTGACCTCACCGCCACCCGCGCGACCGCCAGTCTGCGCAGCCTCACAGATGACGACTCCACCTTCTGCGGTGACCTGTTCGCCCGTCGTCAGTCCTTCGAGGGGACCTCTACCTGGAGACCGGCCTGCACCGGGCACTGCGCGTTGCGCCGCAGACGCGCCGCGATCCACGCCCGCACATCCTGCGGTCACTGGAGACGAAGTGCCGCGGCTGCCCTGCGCCGCCAGCGCCCGACCCTCACCGGCGGCACTCAGCAGCTCACGCGAGGCTCCACGGGCCGCGGCTCGGTCCCATGTCACATCGGGCCCACCCACCACGATGAGCGCCGTCGTCCATTACCCTGGTTCGCGTAGAGAAGTCCCGCAGATCCGCGCACGAGTACCGGCGGCACATGCAGCACCGTCCAGGCCACCGTCGTCGCACCATCCTGGGCTGTCATGGTGGTCGCTGTCGCCGTGAGCCTCCTGGTATCGCTGGGCATCCCGCCCGCTCCGCACAACCCGCGTCACCGGCCCAAAGGCACGGCGACCTACGCTCGCAGACCCACTGCCCGCCCAGCGGCGCCAAGACCGTCGACGTCACCACGATCAGAAGATCAACGATCGGCACCGGCCTCGAATCGGTGGGCCTGGCCACCACGGTAGCAGGATCCAGCTGGAGGCGTGACCCGCATATCACCTCGGCGAACGACCGGGCCCGAGGCATCTACAACGGCGAGGCCCAGATCGCGCGCGTCCAAGCGGCCTGATCTACGTACCTACCCCGCCCAGATCTTTACGACCCCACGGTGCAGCTCGATCGCAGCCTGGCCGACAGCGACACCACGGTGCCGTGGTGGTCCTGGGCAAGGAGGTACCTGCAGAACTGCGCTGAAGTCGGACGAGATCCAAGCTTCTCCGGCGCCACAAGCCCATCACCGCCCTAGCGACTGCGTCCGGCGGACAAGGCCGCCACGAGTAAGCCCGGCGGCTGCGCGAGTCCGGGCGTGCCCAGACGACGCCCTACCCATCCGCCTCGCGAGTGGCAGCCGGCGTGCGCGATGCGGCACATCGGCTGCCAATTTTTCTGGGCACCTCATGTGAGTGAGGGCGGTCTCACCTGCACCCTGAAGCGCCATCGGTGCCGACGCTCGGGGCCTCTATGGTATCGCGGTTGAGGGGGGAGTGAGTGGCGTGGCTGGCAGCCGGGCCTCCAGCCTGAAAAGGCGGGGCCGAGGCTGCAGGCCTGCCTGTAATAAGCGCAGCTGAGATCCAGCGCATGGCGTGACGCTGGCGGCGCTGGCCGAGCTGAGGCAATGCCCTGAAGGTCAGTGCCGCCCCAACCAGGGTGTGGCCGAGATGGCCACGACCATGACACGGCCGCTGTGTTGAGGTTGACTGGCCGGAGAAGTTCACGGTTCTGCACCCAGATGCGCACCCCAGCATGCCGATCATGCCGTAGAGGACCGTACGTCTCTGCCGCAGGACACCGGCCGGGATCGTGGCGAGGATCTGGCCGAACTTCGGTAGAGGGATGGCTCAGGGCGTTAGCGCCGCCGCCACCACGGTGGTGGTGAGTAGACGCGGTGGCGCTATGACGCCGATGTTTCGCGTAGTGTGGTGGTGCCTGAGCCACTGCCGGTGCCGGCGAGCATGGTGGAAGCCCGTCGGCGAACAGGGCCCGGCTGCGATCGCCGAGGTCCTCACGGCGGAGACGGACTTTGGACGTGCGGCTGATGCGTTCTCGGTGATCAGGACGAGTACCACGGGGATGAACAGGGCCCAGGTAGCGCACGTCGAAGGCCGGGGCCTGAAGTCGTTCCAGAACGGGGCCTTACACGTTGTCGAAGTTGACCTCCCCGCGCAGCATCGCGGTGGCGTAGCCGATGAGCACGCCGATGAGGATCGCCAGTCGCCATACCGCCCTTTGGAACATGACGGTGATGACCAGACCAGGACGATCGTGACGACCGCTGCCGCGAAGCCCTCGTACACTGGCTGTCTTTGTGCCGCGGAAGCGAAGAAGGCTGATGAGGCGACGATCGTCGCGGACGATCGGCGGCGCGGGCGGTGAGATGTCATCCACGACCCGACCAGGTGGACGATGACGTCACCACCAGCAGGCACAGCCTCACTGAGATGATCCTGCCCTGCGCCAAAGCGGCCTTGTGGGGACTGGTAGCACCGCTGGTCACGTATAACCGGTCACGGCTCCGATGGGGGCGAGAAGCGAAGGAGGAGCTTCCAGGTAGCCGGGCAGCGCCCAGAGGTGATGCCCAGGAACAGCAGGTGCGCCGGCAACGGGTGAAGGAACAGCGTCGCCGTCGAAGCCAACAAAGGCGGCACCAGGAAGGTGGCGCCGAACATGGCGACGACGTGCTGGACACCTGATGCCGATGGGTGCGCGGCTGCAAGACGCTCACCGCGATGACCTCGCCCGAGTGATGGACCGGGCCATCGCTGCAGTGCCAGCCACGAGAGGGGAAGAGGGACACGAGTGAGCTCCCGGGTCAGCACTGAGGGCTGACTGAACCGGAAATCCACCTGCGGGAAAGACCCGCGGGACGGGGTTTTGGCACCCGGCAGAGCCCGCCGGGACTTCAGCACGCCCCTGCGCGGGAGGTGCGCACCGTCTCTGCGGGCGCGACATCTCCTCAGGCGAGTCCGCCGCCGCCTGAGTCAGTCCGTGGGGAGGATGCTGCCATCGGGCCCCTGACGGTAAGAGATGTGGGCATGAGCACCGCCGGGACCTCCCCTCCAGGATTAGAGTGCACCGCCCTTTTCGCCGGGCTCATAGTACGTCAACGGGCTCCTCCGGATCTGGTCTTTCCCGGCACCGGAGGAACCTCGACCCGCAGAGATCTTCTCCGCCCTGCCACACGGCACCCCGTCCAGGCCCTCAATTTGTGCGCGGCCGCCCTGCTCGGTGGACCGCTCAGCTTCATCCCCCACGGCGTCGCCGCGATCTTCCTGGCATCAGTGCTGCGGCGCCTGCGCCACGGCTACGACCCGGTGAGGACTGTCTGGCCAGTCGCCTGGAGGAGCCCATGGTCCGTGGTCCCATCATCCTCGTGCTCGTGCCAGTTCGTGACCGAAATACCGGCCACACCCGCCATCAGGTCCCCCACAGTGGTCCCGGCCTTTCATCATGGTGACCACAGTGCCCCGGAGCACGAGGCGGCGCAGGACGAGCACGAGTCCTCCTGGCTCAGATGTCATCACGCGGCGACCGCAGCATCGCCCGAGTGGAGGTCGTCGATTCTCGACCTCACCGCGGCCGATGTCCTGGTAAAGACACAGCCTTTACAACGCGGGACACGCTGGCGGCTGAGAAGACCCGCAGTCAATGCAACGTCGAGGAGCAGATCCAGAGCTGCTTCCGGGTGGTTCTCGGTGAGGTCTTCCGACACCGGCGTCGCGCTGTAGGTGCTACGACTACCTGGGTACCGCCGGGACGCAGAGGAGTTCGGTGAGGAGTTGGGGGCTGCCGACCTGTCTTGACGGCGGAGGGTTTTGAGGACCCGGCCCGGAGGACTTGCGGTCACGGTGTTCGCAGGTCACCATGAGGCGCCAGGTGCCCGCGCATGACCCTGCTGGCGGAGCTCGCTGACCGCTCCGGTCCAGATGCTGCGCGTGGCAGGAACGTCTGGCCGCCCGCGTTCAACTCGAGCTCGACGCCGTCCGAGTTCGAGCGGCGCGTCAGCACTACGACGAGGTTGGCGGCGACTCCGACAGCGAGCGAGGACATCCTCATTTCAGGCCTCGGTCCGCTGAGGCGCACGACGCCGGACAGAT